>JAABUW010005643.1_pt1 | contig 16159 bp, 16 predicted proteins | sample 5560081 | NCBI WGS metagenome assembly JAABUW01 (sample SAMN10711882, study PRJNA513363) | rock metagenome | isolation source: Antarctica rocks | place: Antarctica: Victoria Land, Knobhead sud | reverse complement strand
ACTGCTGATCATAATTTGAGCTTTTGAACACTGATGACTTGAACTGAAGCTGATCAACATTTCTATCAAGATGTTCATTGATCATCAAGCACTCATCTCATTGATGAAAGACAAAGAGCTGAGCAGACATCAGATGCGCTGAGTTCAGAAGCTAGCTGACTTCAACTTCAAGATAATGTATCGACCTGACAAACAGAACATTAAGATCGATGCATTAACTCGTCAAGCTGACTTCGTGCTCAGAGGTTTCGATGATGAACGCGTTCGCTATCAATGAATCACTATTCTGACGTTGAATTGAATGAAGATTGCTGATCTAGAGAAGAACGTCAGCAAGTCAATCTATAAACAAGTTCTTGACGCAAATGAAATCGACGAGAATTGTACTTTACTTCGTAAAGCAAAGATCAGAGACGAAGCACAATGTGAAGACATCAAGCTGAAGAATTGTCGAGTTCAGAATGAAATCTTATACAAAGACAGTCAGCTATAAGTTTCGTTTAATGAACTTCTGCAAATGAATCTGATTCGTGAGATGCACGATCAACTCTCAATAGATCACTTTGATATTCTTAGAACGATGAAGATCATCAAACGAAACTACTATTGATCATTCATGCGAAAGACAGTAGATCGATATATTCGAAACTGCTATGTTTATCAACGATCAAAGACATCTAGAAATAAATCAAATGACTTGCTTCAATCTTTATCGATATCTGAACAGCGATGGCAGAACATAGTCATGAACTTCATTATCAACCTATCTGATTTGTACGACTACAACGCTATTCTGACTGTCATCTGCAAATTGTTGAAAGAAAGGCATTATATTTCTTGCATCACTGATGATGAAGATATCACAGTCGAAAAGACAGCTGAAATGTTGCTTCAATGAGTATATTGAACTCACGATCTATCAAGCTTCATTGTATTCGATTGAGATTCTCAGTTCACCTTCATTCTTTGAAAGTCTCTTTGCAAACGACTGAGCATTTCTCTTCGATTGTTCATCGTCTATCACTCTCAGATCAACGATCAAAGCGAACGAGTTAATCAGAATGTCAAGCGATATCTTTGTTTCTTCTGTTCATACATGCAGAACGACTGATTCAAGTGACTACTCATGATCAAGTTTGTCGACAATAACGTCTTGTCTTCAGTCATCTCATTGACTCTCTTCTTCATGAACAAGAACTTTCATTCTCGTATGAGCTTCGACTCTGACATCATCGAGTATGAAAGCATTCGCGAACGTCTGCAGATCGCTCGAGTCGAAGATATATTTGATCACATGAATAAGACACTGATCTTCGCTCGCGAAGCTCTGATCAAAACACGAGAGCAAATGATGAATCAGACTAACAAGCATAGAAAGAAGATCAATTACGAAATTGAATCAAAGATGTTTCTGAATGAACGAAACATCGTTACAGCGAAATCTTTCAAAAAATTGAATGACAAGATGCTCAACTCATTTCAGATCACTGACTCTGTTGACTCATTCTATAAGTTGAAACTATCAGAGACTATGCGTATACATAACGTATTTCATTCAGAGCTTCTTCGTTCTGCCGTTGATGATTCTCTGTCTGATCAAAAGAATGAATCTTCGAAATCAATAGTGGTAAACGATGAAGATGAATGAAAGATTGACGATATATTGAACTCTCGATGATATCGAAGACGACTTCAATATCGAGTCAAATAAAAGAGCTATGACAATGATCTCAACTGGTATAACGCTGACGACGACGAATTTATAAATGCTCAAGAGATGATTGACGACTTTCATATCAAATATTCAAGGAAAGCGCACTAAGAAATAACATTTATGCGAACATGAATAGTTAAGAAAAGAAAGTAATGTTACGATTCTAGCCTTCGTCTAGTCTTCGTCTGATTTCATTCTAATCGAGTCTAGCGAGAATCTGACCTAAAGATGATGTCATTGAGACTCTGCATCATATGTGTAAAGCGTCAACTCAATCGAGCCTAGCACAGAGCTGAGAAATACACATATAAGAATTGAGTTTCTTTCTGTAGATACTTTTCTTTCTTAGCATTTATCTATTAGTTAAATGACATTCATATGACTCGCTCTATGCTGATCTCTAACAAATCTCATCATTGAAAGTCATAAGAAATTGACTGTATCAATGTTGATAGTTGATATTGATCATCATGAAGTCATATTGAATAAGCTCTGAATGAATAAAAACGAAATATTACTGAATATGCAAAACGACATCATTGTTTTTTTTAAATCAATTGAATACTTCTATTTCGGTTTTTTCAATTTCTCTTAATTCAAAGCACTCAAGTTAATTGCAATCATCTTTGCTTTCTTCAATCATTAAGACTAAGATCTCTATGATGCTCAAATGATTCATTTCAATCACTGCTCAGAAAGAGTCATTCTTGATTTGAAGCATAAACGCAGCTTCGTTTAAAACACTGTTGAATCATTCAAAGAAGAATCAAACTGAAGTCTTTGCTCTATTCATGACAAACATCAATAAAGAAATCGCGTACAACACTCAATGCAATTTAAACGTTTTAAACGTCTCTTCAATTAATGAAATGACTCAGAATTTGAAAGATATTAAAGCGAAGCTGTCATTGAAATATCATGAGTTTCTAGATGTTTTTGATCGAGTTCAATTGAATAAACTACTCTCTCATTGTTTCTATGATCATAAAATTGAACTCATCAATAATTCAATGCTTTCTTGCTGTCAAGTTTATCAAATGTTCTCTGTCAAACTTCTGAAAGTAAAGAAGTACTTAAATGAGAATCTGTCAAAGAGATTCATCACTTCTAGTCAGACTCTTTATTTCTTCTCTGTTCTATTCATTCTTAAAGCAAATAAAGATCTTCAATTCTGCGTAAACTATCAAAAGCTAAATGTCATTTTCAAAAGAAATAAATATTCTCTATCGCTAATAGACGAGATCATTGATAAAATAGTGAGTTGCAAGCATTTGACTAGATTGAACATCATATCAACATTCAACAAACTATGAATGCATCTTGATAACAAGAATTACATCACTTTTATCACTGCTTTAAAAGCATATAAATACAAGATGCTATCATTCAAACTGACTCATGAATCGATCTTCTTTCAGCAATATATGAATAACGTGCTATGTAGACTGATCGTCAAGTCGAGTTTTCATACCTACATTCTGATTCAACTCGATTACTTGATATAAATCTTCTGACTCAACTCAATTACTCGATACCAACCTTCTGACTTGACTTGATATCAATCTTGAGTCAGAATTCAATTCAAGTTCTCGACTTGACTCATCAAGCAATTGAAAATGATGTCAAATGTCAAGATTTACTATTTTTGAATCTATTACGTCATTATATTTGAAAGACTTTCGTGCAACAAACGAATCTATTTCTCTTCTCATTATGTGCATTACCTTGTTGCATTATTAATAAAATATATTGTATGATGTTTGATTCTGATAATTCTAACAAATTGTCAAGATTTTCAATCGAGAAAGCGTTTAATTTCTCAATTGTTCATTCATTTACTTTCAGTAGTTTTCATTCTAATGAATTTGCAAGTCAAGATTCACGAAACATTAATCATGCTTTTGTTGAAAAGAAACAAACTCTTCAAGAAGCGATGAATAGAATTCATCGCGATACTTCTCTTCTAATATTAAGAGAGAATAATCAGTATGTTGAGTGAAGTGCTGATATCAATGCTCAATTTTAACAATGATGACTACAGATGTCTGTTGACAAAAGTGTCATCAACAAGACTCAAAAAAAGATAGGTAATTCACTTTAAGTCAAGAAGATCGAAGTAAATAAACAATTTCGCATCTGAAACAAGTTTATTCAAATGATCTTGACGTTGAAAGAATATTCTAAGATTTCATGCAAGAATTGTCTTAAAATTCTAGATCATTCTACAGCTATTGATGAATCTAGTACGATCAATATGATCAAGCATCTCAAGACAAATGCTTGCATGAAACGATTTGAACGAAAACGACTCAACTCTTTTTCACAGATGAAGATATCTTTCAGTCATGTAAGTTCAATATGATAATGCAAATAAATAATGCAAAGTTGACGCGTTTATAGAAGAAAAGTCATATCGACTTATCATCTCAATTCAATCAACAGAATTGGGAAAAGATATTGTGCAAGATCTTCATTGCACTGAATTTGTCTTTTCGAACCATTGAAAATGAGCATTTTCGACAGTTACTACAAATGCTTCGTTCAGAGATTACTCTCGTTCATTGCACTAAATTGTCAAGCATAATTTTCTTGAAATATGATGAAATTCATGCAAAGATAAAGCAAGACTTAAAAGAGTCACGACAGATTTCTATTACGTTGAATGCATGATTTAGTTCTCAAAAAGTCGCTTATCTGAAAGTTTTGATATATTGAATGAATGCTACATTTTAATATCGTGAACATCTCATTGAATTTACGTCTCTTCAAGTTGAGCATACTAATCATCATTTGATGCAAAAGCTGTTCAAGATTTTGAATACATACGACATTAAGAACAAGCTTTTTGATGTTGTTATCAATAATGCAAGCAACAATGACACTCTAAAGAAGAAGTTTGAAAGAGTGCTCAGTCAACGTGACATTTCATGAAATAGAGCACAAAACTCAATATCTTGTATGACTCATATCATCAATCTAGTGACTCAAGAGTTTATCAGAGCTATTGAATCAGAGACTTTGAACGACAATTTCGCTGTGTCATTAGACAACGATCAAGTCGAGAATGTAATCACAAGCAATGATCTTTGCACTGTTGTTAAGAAGATATTTATCAAGTTGATAATGCAAAAAGATAATGCATTTACTAATCAGTGAAACAGATTCGCGCTCTTACTATTGTCATCAACAGTTCTTCTCAACGAAAGCTTCATTTTCTAAAGCTTTAAGTCACAAGATCTTGAAAATTGATACAAGACATTTGCATTCGCTGAAACTCTATTTATTTAATGCTTCGACGTGCATATCAATTGCGCGACACAGTCAATATATGAGTCGAGAAATTCTTGATAGATGCAAAGATTCAAGCTATTTGATTAAAGAAAAATGAATGATCACTAGTATTACTTGTTGACAACATGTTAAATTCTTTCTACGAGTTAACTCTGATCATATCTAGAATCATCAATGTTGACATACATTTAGAATTTTGAATGTTTGATGCTCTTTTCAATCATCTCAATGTTATTGAGACGATAGTACGTGATAATGCATGTACTTCACAAGCACTTGTTCTTCAAGCTTGCGAACTAGCTTCTAACAAGCTTGCAAAGTACTATTTCAAGACGAAGAGCAAAGATGAACTGATATACAATCTCGCTATGATTTTAAATTCTACTCAAAAGCTGAATTTGTATCAAGATTGAGACGCAAATGAGAATGATTCTCATTTTTATTACGACAAGTACAGAAAAGAGTTCAAGAACTATTTTCATCATCATTATGAAGAGAAAATTACAACTGCAGAAGTCAGAGCGCAAGTGACTAGTGATGTTGATCAGATAATGCAATATGATAATGCAATTGATCATTTGTTAACAATGCTATAGTCTGTTGTGATGATTACACAAACTCTTCTTCAAAAAACTCAACGTCACTCTGTATCTGTTAGTGAAGATGATTGATATCTTTGCACTGATGCTATTGTCAAGAAGTTTTCAACATGAAAGTATTGAAGAGACAACGTCTCAAACTATTCAAGATTGACTCAAATGATTAAGAATGTTCTTTCATGTTCAATATTCTCTATAGATATTGAATGAACATTCAGTCTTGCAAGAAGAGTTTGTCGATGAAATTGATCACAAATGACTTCAGAATCAGTTGAACAGATAATGCTTCTCAAGTATTATAATTGTATCATGAACTTGAATTCTGAGAAGACTATCATCGAAGCATGAAATATTTATCGCAGAGAAGAAGATGAAGATAACGTGATTGATGAATCTGATGATTCTTTCAAGACAAATTTGCAGAACGTTTTATGTTCTATTAATGTTTAAATGTTCAATATTATTTCATTTGAAGTTGCTTTTGCATTGTCAATGTATGTAGTATGATAACACACTTACAAGATAATGCAAAGAGATAATGCAGTTCATAGAGTGTATTGCTATGCTAGATAGCTTAGTTTGATCAAGTTATCATGAATGCTATTTCTATTCATGATTCAACTAAATTTTGAGATTGCGCATCAAAGTCTTCATGAGTATCAAATTTCTTTGCTGAATGATTACTCACTTAACATGAATAGCAAGAAGATTGCTATCTGCATAAGTAAAACATGATATCAGTAAATGTTGTAAAACATCAAGAGTAATGCAAATGAATAATGCACTTACTGACAAGAAATTCACATAGAAACACTTCTGTGATCTTCTGAAGAGCAAGCAGTGTTGAAGTCTGAATTTTATAGTTTGCATCGCTTATTATCTGACTCATCTTGTTTGTATCAGTCTCATTCTGCATGATTTCATGAACTACTCTTTCGAATGAGATCTTCAATATCAACAAATTTGCATCTCTCTGATAACGACGTATCTCTTGAAGTGCAATGATTTCTGACTTTCATTTTCTCTTTGACTGTCGCGATAAATTAGCTGTTGATAGCTTGATGCATTATCTGTTTGCATTATCTTCTCAATTCTATTGATCTTGCTTTCAGATAAAGTCTTCAAGTCTGCTCTTGATTCATTCGTGATTCAATTATCTGATGTCATATCATCACGAGTTGAAGTTCTCAAATCATCATGCAATGCGTCTTTAGACTTTCGTTCTAAATCAAGTCTGTCAGCAATGCGCAACAAGAAATGCATTATCTAAATGCATTACCTGTTTGCTTGCAACGAGTCATGATGTATATTAACTGACAATGATTTGAAAATTTGATACTATCGAGTTGAGTGAGAGCAAAGTGAAGTACGATGTAAACAAGAGATGATGTGTAAACAAGAGATGATGACTGTTGACTGTGTTTATAGTAGAATCAATATGACGAATGTTTTGATATTAGCACTAATATGATAAATGTGTTGATCGCAGTTCTAAGATGATGAATAAATTCTAACATTCAGCTCTAACTTTAATTTTATCTACATCTCATCTTACATTTATTCTAATTCTAACTTTATCTACGCTCAACGTCTATTCTAACTCTAACTTGTTCTACGTCTCACATCTATTCATTGCACTCATCTATTGTGACTAAGTTCATTAGAAAAAGCACTTCAACATCACTATCAAGTAAGAAGATTATTATGCATTATTTATATGCATTATCATTGAGACTAATCAAAATCGCAGAATGTTCAATCTATCAATCAAGTTGCAGTCAATTGCAAGTAGAAATCATGCAATGAAATGAAATGAAGATCAGAAAACTCTCTATATCAAACAAAGTGCAGATCGAGTAATTTTATATAAACAACTCATCAAATTGAGAAGCATCAGTGTTTATCAGAAAGTCATCAAAGCGAAGCAGATGAAAATGAAGAACAATATGCGAAATACAATCACGAATGATTGAGTGAAAAAAAGTCTGCATGATAATGCATTTGAGTAATGCATATGTGTTTCAAAAGCTGATTGTATAATAGCTCAATGCTTTGAGACGAATTTAATGAAGAAGACGAGAGAGAAGAAGGCTGCGAAGCGAACGAAGCTTGAAGCAATAGTCATGAAGACGATGTTCAATACTACTTCTACTGTCAATGTATGTACTGTGTTTGATGTGAAAGACAAGACTAACGTATGCATTAAACTATTGCACAACAAGATGAACTTGGAAAAAACATGTCAAGATACATGATATCTACTATTGAACTAATTCAGCAACGCATTTTACATCATGAAGAATTGAATGAATTGAAGATGATGAATGATTCAAATGTCATACAAGAATTCAACAAATTCATGAGCGCATTTTTGAATGAAAAAAATGCGGTTGATCGAAAGATAGTTAATTCACTAGGTTCATCAAATGATGAATCTGATGATATCATTGAGATTGACGACGATGACAAGAAGGTGAAATTTAGCAAGAGAAATGATGATGCAGATATGATTGAGAACGAGAAGAAGTACGAGAAGAAGTACAAGAAGAAGTACGAGAAGAAGTATGAGAAGAAGAAGAAGAAGAAGAAGAAGAATGATGAGATAATAGTGATCTCAGATTAGCAGTAGTAAATGAACAAGCATGAATTTTCTTCAATCAATTGCATTATTCTGTTGCATTATCAGACACTCAGATAAATATTAGTAGTACTTTGCTTCATGTCTTGACGAGTCAAATCGAGTATTTCGAGTCAATACTTGATCTCAATCTTCTGACTCGACTTGAATACTTGAGTCAAGAATTCTGACTCAACTCAAATACTCAAGTCAAGAATTCTGACTCAAATTGAGTCTTGACGAGTCGAGAATTCGACTCGACCTCGATGACTCAACTTGACCTTGATGACTCAACTCGACGTGATCAGTTTAGTGCTATGAAACTTTCTGAACGACTTTTGTCAAGTTTATCTAGATGACATTCTCATTTATAGCAAAATAAGAAAGAAACATAAAAATCACGTCAAACTAGTATTGAATCGACTACGCGAAGCTGAACTGCAGATGAATATTCAAAAGTATGAATTCAATGTAGAAGAGATTGTCTTTCTAGAAGTCATTGTATCAGAACTAAATCTTCGTATAAATCTCAGCAAAGTGACAGTCATAGTCAGCTGAATCACTTCGACCAATCTAAAAGAAATTCAGAGCTTCGTGAGATTTGTTAACTTCTATCGTTGTTTCATTAAGAACTTCTCGAAGTTAGTCAAATCATTCACTCAGCTGACTAGAAAGAACACGTCTTTTGTTTGAAATGAGATTTGTGTTCAAGTCTTTGACAATCTAAAGAAACAAGTCAGCTCAATCTCAGTACTTCGTCACTTCAATCTCAAATGACAAGCTATTCTGAAGATTGATGCTTCAAACTATGTAAAAGATGAAATACTATCTCAGTATGATGATGAGAAAGTTCTTTATTCGATGATCTTCTAGAGCAAAAGCATGATTCTTGCTGAAATCAATTATCACATCTATGACAAGAAATTGCTAGTCATTATTCAATGTTTTGAACACTGATGACTTGAGCTGAAATGCACTGAACTACTCATTCAGATGTTCATCAATCATCAGACTTTGAAAATCTTCATGAAAAACAAACAGTTGAGTCAATGACAAGTCAACTATCTGAACATTCTATTGAAGTTCAACTTTCAGATCATCTTTAGATCAGGCAAAATAAACACTAAAGTCAATGCTTTAATCAGAATGCTTCTAACAAACGTTTCTGAATCAACTCAGCGTCTTAAGAATCATTTTCAGACTATTCTGACTTTTGATAGAGTCGATGTTCTATTTATTGAATCGAAAGCAAATCTCTATCAATGAGTATGAATGATCAATCAAACAAATGAGCTCTGCAGCGAATATAAACAAGCTATGAATGAAAACAAGCTCAAATTTCATATCACTAAACTGAAGAACTGCGAAATCATTGACGACGTTTTATTTAGAAAAGATCTACTGTGAGTCTCTGAGAACATACACACGAAATTACTATAAGAAGTGCATGATCAATCTTCAATCTCTCATCTTGACAATAAACAAATCATCAATCTAGTTCAGCGTTTCTACTATTGATCAGATCATCAAGCTACTATTCGATGATACATTTGAAACTGTCATGCTTATCAGCGAAGCAAAGTCTCTAGAAATAGCATCAATGAACTTTATCATTCTCTCTCGATTTCACAGAAACGCTGAAAAGATATAGCTATGAACTTCATTATTGAACTATCTCTGTCAGAAGACTATAACGTCATTTGCACAATCATATGTCAACTCATCAAAGAACATCACTATGTTTTCTGTCATTAAGAAGACGATGACATCTCAGTTGAAGAAATGATTTGAATTATGCTATGAAACGTTTATCAACTGCATGATTTATTCATTCTTGCTCACTTTATTCAAGTGTATGCTTTTTTAAGAAATTTAACTTTTGAAACATCATAATAGTTAAATCAGAATCATTCTCATCTTAAAAACTTTCTATCTTTCATCATAATCAGATAACAATCTTTATTCAAGCTGCAATCATTAAAATCAATCTTTCAACTTCAACTTACATCAATCTTGAATTCTACATTTTATAACATTATCTCACTTTCTATCTTTCATCACAATCAAATAATAATCTCAATTCAAGCTGCAATCATCAAAATCAATCTTTCAGCTTCAATTTACATTAGTTTAGAATTTTACATTCTACAACATTATTTCACTTTCTATCTTTCATCACAATCAGATAACAATCTTAATTTAAGCTGTAATTATTAAGATTAATCATTCAGTTTAAATTTACATTAATTTAAAATTCAACATTTTGCAATCTTATTTCATTCATTGTACATTCTACAATTTCACTGCTTTTTATTACTTCTTTACATTCAACAACTTAACATCATTTTACATCATTACTTTACATCTTTCAACAAACATCTCGTCATGATGTTCAAAGAAAAGTTCAAAGCAACATTGATAAATAAAGATGCAGTAACTGACATCATGTATTACACATTTTAAATGATGAAGCTTGAGAATGATAATTTCATTATTTTCATTTCAAATAATGATAGACTGATCATCAAGTCAAGTTTTAAGTTGACATTTTGAACTCAAATCGATATCAAGTCAAGTTGCTCACATTTTCAACTTAATTCAAGTTGAGTTGCTCATATTTTCAACTCAACATGACTCGACTCGACTAGAAATCGAGTCAATTCAACTCGATTCATCAAGAACTCAAACTTGACATCAAGAGCATTAAGAATAGAAACATAAAACAACATGTTTACTTGTTCTTTGCATTATCTTTTTGCATTACTCATTGCATCTTCTATATATTGCATTATCTTTTCGCATTATTTATTACATCGTCTATATACTATCTTCAAGCTATTAACAACTATTGTTGTTAATACAAACTATTTTATAAAATGTCTAGTTCATTGACAACTTTCAATCTGTCTGATGAAAGCATTTTGCATAGTTCATCTTCAAATAGTCTTCATTTTGAAGACTTCACAAGTCAAGTTCAATGATCTATGAGTTCTTCACATCATTTCGAAAAGAAGAAGATTAAACAAGAAGCAATGAACAAAATTCATCAGAATTTCTCACAGCTCATGATAAGAAAGAATAATGAGTATGTTCAATGAACTTTGAATACAGATGACTCTTTTCTATGATGATGATCTCAAATCTCTGTTGTTGAGAGTATTTAAAACTGTTACGAAGCGTGTTGAGATGAAATAGAGTCTAGTCAATAGACTCTAGAAATTTCGATATGTGAACAAGGAACAACAATGTTTCAAATCGAAATATGCTGAAACATTTCATCTATTTGAGCTCTGACAAATCGGCTACCTTCTTTCTTTGTTCGCTCTACTATAGATACAGCTCGAAATCGTCTTCTTTCTTCTGTATTCTTAGTTTTCTAGTTAGAGCTACCTCTATTGATCAAACATTCTATTCAGCTACGCACTATCTCGCTGCAGTGTGATTAGATTCTAGGCACGATTTCAACATTAAACTAAGAATTCGTTAACTCTACAATACGAGTATCAATATTCATTCAAGACACTCGACGAACAACGAAACAAGTCTAAAGAAATTTGTTTACCTGATGATTGACTTGATGCAGCTTTTAAATGATGTATAATCACGTTCTTGTCTCTATTCTCTTTCTGCAGACGCATCTGTGTAATTTTCAATGTGATATTTATCTCATTGACATTTTCTAACATCTGAATCATGTCATTGTGAGTCTTGATTTCAATGTCGTGCTGTTAACCTATGTACTTGATAAAGACAACGATGTCGTCTGCTTCATAAGCACTTATTCAAGCATTCAACTCTTCATTGATGCTGATCTTGATCATTTTGTAGACAAAAAACAATGCATTCATGTTCTCTTCTTCTGTGTTTGACATTGCATTCATGTCTTTCTCTTCTTCTGATGCTGCTTAATTCTGTGATAGAAGTGATTCTCTTCTAACATTTTGAAAGTTGTAATGAGCAATGCTCACTGATTTTGATTCTGTGCTTCTAGTCATTGTATGAGTAGAAAACTGCTGATCGAAGTTCTGATGTTACTCTATCAAACTTTCTGAGTTCAAGCAACGACTAGTACTTTATTGAACTTTCTGAGTTCAAGTACTGCTGAAATTTCTGATTTCTGATGACGAGTTCAATAAAGAGTTAATCAAGAGCAACGCGTTCATGTTCTTTGATTCTAATTCTATCGAAATTTCTGATTTCAAATCAAAGTTCTTCTTTAGAAATTTCTAATTTTTATCAAGCTTTCTGAACTCAAGTTCTGATTCTGCTGTTGAAATTTCTGAATTCAACTTCTGATTGAATTGATTGTGTAGCTTGTTTTTGTATCATCTACACGTCGATAGCAAGATTAATAAGCTTTGAACTAATGTTATGAGTTTGTATAAAGCGAATCATATGAGTGTATTCTAACTAGAAGTTCAAAGCTAAAGAAGAAAGAAGATGCAACACGTTGAAGATTTATACTCACGAAGACACGCTAAATCACTAACGTGTCAACATCAACTTTATACTATTTTATGATAGTTTAACATGATTTATGTTAGACTAACTCAAAATGCATGCTTGCAACAAATATAACAAATAAGTTGTAAGCATGATTACAGACAGTCAAAAGATGATTGAATTGAAACATGAAGTCAAGTTTTCTGATTTTTATTATACATAAAATGATGACAGAAGCTTCTTCATCTTGAAAAGAATCAATCATGTATGCTTCAACATTTCAAACTTTCAAGTCTGAGATTAAACTTCTCTTCAGTAGCTGAACTTATGCAATATATTTCATGAGAATGATGATGTTTTTGACAAATATTTCAACTTCAGCGTAGATCTTGACTAGCTCAATTGTTACAATAACTTCAATCTCATTCTACTTAAACTGAGATGCATCGACTTTTATATCAATTTCATTGACATTGAGAAATGTTAATGATCATTCTATTTTGCAAAAGCTCTTTAATACAATGATTGCAATAATCATATTAAATTGAAGTGAAGAATCAACTGAGAATTGCATTTGAGCTTTGTATCAAACAGTGAATATGATGTCATTTATGATGAGTATTGCGTGATACTGTTCAGTGAGAAGCATATGAAAGTATTTGAGCATAATCAGATGTTTGAATAAACTTCTGTTTATATAATGCATGAAGCAATTATTCTTGATATTTTCTTTCATTGATTGAAGTTGCTCATCATCATTGAACATATGCATTGAATCGTTGCTGTGAGTCATAGCAATAAAGATCTTTGCATTCTTGACTTTCATGATTTTCTAAATGACAGTATGATCTTCTTTGAATTTTTTAGCATAGTAATGTTGAAGTTGATCAGTGTGCAGACAAAAGTGCTTACATTATGCTCAAAAATATTCATACTTAGCTTAATCTCAATGTGCTGAAAGAATTTTTAATCTTTCATGTTAAGAGTTTTTCTCATTTCAATTCTTTGAATGTACAAGCAGAACATCTTAATAATAGCATTATGCTCAATCTCATTGTTCATTTTATTGAACTTAACATTGATAATTCTTTGAAGCATATGATGTTTAAATTCATGATCTCGCTTTGAAGATTAATGAATGACATGAGAATTAAGATCTTAATAATTTACATCAAGTGAATTATCATCGCTTTTAAAATCTTCGTAAGTTACATTGACTTCTTTATTATTAATTTTTACAATTGAAGAATCTTGTGTCTCATGCTGTTTATCACTCTATTCATTCTATTGATTCTGAGATTGCATCTTATTCATTGAATGATTGCTCAAATTCATGACTTTTAGAAGCAAAGTGTTAAGACTGATTTGATGCAATTTATATTAATGATTTTTAATGTCATGTAAAGTTTTCTTGCTTTGATTGATAATTTAATGTGTCAGCTGATCATAAAAGACATCAGATAACTTGTGAAAGACATTTCATCATTATTGAGCAAAATCATTGTTTACTGAGTGAGATGTATAACTATTTTAAGTGACTATCTAACATTCAGTGAACTGCAAGTGAAAATAAATGATCTTTTTATCTGTCAGAATGATGTTTTCGTTTTTCAATTGCTGAAGTTGTTTATTCAGTTTAAGAATGAATGTATCAGCTGTATTGTTGAACAAGCTCAGCACTTTAACTTTCTTGCTCAGCTTTAAGAGTAGCATTATGATAACAACATTCATTAATGTTTTCTTGATCTCAAAGAGTCTTTTGATAAAATCAAAATCATTAAGAAGATTTTGAAAATATTGCATGATCAACATTTGAAATTTATTCAGCTCAATATTTTATTTAACAAAAGTAATCAAAAGATTCAAGTTTTCAAAAAGAATTGATATAAATTTGATATGAAGATTCTGACTCAGTATAATATCATGAAAGTGATTATTGTATTTATAATTTCTCTCATCAATATGAGCAGAATTAAGAATTCTGATTGTCACTATTTTGATTCTGTTGAGCTTGTCAAATATAATTAAATGAACTGAAATCACATTTGATGCGTTGAAAAGATAATATTGAAGTACTTATTTATCATCATTCTGTCACTTATGCTCATGAAGATTAAACGTTGACTTCAACTCAATCAAGCTTCAATCTGTCTTGATGAGAAAATAATGAAGAGTCATGCTCACATTTATCATGTTGAAGAAAATAAATGATTTGACAAGAATGATAACAGTTCATTTGTCATCATTGATCTGCATTTCAAAGTAATTCTTCAAGTCAATAATAATAATAATAATAAATTCATACATTCTTGTGACATTGATTAGATCAATTCATGAGAAACTTTATGCTATGTATGTTGAGTGAACAAAACTCTCTGAGATAGAAAATCGCTCGCTGTTTATATGACTGCTACACGCAGTCAAGACGATAAAACTGAGACTATGTATCAAATTTGTTCATGATGATTGCATGTTAAAGAATAAATGTTCTTGTCATTCTAAACTGCTTCAGCAGCTTCGTTTTCATCATTATTCTCGCTGTTGTCTTGAGACTCTTCGTGATTGAGATGATGATTTAATAGTTCATGAAGTCAACGTCTTATAGCATATTTGATCAAAGATGCGTTCAATTTAAGCAATGCATCAGAATATGCTTGATTGTCTGATAACTTCATTCGCAGTTGCATCGAGAGCTATTCGCGCTCAACACGTTTCTCAAGTGCAGATAAATCTTCAGCTCTATGCGTTCAATTTTGATGTAAGTTGCAAGAGTGCTTTTGATCTTCTGAAGATCATTACGCATCTTTACTGACTTCTTGAATAGATGAAATCTTTGAGCGAAAGATGCATTAATGTCTGTGATGCGTTTTTTATAGTTTTCTCATCAAAGATCTCATTGATTCTTGTGAAACTGTGCAATTGCACGTTCACTCATTTAAGTTATTATTAAAAGATTGAGTCATTCATGTCTAGACTGTATCTTTGCTTCTTTGTGAATTGAAACATTCAGAAACATTATTTTTTTAAAAATCAAAAAGCAAAAGATGAATTTATTAGTTTCTATCAGATGAGTGCATATAATCTTGCATGCTCATCAAGTCTTCTGTGTTCTGTTGTTAATTCAACTGTGTAGTGTGACTTGATTCTGTAACTTGTTCAGATGAACATGTAGCAAGAATGTATATGTTTCAACTTTCAGCGTTTCGATGTTCACTTTTCTGAAGACGTTGATCACATGACGCAACGCTTGATTCTGAAGAGTTTCTAGTTTTTATTTCATACTTGACAATCTCTCTTCTTTATTGCGTTGATGTCATATTTGTCACGATTCTAGCCTTGCCAGGCTCAGCCTTCTAGCCTTGCCAGGCCTATTCTCGCTCCGTCACCTTGACTAGTCCCTATTGGGCCTAGCGTCGGCTGAGGAACACACATATGTAGCCAGCTTCTTTCCTGTAGCTACCTTTCTTCCTTAGCATTTATCTTCTAGTTAAATGA
>JAABUW010005639.1_pt1 | contig 16168 bp, 23 predicted proteins | sample 5560081 | NCBI WGS metagenome assembly JAABUW01 (sample SAMN10711882, study PRJNA513363) | rock metagenome | isolation source: Antarctica rocks | place: Antarctica: Victoria Land, Knobhead sud | reverse complement strand
TCGTCGTCTACGTCGACCCCTTTGCCGAATTCCAAAAAGCGAAAAAGGAACGCGATGACCGCGAGAGAGAAAAGGCGGAAATCGCCAAGAGCGGAGGCACGGAGGATGATAGGACGACTTGGACGGGGAAGAGGGTCAGAGCTGATGGCAAGGCGGAGAACGATGCAGATGGCGGTGGAGCGGTGGTGGGCAAGTACTTGAGCGGAGTTCAGGTGGGGGGAGGCGGGGAGGTGGTAGTAGAGGAGTGGGAAGGAGCGGAGGGACCGGCGAGGAAGAAGGGGAAGATGGGGGGATTTGGGAATTTCGACGCGTGGTAGTGGTCTGTGGTGAGTAGGGGTCTACTGTTCACGACAATCTTTCTAGAATGGTTTGATGCGTGCCTTGTAAATTCTTCATCTTCTAGCCCCAATTGTATCTCAGTCAACCACGTCCGTCTCCTTGCCCTTGCGTCGAAGCCATTTTGTTGCGCGGAAAGTCTCCTCTACTCGGAGCACACTGCGTGGTCTTGGTGTACCTCCCTCTTGTTCAGGGGCGTTATTCGTCTGTATACCGGCCGTCCAACGCAGAATGATGATTTTGTCCTTCACCTGAATATAAAACATATGAAGGTTAACTTGGTTGGTGGTTGGGTCTACTTAACTGCATCATCTTTCTGTCTGCGAACAGGCATATGTGCCGCGGGGGGCCATTGGTGGTAGCTATGAAGATGTGTGCCGTTTTTGAGATGATGAGGTGTCTGGAGGTTCATGGGGGGTGAAACCATTGATGACTTGATGGGATGAATATACAAGCAAGTGGGTGGAATGGAAAGAAGAGAGATAAGTTTAGAAGATTTAAAGATCTGTAGTTTTGATATTGGTGGAATTGATTTGGCTATGGCAAGGGAGTGGGAGTGGGAGTGGGAGTGGGAGTGGGAGTGGGTGAAGGGAAGGAGGTTGGGGGTTGGAGATTGAGCATAGGGTCGGGTTGATTGATATGGGCGAGGGAGTTTTTTTGCATGCGCCCCTAACAACTACTCCTACATGTCTAATATTGTAAATGTTGAACCCTCTGTTGCACACCAACAGCCCTCTCGGATAATATCAGAGGATCGTACGTGAGAAGCCAAGGGCACCTGAAATAATGTGGTGAAGCGAAGAGCGTCTGGAATGTTCAGTTCGCCAACTCGCCACTCCGCGCTTTGGCTTGAGTGTTGGTCCCCTTGTGCGCGGTGGTAGGGGCAGCGGCTCCTTGAGTTCCGCGAAGAGAGAGGGTTTCTTGGACCGAGGCTGCTGGTTGCGGACGGAGGTCCCCTTTGTTGGCTTCGCTGCTGGGTTCTGAAAGACCGCTCGGTAATCCCTCGACTCCTCCTGCACGACGTTCCGAGATGGCGTCTCCCGCCCCTTCATCAGCCACCGCGCTTCTCTTCCGCCGTAATACGCCTACTATCGGCATAGCAACGAGGCCGAGGCCGACTAGGTACCGGAGCCAGACCAGGAGGGTGATGAGCACGCTCAGCAGGACGAGTGCTCCAGTGAGGGCGATCATGAGGATGGAGCTGGGGTCGAGGCCTGTTCGCTGGGCTAGAGACTTGGCTGTTTTGAGGAGGCGGAGGATGAGGGGTTTGTCCATTGTTGATGGTAGAGAAGATGTTAGGAAGGGGGTTTGGAAAGGTGAGCTGTGGGATAGTGATAGAGGTGTATCTTGATTTCGATAGCTATATATATGGATGCGTATATATCACTGACTCTTCAAGTGGTTCACAAGACTCCGTAAGACTCTGATATGCGTGAAAGACAAGTTCTGACGCCTTCAAATGCTCATAGAACCCTACGATAGCGCCTCGCTAAGTGAAAAAGATGTATGTTCATGGACACGAGACATGGAGGGAAATACTGGTATCATATATGCATGCTGTTGTGAGAGAATCGAAATGCGAGGAAAAAAGGTCTGTGCATTTAACATGACTAGACCAGCAAGGCTGCAGAAACCAATCCCACTAGGCTTGCCATGATCAAACTCAAGCTCTTACTATTGCGACTTGATGACGACGTGACACCGAGTATAGGTCCCACGGCTCCTTTATCACCCCCGCTCGTAGCTGTGGTTTGAGCACCCGAAGTCGAGGACGAGGACGAGGGACTGCCAGCTGGAAGCGGCGTCAATGTGACGGGATTCGATTGTGAGGTGGTAGTTGACAATGTAGGTAAGACCGTTGTAGGTAAAGCGGAGGGCTGGGTAGTAGAGGTAGAGGATGGAGTGGTTGAAGGGCTGGTGCTTGACGAGGGAGTAGTTGAAGGGGTGGAAGAACTCGTCGTTGTGCTCGAGGATGAGCTTGTGGTGCTGATTGTAGATGTAGAAATGGATGGAGATGCGGAAATCGTCGAGGTAGCTGTAGGCTTTACGCTCGGAACGTTCGAGGTGGATTGCGGGGGTGAACTTGACGTGGACACCAGCGTTGTGCTAGGTATTTGGCCTCCTCCAACACTTGGGGCTGCCGACGTTGTTGATGTATCCGCATTCGGACATAATGTCGAAACCCCCCTCCCGGTAAAAAACATCCCTATCAAGGTATTGGGATAGGCTTTCGTTCCCTTGCATGCGGTATTTATCAGGTCCGTCATCAGTTCCAACTGTGTAATGCAGCTCTGCGAGCATGCCGCGCCGTTGCTGAAGTCGTCGGCAGTACAGCCAGAGAGAGGCGAGTTGTAGGCATCGGTGCAGCGGAATGAGAAGCCGGCAATCTCTTGGAATTTGGAGAGGTTGAGGATATCGGAGGCAGAAACCAGGGAGAGGAAGGGCAAGAGCAAGAACAGTATTGAAGGAGGTGCGCGCATCTCTGAGATCTTGGATCTGTAGCAGACCAGCCAGCGGTCTTGAATGAGTTGTGGTCTCGAGATGTATTAGGTTAAGATAGGATCCAGCCAAATGCGCAGCACTCCAGAGGCTGATGTTGGTGGGACTGATAAGGGTCAAAGGATTATCAAGGTCGCAGACTCGATGCGAAGAAAAGAGATGGCGACGAAATTGGTGGACAGGTTCATTCACAGTGTATTCCAGATACAAAAATAAGAGTCTTTACCAGACGGCGCCGCCGTCCCCCGGGGGAGAATGAAGACGATGAGTCTGATGCGGTCGATCATTGACATGCCAGCGCACCGAGGCCGGAGATCAGTCAAGGTTGCTCATCGCAAAGATAAGTTTGGAGTGTCGTTGACAACAATAGATACGACGGCGATCACGAGCAGGCTTTGTGATGCGTACAAAGGTCGGGAGGGGAAACAAAGAGGCGACAAGGCCAAGAATAGAAATCTAGGAGATAGCCGTAACAGTGGCGGGATGGCATCCCATGGTCAACGACAACAAAGAGTGGGCAAATCCTCAGCGTTGCACTTGCGGGCTGATGATGTGGTAGCTGGCCAATGATGAAGGCGTACTGGACGCAAGCCGCGAACAGGAGGGCAAACCGGTTCGAGTACTGAGAGAGTACGGAATACTGAGACGACTCTCACCAGTGTCTTGGAGTCTTGGAGCCTCTCGTCGTGCGCGCATTGACATCTGCAGTGTTTGAAGATGCGGCGATGAAACGCGAGATGATTCAGCGGAGCGAAGCGAGGTGGCGAGTCGGGGACTGTTCGACCACCATCACCCACGCTAAGGGCTTGGGGCTCGCTAACAGCCGACGCTGCTACACAAGGTCCACGATTGGTCGAGACAGTAGAGAGTAGAGAGTAGGTACTACCTAGGTAGAGAGGCACGGAATACTCCGTACCTTGTTTGGTTTAGCCAGTGCCGAACACAGCGGCTAGAGTATCTCGTTTTAGCATCGCGATCTCTTAGTACACACGACCCAAGTAAGAATACATATGTACTTGGTAAGATGACACCGGACACTAAGGTATTCTACTGTCAACTGGCAAAAAGTAACGAAATGGCCTAAATGGGAACACACTTTGGAGCAGAGAGGGAAAGAAGGGACAAAGACGAGCTGGCATTCGAGCCACCGAGTTTGAACGAAAGCGATGATATCCAAGTCAATTCGATTAACATTGGCATTGCCTCTTCGTACTCACTGCAGTAAGAACGCCCATTGAAGATATTCACACATACGAAGAGCAGCGATATTCTCTTTGTAACCATATAACGTTTCTGAGATCAACAGGCATGATTTTGTATGTAGGCCCGCCTTTGATATCGATATTCTCCTGGTAACGATGTGATTAATAGATGGGGATTTGGCCATCGTTATCCAGGTCATACGGTATGAATGCACACGAGCTGATATCTCCCTTAGTTTCACCCTGATGACCTAGCTTACACGCTGTATCTAGCTTTGGCGTAGAGCAATAGAGCAAGGCGAAGGACCTCTGGTTCGTCTTGCTCATGTAGAGTAAGACAAGAACAATGTAAGGTATCCATGGGGAAGCCACAGTAGTGAGCAGAGCAGCCGTAAGCTGAAAGTCTTGAACACACCATTTGCAGGTACCATTGGTTGCTGCGCCTTTGCATTGCCACACATGGCGGGGTATCGTACTCTAGCACGTACTCGAGTACTTTACATAAAAACCACTTCGTCATCCGTTCCCAAACGATTCCTTCGTCAACCTTTCAATTCCTTGACAAAACTCTTCTTCAATAGGTACTCTTCTTAATCTCATTCATACCAGCATCTGAAAAAGCATTGAGCTAAGATGTCTAACCCCTATAACCAATACCCTCCAAACTACGCTTCACCCGCCCCAGGCTACCCTCCGCAAGGACAACATTACGATCAGCCCCAAGGCTACGGTCAACCAGCTTATGGCCAGCATGGTTATCCTCCTCTTGCGCCTCAGTATGGTGACGCGCCTGCTGGCTACGGCCCTCCCCAGAGGGTGAACTCTTACGGTCCCCCTCAGCACGGTGGTTTTCAACACGGTCAGCAAGGCGGTCAATTCGGTGCTTACGATGCGAGCAATCCACAAGGCCGAGCAAGCTATTAGTCAGTCTTCGAACCATATCCCCGTCTTTCTAGCTAATAATAGCTTTAGTGGCGCCCCAGCACACAACCAGTACGGAGCCCCAGCGGATACGAACCAATACCCATCCCAAGCTCCCTATGGCCAGCAACCGAATCACCAGGATCCCAACGCTCCTCAGCACCATCAGCAGCAAGGGTACCAAGACCCAAACATGCCTCCTCACGATCCCAACGCCCCGTTCGACCCTAATGCCCCCGAAGGAGAACGTGGACTCGGTGGAGCCATTGCCGGTGGGCTGGCGGGTCGTTATGCTGGGAACAGGATGGGTGGTGGACATGGAATCTTGGGTATGATCGGTGGAGCGATCGCAGGTAGCAAGCTTCAGGACAGGTTCAAGGAAAGTGGAAGTCAAGGCTCGCACCATGGCTCACATCACAGCAGCCAGGGTGGTAGTAGTTGGGGGGGAGGCAGGTGGTAGCTGCATTTTAAAACTGGAGCCTGGTGTTTGGCGCATGTGACGGTTAGGATAACTTGATGATTTTGCGGTAACAAGCCATTATGGCAGCTTTCTTTAGACTTCAGGAAAGGTGTCAATAATGTGGATGGAATAACAGATGTTCTTGACACTTCTAACGTAGTTTGCGGAAAACGAATACGTGGAACTGCACATTACTCCTCTCATACCTTAGCTCACGAGGTTATCTAAAAAATGCCTGGCTGACTAATGAGCATTGGAAATATCCAAGGGAGCTGCAGGTAATCAGCAGAAAATCATGAAGCATCAAATAATCCTTCACGGTTGAAGTAGTGACTGTTTCTCCCTGTTCACGCGTGGTGGCATGCCAGTGTCCGCGAGGCCCCACCTGCCCTGCATGTACTTCATCGCAGCCTTTCGTTCCATTTCCACTTCTCTTTCCTTAGCATGCATGCTCGTTCTCATCGAAGGCTTGGAAATCTCAAGCTTCTCTGTTCTACCAATCAGACAATTTGCGTGTAATGGTAGCTCCAATCGTGGTGTAATTCTCTCTTTGTCACGCCCTATCCAGATTGAATAATGGAGGTGTTTGTGAGAAATCTCCCAGACTCCATCACGGAGAAACAGGTCAGACGGTACTTTGGACCCATCCTAGCCAAGCTTGAGATCAACACCTTTCATTGTCAGAAGCTCAAAGGACGAGGATTGGCGACTCTAACCTTTCTTGATGTCAACAAGGGGCAAAACTTCCTCTTACTCCATGGACAGACTAAATCTGGCAGGGAGGGATTTGATAGAGTCCAGCAGAAACTTTTCCACATGAGAAAGCCTGTCAATTGTAGTGAGAGCAACAAGTTGCCCGACCGTTACCTTTTAAAGAGCCTGCAAAAAGAGGAGATTGAAAAGATCAACGCAGGTAAGAATCGAAAATCAAAGCCAGCCCAAGGACGGCCGCGAGACCTTCAGCGGGATTTTAACATTCTCGGAATTTCCTGCGGACGGTGGGACTACATTGAGCGTCGACTTGTATTTTATACACACTTCCACGACCAACGGGAAGGGCGACTGGTTTTTGGCCGACGGGCCCTAACTGTCTATTTGGAAAGCAAGCCACATGCATATCTTCCAGCTCATCAGATAGAGATCCCTTACAACAGTGTTGAGTCGATGACGATTGGGAACAAGGCAAATGCCACCATCACAGTCTCGCTTTCTGAAGCCCCAAAGATGTATGAGATTGTTTCGCCGCCAGAGGAACTTAGCGAACTATTTAGTGGATTGAAGAAACTTAGTTTCCAGATTTCGCAGCCTGCTGTCAAACGAAAGAGAATCATGGCAGTCAGCAAGTCGCATGAAGTCGTGGTTTCCAGCTGTCTCTGCTACCGCTTTGTCTTGCGAGATTCCTCGGATATTTTTCAGGTTCAAGCTCTCAAAAGAATTACTGAAATCCCTCAAAGCATTTCCTGGGACACGACTGTAGTCACGGAATTGAAGTTTCCGGCTCAGATGACTTTGCTGAACTCTGCGCTGGGAGGACCGCAATACAGCAAGTTCCCGTTTGAGCTAAAGTTTCAAATCCAGAAGCTCGCCCAGAATGGTTATCTTTCTCCACTCAAGGTCCTAAGATTTATAGAGGCGATCGCACGCCTCGAGGTGAATGTCACTGATTCCGTGCCAATAGCCGCAATTCGAAGACTTTGTAACCGGATTCCCTTTCCAGGACCTAATATTGAATCTTCGGAGCTAAGTCTGGAGACTTTGTCTGAACTGTTTGTTCAAAGTTTAGAGACTATCATAAGGGATCGAGCCTATTCTGCTGGTATTGCCAAAACCTATGAACATATAGCCGCCATCCATAAAGCAATGGTAACACCAGCCGGAATCTATCTATCAGGCCCAGAACCAGAGGTCAAGAACCGTGTACTCCGGAAGTACTCGGCATTCTCTAATTATTTCCTTCAAGTGTCGTTCCTTGATGAGGACGGGGAACAGATATGGTATGAGCGTGAGACTTCAAACGAAGACATTTACCATAAACGTTTTAAGAGAATTCTGGAAGGAGTCATCAACATCGCGGGTCGAGGATATGAAGTAAGTTTTCTATATGCCTAGTTCGCATTGTCTCATAATCAGTCATTTACTGATAGATTGATTTCTGCCCGAGGACCGCTGCAGTATTCTTCTATGTGGTTACATCTTCTGTTCATGAAACCACAGTATGCTTCTGGCAATTCAAGGATTCTCATATGGGCATACTCATGTTTAGGCTAGCCCGCTTTATACTACAAGACTGACGAATGTTGTAGTTCCTCGGCTTTTCTCATTCGTCCTTGCGGTCTCAAACCTGCTGGTTTATGGCACCATTTGTACTTCAGGGAGTTTTGACGCACGCCAGAGCTGTCGTGAAAGATCTAGGTGACTTTAGCTCAATTCGTTCGCCAGCGAAATGCGCAGCTCGCATCGGACAAGCTTTCTCGCAAACTTTCAGCTCTGTCAGCCTTCCCAAAGATGCTTTCAAAGAGATACCAGACGTTGATAGGAATGGCCGTGTGTTTAGTGATGGTGTAGGAACCTGCTCCATTTCGGTACTTAGTAAGATATGGGGTGCCTATGCTGAATCTCGGACACTAAAGCCAACACTCCTTCAAATCAGATTTGCAGGTATGAATCACCCAGGATACTAGCCTTCTCTCTGCTGACTATTCAAATTGACAGGGGCAAAAGGTATGATTGCGCTGGATGACAGACTGCGAGGGGACGCTCTCTGCCTGAGGCCGTCCATGATCAAGTTCGGAGGGTCCAAAGCGACTGACATTGAAATATGCGGCGCTGGGTTCAAGCCGCTGCCAATGTATCTGAATCGCCAGGTCATAAAGATACTCGAAGACCTAGGCGTTCCTGATCAGTCTTTCTTAAAGCTCCAGGAAGAAGCCGTGGAAAGGCTCCGTATCACAGCATCATCGCCTATAAATGCGGCCTACTTTCTTAAACGAAACCTGGTTGGAAAAGCTGCCGGGCTTTCAACTCTTATCCGCAGGCTTTTTTATCTTGACTTTGACTATAGCGATGACGATTTCCTTCGTAACGTCGTGGAGCTGGCCGTGTTGGTTCAACTGCGCGAACTCAAGCATAGGTCTCGTATTCTGGTAGTAAACGGGATGACGCTATATGGTACGTGTTGTTCACTCACTAGTGGCAACAGCTAAACATTCAAGGGATAATGGACGAAAGCAACTATCTACAAGAGGGCCAAATATATTGTTCTGCCCAGCATGGAGAGGAGACAGCACCTTCGATACTTACTGGCGACGTTGTCATTACGCGGTGTCCTGCCCTACATCCAGGAGACGTGCGGGTTGTTACTGCGGTGGATGTCCCTCCAAAGTCTCCTTTGAGAGCACTCCATAATTGTGTGGTTTTCAGCAGCCAAGGTGACAGAGACTTGCCATCGCAGCTTAGCGGCGGCGATTTAGATGGCGATCTGTATAATATAATCTACGATGGCAGCCTCTATCCAGCTAAGGAGGTCGATCCAGCCGATTATCCAATTGCGAAGCCAATTGATATAGGAAGAGAGGTAACGCGGTCGGATATGACAGACTTCTTCATCCGATTTATGGAGAACGATGCATTGGGCCGAATCTCGACCTTGCATCAAACACTGGCAGATCAGAAAGAGAAAGGAACTTTGGATCCTGACTGCATCGTTCTGGCTGGCATGGCATCTATAGCGGTCGACTTTTCCAAGACTGGAATACCTGTAAGTTGTGTGAACCCTTGTAAGGGCCGTTTCTATTAAACATTGACATACCCTAGGTCGATCTATCCTTAATGCCGAAATACTCAAACGTCAAGCCCGATTTCCAAGCGCCTGGTCCACGCGTGCTCATCGAGAAAGCGATCAAGGTGGAAATTTTAGAATTGGGAGAGGAAGATGCAGACGATGACCTGGAAGAATCGCCCTCAGAAACGCGAAGAACGCGATATTACGAGAGCCACAAAGTCCTTGGGAAATTGTACCGTGCGATTGACGAGCACAAGTTCTTCGAGGAAGTCCAGCGGCAATCAACATCCAACAACGGGATTCGCAATCATACCCGGAGTCTGATCGATGCTGTCTGGCGATACGTGCAGAAGCAGACAGCATTAATCCAATGGAGCCACTTCCTCGAATTCGCTAGAGATGTCCGTGATGCGTAAGCCTCCTCCCGCGAATCCCTAATCCCTTTCAAACCCCCAACAGCTCACCCATACGCAACCACAGCTACGAAGAAAATCTCACCGAAACCATGCTCACCTACTCCACGCACCCTCCCCACTTCATCTCCGAAATCGAAGTCTTTGCCGGCGCCATCATCGGCAAAAACGGCGCTCAGTCGAAACGCCAGCGCGAGTTCTCCGTCAGCATGAAGGACAAACACGAGCGCGACGTCGCGTACACCGTCGCTTGTATCCGCCAAGGCGACTGCGTGGATGATGATGATGACGAGGGGGTCGGGTTCGGTGGTGGTGGTGGGGGTGGGAAGAGGGAGGCGCTGGAGAGGAGTATTGCGTGTTTGGCCGTAGGGGTCAATACCACGAGGGTAAGGAAGAAGGTCGGGGCGCTGGTGAGCTTTGCGTGGGTGGCCGCGGGGGTGTGTTTGAGGGAGGTAGAAAAGTTACAGGGGGCTTGATGGAGGCGCTTTGGCGCTTTGGGGCTTTTTCCGCACGGGGGCAGAAAAGGTTGATGATGGGATCAAGAGCCGGGACACCGCGTGACGATTTATGATTAGATGAACGGGGATACAGCCAAGGGATACCGTTTCGTATGATCAAGCCAAGGGCTGGGCAAAACTCTTCTCGGGTGGACTCTCACCTCTATTTTCGGTTTGTTAAGATAACGGGCAAAGATATGCTTGATACTGGCAGATGACTTTATGATTTGGCTCTACATTACATATCATGCACTTGGGATGCCTGTGTTGGAACCTAAACTGTGCAAGCGGCTCCACTACAGCATAATTTGCCCCGGTGCATTATTGTCACCCTTGTTGGCTTGACCGCTCGATATGGTACTATATACAGTACGTACCCTTACCACGTCCGAACATAGTTTACTCGGCTTGAAGCGAACGGAGATCGGTAAGAAGAGGGATCTAGGCAGCGTTGAATTCATGGGCGTGTGTAGGTTCGGGGATACGAATGTGGGAGGATAGCGATTCGAAAGCCCCCCCCCCCCGATTGGCTGCGAGAGGAGGAAAAGAGGGCCTCGACGTGTTTGGAATCACGGAAGAGGGACTCGGGCTGACTCGGTTTGTAGATGGGAATGGATGGCTGTGACTTCCGTGTAGCCTGGTGGACAGTTCGGCGATGCGGATGACGTTGGTTGGTTATAGGGAGGCTATGTAAAAGACGAGTCCGCGTTGTTGGTGGATGGAAATCTCAGAGAGTTGGAAGAAAAAGAATGGATTTACCGTCTCGAGAGCAGTATCCTTCCTATTCATGTTATTATCTCGGCATCTTCCAAGGAACACAGACAAGTTGGAGAAACATTTTGTGAACAAACGGTATAGTCTGAAACCAAGAACCTACTCTACCCTGAACCTACTCTACCCTGTATCTACAGTGCACACCCTCTATCAGTCCCCAACCTCTAATCCCATCACCGAAAAATCAAATCCTTCCTCCCCGGTCCCGTCCCAATAAACTTCACCCTCACCCCCACCCTCTCCTCCACGAAGCTCACATAAGCCCGCGCGTTCTCCGGCAAATCCTCAAACGTCTTCACCCCCGTCGTATCGCTCTCCCACCCCGGTAGCTCCTCGTACACGACCTCGCACCCTTCCAGCACATCCAAGTTGGCGGGGAAACTCTTCAGTAAGCTTCCGTCCGAGGAGAGTTTATAGGCGACGGCGACTTTGATGGATGGGAAAGTGTCGAGAACGTCGAGTTTGGTCAGGTTGAGCGAGGTGTAGTGGTTGACGGCGTGCGAGTATTTGAGGGCCACAAGGTCGAGCCAGCCGCAGCGGCGGGGACGGCCGGTGGTGGTGCCGATTTCGCGGCCGATGGTTTGGAGCTTATGGCCGGCTTCCTCGTGCTGCTCTGTCGGAAAGGGTCCGCCCCCGACTCTGAGGAGTGTCAGTCGTCGAATTCTTATAAAGGGGTTGAATGCCAGGTGAGCTTACCGTGTAGTGTAAGCTTTGACTACGCCTATTATTTCTTTAATCTTGAGAGGGTTGATGCCAAGACCTGAAATCGCACCGCCTGTCGACGTCGACGAGCTGGTGACAAAGGGGTATGTTCTGGAAACGGTCAGTCTTGTTGTGACCTTTCGGATCAAGAACACCGTACCCGTGGTCGATATCGAGCATCAGAGCGTTGGCGCCTTCGACAAGAATTGGCTTGTCTGCTGCTTGTGCTTCGCTCATCATAAGTACAGCATCGATCCTATACTGTTGTAGCGTTTCCCGATAGCTCTGAATCGTGTCGTTAGCGGCCGTAAGCTCAAGAAATGGTGGGTTCCTCACATCAAACCTTTTGATCTCCTCGTCCACATCGTACCCCTCAAATCCATCATACCTATTCTTCATGTCCTCGGCCATGGCTCTCAACCATTTGTTCATTTCTTCCCGGTTATCCAGAACCTGATGTAGTCGTATCCCAACACGCGCAGCCTTTGTCGTATAGCAAGGACCTATGCCTTTCATGGTCGTTCCAATCTCTTTTCCACCCTTCTCCCCATTGACCAGCTTTTTGCCTGATCTTCCCTCTCTTAACCTCTTTTCCTCGAGCTTGTCGGCCAATAAATGCATGTCGAATATTACATGCGCTCTATCACTGATCAATATCCTACCCTCTGTGTTCACCCCTTTGCTCTTTAATGACTCGAGTTCTTGGAGGAAACTAGGTACGTGAACGACACAGCCTGAGCCCACGAGGTTCTTGACCCCCGGCGTAACGATACCGCTGGGTATTAGGTGGACATCGAACTTTATGCCGTCCGCGACGATTGTGTGACCAGCTGTTAGATTTCAGTCCCGAGTGTTTCGGTACGGGGATTCTGAGTGGAAGGCATACCATTGTGACCTGTGGCGGAGTTAGCTGGCTTTTCCTACAGCTGGCATTGGAGAGAAGCACTCACCTCCCTGGGACCTGGCACATACGCTTATGGAAGAGCAGAGTAGGTCCGTCAACTTCCCCTTTCCTTGATGGATGTCAGCCGTAGTAGCCGTGATTTCACAGGATTGCAACTGCATTACCCTCATCGCCCCACTGACGAACCTGTTAGCAGCAGCACAAAGATAAGAGGTGGAGCTTCCCGACTTGCGCTCCAAGGACTATTGTAGTCATCGTTGAAGAGGATTGATGGCCGTGTACGTCAATTAGAGATTCAATTGACCAGATGATAGAGATATCGAGCAGCTCGGGTTCATTCACTGCTCCTTGGAAATATTATGACTTTACGACGTTGGTACAAGCAAATGAATCCGCCCCAGGTAACGTACAGTAAAGTACTCGTACTCTACTTCAAGCACCGTGTAGGGCTGATGGTGGGGGGGGGTCCTCGGTTATGACGTACGTTTGGTGCGCCAAGACTTCCGAGCCCCGCCCTTGTGCCTGCGCTTACCTATTCCGGAGTAGGTCTTCACTCTTCCAACTTCTATGCACACAGGCACCGTACCATTGATATGTATCTGCAATCACACTATGCATGATTTACACCGGATTAACAACACTGATGTTGCACGAGAACAAATGAAATCAATCTCTACAGTCTTGGCCAGTTATACAGAGGCGATCCCCGAGTGGGTATTAGGTGCGCGGATCTACCGCTACCACAGATTCCGTAGGCTGAGGGGACTAAGTATCTACCTACCTAGATTGATGAGACACGCCCTTCCATGTTTCTGGCCTCACTATTGTCCTCTAGTAGAGACTTTGGCATATTCCATATCTTGAATACTTAGAGGTTCATTTGAATTCATCGCTCTCGGCATCATGGCAGGAAGGATCGATTTTGACAAGTATATCGATATCTCGAAATTGAAAAATAAGACCGCCCTCATCACTGGAGGAGTATCAGGACTAGGTTCAGGCATAGCTGCAACATTCGCCGAGCATGGGGCCCACGTCACCATCGCGGACATCAACGAACAGAGAGGAAACGAATATGCGAAAGAACTTACATCTAAAGGATACAGGTGTGGAGTTCCCTAAATAGTACCCATTGGTATTAGGGGTGGTTTGTGTATCAACCTCTAACAAAACGAAGCGTCAATTTTGCTCACACTGATGTAATCTCTTGGTCCTCTCAAGTGGCCGCCTTTAAATCCGCAATAGCCCACTCCCGGAATCAGAGTCTAGATATAGTTGTGGCAGCTGCAGGCCTCTTAGGCACCCCTTTTATCTTACCGAGCAGCGAGCCGGCATCCGTCGATAAAGATCCGCAGGAGCCTCCGACTGTCGGGGCTGTAATAGATGTTAACTTCAAAGGAATCTACTTCACCAGCCGACTTGCTGAACATTACTTTTCTCTACTTTCCCCACCCCACAGCATCTCTGGCAATCAAAAATCGTTGGTCATTTTCGGATCACTGGCTAGCTATATCGACTTCCCGCCAATTGCCGATTACCTTGCGTCAAAGGCTGCGGTAAGGGGCTTTTTTAGAGCGACTCGATCGACAATGGCGGAGAAAGGGTGTAGAATGAATCTCGTTGCCCCAGACATAATGGATACGCCTATGGCAAAATATTTCGTTGGGATGTACCGAAGCAACGGGTTCTCTGTCGGAAATCCCAAAGATGTTGTGGATGCGGTGGTTAGATGTGCAGTGGATGATGAGATCTCCGGTAAGAGGGATGGTTTTATATTGTAATTCTGCTAACGTTGGTCCATAGGGCGTTCTATTGGTGTTGGCGTCGAGGGGAGCTTCGATCTACGAGATGACCCAGAAGGTCAAGATGGTAGGATCGTAGTACAGACTTTCCTGGAAAGAGGAGGCCAGAAGGTTATTGACTGCTTTCGGTCCATGTAATTTGGGCCATTAGGTTTGAACCGGTTCGAAACTGTTCATGCTGTTTTCATACCCTAGAAAGCAAATAATGCGCCTTAATCTTGCATTACTGTCGCATTGCTATTCGGGACTCCCGTCCATTTCACTGGCCGCCGAAGGTGAAATTGGAATTCTTCGTCCTGCTGAATGTATTCATCACAAGCATAGTCCACCAGCCCACGTTTGCGATCCATAAAGAGCCCGTACCAATTTTGCAAGGCGTTCGTAGCCCGTATCTAAATGCGTCCATCCATGATACGTTCCATAAACAGCAAGGATCTTTGAAACGAGCCAAATTCTAGCCAGGAAGAAGCTGACGACAAACGCGGCATCAGCTACTAATATAGACTTTCTTCTCTGAGCCGCAAAATTGCGAAGGTACCATCGTAGATTGAGGATTGGAGTGGACGAGTTCATCAACAGAAACATGACAATAACGTATATGCCAGCTTCACGGCCACGTGCGATATAGTAGTGCAGAACAAGAAGAGCGGTACCAATGCCCACATGATGGGTCATGAGAGTCTTGTCCAACCTCTTGGCACTTCCATGCAAACGGGCTTCGTATAATAATACAAACGTATCTTGCAAAAGGTACCCAGCTGTTGAAACGGGAGTTATGCTCGGACCTATCGAGGTCACATGACGCACTGTATTTAACCGAAGCTTCGAACCTCCATAGAACTTCACCCAAACACACATCCTACATATGCTGCAAACCTTCTAGTTCAGTCATATTTCAACACCAGCCTCAATCGCCGTGATAGTATTGGCAAACTCTGACTTTGCGGTAATGAATGGGTTGTGGCTGTCGTCGGGGTATCCTCCAGTACCTGCAATATGACCTTTCGAGGAATTGGATAGCTCCGCTGGAGTCTCCGGTGACTGCCATTGCAGCTGCCGGAGAGCGGAAAGGGCAAGGATTGTAAGGAGGGTGGAGTGGAGGGTGGAAATTGCTTTCATGGATTTCGAAAAGCGCCAAGGTGATGGCTTGGAGCCACAAAGCAGTCGTAAGAGAACAGGATAGCCCAGAGCGGAGGATATCAGAGCAATCTGCGAGGGTAGGAGTGGCATTTTTATTTATTTCAGGGTTTTGCAGAATTTGCTCGAAAGACGTGGGAACTCGAAAAGAGATTATGGTAGCTAGTGGCTACATAGAGGATAGGTACCGTACCCTGCGTGCCTGCTTATCGTTGTTCGAACCATCAACCATCTCGCGGCCATGGGTGTGTTCAACAATGTTCCTGCAGTGAAGTAGTCTGAAAACAAACCACAGATTCGCTCATATAGATGTGTATTTGTTCCCTACAGCTTTTGCTCCTTAGACTTCCCTTGTGAATCGGTCTTGCACTTCCAGAGCTCTTCTTCTTTTTATTGCTATCATCTGAATGCTCATGGGGTGAACGCGAGAAAGTACGATTGCACCCTCACCCGGCAGAAAGGGCGATTAGATCTATCGAACTACTCCTTGCCCAGAAACGATGGCCTCCGAGTCCCAACTACCAGTCCTTCCACATGGCTCGTCAACCATTCTCTCGGGTCTATCTGAGACTTTCTCTTTCCATTCATCCCCTGAGGCTTTCATAACTTCTCAGGTCCTCGCCTTTCGTGAATCTCATCCCGACTTGGCGGATTCTCGAATTCCTGTTCGTGCTAAGGTCTTGAATCGAAATGTTGCCGTCATTTCGTCTTATGATCAAGTCCAACAGGTCTTATGCCGA
>JAABUW010005635.1_pt1 | contig 16177 bp, 10 predicted proteins | sample 5560081 | NCBI WGS metagenome assembly JAABUW01 (sample SAMN10711882, study PRJNA513363) | rock metagenome | isolation source: Antarctica rocks | place: Antarctica: Victoria Land, Knobhead sud | reverse complement strand
AGGAGCACCACGGCTACTGTGACCGACGAGACAATTGAATCTATCGATCGCACCATCGACCCGTCGTACAGCATGCAATCGGCAGCCAGCGGGATCATGTTCACCGGACCGACTCTGGCGCTCCACATGCAGATGTCGCTACATCCCACCACATTAGCCGATTTCCTCGCGCCTTCGCCTCCCGCAAGCAACAGGACACCACCGCTGTCTCATTGTTACCATCTGGACTCCTCCGTCAACCTCCTCCTCGTCATCCTCGATGGACTGGACTACCTGCATCACCAAGGCATTATTCACCGCGACATCAAGCCTGCGAACATCTTTCTAGGCGCACACAGTAACCCGAGAGCCACCGCCGGCTCGGTGGATTCGCTACTCTGCAACGAATGTCGGGCGCAGCATACTGCGAACCCCGTCCGGCTCGAAGTACGCATTGGGGATTTCGGTCTTGTGTCTGTGGCTGGTCCTGAGGTCGAAACAGATGCCGAAAACGACAGCAGGGAGGTAGGGGACGACGACGCAGCCAGTGCCATCTCCCAACGCCGCGACACTACTGAAGTTGGACCTGCAACTCAACCCGCCAAAGCTGTAGGAACAACGATCTACCGCCCATCAAATCCGCAGACTACCGGCCCGGGTCTCGACATCTACGCGCTTGGCATCGTGGCTTTCGAGCTTTTGTATAGATTCAAGACTAAGATGGGGCGACTGGATGATATTCGAGACCTCAAGAATGGTCAGTTCCCGGATGGCTTCTGCGCAAGCGTTGGATCAGATCGAGCGGAGAAGGTCAAGAAGTGCATCATGTCCATGCTGGACAGCGGTAGCAATGGCACGTCTGTTCGGAATGTGAGGAAGATGGTAGCTGCGCTTGATTCCGTGCACTAATCTACATCATCAAATCTTGCGTTCAAGCGGTCTTCTTCGATGCCTTGAACTTCTCATGCCACTTCCGCTTCGCTCCCAAGGTCTTCGCGTCTGCTGGTGCTCCGCCATCGACTGTAGTGGCCTGACTCCCTCCCGTATCTACGAAGGTGATGTCCTTGCCAGCCTTCTCGCGCCCAAAGCTGCCTTCCAGTCTCTCGATGGTGGCCTTCTCTCGCCATGCTTCGGGCATCAGATCTGCCCACTCCTTCTCGAACCTGTCCAGAGCTACCGCATTTCGTCCATTTGCCGTGCGCTCCTTCAACAGGACTAGCCCAACTGACAGTGCCAGCTTATGCCCATCAAGCAAAAGCAGGCTACCACCATCGCCCTGACCAGCACTTCGGAGCACAGCATCAGCAAGCTCTCCAGGCCACTCCGCATCATTCTCCGTCAGCGCCCGAACCTGTCGATCATCTAGCGTGTCCGTCAAATCCACGCCCTCTGCAGTTGCCGTGGTCAAGATAGCCCGCCAGACCTGCAATCTCACGCTATCGCTCGGCACCATTGCGGCGCCCTCGTGCTCGAAGCAAGCGAGGTCTCGCCATGCGAGTTCGCATTCGGCCTCGCTTAGGGGGATGTTGGAGAAGAGGTGTTGCTTTGCGATTCGGGTTCCAGTTGCTGGGATTCCGGTGGATGTGTAGGTTGGTAGAGCAGCTTTGACAAGGGATGTAGCGGATACGTTGGTCTTCTCCGTCAGGAGTTCGAGGGTTGATGTGCATTGCGCAATAGCTTCGATTCCTGGGGTTGAGAGAGTGGAGTCTGTAGGGATGGTTGGTTGGACCACGAAGACGCTGTTGGAGGTGCTGACTTGGCGGAGGTTGTAGGTTTTGTCATGGGTGCAGAGGACGACGTTTGGGCCGGAGAGGCTGCTTGGTGGTGCGTCTAGGGACTTCAGTTGGAGACTGCGAGCAGTATTAGCTAGTTTGAAAAGGTTGAACTGGTTTTTGGCCTACGGCGATGCATTGTCTGCGGTGATCACGCTGAGTAGTTCTGGTGGAAGCTCGAGCAAACGGAAGTGTTGTTGGTTCTCTTCTGGTACGAGTGAGAATTCGATACCTGTCTCTTGCTGTGTTGACATTGTGATCAATCGATGTAGACATGGGGTTATGATGCTGTCTAAGAACGTACTCCTGGTGCTATATTCGCGTTTAAGCTTCGACGCTAAGCCCACTTTCTCTTTCCGCCTCGTGGGACCTGCGACAGCCGATAGCTTGATCCTGGCTCGTACAACAACACCTTCCGTCCTTTCAGCATTCGGAGATGCGGCCCTGCGGGTCACGGTGTCGCACCACACTCGCTACTTCCTTGCACACAACGACGTGTTGTTTACACCCGCGACCTTGACCACAGACCGCTTGCGACCAGCGGACCTCGAGCGACGCGCCGATTGATCTTGTCAACAACACCACGATGATATGAGACACGACCTTACGACTCACCATGGCTGTTGTTGTTTCTGCGCCGCCCGCGCTATCGGGCGAGCTTTCGCTTTTTCATACCACTGATCCGCTTCTTTCGAATTCACCAGTACTGGTTTTCCATGGCCCGGCCGCGTCGATCGGCGCGACCAGCTCGCGCATACAACTACACATCTTCACGTCAGCTGGCTATGCATCCTACGCGCGACTGGCCGTCACGCCGAATTCGCCATTCTATTCTGCTGTAAGCAATCTGCCGCGCGAAGAGCAGGGAGACGAGGTGGTCAGAGGCATTGCGTTTGGGTTGAAGAAGTACTTTTCAGAGCTCTCCGAGCATGTAAAGAAGACATGGTGTACGGAGGCGAAGGCACCTTCTCCTTCTGCACTATTTGGAAACGATCATATCGCGATCTTGGCGAGCCGGATGGCCAGGATTGAAAATGTGGATGAGGTTATACTTGAGATCACGCAGGCCTTTGGAGAGCAGAAGCTGTCGTGGTTGGATGTGGATGTTGTTTTGCCTCCTGGCTCGATCAAGGCAGCGCAAAGGGGCGCTGCTTCGGCAGGATCGGAGGAGTTTGACGAGTCGCAAGCACTGACTCAGCGGTACGGCAGATATGCGGAGCTGATTGACTCTTTGGGAGATTTGGTGTTCATGCCGAACTCGAAGGTGAGGCGCGCTCCTTCGAAATCGACTTCAGTCGGCAGAAGTGCGTCCTTCCTGCGCCACCACAAGGAGACGGTACGGAAAGAGCTCAACGAACTTCTGGCGACCGAAATCAACTACGTTTCCCGGATCACCGAGCTGGAAGGATTGTCCGGTACGCTGGGCTCTGATCAAGCTGGGGTGCCGTCCCAATATCGCGACGTCTTCCCGGTGTCCATATCCGAGATCGTTCAGTTGAACACTGGCTTCCTTGAAAACCTTAAGAAGGTGTTCGATGCTACAGAGGCCACTGCTTTGCAAGATATCGAAGCGATGGAAGACGTACAGCCTACAGCTCAGCAGGCTCGGCAAGATTTCACGGCCGACACTCAGGGAGTTCTTGCCATCGCGAAGTGTCTGTGCGAATGGTTTCCGAAGCTCAACGATGCTTATCGTGATTACATGCAAACCCAAGCCCCCGCAACAGCGCTACTTCGCAATATACTGAAGACTGGGGATGCTTCCACTGTTGCAAGCTTGCACGAAGTTGGAGAACAGAAGCTCACCTCCCTTCTCATCGAGCCTGTGCAGAGGCTGCCGCGTTATAACTTGTACATCGACACAATCATTAAGCAGCTGCCTGTTCGCCACCCTGCTATCAAGCCACTGCTAAAAGCACGAGACATGGTTACAGAGATCTGTGATCGAGATGATCTCGGCTCGGAAAGATCGTCAGTTCAAGAGAGGCTCAACGCTCGAGTGTCAGGGTGGCCAACCGGCCCATCTACCTGTGGCCGCCTCGTGAGCGCAGCAGACTTTGTGGAATTGGCTCCACCCTATGCCTCTGTGGGCTGTGATGCCGATCGAGGAATACTCCTGGTATTCACGGAAAGCATTTTCGTGCTACACAAACGTGGTGGTAACACTACAACTGCCAAAGCTTTACTTGCGGAGCTTGAGAGTGGCCATGGCTCGCTTCGACAAGCTCAAGGCCGACCAACTACACCGCAAGATTTACACTTCGTACGGAGAGTGCAGCGTGATGCTGTAGACATGCTCGAGACACAGGACGGTAAGTGCCTGCAGCTCTTGACTCGATTCAAGCTCGAAAGTGCCGTGCATCCTCCTCAACTACCTATCGTCGACAGCTGTCAGATGCTGCGGCTTGAAGGCTTCTACGAGCGCAAATTGGAGCGACTCGTTGAAGAGGCTACCAAAGCTCGCATCGAAGGTCGTTTCAGTGAAGCTGAGCGAGAAAGCCTGAAGTGGGAGGTCCGCGCCACAGATCCTACAGCGGACACTGCAAGCCTCCTGGCTGCCATCTTCGAGGACTCGCAGCAGGAACACGTCGCTGCCCGGACCTCACCTGCCACTATCTGTCTGCTCATCGACATCGACCGCCACTCCCAAAGGCCACGTGCGACCGAAACCGGCATACGGACGGTCGTATCTGCTTCGCCTTCACGAGATGGATCATGGAGGCTTTCGGTGGACTCTGTTGACGGCACTGCTGGTCAGGAGCACGTCGCGACATCTGAGATCATCGGTGCACTGAAGCGACGACTCGCGGCGCTTGCGTGTTCACGCTACGCCATCGAGCACCGGTCTATGACACCTGCCTTGCTGGCAAGAAACGTTGCCATACTGCAGTCACTGAACCTACAAGCTGCTAACGCCGACGATGACACACAGTCGGTAGCGAGTCATCCAGAGCGGTCCGCGTCACGTCCAAAGTCACCGAAGAAGTTCCTCTCCAGCTTCCTCTCAAGTACTGGGCCAGGCAGCCAGCCTCCGGTCTTCCTCAAGAAAGATCTGCCTCCTCTACCACCACCTAGCCGTCTTCCAAGCGTGCAGTCGAACTCGTCTGCAATGAAGCCACCGAGTCGCGACAGCCGTCCGCCGTCAAGAGACCAGCCGACGCCGAAATCGATGGCTTCAATGCGTTCGACAGAGCACCTGGTAAGCCCGTTCAAGAAGCTCGAGGAGACGCTATCAACGTACATGCTAGCGCTGCAAGCGAGGAAAGGTAACATCGTTGGGCGCAGTCTCAAGATGCGTGCAACTGCCGATGAGCTAGCAGTCAACGAGCTCTACAATAGCGTGCTGGAAGACCCGAACATGATGGTGTTCGCTGCACAAGCAACTGTCGACGTACTCTTTGCTGCTTTCGAGAAGTTCCTGAACGTTGCTTGGAAAGAACAAATCGGCCAGCTCCTGCCGTTTCCTATCTTGCAGGAGATACAATCGAAGGCAGAAACTCTCTTCCCAGCCGAGTTCGACCTCTACTTCAGATTGGCTCTCAGCCAACTGTCGCCGCAGAACCAGCGGGCGTTCAAGGGCATCATGAAGCTCCTGGCGGATCTGCTTGATGGTACTGGCAACGATGGCGATCGTGGCATTCTCACTGCAGCGTTCGCAGAAGTGTTAGTCACGGAAGGCAACCCACACGATTACATCGCTCTCATCGATCGCTTTGTCGACGATCCGGATACGTACTTTGGCGAGCCGCTGGAAGAGGCCAGCAGGGCCACCGAAAGTGGCTTCAACCCACACAAGAGAGCACGATCGGTCAACTCAGCTTCCATCACCTCCAACACTTCTTCTCTGCGCAAGAAGTTCGGCCTAGGTGCGCTATCACGAGAGAACAGCAAGTCTGAGCAAGAGTCGAAGGTAGCATCCGTGTGGCGCACACTTAGTAAGAGCACTCGCGGTGATGCCAGCCCCGCCAATAGCATTTCCAGGGGCACGCTCCACCGCTCGCAGTCCACCGACACTGACGCGCGCGCAATACCTTCGAGGCCTGTATCGCAAGACGGCTCACCTACGCACAAGACGACCACCTTCCTCGGTAACGATCTATCGTTCAGTGGCGGGTCGTCTGCTCTCAATCTTGGACTCTCCACAATTGGTGAGCACCCAACCTTCATTCCAACACAGCCGCCGAGAAAGAAGAGGCGTAGCTCGCTCTCCGACCTCAAGGCTCTGGAAGCTGCACAACAGGCATCGCCAAAGCCTGCGTGGTCACCACAGGCGGCTCGTCGACCACCGATGGCGCCCCCGCCACGCTGTCTTGACGATAAGTCCTTGCCCAACTCGCCTGTGCCATCTACGCCGTCTTCGAGAGGTGGAAGCGGAAGGTTTGGTTCACCCACACGAGAGCCGCCCCGTTCCCGTCTGCCATCCTCCTTCCGCAAAGAGAACTCACCAGGCCCGGCCAAAGCCTTTGCCGCCACCCCCGAACGACCCAAAAGCAGCGGCGGCAAGCTAGACGAGGTCGTCATCACCGCCCGTCCACTCTCCAACATTCCCACCTTGACACCCAAGCCTCTCACCCTCCACAAATCATACACCTCACCCTCTCCACGAACGGGACTAGCAGAACGCCCAGGCGCCGGCAACATCGTCAAGAAACCCTCCCCTCAACCCGAGAAGGCCTCACGCCCAGCTGCACTATCAAGTACCACAGACGCCGGCTCCCCAAAGAAACTCCGCATGCAATCCCCCCAGAAGCTGCGCGAGCGCATCCAGAACGAACAAAGCGCCGTAGCAGCCGTGCACTCCTCTCTCCAAGACGAGCTAAACAAAATCGGCGACGAGTTGACCTCCACCCCAAGCCGGATCGGCTCCGTACGCACGCCAGGCTCGCATAGCCGGACTAAGAGCACGGGCTCTGCGCTCCACCCACCCAGCTCAATAGATCTGGCGCAACGCGTGCTCAAGCTCGAAGGCCAGCTCCCTGGGCAGATCAGTGCGGTTGAGGAGCGCATCTCCAGCATCCAAGCCGACCTTGCCTCCTCCCTCGCGGTGTCAGAGGCCAAGTGCAAGAAACTCGATGAATTGTACCGCGAAGCTAACGGGGAGAACGAGGCGTTGTATACGCGGTTTAACGAGGAACTGGGTAGGATTTTGAGGGCTGTGAAGGGCGGAGAGGGGGTGGAGGAGTTGAAGCGGCTGTTGAGGGAGAGTCAGGAGGAGGCGGGGAAGTTGAAGCGGGAGACGAGTCGGTTGAAGAGGGAGAATGTTGGGTTGAGGGCGCAGTTGAGGGAGTGAGCGATCGGGGGATGGTGCTGGGTAAGGGGGTGTAAGGGTCGGGGGAAGTGGTTTATGACTCTCGTATCTCTCTCTGATGGGCAGCACTTGCAGGGGCGTTTTGATAAGATGCAAGTGGGTTTGTATGGAAAAGCACGACTTGATTTGGCAATGCAACGACTGATGATTTCGAGCTTGGGTGTATCATACTGTAGCATAGCATAGCGTACAAGCATCACTTACATTCATGCCGCTTGATTCCCAACTTCTGAAGCCTGCAGCACACCCGATACTGGTGCGAACATGTTGCATCTACTAATGCCCATGTCCATCATCCCCTCCCCCATCACCGCGCTGATCAGCATCAAGCTTAATCAACGTATCAATCCGCATAATCGCCACGCAAGCCTCCACCGCACTCTTCAATTGCTTGACCTTACTCATACTGGGCTCCAGCACGCCCGCCTTCACACAATCGTGCACACGTCCCTTATCGAGATCGAGCCCGTAGTTGCGGTACCCTTTCGCCTTGGCAAGCGCCTTCGCGTCCGGACCGTCAGAGGAGTTCGGGCGCTGGGCGACAGGTCTGGGCGCGCCATTCGCAGCCTGGCTTCCGTGAGCAGGCGATTGGTTGCCGGCTGCGCCGTGGCCTTTGGTAGGCGCGGGCTCGGCGGTGCGTTGGCTGAGGGCGTGGCGGGAGCGCAGCTGGGCGATGAGTTCGGCGGAGTCTTTGGCGGCGTTGACGGCGAGGGTGGCGGGGATGGTGAGGAGGGAGGCGGCGAAGGCGCCGATGGCTAGTTGTTCTCTGGAACCCTGTCACACAAGACATCGTTAGCATTGGGGTGCAGTGTGATTTGGGAAAAGAGGAAGGAACGTACGACGCTCGTTGCCCACTCCTCGAGGTAGATGTGCAGTGCCGTCTCCACCGCGCCACCGCCGGGAACTATCCTGCCGCTCTCGAGGGTGCGCTTGACGGCTGAGAGGGAGTCGTGGATGCTGCGCTCCATTTCGTCTAAGCTGTACTCGTTTGGTCCGCGGAGGATGATTGAGGCGGCGGTGTGGACTTTCGGGCCTTTGACCAGGATGCATTCGTCGTCGCTGATGCGCTCTTGGACGACTTCTCCCGCCTGGCCGAGATTCTTCGGGTCGAACGTTTCGTCGCCGTTCAGGTCTGCTAAAGTCGAGACCATTGTTGCTCCAGTAGCCTTCGCAATCCGCCTGAGATCCTCCTTCTTGCAGCGCCGTACAGCCATCGCACCTTTCTCGATGAAGTGCTTCAGGCACAGATCATCGACACCTTTGGTAGTGAGTACAACGTTCGCGCCAGCCTTCAAGATCATCTCGACCTGCTCCGTCACAATGCCCGCCTCCCTCTCACGAATCTTCTCCAGCTGCGCCGGATCATCAATAACCACATTCACCCCCAACTTCATCCTCGCCTTCTGCAGGTTCATATCCAGCACAGCGATCTTCGCATCCGTAATCCTCGTCTTCATCGCCTGGCTCGCAACAGTGCAGTTCAACGCATACCCCTTCACCAACACCGACTCCGTCGCACTCTTGCCATGCGCCTTGAGCACATTCACAGCCTTAACTGGATACTTCGTCTCGCCCCTCGCGTTGACGGTCTTGACACTCGAGATAGCATCCACAACCATATTCGCAAAGAAATCCGAATCCGAGCCGATCAACTTGCTGCTCATACTCGTCTTCGCAATATTGATCAACGACTCCCGGCCCAGCGTTTCCACCTTCGTGCTTATGTTCTCGTTCATATACCGCACCGCCTCTCGCAGCGCCAGTCTGTAGCCGGTGATGATGGTGGTGGGGTGTATCCGCATCTCGACCAACTCGTTTGCTCTCCGTAACAGCTCTGCGGCTATGAGCACCACACTCGTCGTTCCGTCGCCGACCTCCTTGTCTTGCTGCTGTGCCAGTTCTACCAAGATCTTGCCGGCGGGGTGGTCGACGCTCAGTAAGCTCAGGATGGTGGCTCCGTCGTTTGTCACGGTGACCTCGCCGATGTCGTCGACCATCATTTTATCCAGACCGCTGGGGCCGAAGGATGACTTGACCGTGTTGGCGATGGCTTGTGTGGCGAGGACATTTTGGTCGCGGATGTCTGCGCCGGAGATCTTTTGGCCGCCGAGGAAGAGGGTGCCGCTGTTGCGCGACTGCTCGAAAATGCCTGCCATGCTAGGCGGAGGGAGAGCTGGAGGCTGTGAGAGGCCTCAGATGAAGGAGGGTGTTGTCTCAGATATTCGGGGTGCTGTTGCAAAGTCGGGAGAATCCGCTAGAGGAGTTGGATGGTGTTGTCTGGTCGTTTCGTCGAAGCTCTACCATGTCTTTGGGTGTCGCGTGGAAAATGAGAAACGCGAACAAATTCCCTGGAGCGGCTCGACTCAGCTTCCGTGCTCCGATTGGTTGACGTGAACGGACGCCAGGAGGCGTGCAGCTTGGCATGCATCAAAGCAGCTCGGAGAAGGTGCGATCAGAGATCCCAATGGTGAGCTGCTCGTTCGGCAACCGAGCTCTAGCATCTTCTCCATGTCATGATCAGAGACGTGTTCCAACCTCAGGTCCTGCGGGAGTAGCATAATGGGTCACCCAGCGGAGAAGGGCAAGACTGCGTTGGACGAAGGGTTAGGGTTGGGGTAAGAATACGACGGCGACGGCGACGGCGACGGCGACGGCGACGACAACGGTAGCGACACGAGCCGGTTAGCATATCATTCGATGGTTTTCCGAGGAACGAGTATGTAAACGGCACGAACACTTTTAGACAGCACCAAAGTAGCGTGAAGTATCTTGCGATCCGCTTGACATTGTTACGCTTTCGACACTCGTCGTGTGTTGGACGACAACGACAACGACATTTCCGTGAGTCAGGCGCATTTCGTGACGTAATTATTTGATTGACGTATATACGAAATGCAATCTGCAGCAGTCTATGTAAGACCAAGCCATTCAAACAGTAATGGATCGCCTTCCACTGCCAGCCATCCAATGCCTTATAAGCAGGTCAGTAGTCTGTATCTGGGAGCCTTGCGGGAAACATACCTGCGTAGACAACCAGCTTCGTGATGACTTCAGCGTCGTAGCGTACCCGGGGCTTCTCCAGCGCAGAGAACATCTCACGGTCGCTCTTCTCATCATCGCTTCTGCTGTCGCTCGACATGCCGGCGTCACTCAGAGGAGGCGTGAGCAGATTCCTGTCCACTGTACTGACCCGCAACGACGATGAGCTGGTGGAGGAACCATTGCTCGCAACTCTAGACTGCCCGTCGTCCATCGAGCTGTCATATGGTGGTGAAGGCGGGTGTTCCGCGGCCACGGACAGTCGGCTTGTTCGGTGACGTACGGTTTCAGGTGCTGATCTTGCATCTTTCCGCCTTTGATCCCGGTTGGCGAGGTACTCGCGGGCATCAGCTTCGGACTGTGGACCTACGGAGACCCTTCGCCTTCGCGGAGTCCCGAATGAAGAAAGCATTGCCGGGATGTCTGTCGCTGCGGGCAAGATATTGTCGTCGCGCCGAAGTTGTGGGACCTGCTTGTAGTCCCTGCGGAAGGTTAGAAAGCGATCGAAACGCAACAGCGATCCCTCCATAGACGTACCTCGCTTGTAGAAAGTACCGACGGGGGATCATCAGACCGTAGTCGTCCACGAATCGTAATGTGGGTGGCAAGATCTTGAGTAGCGTAGGTTTAGCCACGGCTCGCCACAGAAAGATCACTACGATGCCGCCAACAACTCGAGCTGCCGAAATGATGATGTCCTCGTTCGAGAAGTCGTAGGTCGCAGTCAGAGATGGCTTGGGCACACAACTGATTGCCCTTCGCTGCCACGATCCGATGGCGATTCCCATTATAACTCCAAGGAAAGAGACACTATCGTCGTAGCAAGGACAATTGTCTGCGGGCTCGGGATGAAATCGCACAGCGAATCCCAGAGCAACCACTGCAATTGCAGGTCGAGTCCAGTCACTGCTAACCAGCCACATGGCATAAATTGATCCATATGCAACCCAGAGCCAAGTCAAGAATGCTCCCAGGACAGCTCCAATGACAACATCGAAGATGCCGTGCATACCGCAGTACACCCTGCCAAGTGTGATCGAAACAGCATAGCAGTAGCAGCCGAGGCAGAGCAACGTGTAGCTGGTTGATGATAAGTCGTCCTTGCTGAGGTAGAGCTGAAACACGAAATAGAGAGCTGCCGAGACCGCATTCGTGGTGTGTGTAGACGGGAAGCCGTACTCCAATGCGGTTGACCCAGACATTGTGATACGCTGTAGAGGTGGCGACAGTGGTCGTGGTAGACACACAAGGTCCTTTACGTAGCCGCTTATATACACTCCAAGAGCAAGCATATGAACAAGCGCCAGTCCGAGATCAGGGTAGCCACACCAGAAGCAGAGTGGGAGAAAGGCCATGAAGAAGGTATGCGTGCCGAGGTTGGCTGTGAAGGCAAAGTACGAGTCCAGGAACGGCGAACGACAGGATCGTTGCATTTTGGCCAGATAGGGTGTCTCCCAGCGCACCATCGGTATGAGCCATTGTCGCAGATGGTATCGCCATCGTGGTAGTCGGCGCTCATAGTGAGTAAGTGCTCGGAGTCCAGCGTCCGGGTCTCTGCTGGGTGATGGTGAAAACTTCCTCAGCTGTGCCGCAACATCTTCATCTCGAGCCGCACTAGACATCGGGACTGCTGAGAGGTGATATCCGATGCGTTGACGAGTTCATTGCACCCAGAGAGGTGGCAGGAGCTCAGAGTCGCTCTTCGAGCAAGACTAGTACCAGATGGGTATTATGGGCGTTAGCAAAAGACCGTGTCTGTTCTGTGAGGCCTGTTCGTAGTTTTCGCAGTATTCGACTCTAGTATGGAGTGTTGTCAGCCTGACCGCGTTTCCGCTACAGGAAATGGGCGCATCTGCGTCGGGAAACGGGCGTAGCGTTAGTGGCCCGTGCGGCTAGATTTATATAACTTCCTCGAGCCGCCTGCCTCGCTTCTTCTTTCTCTTTCCTAAACCTCTAAATCCGGGCCCCCTTCTCTCTACTTGCTCCTACGCCTACGCGTATACGTGTTTCGCAACTATATAATAAGAGATAGTATACCGTCCGGCCTTTTCTATAACGTAAATCGGATAAGTTTATTACCTATCCCCGATTCGAGTATTCTATTACTAACTAGAGTAGGCTCGTCCGTAGGTACCCTTCTTTAATACCTATTACCTCCTAATATCCTTACTAGATTAGTTATACTAGCTCTAGCGGAACTAAGACGAGCTTAGTTATACGATTATAAATCTAGGCGCCGCCTTTAATTACTAACGTAATCGACGTAAAAATAACGCTACTCTAGCCGCCGGATAACTATATATCTTATAATAGCCCCTACTTAACTACAAACTTACTAACGAGCTAGTAGAGGTAGTACTATATAGCTTATTTTCCGAATAGGGCGGTATAGTAGTTTTATAACTAGTATCGAGCGCTATTGATATTAGACGATAGCTATTTCGAGTAAGGCCGCCGAGCCTACTACCTACTAGATATATTACGACTAGCGCTATAATATTATACTAGATATTAGTCTTTAGCGATTAGATCTAACGCGTCGTCCTAAGGACGCTTTAAGTAAATAAGTTTCTTTTAGATAGTATACCTTAGCTACGCCTCGCGTATAGCTAGAGTATACTCTACTTATTAGGAGATATTATATTAGTTATATTCCTACCGCTAAAGCCTACTACGCCCTTATCTAGGATAGTATCTAGGTTTTTACTACCTAAGCTAAACTTTATATATACCTATAGTACTAGAGGTAATACTACTTTAGCTAGTTACTTACTTAATAGATAAACTAGCGACGCCTCTAAGCTCTATAAGATAAGTAGCTATAGTCGCTTCTAGTCTAATAAAGACGTAGTATAGTATAACTCCCTTAGTAAAATCTAGCCCTTAAGGTACTCTTAGTTCCTAGTATACGTACTCTAAGGGCTAGCTAGGGTTAGCTACTATTCGACTCCTAAGGTAGTACTAATATAACGATCTATATAAGTTAGAGAGCTTAATAGGTATCTATTATCGTTAAATTACGCCCTCTCTTTAAATAGCTAGTTAAGACGTTAGCTTAGCTAGTAGTATTCTCCGTACGACTATATAGCCTCTTAGCGCCGGTTATTCTATATAATAAAGCTAGTTTTCTACTAGAGAGACCTTATACTATACGTTATAGCTACTTCGCTAGCTAGGTAGTAGTAGAATAAGGGCTACGTATATCGAGTTAAGCTAGCGATTAGATATTAGCTACCTTTAGGCGCGATCTTAGTCTATATATTACCTAATAAATACGGTATTTAAGGCTCGTAAGGATAAAAGCCTAACTTCTATAATCTAAGCTACTTCTATCGTTAAAATAGACTTAACGTTCTACTAAATCTTTCGAATTAGTCTACTACCTAGAGATTTACTCTTTCCTACTATCGTTAATCTAAAACTCCTCTTTAACGACTTAAGTAGTTAATATATACTAGATTCTAAGATAGATTAGTAGAAGGGCGAATACTAGACTTTCTAAATTATATAGTCTATAAAGCCTTATAATAACTATCTACTCCTACTATAGGTACGTACCTTTACGTTAGACTCGTATAAAGTAATTAAGTAGAGGAAACGTAAAAGATACTAGTAGAAGAAGGTAGCGTCTAAGTAATAGAGAACTATACTATATAGTAAGGCCTTAGGAGAGTTTAGGTTATTAGATATAGTAGTAGATATACTATAGAGAGGCTTAGAGTTAGACGATAATATCTATATATTAGATTTAAGAAGGTTATAGCTAGTTACTTAGAAGGACTACTAAGTATAGTCGGATAGTAGAACCTAGTAGAATCTCTACTAGCCTAGTACTTAATCTACTAGCCTAGTCGAAATTAATTATAAAGGAATAACCTAGTATCTTAATACTTCTACGTTAAGCGTATTATCTACTATCGCTCTTAGTTTAACTTTTCTAGAGCTCCTAATAGATACTAAGCTTAGGAGTAACTCCTCTTAAGCGATAGATTCTAAGTAGAGTAGCGCCTCTACTTATAAGGTCGATATAATAATTTCTAATAATATCGATATACCTATTAAAGAGCTAGTAAGCGTACTCCTTTACGAAACGGCCTTAGCGTCTATAACTCTATCCTATCCGATAGCTATATATAGCTACGTCGCTAGCTATAATACTAAATAGTATAAGTAGCTAATATAGGATAGTAATAGTACTTCGCCTCGTCTAGCGTCTCCCTAGCCGAATATAGTATATATTCTAGTAGCGGCTATAGGCCTATCGCGTAACGAGCTCGGGCTTACTATAGGCTTACTAGATATATAAGGTTATATATATCGGAATAGCTACTACGGACTATATACCTACTAGGCTAATTTCGACTAGGTAGGCTATATTAGTAAGAAACGCGGTTTAGTACTATAAGCCCTTTAAATAAAAGATCTCGACGAGTATTTACTTTACCTTCGTAACGTAGTATAGCTAAAATAGAGAGATCTTATTAACTATTTCCCTATAATAACGCCGAGCGCTATAACGTATTAGTATAAGTATCTTAGTAAAGCGAAAGAAATAGCCTAAGACGTAGGCGACTAATAGTCTACTCGATTCGTCGAGTATAGTACGGCTACCTTCCTTACTACTCCTACTTCTAGTAATTATAAACTTAAAATCGCGAAGTAGCGTCGCGCTATATTAGGACTACTAGTAATAAGTAAACTAGCGTAAACGTATAGTTCTCTACGCTAGCCCTATAAGATCTAGCGAGCTAATAATAGACCTATCGCGACTTCTTCTATACTACTAGCCTATAAAGGCGCGCTATATCGTTTCTTATACTATAGATAACTAATTCGATACCTATTTAGATATTAGCTAAGAGAGGGCTATCTATAAGAACGTAGAGAAATTAATAATATATTTCGATACGTTATAAGAGGAAGTAGCTAATACTTATTAAAGAATAAAGGCTAGAATATCTATAGGACGGCTAATATTACTATATAAATTTATACTTAGGCTTATTATATTATAAGAGGTACCTTAATAGCTTATATAGTATACGGAAGAGGGAACGTAGCTACGTTAAGTCTAATACGAGAAAGACTAGTTAAGTAGCGTAAAGTAAATATAATATAGTAAGTATCCTTACGAAGAAGTAATAAGGAGATAGAGGATAGTTAGGTATAGCTAGTAGAGTATAGAGACGCTTTTTATCTACCTATAGAACGCGTCTTAGTAATTACTATAACTAAGAAACTACGTTATACTACTATTAAGGATATAAATATCGTAACTATTCTCCTCTTCCTCGAATACTTCCGCTAACGCCTACTTCTAAGGTAAAGGGTTATCTAATAACTTAGCCTATTAGTTATTATAAGACTTAATTACCTTATTAATAGTAGTAAGGGGAATTTAAGTAGTACTTTACGCGTTTAGGACCCCTATAGTTAGTAGCGCCTAGGGAATCTCTATAGCTAAACGTTAGTACTATTAAAGAGCTAAGTAGAACTTTAGAGATAAGAAAAGTATAAAGCTACTTATATCGACGGTAGATACGCTTCTATAAGGAAGCCTCTTTAGTAGGTACTATACGCTACGTACTACTATATAACCTTTCTAGTATACTTCAAAGCCTAATAAATATATATAACCTTAATTACGATAGGTACTATACTATTAGATAGATTAATACCTCTTTTACTTTAAAAACTTTATTCTTTTAGAAGAATCTTATTCGAACTTCTATTATTTAAACGAATAAAGCTACGATATTATAATACTAGAGTTTAGTAACTACGTTATAAAAACTCCTAACTATATACTAAGGTACTAAAGAATCGTATAAATCGTTAATTAAAAGCTTCCCCTTAACTCTAACCCTATATTAATTAGCTAGACTTCTATCCTTATAGATAGATTACTAACCTATATAGATAAGAACGTATATTAAGAATTAGAGCCTTAGGTACTAGTTCCTTAGTATATTAACCTCCTTTTTAGCTACTATAATTAGAATAAGTAGATAGTACGTTATAATTTACTTAGTTACTAGTTAATTATATAATATACGTTATAGTTATAAGCCCGGTATAC
>JAABUW010005631.1_pt1 | contig 16182 bp, 13 predicted proteins | sample 5560081 | NCBI WGS metagenome assembly JAABUW01 (sample SAMN10711882, study PRJNA513363) | rock metagenome | isolation source: Antarctica rocks | place: Antarctica: Victoria Land, Knobhead sud | reverse complement strand
GGAACAGCTCTTGATCTAGGCGTTCGATGTGCATCAATGCTGAATGGAAGTCTCTCTCTACGCTTGATCGCTTCGGTTTTCCATCCTTGATCACACTAGCCAGTGTTGAAGCGATCGGATGTATCATGTTCACTGAGTAAAGCGCGCCTTTGGCGCCTCCGATTAGGTGGTCTATTGGCTGGAAGTCGCGCTTCTTCTCAGGTAGGCTTGCTAGGCGACGTACGAATACACTTCGTTGATGTTCTCCGCCACTTGGGCTTGCAGAGGGACTACTGTCACCGACTTGAACGCCAGTTCGAAGAGCGGAGCCATGGCTCTGACCTCGGAAGTGATGACTGTTTCGGTTCGAACGCGTTTCATCAAGAACACCGAGGTCACTATGCTTCTTCCCAATCAAACCATTCCGTTTTGTTCGGTTATTGTGCGTAGATTGTATGATGCTTTCGCTGTTACTTCTGTTACGCTCGTTTCCAAGAGCCAAGGGGGCGAGGCCAGGACGACGAGGCGTAGCCATCTGCAATGCGTTGTACTGGCTCGATGGAACCCGACTGTGAGAGCGCGTCGGCAGAAGTGGCTTTGCAATCAGCGGAGATCGAAGATCAGATGCCGACTCCGACCCACTCGTACTATGACTGTACTGGGGCTGCACTGGAAATCTTGAGAGTGCACGAGGTGTCTCTAAAGGTCCATCATCGCTGAAGTAGACATTAGCAATAGAATGCATAAATCATCTCGAGGAAGTATACGTTGAGTCTTCTCCTGAATCTCTCGGAGTCACGTTATTTCGCATGTAGTTCAGGATTTTCCTGGTCAAAATAGTATCCCTCTCGTTGTGGTCCTGAACGTCTTCGCTACCCTTGATGACGCGAGAAAGATTTCGATTGAAGGGATTATCAGTCACCTTCAGCATTCTGAGCGTGCTTATAGTGAGGAGAGTAGTAGGGAGGTCTTGTAGATCATTATTTTGTACCGAAAAAACTCGCAGAGCTGTCAAGGACCCGATCTCATCTGGCACTTCACTAAGCCCGTTACCGCTGAGATCAAGAATTTCTAGCTGCGGGAGACCAAAGATCTATCATCCGTTAGTCCAAAATCGGTCAGAGATCTTTATTCCGACTCACTGCCTTCGGGAATTCTTTCAGCATGTTACCTCTTAGGTTAAGGTATTTCAATGCGGCACATTGCGAGAACTCATAGGCAATGTGAGATAGTGAAGTGTAAGAAAGTTGAAGTCTATCATAATGACGTGTCAGCTCGGTCCTAGCCTCAAAGTTCATACTGCATTCATTATTCTCCACCGTTTTTCGGTAATACTGGGTATCCTACCTCTCGACATCCTGTTTAATAATGGCAACCACCTCTTTTGACAATTGGCCCAACCACGTATTCCTCAGATCAACCGTCAATTTGGGCTTCAATGCTTCACCAGCTGCTTCGCTATTTAACCTTTGGTATTCCGCGCGTGCGGTGTCGACCGCTTCCTGGAATAGCTCCACGCTTTCTCGTGTCGTCAATCCAACGGCCTTCCCCACTGACTTATCTTGCACCTGATCCTGCGAGGTTCCCGCATACTTTCCAGGACGATCATGGTCTGACAAATGCATGCTGCGGCCACATGAGCCCGGCTGCCGACTCAAGAACAATCATGACTTACCCAGGGTGGACGGATTCTGGCATATTCTCAAAGACCCTAGACGCTCTCTACCAGCCCATTCTCACTCTGAGCTAGCACAAAACGCTGTCTTCCCAGCTGATTGCTTTACCAATCGATGGACGTAATGCGAGAAGGGTCCGGGTAAGTCACCTCAAAGATGCGATGGGTGCGATCCTGGCTAAGAAGTATCTAGTGAGGACGAATCTATACGAGGCTTACGCCTACCGACAATCATACTGGAGTGCGCTTATGGTACTAAAAGGAAAAGGGGTGATCTCGGGTGGGTGGACCTTATTGCATGAACCATGTGGTGAGCGGGCCCGGCGGGTCCTCGCAGAACAACCGGCGCTTATTTATTGAGTTTCTAAAGTATGGGTCCTTGGCTGGAACACAGACAATGTTCTTCTGCTCTATTTGACTGCGTAAAGTACACTGAATGTACAACAGCGCTTCTAGATTACCTCATACCTTTCATTGAAATTCCATCCTTCGGGAGAGTTTATGGGGTTTAAAGCCATGTGGCCTAACAAAGGCGGTCCTACTTTGCACCGGAAAATTTTCCGAAGCAGATGGGAATGACAATGAGCCTTGAAAAAAAATCATGGTACGTTGCATAAACTAGGTTGATGAATTCTTTCACGGAATTTGTAGTCATTGACTAGCCACCGATCTGTCTTGGGAGCTAGGAGAAACAGGGGGCATCCATCTGCAGGATATTTATCAAGTCATTCCATGTAATTGATCCAACAAAAGCTTGGAGGAACTCTTGAAGCTCTCTATTGGAGGCTTGAGATGCCGAATGCTCTTTCATGTCTCATAGGCTTGGTTCCACCGTTTGGGCGGCCGCTCGATTCGAATTCACACATCAGTGTCAACCACAAGAGAAACAAGCTCGACTTGCTTGGTCTATATTCAAGCGTCGTGACCCTCCTTATCGTTTCAATGGCGTCGGACTGGGTCCGAAAGTTTGTGATTGATCCTAAGGGTGGACCATCGCACCACCAAAGGCGCTCTGTCCCTGGGCAGGTATCTCGTCTGAAACCTCCTCAAGTGCGGCCTCGTACTCTCCCTCAGCAGCATCTATGGCAGCCTCGGTCTGTATTCCACCAGTGTACATCGCTGCGTTACGTTGTTCGAGCAATTCTACCTCTTTCTGAGCCCACGCCTTCCAATTCTCATACTCCTTGTCTTCCAGTTGCATGCCAATATCTAATACAGAAGGCCCGAAGTAAGCTCCTGTGGACATTGCCTCTTCCTTAGCTACTCTACGCTCAACTTCTTCCTGTAACCTTAGATCGTAGAATTCTTTGCGTGCCTGATCGTAAGCTTGGGCTGGGGTTATTCCTGCGACGTTATGCCGTAGCCACAATTGACGTTGCACAACACTGATGGGTTTAGCTTCATGTCTCAATACGAATACCTGGTAGATCTACCTCTCACCACTCAATTTCTTCTTCCTCTGCTGTAGATGACTCCAGTCCGTCTTTTGAGAGTCTTTCCCGTCATTCTCGATGATTAATCGTGGCCTTGCAAGCTCCCACGGGTGGTCCTTGAAAAATGTTCTGCGTAAGTTATCTTCTTCGTATGATATTCTTTGCGGTTGAAACAGCTTGCTTGCTTTCTTCGTCTTCGGTGGTGCGTTCCGCCGTTGGTGTGGTAGAGGTTGAGTTCGTACCAACGGTTGAGCTGGAGTTATGGAGCCGACGACATTATACCATGCGGGAGGCGTGGATATCCTTTCTGTATTGAGCAGCTGTTGTGTGGTTTGATGGACTCTTAGAGGGCGAAAGTTGTAGCGCCCCATGATCTGGTTTTTGGCCAATACGTGCGAAGCTGGAACACCCTGGCTGCAATTGAGGTTGCTATATTAGTGGGATTGGAAAGGGGAGTAAACGTCGGTGATTATGGATAGTATGGACAAGATGGGTAGTATTGATGATGTTGGCTGTCGCCAAGAGGTGAGAGGTGAGAGTCTGGCGGACTTTCTCCGCCCACTTTTATAAGGCAGTCAAGCTCCATCAGAATACAAACTTCGCCAACACTACGAGCTGAGTTTCCGAAAAGATCGAGAACCCCTCACAGGTTTACATGAGCTCGGTTGGTCGGCAAATGACCCATTGACGCTATGCTTCGCCCTTCATGTCAGCCTACTGGAGCTCGGTGGAGGGAAGGGCTCGAGGCCGAGTCAAGCCAGTCGACAGGCCGCGAGGGTCTCAAGCGCTCACATTCCTGTTCACCTTCTTACAACCGGTGACCTTTGCGTTTCTGAGTACGCTACAGGAGCAGCCGATGCACGCTGCAACCAGAAAGCACCCTTATCGACCCTCGACCGCAATTGCTCCTGAACCCATACCTTCTCCTTCACCTCGTCGGCTCGAAAACATCTTCATCGACGCCTTAGTCCAATCATGCGCGTGCCAGAAGTATACAAGGCTTACCTCAGTCCAGTCATTGGTCCCCAAGCCCATACATTTGTATCATAGAGCGCGGCGGAGACATCAAGATTTTGGGAGGCAAGTTCGGCAGCTTCACGGTAAGACTACTCATGCCAGTCCTCCTGCGCTGCGGGCACCTTTATCTCGCGAAGAGTACATGAACATGGTCGATCTGTATCGGGAACCCTTTAGTACCATAGCAACGAGCGCGGATAGCGATCCGTTCCGATTACCTTCAAGATTTGAAGTGTCTTGGGCTTCACAGTATACAGCTCAGCTGCCAAAACCAATTTCAGAAGCTCCTAGTGAGATTTTCCCAGAATCGCAATCGGAACTTTGGAAACCTCCAGAATTGCCGGAGCCAATCGTGTTATCAGAGCCTCCCGATCCTTCGGCAGCCCTCGATTCAGGGGCTCCTAGACACAATGAATTAGAGGCTGTGACCAATCTACGAACAGTACTAAAGCACCATGATTGTAAGCATGAAGCAGCCTTCAAAGCGTACTCTGCCGTGCCCTTCCCAGGAGTCTCGCAACTGTCCAACAAGGTCAAACGACTGCTCTTTCACCGAATGTCGGTAATGGAGAGGAAAGACAAGGACTCAATGCTTCGCTACCTTTCCGTAGTAGACGACATGACAAGTGCCGACCTTCCATTGACAGAAGCGGAATGGAACAGCGCCATAGCATTCTGCGGTCAATGCTTTGCGCGCGTATCATCAGCAGACATGGAGTCTGCCCTCCGGACGTGGAAAGAGATGGAGCAAGAGGCTGCTGTAAGAAGCGGAAATGTCACGTTCAACATCCTCTTTGACATGGCTGCCAAGGCAGGGAAATTCGTGCTTGCGGAAATGATTCTCAAAGAGATGGAAGCTCGAAGACTCAGCATCAACCGTTACGCTCGTGTGTCGTATATTTTCTACAACGGCCTCAGAGCTGACGGGGATGGCGTGCGGAAAGCGTATCGTGAACTGGTCGATGCAGGCGAAATCGTCAATACAGTAGTCCTGAACTGCGTAATTGCATCTCTAATTCGAGCAGGCGAACCAGCAGCTGCGGAGCAAGTCTATGAGCGCATGAAACGAGTTCTAGCCAAGTACACAGGTGAAAGTATCCCATATCTCAACTGGAAAGAAACCCGCAATATCGGCAGATTCCTCAGCAAAGCAGCGCGCAATTTCAAACATGACCCTGTTAAACTCCAACAGCTCCGCGATGAGCAGGTGCTAGCACCTAATCTGCACACGTTTGCTATTTTCGTGGAATATCACGCTTCCCAGACGGGGGAATTCCTCCGCATCGTCGCTCTCCTGACCGAAATGCAACACCTCGGCGTTCCCATGCACGGGCGGATTTTCGTCAAGATCTTCAAGGGTTTCGCTTTCCATGGCGGTCAACGCTACTCGAAATGGACGAAAGACCATCTTGAAAGTGTATGGAATGCGTGGTTGGAGGCGATGGATCAGGGTAACGACTTGAAGATTATGAAGTGGGCCGTCATTTGGTCGGTGAGGGCTTTTGACCGCTGTGCAGGTCGAGACCGAACGCTGGAGGTTTGGGGAGAGTTGAGAAGGCGATGGGAGCCTGATGATTACGGGCAAGTCGAGTCTGCGATGAGTGTCCTGAGGGATATCTTGAAGGCCGATCAAGTACGATAGCCAACGTCCATGTAATCGAATGGATAATGAGACCACCCAAAATGTCACCGTTTTGATACAATGCTATGCTATGCCTCAGTACAATGGACAAGTTCTATTCCTCGTCTCTATCTCAAGATTGTTTGTTACTTTAACGTCACCAATTCCTCAGCACTGGTGGGATGAATAGCCACACAGTTATCGAAGTCCTTCTTCGTCGCTCCCATCTTGATCGCAACACCGAAACCTTGTAACATCTCTGCACACCCACTCCCTAGGACGTGTAAGCCCACGACCTTCTCCTCCGGCCCCTGACAGATTAATTTATAAGCAGTTGGCGCCTTGTCTTCTGGATCCATCATCGCATAGTACATAGCTGTGAAATTAGTATAGTACACCTTAATCTTGTCTCCAAATTTCTCTCGCGCTTCTGGCTCGGTCATACCTATCGAGCCGGCCTCCGGGTGTGCAAAGACAACAGAGGGGATGTTAGTGTAGTCGAGATGAGCATCCTTGAATTCTGGCCCGCCAAAAAGCCGATTCGCGAGCTGACGCCCAGCAGCGATGGCCGCAGGTGTAAGCTCGACCTTGCCACACACGTCTCCCAACGAGTATATACCGTCGACATTGGTGTTTTGATAGTCGTCTGCTATGATGTGGCCTTTCTCATTTTGCTTGACGCCCGCCTTCTCCAAACCAAGATCTTCGACTTCGGGGCTTCGGCCAATGGCCCATAGGAGACAGTCTAAGTCTAGGATACCCTCCTTGGTTTTGTCATCTGCATAGTAGCATTTCAATCCCTTTTCTGACTTCCCGATCTTTTGTTGCGACGAGTTGCGATGGATGATGATGCCCTGACGCTCGTACTCCTCTATTACTTTATCCTGGATCATAGGATCGAATGGCCGTAAAAATTTATCATGCCGTATAAAGAGATGGGTTTCGCTACCGAGATGATGGAACATGCCTGCCATCTCAACGGCGATGTAGCCTGCGCCAACAAGAGCTACCTTGTTGGGCCTTTTCTCAAGATCGAAAAAGCCGTCGGAGGTGATACCTAGCTCGGCACCTGGGATGTTGGGGATGTTTGGGTGGCCGCCTGTGGCAAGGAGAATCTTCTTGGCCCGAATGGTCTCCTTGCTGCCATCATCGAGCACGACTTCAACTTCGCTTTTGGAGAGAAGATGAGCCCGTCCGTGTAGCCATTCGACGTTATCTTTGTCGAGATTTCTAGCATATATACCATTGAGCCGTTTAACATAGGCGTCACGCTTGTGCTTGAACGTCGTCCAGTCGAACGGGGCAGTCTCTTGGATAGAAAAGCCATATGCTTTTGCTTCGTGGAGCGTCTCGGCTATGGCTGCAGCGTTCCAGGTGACTTTTTTCGGTACACATCTGTCAACGGTGAGCCATTATATGCACGATGCTGAGTGTCTCGTCCCCACCCAACGTTGACACATGTTCCTCCCAATCGATTACTTTCCACAGCAATGACCTTGACTCCCCATTGCCCGCTCGCTTTTCTTGCTGACGCAAGACCGCCACTTCCGCCCCCTATGACTAAGTAATCACACTCTTTACTTATTGGAGCCATCGAGGCGTGAGATACGTGAAACTGCCGAGAGAAGGCGGACAGTCTAGAGATCGCCGTCACAGCAGTGCCTCCTGAGAGGGAGCGGAGGATTGATTGGGGAGACAGCTTGATACGATTTTGGATGGTATTCCACTTGAGAAGGGAAGAAAGAGATAACGGAAATGGGCCGACAAGGTGATTTTATCAATAATGACAGGATGTCTTGAAGATCTACCTAAGTAAAGTACTTATCGATAAGAACTAGATCTTGCCAAGCATTCTGTGCCCTCGGGCCTCCGCGCCAAACTCCGCGCCAAAGGTTTTCCGAATCTATCAGCGACTCTGCATTTACCAACCTCGAGGATTTGTAATTGGAGTTGATTTCGAGCGCTGGCCCCGTCTCATCTGTCATCAGTATGCCACAAGAAGTCACCATACAGGACCAGCAAGAAAGTTAGGAGGGAATGGCGGTAAGCAGTTGATTGGTGCCACCAGAACGCAGTCGATCGACCATAACTGCTTCCTAGAAAGCGAAACGTACCTGTGGCGAGAGGACTATGCAAAATCTAACCACAGATGCTTTTGAAAGGCACTGCCCTGTCAACAGAGGTCTTTGAATCATCTCGGGACATTGGTCTGATGTTGGAGCAGATACATTTCAGAGGCCTCGTTCCTATCATACCAGGCACCATTGATTTGCTTAGGTGACCTAAAGATGGATCACAGTTGATTCTACTATGTTCGAGCAAGTCTTCGAGGCGTACAGCTTTCGACTATCCATCACCAAGAATGCCAGCCATTGGGTGGTCCTCGCCAGTCCCATTTGCACGAGTCAAGCCATATGCCATCAGTCTCTGCGACGTCTTGGTCAGGCACATTAAAGTTGAGTATATAGTGACCCGTGTAATGGTGAACTCCCGGTAAGCAGTCCCATCCAGACATTACTGGGAACGACAGCCTCCTCAACCTGAGCCACTTCGAAAGCGTGTTTAGCTTCGTGTACCGTGTGACAATCATGGTTGACAAGGCCGACGCATTGATGAAGAGCGGCCTGCCTTACTGACTCGAGGCATGAACGGCATATACCCGATGGACTTGACACAATTCATCGACGAGCATTGATATCGGTATGTGCAGATTGAATATTCGACTCCAGTGGGGATGTTTGATGTTGTATTCGCTATCTGAACAAATTAAGTATCAGCTACAACCTGACCATGAATTGGATTTGCATAATAGGGTCAATCGACAAAGATGTGTAGCCAAATACAATCAAGAATGCCAAGTATGCAGTCAATCATAGTCGAGAACCTAGGCACTGATAGGCAACAAAGATATTAGAGGCCAGCAACAAAACCAAGTGTGCAATACTGGACAATATGCAATGGTGGAATTTGAGTGACATATTCTGGACAACATTATGGAGTGTAGAGTTTGGTTCGAATCTTGTTGTATATCCCCAGACATCATTAGGAGGGTTGGCTACCACTGTCAATATAACTAGACTTAGGTACACTCTGAAGACGAGTCCCTCCGCGAACAGGCCAGACTTTACCAAGCTGATGATTATGGTGGTGATATCAAAAAGGCGTGGAACCAGTAGTTGGCAACGTCGCTGGGGACGAAGAGGTCCACAATGCTATACATGAATTTAGCATCATTCCAGGACATGGTGCCACGTCGATTGATCAGTTTATTGCACGTCTATCTACATTACTACCAATGTCTATTGATAGCATTAGCAGGATGATCCGGTGAACGCTATATTGGTGCATCAGTCTGCCGAGAAAGCGTCTCCCCCGGTAAAAGACCATGCTGCTAGTCGGGCTAGCTGAGCGAGCAACGCCGCTTCGCGCGCTCTGGAGAGTCTTGACCAAAATCAGTGTCTGGCTGAGGATGTGGACGCCACGGTGCCAGGAACGCCATTCATGTGTCATGAGAGTGACTGATGTGGCTATGCTGGTTGCCGTATGATATACTGAGCTCCTTGCGCGGGGCTTTCCATACGCCTCGTTTCGATTCCTTCGTTTGCCCTTAAGTAATCTCGGCCTGGTGAACTTATTAGCCTTGGGTGGCAGTCGGCTCTCAATCTGCTTTCCAATGGATCGTCAAGCCTCCGTCGAGGTCTTCTTTGCCTAGATACAATTCCAGAGCATACATTGCCATTGTCGCTGCAATGTTGATCCATCTTGTTATATTACCTCCAGCGTCCCCACCTTGGCTTGTCCACCAGTCGCCATCGCCGCCGTCTCCACTCGTAGATGCAAAGTGCTGCATAAGAAGGCTGGTGTAAACAGCGATGAGGATACTGGGACTAAACCAGCTAAGGAACCCAAGGATTTGACCTGCGCCATCGGAGTCCTCTAGAGATGCTTCTTGAGACAAAGCTCGGGCTCCAGATTCGCGGACTGCTGGAATAATCCGAGTCGAGGCGTATAGGACGAAAAGTCGGTAAGCGAGAGAGATAATGACCGAAGGAGTTATGGTACTTAACGCTGCTATGATGAAGTTGAATGCAGCATGAATCGTAGAAGGTAACACTGATAGTGCATACAAGAGGGTCGTGTAGGATGCCATGATAATAGGAGGGAAAGGAGGAAAATCGGCAGCTTGGGATGGTGGTGGTAGTGGCTCTGCAGGGTAAGAGGGTTGATAGTCGGTGAAGATCTGATAGAGGCATAGAACAATGTAGGCGAATAAGAGTGAGCTTTCGACTGGATTGCCTTTTCCACTGCCAATGCCCCAAGCGCAAAGAAAGACTGCGCAGGTGATGGTAATGCCAATTAGTGTTGCATCGACGTTGCCAATCTCCGGAAATCGAGTGACCCTCCAGAGAAAATAGACTGAGCTTGATATTATGGATGCGGACATCACGAGCAATCCAATCTGCGCAGCAAATATTAGCAATAGGCACCTGAAACAACGGCTGCCGCTTACCATCCAACTATCAGTCCTCCCTCCCTTGTTCACCAGCCATCGGGTTATCTGCCCTGCTGCTTGTATGACGAGTAGACTGCAGAATCCCTCGCAAAGCTGAAAGACAGGGGTGGACCATCTCAACAACTTGTCCCAAGTCCCCACTGTGACACTCTCCGCGAGTCCATCCGGCCCAAAGATCCACTCTGATACCGACGCATCCTGGGCCCTCTTTCCACTGAACGTTCGCTCGATCCAGCTACTGTTATCGACAGGCTCCACGGAGAAGCGATTTAATGACCATATAAGAAGCGAAGGTAGGATAGCCCATTGCGTCCACCCAATGACCTGTATCAAAGCCCATCGATATCGAGACTTATCTGGAGTAGCCAATCGCAAGACCGAATAAGAGAAGTAAAAACTCGCGAGCGACAGGCTGAAAGCAAGACCGCAAGCTCTTCCTCCGACGTCGAAAGCTAAGGGTATCTAGGATGCTAGTCAGCTAGGTTTCTTCGGTAAGGAAACTGTCCAGGATCACGATACCGAAAGTATTATGGACGTAAGGAATAACAATGATGAGAAGATGCGGAGGATCCACATGAGGGCTGATACCGTAAAAGGTAGAATAGGTGTGTGAATGACTGAAGCTGGAATCTGAGCCGCCGGACGTATTTGCAAGGTTCGGCGACTGAAAGAGGAAAATTAAAGCGGAAACTTTCGCTCGAAAGGCGTTGGGAGATTCATAGATGGTGATGCGGCATACGCCTGGAGGAATTTATAGCCAGAGGTCCCGTCAAAAGGAGAGTATGACTCTATGGTCGACAAGATGCCTGTACAATCTCCCAGAGCCTGTTTTTCGGCCTGTAATTCTTGATGGTTCTAGGCTGTCGCGTGCTGGTGTGATTCGCAGTCGGGCCAAGGCGCCGGGATCCAGATAGATCGGTGGGAACGCTCATGGAGCGCCAGTCAAACAACGTTATGCGTCTGCAACCAGGACTAGGGTATCAACCTTGACGGACTCGCATGGTAATCTATCGAATGGCGGGGGGAGGCTTTGGGAATTTCGGCACTCGGCAGTCACAACGCGCTTGATCTGTCCTTCGAAAACTTATAGCTAGCCCAATCTAAGCATGGTGGATGTCGATTTAGTGGAGAATATCTTCATCATTAAGTAGGCCCAGCGAAGGAGGTTTGGCTATGGTCGTGAACTGTCGTCAGTCGTATGCTCCGCAACATCCTCAGAATGGCAGAGGAAATACCTTCAAACAGGCTTAAGATGTCATTAGGACCCCTTATTGGTACCCACAAGTATCTCAGATATCACCCACCCCATCTGCTTCGCTAAATCTTCCAGCGGCCACTTCCATGCCGACGAAGCGCTCGCAGTCCACATGCTTCGTCAATTACCTTCTTACAATCCCTCCAGTCTTGTCCGTACTCGTGATCCAGCAACTCTTTCGAGCTGTCATACAGTTGTCGATGTTGGCGGTGAATACGAACCAACGCAAAATCGTTACGACCATCATCAACGCACCTTTGACACGACGTTCCCTACTAGGCATACAAAACTATCGTCTGCCGGGCTAGTCTATCTTCATTTTGGGAAGCCAATCATAGCACTCCACACTGGCTTAGAGGAGGGTAGCAACGAGGTGGAAATCCTCTGGAAAAAGGTCTACGAGGACTTCATAGAAGCTTTGGACGCTCACGACAACGGCATTTCCGTCTACGACCCTTCAGAAACGAAGTCCCTCAAAAAGCGGTTCTACGATGGAGGCATTGGTCTGGGCAGCTTAGTCGGTGATCTTAATGCTAACTACGACGACGAGGATGGCTTGACGCCTGAGCAAGCGCAAGAGGCCGAAGATGAACGGTTTCTGAAGGCTAGCTCAATGATGGGAGAAACCTTTCTGAGGAAGCTGCAATACTATCACCGAGCGTGGTTACCTGCACGTACCCTAGTGCACGATACCTATAAAACGCGTAAGGAGTATGAAGGGAAAGGAAAGCTTATGGTGTTTCCTCGTGGCTGTCCTTGGAAGGATCACCTCTACACTCTTGAAGCCGAACATCCGACCGAGGAGAAGGTGGTATATGTGCTGTACCCTGAGAGTGAGCATGAGGGTGCCAAGTGGCGCATCCAAGCTGTGAGTGTCAGCAAGGACAGTTTTGAATCAAGAAAATCACTACCCAATTCATGGAGGGGAGTGCGAGACGATCAGCTGAGCGAGGTTAGCGGAATACCTGGCTGCATATTTGCTCATGCTAGCGGCTTCATTGGAGGCAACAAAACAAAGGAGGGCACCTTGGAGATGGCGCGAAGAGGTCTGGAGGCGTGAAGCGTCCGAGCTGATGTTTGAAGGCATAGCGAGGCGCCATATCACATGACGAGCATTTGAATAGCGCCCAGAGAAAGATGTAATGAATTCTCGATCATCGCCGATTGGGTGCAACTTTGTAAAGCTTCCCGTCGAGCTAGCCACCCGTTTGACCTTACCCTCTGTCCGCCGACACCAAATACGCCCGACACACTGGATATCATATTTGCTCTTCCGAAAGCTACTTTAATGACAGTGAAGCTCATAAAGTCGTAGTGGTTGTCATATCAAGTATCCTTGTGCTCAGTGCTCATTCACGGCGTATCATCCCTCCTTTCTAGGACGCTTTACAGGAACTCAACTCTGCCACCGGATAGGCACGCCCTCCTTTGCAGGCGGCGGACTTCCTCCAATACCTTTTCCTGGGCTCTTCGGAGAGTGAATCGGGCTAATGACGCTGGGTTCGTCGGCACTTGTTTGACGGTGCAAGAAGCTACTCTCCTTTACTGGACTCCCACTCGTAGCGCCAGGAATGGGTCCACCGTTGGGACCACTGGTGGTACCATTGCTGCCACTGTTGGGGCCGGGGGAGGTCAGATGAGGAATATTTTCTGGCAGTGGGTGCTGGCTACCAATGGTGGTAACGCCGCCTTCGGAGGCTTTGCCGGCTTTGGAGAGGGCGTAGTCGCCGGAGTCGAAGTATTTACGCTCCTGGTGATCGTTAGGACTCGATATGACTGACACAGTGTAGACTGAATGAAAGGCTGACCTTCAATTTATTCTGAAGAAGGTCCTTCTTGTTGGGCAGCTTGCCGTAGAGGCGGAATAGCTTCTGCTCTTCCTCATTAAGTGACTTCGGATGTCATTAGCTGATATTCCCGCTCCTTGGAGTTTCACCCACGCTGATATCAATCTTGTTCTTCTGAAGAGGGTTCATGGTAAAAGTGATGCGCCGAAGATGCCTCACAGACAAAAGAGCTTGGTCAACTGTAAGGAGCTTGGAGATCAATTCAGATGGCTAGCGGCGAAGTCTTGAGAGCTAGCGACACTCGTATTCTCTCCCAAGCTAAGACTTTGAGAAGATAGGTGGGCCAGGAGTCGGTTCACGAATCACTTCCGCTTTGCATTGACGGCGAGCGGAGAAAGCCAAAGGTCCTGAGTGAGACGAGGGTGACTAACTTTTCGAGATCTTGGAGAGACGAGCTGGAAGAGAAGGCGCGTTAAAGGGCTCCTTGTATGTAGGAAATATCAATCAATTCAAGGAAGGAAAGAATGTGAGTGAAAGGTGAAGATGTGGGGACGACAAAGGTCGAATGTTTTTAGGGTGATCAGCGTCATTGTAGCTTTAATAGATCTAGCGCTCTCTAGCTGCCGACGATCCGCGATGATTGGTCGATTATGGTCACGAGGTAAACGGCCTCAAACGCACATTATTGCCAAGATTTGATGAGAATATATTGGGTAGTAGGAATACTGTTCTTGTCCCCACCCGCTCTGTTGATAACAGACGATTCAGGAGGCTTGTTGCGTCAACTTACCGCACTATGACACATCAGTGTATCGACTTTTGATCTGTGAAGTTGAAACCACGGAATCGAGTAAGTGGAGCAAGACAATTATCCTCCAAGATGGGATTGCCTGAACATGATGAGAAAAACATATATATCGTCGAGCATCTTGACCCAGAGTTTGGACCATGGTCAACGCTTGAGTACCGAGCAATCGCGGAAGAATCCGAAAAACAGGCTGTGAATTTTTGTCTGTCTTCACTTCCGATAGAACTGGAACTACCCTCAGAGCTCCGAGGCACCAGTAACCTGACCATTGAGCATCGAGGCGTGGAAGATATCTTCCATGCGACCAAGGAGCGAGTTTGCTTGCTGGACCCGGCTGCAAGTGATGAGCTAAGCCCGGAAGATGGCGGCAAATTTAACGTGTTCCTCTTTGGCGGGATTTTAGGTATGGAGATTGGGTACTGATGCACGAGCAGAATGGTTGACTTGTAAGTATAGGGGATGATCCACCGCGTGGTATTACAAACCATACTGTATATACGTTCGAGGCCATGAGCTGAACAGAGACAGATAGAACATCTGAGCTGCGGAAGAAAGGCTTTAGCGGAAGGAGACTAGGACCAGTGCAGATGACGACCGATACTGCTGTCCGGGTGACGAGAACAGTCATTGAGCAGAGAAGTTGTTGCATAGCACCGCAGCACGTGTGTGAAGTCACTAACGGATCTTCAAGTACCACTGGATCAGATCCCCTACGTCGATCACCCTGAGTTGCGCTTAGACGAGCATGAAAGCACAGAGATGCCTTTCCGCTATGTGAAGGATGCCAACGGCCTGCCCGTGATGCCTGAAGGCATGCTGGATCTGATCAGAAAGGATTCAGAGAAGGGTTTCGGCGATCTGCTCTGATATATAACGGGCGCCGATACGCATCAATCTGCACCATGATAGATTGAAAGCTAACGTTCTGAGATAACATGCGAAAGCGATTGGAATGATCAGGGTACAGACGGAGCCAAGCCAGACTTGTACTTCAAGCAAGCTCAGATACACCTAGAAACAGTTAGCACAATTCCATATCGGAGAGGTCAAATCTCTACCTGATTGTATCACTTCACACCCTCTCTGATCTCCATGAAGCTATATCGAAATGCGACACGCACTGTGGCTCTCACGGCGTTACTCTCTCTGTGGTCACAAAGGATCTATCATGATCATAAAGCCATATCAATCAATCGAGATCTCACTTATTTCGGCATGGAGTTCTGTGCTTGTTGCCCATTGTAGAAGCCCGTATAGTATCCTGCATAGTACCAGGACATCATCAGATTCCTCAGCGCCTCATCCTTGACTATGCGACTATTAAAATAACATCCTTGGAAGTATACAGGGAATCTAAGTCAAAGACTGACCACCGTTCATAATCGCATCGGGCACACTAGGTGCCTCATGTTGCTGCTCGATGGAATTCGTCTTTGGATGAGAATGTGATTGTTGAGCATTGTAAGCTGAAGGTGCCTACTTTTCTATTAGCTGTTGCTTTCTTGCCTCCTGGCACGATCATTCACTTGTGTGTTCCCTCCCGAGTCTCCGGTGTTTACGGGCCCAGTGTCCTCCGGTGCTTCCTCTAGCTCTCCGTCTTCGAGATCCCCTGCCACTGCAACATTGCCTGTAGTAGTGGTTGACTCTCTAGGTAAAGCATTGCAATCCGGAACAACGCCATCTCCATGTACTTCCATACTATAGATCACATCTTCTACACGTTCGCAGCGCGCATGTATACTATGGTACAGCTAGGGCTAATTGTTAGATGGATAGGTTTGCTAGATTGCACTTGCTTACTTTGTACTCTGCCAAAGCGTCGTTCCAAGATTGTAGTAAGGCGGAGTCGTCCCATATCTCTGCCTGCGAAAGCTCCTTATTCTTGTTTTTACCCATACTTGACCGAGTGACGCGAGATATGTGGTAATAGCATGGATTCCTCAAGAATGGTGCTAACAACGGTGCTACGTCAGCTCTTGGCGGCCGAACAAACAAACTTGTGGTCGCGCGCCTGGTTCCATCTTCTTTCCACACCCAAACCGCGCGACCGTTGAACCATCAAGTCGCCTCATACAATTCCAAATTTATCCAGTC
>JAABUW010005627.1_pt1 | contig 16185 bp, 16 predicted proteins | sample 5560081 | NCBI WGS metagenome assembly JAABUW01 (sample SAMN10711882, study PRJNA513363) | rock metagenome | isolation source: Antarctica rocks | place: Antarctica: Victoria Land, Knobhead sud | reverse complement strand
ACAGATGCTAGATAGAAAGCTTGCGCAGATCACGATTGATGGGGAAAGAGTTCCGTTCCACCACCCTGACAAGGACCCATACACCTACCTGGGGGTAGATATGACCCCCACCTTAAACTGGTCTTTTCAGCTAAAGAAGACCATTGACAGCGTGAAAGAGAGAGGTATCAGGATGGCCAGCTGCATGCTGACATACCGACAGAAACTTCATTTTGTCAGGACAGTGATTCTACTTGCAGCAACATACGCATTCCCATTAGCATACCTCACCCCAGCAGATCTTGCCAAACTGGACAGACTGTACTCCATGATATGCAAACAAGCAATGGGACTGCCTACCTGCACGCCAACGGCCATGTTGTTTGAGGACAGAGAAAAAGGTGGCATGCCATCCCTGGAAGTAGACTACGCAGATATGGTGACATGGTCCTTGACACTCTCTCTGCTGGATGATGGCCAACTAGGCATGGTAAGCCAAGCACTGCTGTACCTGCAAAATAGCATAGTAGGATCTACTGCAGAAAATGGACAGACCAAGCAAGCGCTGAGACACGTGAAACATTATCACCTTGCAAGGAAACTGGCTATTCTGCAAGCATCAGGCATGGGACTGAGCTTTCCCCGAAACATGAGAACACCAGAGGGCATCATGCTCGCCGATCAGATAGCGAAGATTGGACAAAGCGGAGAAGACCTAGACAAGGGAACGATCATACCTGCAGACATATGCATGCCTCTGCTGCAGCTCGGCTACGACAGCTTCGCAGACCTACTTTGCAGGCAGCGCAAACCGACGCTGATCAGTACTACTGACTTATGCCGAATTCATGGGCACCGCGTCAAGAAAGGCCACAAATTGGCCTTAAACAGGCGTTGAACGAGCAAGATTTCAGCAAGCTCACCGTAAAGAAGGCAAAGGCTCACTCAAGCGTGGCCGCCATCGACATCGCATTGAGGACTGTGAACAACCCCGTGTTCACAGAGCTATGCTCCCAGGAACACCCTGGAATGCGGGCAGTGCGCAACCAAGAAAGGTCAGCGCTGCGCCTGCTCCAGACCCACGTGCGAAATCGCGCTTCGCACGCACGGACCAGCTTCGAAGAAGTAACGCACGACACTGCACATGATTCACCTGCTGATGAGAGCAGTGCAATGGGCGAATACACAGAACAGGGAAAGCAAAGAGTGTGGACGGATGCTGAAGGACACGTCCTGCACCGCATGCAAGTCAACGAGGACTGCACATGGGATCCACTGTATGAGAAATACGAACAAAACAGGCTGAAGCGAATGTCAAGGAGAGGTGCATATCGATACACAAGTAAAAGAAAAGAAGGGCAACCACCTACGAACCTGGACACTACGGAAGCTTTTATTGATTGGATGACCCAACATAGCACAGATCCTAACATTATCACACCCTTGTATGACAGATTTGACAGGGCAACCGGAGTCTTGGCCAGTCAATGGTGCAAAGGCCAGAAGCAGTTCCTAGTACAGTGGGCCCCTACGCCATGTAGAGTCAGACACATCCCTCTGCACGTTGAGCTAGGCTTCAAGGTACACTGTACCGCACCCTATACTGGAAACCAGCTAGATGACGCTGGGGAGGAGACGAGCTTGGTCACATGGGAGCCCAAATGGGAGGGTGCAGGTAGCTTCTGCCATCCGGACCACCCAGAACAGGTAGAACTTGCAGCGGAATTTGCTGAAGACTGTGATGAGCTTGATACAATCAATCTTGCAAGGGACAACCATAAAAGACAAGATGCACATAAATCAAACCTAGACAAACACGGAACATGGGTAAATAGGGAGCGCAGAACTGAAAACCCTCTAGCTTACAAACCCAAACTACGGCAGTACATTCACATCAACCCAGACAACACTATCAACCCAGATCAAGACATTGTTGCGAATGGGACATACACGCTAGGCCCAGTGACCAATTCAGTGTCAAGGGAAGGTCCCCTTGTGAATATCTACAATGATGAGGGAAAGGTCATGGGCACAATCACACAAAATCGTCTTGCTATACTGCACTCAGCTTACTATCACACAAGACAAGTGGCCCCAGAAGTTCTGCAAGAACTGCATGCCACCAACTTTGTTCATGAAGTTGCCAAGCTCACACTGAGGTATCAAGCTGGACAGAGCAAAGGCGCTGAGAAGCTGCCTGACCAAAGCGGGCTCCCTGATGAGTACATGGATGCACTGATCCAGAGCCTGGACATCCAGTGCGAACGATTTGCTTCGCCACTCAACTTCAACCCAGCAGTCAAGCAATATTACAGTCTGCATGACCAAGACAGAGTATTTGGAGCCAATGCAGATGCCTACAGCACAAAATGGGAGGGAGCCTCAGAAGCAAACCCGCCGCATGACGCAGAAGCAATGGAGAAAGCAGTCAGATGGGCAATCTTCAGTGCAGAGAAAAGCACGTCACCAACATTGACTGCATTTATGCTGCCAAAGACAAGTGCAAGTGCATATCAGAAATGGCTCACTCACCCCATGATTAGACAGCTGGGATGCATTGAGCGGGAGCACATAAGCTTCAAGACCTCTGATCATTGGAAGACAGGGCATCCATACAAGCACCAATCGAAGGAGGACGTAACCATGTTTGTGGTAGCAAATCAAGCAGGCCTGGACAAGTTCCTGCACATGCAACTGCTACGTCAACAGATAGCGCGTGCATCTCTAAAGCATGGTTAAAAGAGCATTATTCTCAATGACATCGCACAATTAGAGCCATCCAACACAGACATAGACAGTGAGCTCATGAGGGGTCTATATGAACCAAAAACTTTTGACCAGGCAACACAAGCATGAGGTCTCCCATGGGGCCAAGGTTATGTCCCTAGCACGGATGAAGACGAGGAAGGCAGAATAAGGCCACAGCTGAAGAGGTATGACCCTGATAGCATGGTATACACAGATGGCAGCCACAAGAAAGACACCAACCTGACAGGCTCAGGTGTCTATGGCTGGAAAGACGGGGTTGAAGAGCACATCAGAATCCGGCCCAGCAGGTCCGGTCCGGTCCACACTATAAACAGAGCAGAGCTTATAGCTTTGCTCTATGCCTTATGCCACTGGCAAGGGCATAGTGACCTAGTCATTGCCACCGATTCGGCATTTGCAATGCAGAGCATCAACGAACACCTGCAAAACCCAGAAGCACATAAACACAACAAGCATAAGAATCTCTTTCGAGCCATCATAAAGCAGCTGCTCACACGCGCCCAAAGACAGCAAAACACCTCGATCGTTAAGGTAAAGTCGCACATCCAGATACGAGGAAACGAGATAGCGGACGCTCTGGCCGTAGAAGCCACTAAAGAATGGGACGTAGATATGCGAGGAGACTACACTGAGCCGTTCGGAGACATGGTCTGGGTGACAAAGTCCGTGTATGATGAGAACGGTGAGGTAACCGGTGCGCAGTACTTGTCGGATCTAGGGCCTGCTCTCAAAACAGCCATACACCGCAACAAACGCTTGGGACAGTCCAATCAAGATACCATATACTTCCGAGCATGGCGCGACACTGCGCATTGTCGCAGGCATTAGTAACGGGTACTGGGAAGAAGAAGGCAAAGTCCCAGATGCAATGCTGAGAAACACCAACAAAGCGAAAACTGGACAACTATGGCACAAGGGCAAAGCCTATCTATGGAGGATGCCATATATGCGTGGTGGCCCTGTTGCCACAGACAACCTCTGCCCACTATGCAGCCAACCAGACTCTGGGAGCCACATTCTAGGACCTCCTCTTGGACACAGACAGAAGGCGCAGTTGGGCATACGCCTGCTGCTGCTGAGACTGTTCATACAATCAGTTGCACATAGGGCACAGAGGGAGTCACAGACAGACAGCCAGCAGGCTCACTCGGGCATATACCTGCTGCTGGTCCAGCGGGAAGGTAGTGGCTGTCCATGCTGTCAACTGACCAGCCAGGGTGTTCCCCCACCTTCCAAGCCTGCAAGGCTTGCCCAGCTAGCTGAGTCATCTTGGTGGCCTGCTTCTGCGTGGTGCGCCCCGCCATGCTCACCTGGTTCTGCTCAATCCCACTGCCATACCTCACCAGCACTGCCAAGCAAAGAGCACAGGGAGTTGGCAGAATGTAGTGGTAGTGGTGGCAGCATCCATTCTGTGTATTGTAATAAGACAGGTTACACACCAGCTTGCTGCTGTGCTGCCCCACGTTACAACACATTTTGAGCAGGACGACAAGCCTGTTTGATGATACATCTTATTGCTGACAAAATTGCAGGTCAGAACTCATTCAGCTCTATGTGCACATTACCAGAAGATGCAGCACAGAGATGTGGGACAGGCATGAAGCTAATCAAAAGCACAAAGCATGCATGACTGCGGCGCAAGGTGCAGCAGGGCAGGGCAGAACACAGCACAGCAGAGCAGGGCGGCACACAGCAGAGCAGAGCAGGGCATGGCAGGGCAAATCAGGGCAGGACCATGAGGCAGGGCACAAGGGCAGGGCGCAGCAGACGCCTAGGGGCAGAAGTTTACCATTAGGGCTGTTCCAGTCCACCTGTCCCTTGGTGCACTCATACAGCAATTCCCACTGGGAGGTTGCATCAGGTGTCCACCACCGGATCCTATTGTCTGTCTGAACAGTGTTGAGGGCATGCTCCATAGCAGCCTCTGGCAGAAGCGCCGTGGTTAGAAACATGGGGCAGTGATTGTTCACCTCCAGACACTCCACCAGCTCCTGAACTCCCTCACTGCACAGCATCAACTTACACTGACACCCCACTGAACCCAGCCGTTGACAGTGATGATAATGATGATGATCAAAATATACATGTGCAAGCGCAGCTTGGCTCTGCTGCACAAGTGCAGATACTGAAATGTTTGTGTGAATCAAATGAACCTGGCAGGATGCCCACTGTGTACATAGCCTGGGCATCATGCTTTTCTACCTATGCAATCATACAAAAGAAACAGAGCATACTGGGAAAACAGTGATGTGATGTAAAACTGCAAGTACAGGCAAGTAAGTGGTGTCAAGTGCTCTGCAAGTGATGCGCACTGCAGCATTGCTCCTGCACACACTTTGAAGGTAGTTTGGAAGTCTCATAGCAATGGCTGGGCTATCTTTTGAGTCATGTCCGACCCCCAAGCTACAAGAATGTGGCTACACAGTAGGAGCACGCTTTTGCTTGCAACGCCTATTGCTAGCTCATACACTCTTGCTAGCATGCCGTTTATTGCATGCCGACCCTCAACACAGGCATAGACCACATGCAGCCCTGCCGGGACATGGTCCTGACAAACTCACCTGGTGCAATGCGGAGTGGGGCACTCACCACAAACATACCGAGCAAAGCCCAAACTGTCAGCACAAGTCTCTGATTTGAAACATGCCGAGTGTCAGTGCAGACAGTTCAGCTGATGCAGATGGCATAGCACACTTGGCTTACCTGTTGTGACACAGTTGAAGCACTCTTCAGGCACGGTTCCAGCAAAGTCAAGGGTGGCAGCACAGGCATGCACATCCAGCAGATTACGTCTGGTCTTCTCCCCCAGCCCTTTCAGCTTAGTCACTGGCTCATCCAGGCAAGGAAGGCTGGGCTTCAAGCTGCCCTTAGACCTCATCGTTGTCACCTAAGACAACATCACAATCAGCCAGGCACTGGGCATTTGGCTGATGCCAAGCAGCGGGACCTGTTGATCGATACTTGCTGCTTTGGCAGAGACACTTGTAAGCATGCAGATTGATGTTTACAGTCAGGACCAAGGGCTGCCATACAGCCGCCAGCCAACCAGCGCAACAAGCCTTGGCTTTGAGCATTGCATACTTGCAATACACACCGCACTGCCCAATTTGCACCTTCCAGGGCAACAGGTCTGTTGCATTGTACCTAACCTAATGCACTGCAGTACCAGTTACATTTGGTTAAGACAAAGGTGTGCTGCTTTGCAAAGTCCTGCTCTGCCTAGCATAGTTCACTGCTGCTCAAGAGACTATGCGGTGGCGTTACTCTAGTGTACCCTGTAAGGCACGACTACAGCAAAGAAGAAAGACTGCGACACAACTATGGCCAGTGAAAGATGACAGACACTCACAGAGAAGCTCTGGGAAACCAGCTGTCCCAGCTCCTCGTTGGTGCTCTCATTGACAGGTTGCACCAGAAGCTTGTACTGCACATCCTTCCTGAGCCTGGCCTCAGAGTTCTCTGCATGCCATGGTAACTCCATGCTGATGACATGTGGACAGCGTCCTAAATGCTGATGACATGTGGACTGTACCAACAATGGTGATGTCATCCGTAGAGTATGAATAAAGCTGATGAGATGTGGGCAATGCCGAACGAGCTGATGACATGTGACTAGCATGAACAGCTGATGATATGTGGTCAAAATGAACAACGCTGATAGAGTGTGGACAATGCCAAAATTGTTGACAACATGGGGACATTTGCATCAGCGCTGATGACATGGGCACTATGCCAACAATGCCAAAAGGACATGGACTGTGCAGCATCAACTCAGATCTGCATGCTTTGATACAGCATGACACAGTGTGATGCAGTGGCAAGCTATGTCAACTTACAAAACCCCACTTGCTTGCATCTGAAGTACACATGCAGGCAAGTATAAGCAGTGAAGCACGTACTTGCTGTCCAGGTTGAAAGCTAAGAGCACATTGTAAGACTGACCTTGAATGGTCAGGTCAACAAGCATGAGTGGCTTGTTGGTGACTTTGACCCCGACTCTCTTCTCTGGCAAACAATACGACATCCAACCCCCTTGCAGCAATGCTTTCTGCATCAGCACAACCCAAAATATCCTTGCTACACTGTCAGTGCTAGATGCTAATGGGTGCAACCTGTGAGGAAAGCCAAAGATTGCATTACTCTCAAAGGAAATTGGAGACATCGGATGTACACAGCATGTCTGACACCAGCCTGGTAAGCTATCATTGGGTGCTGTCATACGCAGCAATCACTGTAACAAAGTTGCAGTAAATGCTGATCACACAGGGCAAAGCATGCGCAAAGGTGACGGTCATCAGGGTGGCTGATGAAAGAGAGTCTCTTTGAAAACAATACGACCTCTGCCGAGGCCTGCTAGAACAATCTTGCCCGTTGATGTGCCATGTTCGATTTTGGTTTACACATGCTGCAGTGCAGCACATTGAGCTGGATGTGACTCTGGCATGTGAGAAGTTGCAAGTGTGGTGTGCTCAAGCAAAGCTGTTGTGCTGATGTTGATTGGACACGCCAAATCAGGAGAGGCGATTGCAACCGGACACGCCAAATCAGGAGAGGTGATTGCGCTACAGTCAGTCCAGTCAAGAGTTCAATGTGCTAGTGCAGGGTTGCCAGTAAAGATGCAAAAGAAGAAGACTCACCTTGCCAGCTTTCCTGGACCTGAGTACCTTGCAGGCGAGTCGGGAGTCCTCATCCATGCTAGCCCCTTCATGCTTTTGGGGCAACCACTGGTCATGCATGCTGCCATCTAGCAAGGAGAACTGCAGCACAGCAACATGTGATCTGTTCAATACCAACTTGACACGGCCTGTGGAACGGGTGAAGTCAATGCAATTGCATTTGCAACAGACAGCTTTAAGGTCTGATGAGCCAAGGCTGGTGCTCATCACTTATTGTTGCAACGGGCAACAACAAAGCACTGTAACGTACCACTGCAAAAGAAGGAGCAGGTAGTCCCCTTAAGCAACAGCTGATGCTGCACCATCACATAATGTCTGTATTGCTCAACCGCAGTTTGTGTGGCTGTTCCAATCGCAAGCTGAACACAGAGACAAGTAGACACTGTGATATATGCCTGTTGAGGTGTTGACTTTCTCACCTCAAGGCACAAGCCTTCAGGTCCTGGTGCTGATGAGCTGCTGGAGCTGCAAGCTTCAACAGTGCCACCTTCCAGGCAGACGCAAGGTTCTTAAGGCTGATGCTGATTGGGGAGTGGTCAGGGGTTGCTTCTCAAGCTGCTTGGGAGCAAAGTTGTTGCCCAACTTACAGCGTCTGTTGGGATTTTGCTGACAGAAAGCACAGCTGGTGTTATCCAAAGGACAAGTTAGGTGCCTGCAGGGCAAAGTCGGCCTGTGCCAATGTGAAAGCAGGTGCCAGTCGAGTGGTGAGCAATGGCAGACGCGTAAACTTGTACAGCCTTTCCGGTGAAAACAACTGCACGTCCAAGTCACTAGCTCCACCAAAGCTGGTATGAGACTGACGCTGCAAGCCTGGGAAGCAGATGTTCGGGATTACAAGCATTCGTGCTAAAAGGTGAGCTCCTTGAGGCGCTGCTGCGACACCGCGTGACTGGACTGAAGTCTCGGAGTCTGGGTTTATCAGCTGCTCAAACTCGTTCAACAATTGCTCATGGGACAAGCGTAAATTGGGTGAAAGCGCTATCAAGACTTGCCGCGTCGAATCGCGGATGTGCCCCTGCAAAGTAAATAGCAATTTGTTGCTCGCGGCTCGATCAGTACTTTGACCAGCATTTGAAGATATTCTTGCCTGCAACCTCTCCTCATCGGCCATACAACGCAAGCTCAATACAACCTGAGGTGTCACACTGGCTTCAGAAGCCAAACATGTGACAGAATATCTTGACGTGTAACAGTCACTGCTAGTAGCTTAGGGGTAGTACTTATCTGAACAGCAAGGTCCTGACAGCGTTCGCAAGCACATCGTCTTTGCGTAGCAGTAAAGGCAAAGCTATCGCTTACCTGGTAATAGGGTTGTGGCTGTGCATTTGGCCCTCCCTCCCTCCCTGTGTGCCCCTGGGTGCCCCTGGGGTACTTGTCCCGGTGGTCGGACGTTAAATAACTGCTGGCCAAAGGTCTTGGGTTCAATCCCGAGGTCTGCAGACTTCGAGTCTGTTGCTATGCTTTCTATTACGCCCGGTCTGCAGTGCCCCAAGGCGATGTTCCGTGCTGCTCTGCAAAACAAGCTCACAGCAGGCACTGTGTCAGTGCAATTGCACCTATAGGATTTGCTCTTCATACAGGTGTGCAGTGATGTGACACCAAAGCACTGCAGCACTGGTCAGGGCAGAATAATTTCCCTGCTGTTCCGTGCTGCTCTGCAAACCAGGCTCACAGCATGCTTGTGCCACACCAATTACACCTATGGAGATTTGCTCTTCATACAGGTGTGCATTGATGCAACACCAAAGCACTGCAGCACTGGTCAGGGCAGAATAGTTTCCCTGCTGTTTAGTGCTGCTCTGCAAAACAACCTCACAGCAGGCACTGTGTCAGCGCAATTACACCTATGGAGATTTGCTCTTCATGCAGGTGTGCATTGAATTGACACCACAGCACTGCAGCACTGGTCAGGGCAGAATAGCTTCCCTGCTGTTCCGTGCTGCTCTGCAAAACAAGCTCACTTGATGCGCACTGGAACCACCAGCGTATGTGCCCATTTCCAATGCAGCGCTCAGATGCGCATAACATGCATGCAAGCACGTCTGGGTGTTGTGATGCAGTTGTTGATAAATTGCACCTGTATGGTGATGTTTGCGTTGTTGATGACCGTGTATACTATGACCTTTTTGCTAGTGTGCATGTAGTTATCATTGGTGACTTGCACTTATAATGGTGCACAACCGATGAGCTTGAGCTCCGCATGCAAGGGTGCTTTCTTGTTAGATATATTAGGATGTCTGACTACAGCTTGCCTGTGTGGACCTTGCATCTTGGTTAGACAAACACACGTCAGTGTTCTTGTTTATAGCTCCAGTGTACATCTGGGCCTCCTCATTCCATCTTCACGCCGCCTGATCCTTTGAACGTCATGTCCTCCACATACGATTTGCAAGCACATTGTAATGAGATCGCAAACACTTGTCTTCGTGTCCACCTGTCGACGGATACCATGTTCTATACATGTTTGTGTGGACCCACCAGGTTGGAAAGACCAAAGGATGTGAAACAAATGTTTCAATATTTATAAATATTCAAAATTTTCAGAATTTTCAAAGTTTCTCAGTCCCCAAGCAACTTTGAAAATTCTCTGCAACATATTTTTGACAATCAGAATTTTTTAAATATTAAATTTGAATAGTTGTGTATTCTCAGATCCCATGACCTGATCGCATTATTAGCTTGGTGTGAATACAATGCCTTATTGGGGTAAAGCAGCAACATCGACACAAGTGTGGTAAGGATCAGACCTTGGCTAGATTCACTTTGTGTACATATGCATGACATGTCCAAACAGCATTATATGCATTGTCATGTGGTGCTGTTGCTATCAGTCATGACCTCAAAGTATTGTTGAAAATAACCACAAGTCATAGCAGCTCACAATTGTGCCTCTTGCCTTTACAGACACAAGGTGTGCATGCCGACGGCAAGGATGGAAGGACACAAAAGCTTAGGTTTGTTGGACAGTTTGAGGCAAGCACAATTGCGCAATATTGATTGTCTTCTTTGAACAGAGTGTGGCGACAGCAGCTGCAACTGATTGACATACTGTCTCATCTTTGTTAGGTAGTAATCCAACTGGTGCCGACCAGCAGTCCCCAATAGAATCACAGGGCGTACTGTCAAGGGGCAAAGTTGCCTCTTGAGTGACCCTGGCACTATGGCCAAGGGCAACCCTGTTGGTCAATCTACCGCAGCTGTAAGCTCAACGCATGCAGCCAGGCTGACAGGCTACAACCAAGCTGGCTAGACCGGCCCAGGGCTTGAGGCTTTGTGATGGCCACTTCCCACCCTTGCATACGGCTGAAGTGGATATTTCTGCTCATCCATCATGGGATGGTTGATACACCTTGCAAAAGCATACTACTGCTCAGGTTGATACACCTTGCACAATCATGATATTGCTCAGGCTGGCTATGCATGTGGTTGCTTGGACAGGGCGTGTGATGCTAGACCTGCCAAAATTGGCAGCTGCAGTGACCTGGCGCAGCTCTTGGACTACTGCCTGCTATCATCAAAGCAGCGACATCACTGCACTTGGCACCGGCCCCAACAGCGCAGTTTCCCGGACTGACTGTAAGAAAAGTAAAATGGAGCTGAGCAACATTGTGTGACACAATACAAGAGACCAGACAAGTTGGCAATGAGCTGACAAAAAACAGCTGGACTGGTACATTTAAATGCAGAGCTTAGAGTTTGCAGCCGTTCTGAACGTGTGCAGCTGAGCTGAAAAGGCGCACTTGGTTGGAACTGTTGCAGCCAAACTGACAGTCTGCAGTTGAGCTGAGCTTTGAAGTTGCAGCTGCCCTGACATATTGCAGCCGAGCTGACAAGTTGCAGCTGCCCTGACAAATTGCAGCGGAGCTTATTACACTGCAGCTGCGCTTTCGAGGTAGAGCTTATTGCATGCAGCTGAGCGGACAGGTGACAGCCAAGCTGAAAGCGGCACACTTACTGCAGCTGGCATTTTGGTTTTCACGGGAATTAGGAGGGGAGAGGTGAGTGTGAAAAGATGTTTCAGATGAAGTCTCTCTGACGAAAATGTTTGACACAATGTCAGGAACACTCTGTGAAGTGTGTGTTATGGGAAGGTGCGTCCTCATATTAATGAGCTTGTGAACGTTGTTCCTCAACTGCAGGTAGGTTTGAACATTTCTTGAACAGTTCATGGGGGTAATTCTGGAATGTACCTAGCATGTCCCTTGTCGTTAGAGACAGTGGATATGGGATTCAGGTGGGAATGCTTGTGGAAGGGTTAGAAAACGTGTCAAACTTCATCCAATTGTTTGGTTGTTATGTATGTGTTTGTTCGAACAATTCTTGCACACCTGCTTGCACTTAGTAGATCAAGTCTTGCATGCCAGCTGGGCTGCACCTAGCAGATCTTGCATGTCAGCTTAGCTGCTCCTAGCAGATTGTGCATGTCAACTCGGCTGCCCCTATCAAACACTGCATGTCAGCTTAGCTGCTCCTAGCAGATCGTGCATGTCAACTTGGCTAGCCCTATCAAACACTGCATGTCAGCACAGGTGAGCTAAGCAACTACATGAATGCAAATAGATAGCAGACATATTGCAGGTGAGCTGGTGAGCTACAGCTGAACTGACAAATTGCAGAGCTGAAAGGTTGCAGCGGAGGCAATAGTGTGCAATTGTGTTGAGTAACTGCGGACAAGCCAACAGAATGCTGGATGAAACTTGCAGCGGGGTGGCATGTGTGCAGCCAAGTTGACAGTCTGTCTCTCAATTGTTTAGCGCAAAAGTGACCTGTCAGCCTGTCTCTTAAGTGTCAGCTCCGGCTGAAATCAGTCAGTGCAGATGCAGTTCAACTAGAGATATGTCAGCTCATATCTGCTACAACCGATAAGCATTGCAGAAGGTTGCTGGCTCTCTGCAACACAAATGATACCACTGACATTGAGCGAGCAAAACCAAGCCTAGTTGACAATATATCATTCAAAAGAAGCGTATAGAGAAGCGTCCATAGATGTCTGGCTACAGGATGCCACAGATGTTTAATCTTAAAAACAATGTCAAAAGGAGCAATTCACGTTGCATGCCTGGTTGCAGCACAAGTGTGCTGACAGAATAGGGCTGGACTGACACATCACAGAGGAGCTGATTGTGTGCTAAGCTGACAGACTGCGCTCGAGCAGACTGTGTGCAACCAAGCTGACTGTCTACATCTAAGGTGAGCTGACAAAGTGCAGCCATGGAAACAGATTGCGTTTCAGCTGATGGTAGCGAAGCTAAGATACTGGTATTAATCAGTATATTAATACTGTGTTACTGATCAGTATATCAGTACTGATCAGTACATATATACTGATTAATATAATCGCCACATCAACCTTCTGCTTATCTTGTTGTAGTGGATGTGACTTGGCACAATTGTAACAGGATTTAGCACTTACACCGACGAGCAGACATTGTGATGTTCCATGAACACAATGTCTCGGTCAACAGTCACAGGCTTTGTGCATGAGATCATATGCAGCAACTGTTAGTACATCAAGCTCCCGGAGTGTTCACATTGCTCAATGCAAATTGGAGTGCTGTAGTGGTGCTGTAAACTGCCCTATGACCCTCTGACTTGCTGCAACAAATGACTTACCATTGCAGCAAAACTGGCCACAATGAATTTGCACAAACTATGTATACTGCTGACCAGCCACAAACAACCTTTTCCAGGCCATGCTAGTGCTGGCACATCAGCCTTTCAGCTTGCCACTTTGCTAGCACAAATTTGTACGCCCATTCATGCATGTTCCAACAGTTCTCCAAGCAGAAACGTCATTAATGTAGACCGCATGGGACGGTCAATCACGGCATCCACTGTTCAGTTAGATAAGTCTCAAAGGCTTGTTTGGCTCGCGAGCAAAGGTCACTCATTACATGGCTGGGATCCACTGGGACAAGTTCCCAGCCTTCATCAAATTAAGCCAGAACTTCACCAAAAGAAAGCTTGTGACTTCTGCAACCTTGCTACCTGGTTACATAAATTGTTCACTGCTCAAGAAGACTCTGAAATGAGGACACAGTCAACCATAGCTGTACCAAAAGACTCCTCATCAACTGCACTGCAAAGCAGCTCCAGCTCAGCTTCCTCAGTACTCTTGAGGTCTTTATTTGCTACCTTGGCTGCACTACTGACAAAGACCATCTTGTCAGCTCTACTGATGCCTAGCCTGCTTCTGTTCTTGCGGTACAACTGCCCTAACACTGACCAATTACGCTCCGGTGCACAGCTAGTGGCATGCAAGCTCAGCACACGCATGGCAGCAACAGCTAGTGCTTTGTACTCCCTTGCCAAGATGGCCTTGAGGTAACCACACAGCACGGCGATATGTGCTGTCATAATCAAAAGTGTGGCGGCCTATGCTGTCTGGCAGTGCTCTTTTCTTGGTCAGCTCTGCTCCAACTTGCACATCTCCAAAGCCATTCACTTGGAGCATGGTGAGTTGTATGGTGACAAGCCCCTCCAGCTCTTTTCCAGCAATCCTTTGCAAGACCTGCAACATCCACAATTGCAGTACAATGCTGTGGTAAATGAAGCATCAAACAGGATGGGCACTTCAGTTAACTACATTGCGAGCATCTTTCCAGATGTCAATGCCCAATGTGCTGTCCATCCTGTCGATGAGCGCGTCATCTGGAATGTACTTGGTATGCGTTGAGTCCTCCTTGTAGTAGACAGGGTCAACAAGGAATGCAGCAGCCATTGCTGGATGGTAGCACTTGTCAAGAAAGCGCTTGCGTAAGACTGGCCTCATGCTGTCAAAGCAATGCAGGTTTTCCTGTGCCTGTGACTGGACGTGCTGATAGACTGAGTACCAAGCAGGCAGGCACTGTGACAGCAGGGGCTTGTCTTGCTCAAGACTTTGCAACAAGGCCAGAATTGGCTCCAGTAGTCTGACTGCCCTTTGCAAGGACTCCACAAAACTAAAGTCTGTTATGTGCTGACGGATCTCCTGCAGCAAAGGGTGTCACACATTATGCTACATCAGGGCGACAAAGAGGTTGAACAAGGCTACACACCTGTGCACCAGCATCATTGATCTGGAATGAGGAGTCATTGACAGCCCTCTGCAGTGCTTCAGCAGAATCCAGGACGTCTCTGCAAACCATGACTCTGCTGCCAAACCTGGTCTCCACCTGCATGTTAAATACCAAATTGTAGCGGCAATGCAATTGCATTGTACCCATGCAAGCATTTTATGTTGCGTAAGGCAATTTGCCTTACATGTGAGCATATCTGTAAGATCTTGCCAAAGCTCTGCTTCTGCTTGTCATGCACTAGCTTGCGGAACCAAGCATGACTTCCAATAAAGTTGCTGATGTCAATGGCTGCATCCAATGGCTCCTTGAGCTCAGGCACACGCTTGTAAAGGTCCTTGATCAGTAGTGCCAGACCATCTGCCTGAAACAGCAAATGTAACAACTGAAGTTGAGGGTCTTTGTGCATAAACATCAAGAGAGCATGTACCAGAATTTGTCCCTATACCTGGCAGAACAGATTCACCATCCAGTGATACTCAGCTTCAAGCATCCTGAAAGCTTTCTGCACAGAGGCTTCTCTGTCAGTAATGCACCCAAGCACTTTCTCAATTGAGCCAAGCCTTTCAGCCAAGGAGCTGATTTGCTCCTTCATGATGCGGAGAAACTCAAGGTGGTCCATCACAGCGCCCTGAGTGTCAGCAAACGCCAGAAAAGCAGTGCCACCATCAGGATAGTTGGCAATGAAGTTCAGCAGCTTCTGGCCTTCATTGACGTGCTTTCGTTTCCAACCATCAGTGCCAAGCTGAACACCGATGCTCTGCTGCTGCAGATTCTGATTGAGATCTTGCTGCTTCTCCTCATACGTTCTGTCCAAATGCTTGTTGATCAAGGTCTGCATGACACATAAGTGATGCAACACAAATCATTGTGACTGTGGATTAATGCAAGCTTACCTGTCTCGTCATAGGCTTGATGCCAACCAAGGCACAGAACTTCAGCATTGCTGAATGGCCAATCAAGTTCACAGCTACAGCGTCTGAGGCTTCGAGAAAGAAGTCAGCAAGTGCTTCCCTGGCCTTCAACTGCTGGTCTGGCTTCATGAATGCATGAGCTACAGATGGCGTCTCAGTTTTGCGCTTTTTGGCCATAAGCCTTTCCAGGGCATTGACTTCTCCTTGGTGCTGTACCTCCTCAGCTGGCTTCTTGGCATGCAGCCAATCAGCCACCTCAGCAGCAATCCCAGCATTGCACTTGAATTTCGAGCAGCCACCTAGATGAGATTCAGCGATTCTGCTGGTGTTGCTGGACGACAGCTGTTGGTCACATAGCGTACACTTCAACACAACGTTGGCTGCTGTGCCTGTGACAGGGTCTTTGACAAGCACAATCTCAAAGAAGCGCCACCATGCTGCAGACTTGCTTCTGTTGCTGGCTTCAGAGCAAAGTCTCTACGTTTCACCAGCAGATCATAATACTTTTGCCAGTCTGCAGTGCTCTTGGAACTGCTGGATGCGTATGAAGCGGCAGCACTTTCACTTTGCTCACTCCTTTGCGTGCTCGACATGCTTCAGCACTTTTTGGGACCACCACAACCGGTAAGCTGCCGTTTTCAGCTGCAAAGATCAAAAATCCCGCTTGAGTCACGGCAGCCGTGTACAGTGGTCGTCAAAAGTCTGTATCCAAAACCAGTCCTTGCTTGGCACAACAGTTCGTGTGCGACGACAGCTCAACCTGACTGGCGGTACGGTCAGGTAGGCCTAGTA
>JAABUW010005626.1_pt1 | contig 16187 bp, 13 predicted proteins | sample 5560081 | NCBI WGS metagenome assembly JAABUW01 (sample SAMN10711882, study PRJNA513363) | rock metagenome | isolation source: Antarctica rocks | place: Antarctica: Victoria Land, Knobhead sud | reverse complement strand
AGGGTGGGCAGAGTGTCTCTTGCGTGGCGACTTCGGGGTAGATGGCCGCTTGTAGTCTGCTGCCTTCTTCGACGGGGTCTTCCAGACGCGATCAGACTCTGTCTTCGCTTCATCCGCGAACCGGACTTTCTTCTTCGGAGTCTTTGGGTAGTCGCTGCGGGAAGGCATTCTGATGATACCTTTGAGCTTTGGAGGGTTGTATGGAGTGAGCTGGCGATGAGGCGTTCGAGCTTTATGAGGTACGCTGTGGTGTAGTATGACTGCTTGTGATGACTGATCTGTCGAGTATCGAGGTCGTTTGCTGCTATGGTTCAGACGAAGGTCCTGCTGACTGGGGTACAGCCAGGTTGGAGAAGGGCGCGCGCTGGCAAACATATATATGACCGCTGCCATGTTTCTGATCGCAGTCACTATGGACAGGAAGGTTTCGACACATAATGGTGTCAAGCGCATTTTTGACTCGAGGGTGAATGCGGTCACTGACGAGGCCAACTTCGGTAACCAGGGAAGGTGGGCCTTGTGGCACTACAAATCCCGGCCGCATGGTGGCCGTCACACTGCGATCGTGGTGACTAGGTTCTGTGTATGACCTAGTGGGGTTAGATGGTGTTGTACAGGAGGCCTGGAGAAAGGCCCTCTGCCTCGAACATCTGAGACATTCGGGTGGTGCTGGAGAGTGCTGTAAGATTGTGCGAGGGGAGATCTCGCATCTGAGACAGGTACACAGGTCACGTTTCGCTGACCCGGTCCCCAAGATAGATTGTCGTGTTGACACCGAGTGTTTTCAAGGCAGTGTCGTTCTCGAACCAGTCTCCACCAATGAGCAACAAGTCCTCGAGGTTCATCGTGCCATCGCCTTGTCAAGATCTCCGGCCGTTATTCGGGGAGGTCGTACCTAGATCCAAGACTCGATCCTTGGGAGTCACAGCATAGAAGATTGATGGCCATGTGACGGACACACCTCGAGCTCCTTTTCAAGACCTGCTTCGGCCGCTCGTGGACGTCATCCTTTAAACATCAAATCCGGCGAGGACCATTCCGCGAAGCTCGTCATCAAGTCAGACCCAGTCCATGGTCATCTCTATTCCATATCGGGCGTGATGACGTTCGACGTGAGCCCATCGATCAGAACATCTCGCATGGTTTCAGCACTCTTCTGCCGTATGTCCACAAAGCTTTCCGGGCTGTAGAACGCAGAATGACATGTGATGACCATCCTGCCCTCCAACCAGTTCTCTTTCCTTCTATACGCCTGAACGAGCGGATGCACCCGATCCTCTAGGATTGGCTCTTCAGGAAGCACATCAAGTCCGGCACCGGCCAGCGAGCCTTCCTTGAGGCACCGCTCCACGCCGTCGAGATCCAAGACCTCTCCTCGCGAGGTGTTGACCAACACAGCTCCTGCTGGCAAGAGGGAAAGAAGATCGTAGTTGACCATGCCTCTTGTCTCGCGGGTACAAGGAGAGTGCAAGCTCAGCACATTTGCGCGTCGGAAGAGCTCGCGAATGTCCTTCGTCCTTTCCACGCCTAGGCTCTTGTCTGCTCCATTCGGCAGATACGGGTCATAGAACAATACCTTGAAACCCAGCGCTTTTGCTCGCAATGCCGCCGCAGTTCCGATGCGACCCATTCCTAGAATGCCAAAAGTGGAATCCCGCAGTCGAGCAACCAAAGGCGTCGGTATAACGATAAAAGGTGCCGGCGGTGTTGCTCGTTGCCGGTCATTGTGTAGCAGGATTCCACGCCGAAGCGCCAGGGTCAGAGCAATAGCATGATCCGCGATCTCCTCCGTGCCATAGTCAGGCACGTTGCAGACGATCACGTTTCTTTTCGCCATGGCAGGCCGATCAATTTTGTCGTACCCAACGCCCATGCGAACAATCACCTTCAATCTCGGGAAGAGGTCGACGTCTGCGGCTGTAAAAGGCATCTTTAGCACTTCGATGCCATCCACTTGGTTGCGGAGCTCCTCTGGAATGGTGGACCAGGGCTTCATGTCGGTCGCCATGCTCGGGTAGAGGTTCGTTTGGACATATTTCAGTTTGTAGTTCTGGCCGGCTCTGGGAGCGAAGAGTTCTTTTTCGAGATTGTCATCTGGGTATAGGCCGTCGGCTTGTATGATGGTGTAGGTGGGAATGTCGGCGTCGGCCATGCTGGAGGAGAAGTCCACTAAAACCGGGCACTGAAGTCTTAACGGTAGGAAACAACAATAAGGTACGATTAAACCAACGAACAGTCTCTTACTTGCAAATTAATGCCATGGAGAAGTATCTTGGAACATTGACCTTCGGCAACTGACCTAGACGTGGCCGAGATCGGTCATCGCTCGTCCCGACGCCCCATTCGAAGCTCAGGTAGACAGACAGTTTTGGGGTCACAACAGTATCGGTATACCGGTTTTGGCTCTATGCTAATGGCCTGGGTGTAGACCATTGCTCTCTGCTATTCGTGGACGCCCGAGATGGATGCTCTAAACGCTCATTCCGATCGCACGTGCCGCGAGTAAGACCGCCATACTTGCAAAGGCTGTGAACAACAGACAACGAGACGTTGAACGCGGCAGCATATGGAAGATTTGAAGATGCTTGTAATGTGTGACACGAAGCAGGAAGAACGACATGCCTGGCCCAAGCTCACCCAACCCCTTGAGAGCCATCACTCTTCCACAACCTTGCCATCATAATTCTCCTTGATAGCCTTCTCCAGCTGGGCACCTTTTGCGCCCGTGATAGTCTGCATCACGTCTCCTTCCTTGAAAACGTGGAAAGTGGGCATAGCGTTCACTCCCAACTCTTGCGCGATGTCCTCTGCTTGCTCCACGTTGTACTCATAGAAGCGAGCATCGGGGTACTTCTTAATCATCTTGTGGGGCATCAATCAGATCTAGGAGAACGTTGGGATACGATGGCAACCCACCTGATCGACGAATGGCTTAATCGCCTTGCATTGTGTGCACCAAGTCGTCGTGCCTTCGAGGATGGAGACGCCGTCGGCGTTGGTAGCCTTGATGTAAGCGTTTCTATCTTTCAATTCTTCCATGCTTCCGATTCGTACTCTCTCTCGATCAGTCTTAATAAGAAGATGGTTTATCTCAGGTATCGAGCTTCCTACCTTGGCCACCATCACGTGCAACTGCCTCTCGCATTTAGCCGGTATGTCAAGAGCTACACAGCTCTTGGTAAAGCAGCCCCACGTTGAAGACACTAAGGTATCGCGGACTATAGCCATATGGCGGTTTGAAGGGCATGTTTAGAAGGGGAACGAGAATTTCCGGAGTGCGACAAGGGATGATCGTCCTGGCCTGAATAACCTCGTTTATATCAACGAACATACAAGCAAACATGGCGAGCAATGGACCCTTATATATGGTAACTACCCTGCTTTAGTCGCTCTCAATACACTGGCCTAACGTTTCCAGGGCTTTGACCTGTCTACACAACAACTGAAAGGTATACTAAAGAGAGATCGCATCAACGAATATAGAAGCTGACACTACCTACAGGCATCGTTGTCGACTCAGATCTCAAGCTCGTGCACGAAGCTAAAGTCGACTTCGACGCCGATCTCAGCAAATATGGCATCAAGAAGGGCGTCCTCACCAATCCTGCGGAAGGCGAGGTGTTCGCGCCACCAGCAATGTGGCTAGATGCGATTAACTTGGTACTGGACCGTCTATCGGAAGCTGGCCTCGACTTCGGAAAGGTGATGGGTGTCTCTGGTGCTGGCATGCAGCATGGCACTGTGTTCTGGAACAAGGATGTCGAGACTCTCATGGTGAATCTAGACGCCGGCAAGCCATTGTCGGAACAGCTCAAGGGCGCCTTTGCACACGACATGAGTCCAAATTGGCAGGACTCGAGCACGCAGAAACAGTGCGATGCTTTTGACGCTGAGCTTGGAAGTCCGGAACAGTTGGCCCAAGTTACTGGAAGTGCTGCACATCATCGGTTCAGTGGACCACAGATCATGCGATATCGAACAAAGTATCCTGATCACTACGAGAGCACAGCTCATATAACGTTGGTCTCATCATTTCTTGCATCAGTATTCCTGGGCAAAATCGCGCCTACCGACATCAGTGATGTGACAGGGATGAATCTTTGGGACATCCACGGTGGCCGCTGGAACGACCACCTCGTCGCACTAGCAGCTGGCGGTAAGGACAAAGCCGACGAGCTGAAGAGCAAACTTGGTCATGTCCCAGAAGACGGTGGAGGAGGTTTTGGCATGATCAGCAACTACTTCGCTACCCGCTATGGCTTCAATCCGGGCTGTGTGGTCATCCCGAATACCGGCGACAATCCAGCAACCATTTTGGCGCTACCTCTTCGTGCTTCGGACGCCATGGTGTCGTTGGGAACGAGCACTACCTTCCTCATGAGCACTCCCGAGTACAAGCCCGATCCAGCTTACCATTTCATGAATCACCCCTGTACGAAAGGACTGTACATGTTCATGCTGTGCTACAAGAACGGCGGCCTCGCTCGTGAACAGATTCGTGATCAGATCAACGGCGATAAGTCAAACAGCTGGGACAAATTCAACGAGGTGGCGATGTCGACACCGCCAGTGTCCCAGAAGAAGGACTCCGATGATATGCGTCTAGGCCTGTTCTTCCCACTGCACGAGACCGTCCCGAACCTATCGGCTGGACAGTACAGAATGTCTTTCAATTCACAAAGCAACGCACTGAGCAAACTCTCGAATGACTTCCTCTCCGACGACGCTCGTAGCATTATCGAGTCTCAGATGCTGTCACTGCGGCTGCGGTCCCAGAAGCTGGTTCATTCCGAGAAAGACCCAAAGACCGGCGAGACACTCCCACCACAGCCTCGCCGTGTGTACCTCGTAGGAGGCGGAAGCGCGAATCCTGCGATAGCCAACATCTGCGCGGAGGTCCTGGGTAGTGTGGAAGGTATCTACAAGCTCGACATCGGTGGCAACGCTTGCGCACTTGGCGCGGCCTACAAGGCTGTGTGGGGTTGCGAGAGGAAGGACGGCGAGACTTTCGAAGATCTCATTGGTAAGCGATGGGACGAGGACAAGTTTGTTCAGAAGATCGCAGATGGGTACAGGGAAGGGACGTTCGAGAAGTATGGCGAGGCTGTGAGAGGGTTTGAAATGATGGAGAAGGAGTTCCTGAAACGGGAGGGTAGGACACGCTAGGGACAGCATACTTCGTAGCAGTCTTACATCTTGGGACCACATATCGTGCTAGCTCGCCTGTATCTTTATTTCTACTACCCAGTCTGCTGAGCAGCTTTGAGGTCCTCGATTTCCCTCGTCAACCTCTCGATAACCATCGAATCCTTCTGCCGTTCTCTCCATACAGCCTCATCGACGCTATCCTGCCAACATCGACTCACAACTTCGTGGCCTTTTCCGTTAGCCTGCACTTTCAAATACTCGATCTTTTCTCGCTGCCCCTGGACACAGTCACGCAATCTTTTAGTCTCGAGACTGGAGATGCCTCCTTGCACGATTGTGCTGTCTGACGACAAAATTCTCACCTTCTCATCCGCCTGTGCCTGCTCACGCAGCCGCATTTCAGCGAGCTCACGGGACAAAGCTTCGTTCTGCTGGCGGAGTAATGCTGGCTGCTGTACGAGCTTGGCCTCCAGCTCTCGTATCTTCCTCTGAAGGGCGTCGCTATGTTCAATCTGGATCGAGACTTGCTGCTGTGCCTGCTCCAACAGAGTTTGGGATTGCTGCAGCGCTTGCTGTTGCTGATCTCGCTCCGCCATCACAGCCTCGCACGCCTTTTCAAGCCTCCGGATCTCTTGCCTGCGAAGCAGCAATACGGCATCTTTGACTTCGTTAGCCTCGTCAATGTCCGTGCGCAGCCGATCGGTGATGCTGTGCTCCTCTTCCATCGGCTTGAGATCGCCACGCTCGAGGTGCAACGCAAGTGGATGTGGTGCCGCAATTCCTGACGGTCTACGTAGACCTTTGGGATGCGTGAAAACGAACGCGCGGACTTCGATGCTTTCGCGTGTGGGCGTATTGGCCGGCACCTGGGACGGCGGCACGTCAAAGGCAGTATGCAGGCAGTTTCTGGCTTGCACATCGGTGGCACTGTCGTAGTTCTTGAATAATAGCACATCCGACTCCTCTTGCCATGAGCAGTAGTACCAGTCGTAGCCAGGTCGATACTTGACAACGCCCATGGTGTCCCAATACTGGCCGGTCTTCTCGAGGTGGCGCTCGCATTCAATGACATCCCCTTCAATGAGCTTGCCACCGTCGGCAATGGCAAGACCGCAGTCGTATACGGGGTGCTTGACAGGCCGCCAGATGTTGATGATCCGGACACGTCCGCTAAGATAATAGTCGGATTTGAGATCAGTAGTACTGCGTACTTTCTCCAGCACGCTTCTCTCGGTGTTGTCGACATGGACTTGGCGAGCAAACGGGTTGTAGCTCAAGCCTTGCACACGCGCGCCATCGTCGCCTTCTTGCCTTATCCGAGCGTCGTAGAACACGATTTCATCGCAGCCGTCGACCTCGCGTCGAAGCAGATCCTCGAGCTCCGGCAGATACTCCTTAGCTATCTGTGGTTGGGAAGACCAGTCTTTGCAGTTCGTGGGTGCGTGTACGTAACAGAAGCCATTGGCATCGAGCGTGAACTCATGCTCGCGGCCTCGTACATCGTTCAAGACCTCTGGTGGACCAGACTCTAGTCGTACATTGCTCCTGCCTTCGCGATCCAGAAAGTTTGGCGTTATCTGGATTGGCTTTACCAAGTCATAAAGAGGATCGTCTCGAAGGTATTGCAGTTGGACTTCAATATCGTGACCGGATTGATCAATAGAAGCTCCAGGAGATGTATTCGACGGTGGCGTTCCTGAAGAATTTATTAATGATGTCTGCCGGATGATAGGTGATGCAGAATCGATTGTGGTCCCTATTCGACCTGGCATCGTCTCGCAGTCTCGGATCAATGAATTATTTGCTTTCTCTGATAGGGTTCCAGAGAGAGGTGTTATCGAAATGCTGACCGCAAGTCAGCAAGATAACAGGTTCAATGCAACGTCACACCCTTCTCGAGCTTAAGATCGCCTATGCACGAGCTACAGCTGCTGTCGATCAATTGGGTGTGTATTCCGCTTTCGAAAAGAGAGTGCAGCCCACAACAGCTCGAAACGCTTCTCAGCTAAGAGAGAAGTTGTAAAGAAGTCTGGATTGTAAGATGCTGCCGTGAATAGGAGAGATCGGAACCCTACGTATGTAGTGAGAAGGAATGCGGCCGCAGCTGGCTCCAGTCATAACTGCTGCTTGTTCCAGTGCAGCGTGATCTAATCGACATCATGGTGTGGTAGTGGCAAGCAAACGACGGCTGGAGTTGGTTTGTTGTTGCACATGCGGATGATCATCTGATGGGTTCCTGCGGTTTCTGGCGGCTCATGCATCCGTATGTGTGCCTTGCGGGTATCTCAGCGTCTATTACCGCAAGTCGTCGACAACGCAGAGGCCATTGGACGCCGCTGAGGCCGTTGAACGCACTTTTCCTGATAGCGTAAGAAAGGTAAGGTGAATGATTTGCGAAGAGGACGAGGGACGAGGAGGAGTGGAAGGAAGGGGCGACCATTAACCGATGCCGAGTCCGAGCGCGTTTTCCCAAAGTGGCAGGAGGAAACAAACATTCACATTCACATCCCCTTCCCTCAAGTCTGAGTCCGAAGATTGACTGCACAGTATAGCGGAAGAGAGATATATGTAGGTGATAGATGACCATGGCGTCTATCAGTCGTTTGCCGTCGGTACGGCGCCCTGCAGGCAGTACGAATAGAAGTCGCCCCGTGTCCATGATCGAGGTATGCTCTCTGAATGTGTAGTACACGTCCAGTACTGATGCATGTATTTGTAGGAGCCCTTGAATGCCTCAAACTCGAGCAGCACGGCACAGAACGTAGCTGCCAGCAAGCTGAAGAGGAGAAGTTTGCTACCACAATTCCATCGCAAAGTTTCTAGCGAGGACAAGGCGGAGCTTGGAATCAGGGAGGAGGATGAGGATGGAGATTCGAGGACACCTCATGAGAGCACACGCAACTCTGGAGAGTTTGGCGTGAGAAGAGGAATAGACGAGGACAGAAAGGTCATGCCACCACCGTGTTCGAGGCTTTCGCGGCCGACTTCAATGATTCCACCTCGAGGAGCAAGCGCATATGCAAGGACGAGCACCAGAACTTCGAATGCGAAAGAAGAGTTGAAACATGTGGAAGATGATACAGAAGCGGACTTGGAAGCAGCAAGGGCGCAATCGCTAGCTGCGTTGACTGGAGATGTACCTTCCACGCCCTCACAACCAGCCATGTCTTCGTCCGGTCTGCAGCGCGCCGTCTCAACGAGACTACCACAATCACCACGAGCCGGCGGACCTGCTATACCGTCGCGCACTACAAGCACCAGAGTGAGCCACGTCCAGACGCGTAGCATGGGCAATGCACTCAGCGTTACAGCTGGAACGTCTATTGCTGGGAAGAGATCATCTATCATCAAAGCCAGAGCTACTCCAGACGCAGACCAAAGGTCAGAATCCAGTGCACCTCCACCTTCGCCTCGGTCCTCCATGCTGTCGCGAGGACGCCCAGGTTCGCAAGTGGCCGCACAACAGCCATCACCGCCTCGTGCAACAGCGACCGGACGTGCCCGGCCTACATCGCAGATCATGGCTCCCCCAGCACGGCCGACCTTCAGCACCTACCAACAACACTACTCGCCTGCTAAGACTGCTCTACCGAAGCCACCACTACCCTCGGCTAAGATTTCGAAGCAGGCATCACCATCTGATGAAGGTGTCGACATGACGTTCGACGTGGCAAGGCAGCAGATCGAGCTCCTCCAGCTTTCGCTTTTACACCAAGCTTCAAGCAAGTGCATGCAAGACTACACAGCCAGCGCGAAACGGAAGCTGAGCAAGAAGCACACCAAGCTACGAAAAGACTACGAAAGTGTCAGGGCTACTGAGCTGGTGCAGCAACGAACGGCAAATCTCTCAGCGCTCCAGTCGTGGTGTCGAGACCCTAGCATGCTTGTCGAGAACCTACAGATCCTCAGTCTGGTCTACAGCGATCTGACCGCCCTAATAGGCGATGGCAGCCGGCGCGAGGATGTCATTAGTATGTTCGAGCTATGGATCAACGAGGCAGAGGCTCCAAAAGCGGGAAGTTTCACCCAACCGTTACCGGAAGACTGGCGGACTGCGCATGCTTCGCTGGCACTAAAGTTGAGGTCGGTCCAACGGAACCTGCGAGTGCTTCCACCACCAAGCGACACTAGCGATTCGGGTTCAGGGCTTGGTGTCATATTAAAAGGGTGTGAGACGTTGGTCGATGGCATGTTGAGGGAGCTGGAAGTGATGATGAAGCTGGAGAAGGAACTGCTGACTCGGGACAGGAACAGGCTTGAGGAGGATGTGAAGACTATGGTCCTTGATGATGTAGGCATGCAGCCTTGGGTCCCGGCTTGGCAGAAAGTGTAGTCAATTATCAAACATGCGATCTCCACGTGAAAGTGACTGTATAACTGTTCCCCAGAGTCTAGGCCGCTGCCGAGCTAAGAAAACCTTAATTGGAGCGTTCGCTTCTGGAGTGCGGAGATCTTGAAATTGGTCTCTTTACGATCGTGAATACGATTCACTTCTGCACCACAACCTGACACTGTCCCGGCCATATGTGCCGATGAACGCTGTTCACAAGGCACGAAGATGGTGCGCCGATCTCGCACGGGCTGGTGAGTGTCGATACCGTCCCAAATCGCACATCATGTGAACGTCGGCTGACTTTCCATCGCAGCTTGACGTGCAGAGCAAGGAAGGCAAGTCTCTCGAATATATCAAGCTCTCTCGATTCTCGACCATGTTGCTGACAGCCTGATGCTCAGCTCAAATGCTCCGAAGAGAGTCCAGTGTGCGCGCAATGCCTCAAGGCGAATCGAGAATGTCTGCCCGCTTCCGGCATCAGCTTCCGGCACCAACAGAATCCTTCGATGAATGGTGGTAGCAATGGCGAAGGCAGTCTGAAGAACTTCTACGGGTATAGAGAGACGTTCGCGAAGGCCACAACATGGGTGGAGGTGCCGAGAGACCTGACCTTCGTACACACCAACAATCCATATGAGGATGAAGACAATGGTGGGCAGAACGCAGAGGGGGGCGACACCAGCCTCTTCACCATGGCAGGAAGCGAGGTTGGTCGCGCGGGAGCGAGCAACGAAGATTACGAGTTGGCGCGGCAGCTAGCTCAGGCAGCATGTCCGACATATGCCACACACGGACTGGAAGCCTTAAGTGCAGTCGCAAGCAGAGACCACTACAGCTATGCTCCGCCACCAGCGCACATGGGCCAGCAGGACCAAGCTACAAACCAGCAGCACGTCGGTACCAGTCCGTCCAGCATGCAAGCACCATCGAACCGCAACCTTGACTTCATACTCAACTCGCCTTCCACCAACAGCAATATCGACCCACAACTACACTCTGCACCTGCTGATACTGGAAGTGGAGTTTCACACGAGGGACTTGGGCAGAGCGCCGAACATGTACGTACAACCTCGTACAGCTCTTCACATGGCAGGCCACGCTTACTTGCGAAAGGACCCGACAACCCACTTGGAGATCGAAGAACGGCTGTCGAGAGCCCTGAGCTAGCATTTCTCCTTCGAGACTTCTCCGAACGAACCGGGCTATGGATGGACCTCTGCGACTTGAACCTTTACTTTGCCACCACTGTGCCAGTACTCGCTGTCAGGTCGCCATTATTGCTATACTCTTGCGTGGCTCTATCGGCCAAAAGCTTAGCAAGGGTGGCTGGGAGGCGGCCGGTCATGGGTGGCCAAATCGAGGAAGCGCGACGAAGCCAGATTGAAAGATGGCCGGGTCCAGCGATGCATGTGGAGGATTGGCATCACAGGGCTCGAGAGTACTACGACCTAGCTGTATCGCTGCTGAGGCAAGCACTCGCGGGCGCCGTTCGACCACTCACCTCGTCATTACCCGAACACGCTTCACCCAGTACCATCTCAGCCGTCCAAGGCCAACCTCTGCCTGCCACTGACTCCGACGAGTTGGTCGCAGCAACTGCCATTCTCTGCGTATATGAGTTTCTGGATGCCTCGACACCAGAGTGGAGTAGACATCTCGATGGAGCGAAGAGTCTGTTCGACATTGCCAACGATCGCATGGTAAACTTCACTTTCCCTCCATCTCCGCATCTCGCACGAACTCCGGCTTCACAAGTGAGCAGCAATCCCGACCCTCCACGTCGATCCTTAAACCCAGGCCGCAGAGCCGTTTTCTGGTGTTTTGCTCGTCAAGACATGCTCTCCGCCTTCATCAACAACACCCACACTCGCCTTGACACTTTCGACTTAGATTTGTGGCGGAGTGCAGGTCTTAAGATAACATCTGAAGGCCATGTATGCCCAAGCAATCCTCAGCACCCTGAGTATCATCCGGACAATGAAATGTCAGATGACACCGTCAGTAACGCGTTGGTCTGGCTTTTGATGAAGCTAGTCAACTTCATAGCCGCTGGAGATGGAGTACCGAACGAAATATCACCGCTCGGCCTTGGTATGCGGCAAGAAGAGCTTCTGGAGTACTGGGAAAAGCTCGATTCTCAACTTCAAGCCTGGCATGATGGCTTACCTGATAGCTTTCACCCAACCGCGATACGTCCAGCTTATAGCGAGATGGAGATCAAGGAGAATTGGTATCCGAGACCAATGTGCGCATCCTCCGCTCAGTGGTGGCATTTCGCGCGGATACAGTTGCTACACAACAAGCCTCATATCACAACTGCAGCGCCTATTACCCACGGTAGGCTAGGTCTGGGTGGTCCTGTCCCCGGCACCAGTCTTGCCGCTCGACACGCTTCGTACACGACCATTTTGAACAAGTCACGTGAACATGCAAAGGAAATCATAGCCGTCGGCCTTGGCCGCAGTGACGAAGGCGCTAGAGTCAACACGGTCCAGCCTCTCTGGACAGCTGGCCTCGTGCTCGGCGGCTCAGCCCACGAGCATGTCAGCGACCAGACCTGGATGTGGCGGCGCAGCGTTGTGAGTCTTCTTCGGGGCACCGAGCGCGACCTAGGGTGGGCCAGTGAGTACCGCGTGCAATCTCTGCTCGAGCTCTGGGGCTTGCCAGCGAATTGGGAAGAGGGGGGATTGACTTGAGCATGAACTCTCGCCCAACGTTTCTCTGCTGAGCCAAGACGTCAAGATTAAGTTTTTTTTAGCTTTCGCGGCTCCACCGACCGAGAGCTTGCCCTGGCCACTCCAGACGCTCGGGAATGCTTATTAGCCCTTCGAAACATGGTCCGGTCGCGTCACGCGCTGCTTACTGTTTGTGTGCAAATGCGTATAGATTGCTTATGCCCCCCCCCCCGAAAAGTCCGAAAAGTGCTACGGTCTCCCGCTCGCTGGATTAAGGGGTAGTCCTGCCCGATTCACTATACAATTGTCGCCACCCTTCGATCACGTCTACGATGGCACACGACCTACAGATGCCACATCCACATTCCGAGTCTCCTGGTTTGCAGCTACTGCAGCTCACCAGCTCTTGGCGACAACTCTGTTCCTTACTCAGGACCTCGCCAGCCTCCACACGGACAAGTGGATCTGGGTCTTGTGAGCGGTTATGAAGATCCAAACCCGCTGCGCACCCATTCGGAGAGCACAGGAGCACAGCTCCGTCTTTGGCAGTTACTGGAGGCCTCGATCAAGGTTTTCACACGAAGGCGGGCTCCATCGTTGCATACAGGAACGACTCGACTGGTCGGTCAGCTTTCGATGTTGACAGCTGGCAGTTCAGAGCTCACCTTCCGGTACAATCGTTGTTGAGGCGAGCACTGCCTCTGAGTGGACTCAGGTGGTCATTGATCGGAACGATAGCAACTGGTTGCTCGCGAGCTGGCGGCTCCACGTATGACCTTTCTGGCCATCGAGAGGGAGCTCAGCCTCGCCGTGAGCTCTATGCGTTGTACATCGAAGCCCTTTAACTCGTTACCAGCCTTTCGTACGTCAATATTGCAATATGAAAACTCTTCGAGTCACATCATGGTAAGTCTCCACCCAAGCTTCGCACCGCTGTATATATACGGTGCCATTTTTGCCTATCCTCCTGCTTCCTTTCTTCTTCTTCAAGACATCGTCAAGCCTCTCAAGCACAGCAACCACGCACAGTCACGGACGCATACAAGCAGAGAAACTCACGACCCTCTTCCCAAACAACGTCAGGATCTCGTTCTGGAGTCGCAAATCGACACATGCCACGCACGCAAACCAAACGACCATCGCTAGACCCTCGTCCTGAAACCAACAGGACGACCGGCAAATTCAGCCACACCAGTCAATCAAAGACCAAACCACCGCCAGTTCCTTGCCCAGGAGCAGTGAAGACCGGCCAAATCAGCCACACCAGTCAATCAAAGACCGGAGAACCGTCAGGATCTTGTCCCGGATCCACCATAACGACCAGCCGACAGAGCCAACCAGCTTTACCAGGCACCAAACAACCATCGTCACGACTCTCCACCCAGCCTGCCGCGTATGATCACGGTCGGGACTCGCGGAGTCGTGTCACGATGCCCAAGGCAATCGGAACCTTAGATTTCGTAAACGCGCCAAAGGCACGAACCAAGTGAGTGCCTCCTCTCCTCGTTGTCGTCCAGCAATATGCTAACGTACCTTCAGAAACCCGCTCTACGTGAGCCAGAAAACCGCCAGGACTCTCGTCTCGAGTCCGCCCACAGCGAAACCCACATCACGACCAACAGAACAGTCGTCACGACTCTCCGACCAACCCGCCGCGGATGATCACGGTCGGGACTTGGGGAGTCGTGCCACGAACCCAAAAAAGTCGAGTGCCACGCACTCTCGCCCTGCACGAGGCGGAAGAAGGTACTACAGTCACTGCTCCCCCCACTCAAACTCAATGCTAACGTCGAGAAGGGACCTGAAGTCAATCACTCCCTTAGCCGCGTACTTCAATGCCCTCCGGCTGGGCAACAACAAACAGGCGCCAACGCCACAGCGGAGTCTCTACAACTCCCCAGAAGCCTTTGCTTCTGTTCATCGACCGATGTGTCCAAACCTGACACCACGACAAGCGCGTCTCATGCGCCGATTCCCGTTTTGGGCGACGTGCCCATCGCTCATGGCCTTCCTGAAGGTCCGACCCTTTCCATACGGGTCCAAACGACAATCAGACCGTCCTCTCCACTTCGAGGACATCGTCGCCACCAGCCAGCGACAGACAACCATGACGCCACGTCAAGAAAAGCGTCTATTGACAAACACAGCCTTCATCTGCGCTGTCCGACAACTCAAAGTCGGCAAAGCAATCAACAAGCGTCGTTACCGACGATCGCTCCCGAGCTTGAACGCTCTGATGCGGGAGCAACCACGACAATACGGCTTCACGGCACCAAAGCCGTCTAGACCGTTCAACGAGGAACTGGAGGACGATCCGTTCCTGTTCTACCCGGAATGGCAAGAGCCGTTCTCGCCGCTGAGGAACGACTCAGAGCGGTACATGGAGGAGAGGAGGAGAGTAGAGGGGGAGAAGGCACACAGCCTCAACCGTCGCCGTGGATCCATGTCCGTTGATAACATCAAGGCTTGGATTCAGTGGCACAACGGACTCGGAATGGCGACTCGTACGTCGACGACGCCAAAGTCAACGGCAGAGGAGGAGGACTGGGATGTCGTCGGATCACCGATGGACATCGATTATGAAGGTTTTCTTCAGTGATGGTTGCTACTCTTTTCCTCACTGTCGCCAGCGGGAGGTTTTTAACGAGAGTGACCCGGGGGTAGATAGTGGCTATTCAGACGCGAAACCATCATTCTGTCTGTCAACAAGTACTGCTTCACTTCGTCGTGCTGATCGTCTATGCTACTGCCTCTCCGTCGTAGCCATGCCTGCCGCCACTACAGTTGATGATCTCGCCAGCTGCTCACTGACGCGATGCTTGAGATCAAGCTACTCGGCTACCGCATGTTGATCGTCTATCCCGCCGCCTCTCCTTCGTAGGACCATGCACGCCGCCACTATAGTCAATGATGTCGACAGGGGGTCACTGGTGCGATGCTCGAGATCAAGCCTCTCGGCCATCGTCGTTTGTCTACGGATGCTACTTCACTGCGTCGCCTTTATGGTCTATGCTGCCGCCTCTCCGCGGAATGCCCATGTATGCCGCCACTACCGTCGATGATCTCGGCAGAAGATCACTGACGCGATGTTCGAGATCACATCTCAGCCTCTCATCACGTCGCTCACCACTGTATCGTGTGTCCGAAGCGGTCGTAGAACTTGCCGCTGTCGTCCTTGCCCCACTGATCTATTAGCGGGAGAAGAGACTGAACGCTCTCGTCGGCGCTGATGGCTCCTTCCTCCTTACTCCGCACAAGCTTCGTTTCGACTCGGCCGGGATGGCAGAGTATGAAGCTCACCTCTGGCACATCTGCAGCAAAGGAGCGCACGATGGTGTTCATTGCCGCCTTCGAAGCACGATAGGCGTATGCACTTCCGGCGTCTTTGTTGGGAAGCTCGTTGTTACCGATCGAGCCCATCCTGGACGACATGACGATGACTTTGGCATTCCGAGCTGCTTTTAGGTTTGGCAGTATAGACCGAAATAGTAGAAACGTCCCGATGGTATTGATTTGCAAGGTGCGTGTAAGGGTTGCCACGTCCATTACTTCCATGGTCTCGCACGCTGGTACATGCTCGGGAAATTTGTTCTCGAGGCTAGGTACAAGGCCACGAATACCGGCAGAGTGTATTATTAGGTCTATAGGCGTATCTTTGATTTTTTGTGCGAATTGCACGACCGAGTCTTCTGACGCCACATCCACGATGAAACTGGTGACATTGTTGAGACTGGACTGTATTGGAGACCTGTCGATTGCGATGATATTGGTATCTTCCAGTGATCCATATGCATCCACGAACGCGGCCCCGAGTCCATTGGCGGCGCCTGAAACAAATATCGTTGGCATGGTCTGATCGTCGTGTTCTTCATATTTTTCCTGAGTCCTCACTTCAACACGGAACATCCCGGCTACTTCCGGATTCGGCTATACGCTAAACCTTAAGTTTCACACCACCCACTAACCTCGTCATTCCGTGTGCTTTCAGTCAATTGTCATTCACCATGCCGCTTGCCTAACAATGTTTGCTA
>JAABUW010005624.1_pt1 | contig 16190 bp, 18 predicted proteins | sample 5560081 | NCBI WGS metagenome assembly JAABUW01 (sample SAMN10711882, study PRJNA513363) | rock metagenome | isolation source: Antarctica rocks | place: Antarctica: Victoria Land, Knobhead sud | reverse complement strand
CGGTAACTTCAACCCACTGCTCATAGGTGAACTGTTCTGGGAACAGTCCTCAAAGTGGCGCCGCTTAGCATTGGACCACTTGGAAAGCGTAGCAGATCAATGCAGCCGCTTCGTTCGGTTTCTACTTCAGCAGAAGTGTCCCAAGGACATCCATTCGCGTCTTTGGTCGTACCAGATTCAAGATGCGTTGAAGAGCCGCAGTGAAGCTGCAGTCCAAGAGCTAGATCGGATAATGGAGGATATTGAGAACTACCCCATCAACTATAATCATTATTACACTGATACAACCCAGAGATACCGTCAAGCCAGGGTGAGGGCAACCCTTGCCGAGTGTATCAAAAGTGCAACTACACATACTAGTCACGAAGATTATGACGCAGACTACACATCCACGACTATCGATGTAGACCAGGTTGTTGGAAAGTACTCTGAACGAATTGATCCCGACATGGAAGAGCTCAGCTGCAAAGAGGCGCTTGATTGTTTGTTGGCCATCTACAAGGCTAGTCTTAACCCTTTAAAGTTCTTATTGAGTAGATAGTTACAGTAGATGAACTAAGCCCCCCACGCAGGTCATCCAGAAAACCTTCATCGCCAACGTAACAACCCAGATTATTGAACGCCACATCGTACGCGGTATCGAGGAAATTTTCTCCCCAGTTGTCGTCAGCAGACTGAAAGATGCCGAAGTAGAGGCTATCGCCTCCGAACCTACCCCGGCCAAAAGGGAGAGAGAATATCTCGTAGATCGGGTTGGCAAGCTGGAAGAGGGATATGGCATCTTGAGGGATGTATTGGGAAGTTCTTCGCTCTGAGGATCTTCGTCTCGGAGGAATCGCCGCTGTGGTAGGACGGTATGCGAGCAAAGTCACAATACTGCTATTGACAACTTGATCGTTTCCGCACCACGAAGCAAAGACCGATTAGGCCTTACGAAATTCGGTCATAATCGTGCTCCTTTATCGATACTACGAACTTTCAGCATCGATAACTCGACAATCTACAATGCGTGATCTTCTTAAGCCGTTTCTCTCTCCCGTCCTCCGGTTTTGTCTACTCGTTCATTCAATCTAATGCCTGGATCCAAAGACGATTTCAGCATATCATACCGAGCCACGATGTCCCAATGTCCCATGACCAATGTTGTGGACCTTCTTCATCTACGGCTCGACGAACCCCCAACATGATCTATTTGAATCCTATCTCTATTCTCCGTTCTGCATGACCACACTTTCAAACCACGACCGCTACTGCAAAAAGCACTCCACCCTTCCATTTACAATCACAACCAACCCTTGTCGATCTCTACAGTTCCTTCTTTTCTTGCGGGCTCGACAACTCGCACCACTTAATCCCTTCCCTTCCCATCCACAACCTTGACCAGCATCCGTTCAACCATACCAACTGAACACCAACGACTATAATCCATAACCATCCCCGCCCACATCCCCTTCTAAATCCCCCGATTTTTTTTTATCTCTCTCGAGTACAGAACCCCCTGACATAGACAATTCGCATCCTTGCTATCCATCAAATCACACATACATACCTTAGTAACATAAAGCTCACAATAAAGAATAAAAAAAATTTCTTTCCAAAACACTACACCGATATTAACTATGATGACCCGAAAAACCACAAACAAGATAGACCCATCACAACAGCCACGCACTCTTCCCCCCAAAAAAGTCCCATCCTAGTACCGACGAGCACGCTTCCACAGCACCAAACCCCACACCTCACCAACTCCACATACCATACAATCTTCTTCCCCCCCCCAAAAAACCTCCACCACTCCACTCTCACCCCCACCCCTAACCCTCCCTACCACCAACACGGAAACTAGAAGGTAGTTGAACGGAGAAGAAGAGAAAAATAAAAGGAGAGCAAGAAAAGGGGGAGGAGTGCATACGGAGTTTGATGAGTCGCTCGCTGTGGGTAAGAGAAAGAGGGGGGGAGGTGGTGGGTTAGGTTAGGATGGATATGTTGTTGTTGATTGGTTGGTTGTAGCCGGGGACGCGAAATGGGATGGGATGGGATGGGATGGGATGGGATGGGGTGGGCAGGATGGATGGATGCATGCCGGGTGCTTTGCTCTCGTTTCGCTCATTCTTTTTGGTTTCTTTTTGGTTTCTTTTTACTTCTTTATTTGTTGCCGCATGCCCCCGTGCACGATCTGCACCATTCGTCCCAATTAACCCCCTCTCTAACCCCTCCCCCCCCCTTCCTCTTCCCTCCACCCCCGCCAGCCACAATCTCACATCCCCATCTCACATCCCCACCCCCACCCCCATCCCCATCCCCATTCCACCCACCTCTCTCCCTGCCTCTCCTCCAACACCCCAGACGGGGGGTACCCGCATCCAAACTCCATCCCGGCTCTGGCACAAAGAAAAAGAGAAAAAGGAATGGCGATGGTGGAGTATGTTGAGGTGCTTGGGACGGGCGCATGGTGGGTAATACACCGGGGGAGGGGTTGGGAAAAGGGGAGGTGGAGGTGGAGGGATGGGGGATGGAGGATGGGGGATGGGTGATGGATGCCTGGGTGGGGTGTGGGCGATGAGATAATGAAGAAAACTGGGGATGGAGGGGGGGGGGGGAGAAATAATAAGGTATGATAGAGAGGGGAACAAGAGAAGTGGAATTTATGAGGGAGGGGGCGGATATACTTGCTGCAAATGCTTGCATGGTGGACGATCTACATCACAAACCCCCCAATCAGACTTTTTCTACCAAACGCCATACTTATGCTACGGTATCTATGGTAGATGGAACAAAGCTTATGACACAGACAGAAGCACGCTGGAAGAAAGCATGTTTCTAGAAGTCGTTCTCGTCGCTGCCGGCGATGATGACTTGGTTGACCTGATAGGAGTGAGAAAGGGTTTATTAGGTTTGTGTGTGTGGGTGGATTGGAACGGGCAGTAAGAGGGGAAAGACGAACCTTGAGCACCATCCTACATAACTGCGTAGCCAGGAGCAACTGCTGTCGTTTGCCAATCAGGGGATCGATGACAAAGTGCTCGCGCATATCTGCCCATCACCATCAGTTCACTTCTCTCACAACTGTACGTCTCCAACCCATAGAATATCTCAAGCTTACCGTTGCTCCCCGTCTGCATACAATCCACCCCCAACCTCGAATTCTTCTCCTTGACCTGCCTCGACTTGATCTCCGCCAACGTCTCAATAGGACTCAACCCCGAGTTCTCCGCCAGCGCCATCGGCACCGAGTCCAACGCATCTGCAAACGCCCGCATCGCATACTGCTCCAGGCCGGGGCTCTTGCCCGCAGCTTCTTCCACAGCGAGGGAGCAAGCGATTTCAGCAGCACCGCCTCCATAAACGACGCGGTTGTCCTTGACGAGATTCCGCACTACGCAGAGGGCATCGTGCAACGAGCGCTTGGCCTCGTCGATGATCATCTTGTTGCTGCCGCGGACGAAGACGGTGACGGCGCGTGTGTTGGCGCATTCTTCAATGACGAGCATCTTTTCGCGTGTGGTGCCGAAACTGAGTTCGCGCACGATGCCGGCCTTGCCGAGTTTGGCGGCGTTGAGGTCTTCGAATCTGGGGACGATTCGCCCGTTTGTGGCGATTGCGATTAGTTCGATTTCGGGGCCTCCGACCCATCTTACGGCGGGGAGCTTGTTTTGTAGTAGTAGATGGTTGGCTTCATCGTCGAAGCCCCATTGACATATTACTAGATTCGCTCCCGTGTCTTTGATCTGCTGGATCATCTCGGTGAACTTGTTCTTCTCGTAGTTTTGAAGTTTTTTGAACTCTTCAACGGTCGTTATATCGAGCTTGTGCTTCGTCTTGGGCTTTGGGGGCTCAAAAGCGCATGTTAGAATAGCAAGCTTGGCATCTCGTACTTCATCGGGCATCTGAGGGTGTGAAAAGTCCTTGTCTACTATGACTCCTTTTATGAGCAGTGTATCCTCCAGTGAGCCTCCAACCTTGCCGTCAACCTTTATTAGCTCAAAGTCGACGTCTTTCCTCTCCAGATCCGCAACGGAAAGGACGGCATCAACGGCTATTTGGGCGAACTGGTCATGAGCTTTCGAGACAATCTTGCTTCCTAAACTTGTCTTTGCAACCTCGAAGAGATTTTGTCTCTGGTCTTTTGTAAACTCGACTTTATCACTTATCTTATCCAATTCGGAGACCGCGACCTCGCAAGCCTCATCATATCCATCTGCTATACGTATAGGATGTATGCCTTTATCGATGAGGTCGGCAGCTTGCTCTAACAAAGCTCCTGCTAAGACCACAACACCTGTTGTACCATCCCCTATTTCGTCGTCTTGAGACTTTGAGAGTTCGACCAGTAGCTTTGCAACATGATTTGATATTTCCATCTGGGAAAGAATTGTAGCGCCATCATTTGTGACCGTGATATCTCCATCCGGTGAAATAAGAATCTTGTCTAGGCCTCTTGGTCCCAACGAAGTTCTCACGATATTGGCTACCGTTCTCGCCGCAAGGATATGTGCTTTTACCGCATCATTACCATGCTGTCTTTTCTTTTTCCCTTGATCCCGGACGACTATGAAGGGCCGGCCTTGCTCATCTTTCATCACCGCCGCTGAAACAGGATGATCAGCTGCTGCAACCTACCTAGTGCTCTGGCCTACTAATTTTACCTTGCGACATATCCAGATCTGTAGGGGGCTACGTCAGTCCTTCACTTCTCGTCTTAGAAAGGTAAAAAAGAAACTATAACGTACTCATTGCCATATTTTCGAAGGGTTTCCAGTCAAATCACTTCTCAGGCCAATCTCTTGCGCTCCAAGTCTTCTTCCAAGGATAGGGCGACCCAGCGATAAACAAAGATATTGACACTTGGCAAGGATATCTCTTGTATTCGTTGACTTACAGGAAAATTATATGCGGGAGACGTGCCTCAGCAAAGCTAGCCTCTCAAAACGTCCTAGCGCCATCTTCACGCGACTTTCGATCCTTCAATCTGAAGCGCGACTCCTCACCTCACTTTGCGCCAACTACAATTCTTCACCCCCACATTATCGAGAGATACAAGACCAGCATCTGTCATACTATCTTTACTTGAGCAATTGGTGTTATCAAATACGACCCAAACGCGACACTCTTCAAGAACCCTCGCTCACTTGAAGTTCGTATTTCTCACAAATCTACGTCACAATGCCGCGTAAACCTCACTTACACCCCACTGCATCCTGCAGATCGCATGACTTGTAGCTTACATATTCCCTTGTAGCTCCTTTGCTTGAAGAGAGCGACAACGAATCAATGGCTGAAGCAAACCCGCAACTTCAAGCAAACCCGTCGGCTCAAGTCGACCATGAGCTCAAAGACGCGGTACCCGAGAACAATGAAGAGGAAGACGAAGACGATGAGGAAGACGATGAGGAAGGCGAGGAATACGTTGTCGAATCCATACTCGACCACCGATCTGATTTTATCGATGTGAGTTAGCTCAGAATCTGGTGATTTGAACTCTCTGTGCTGACACTCTTTACACCAGGGCGTTATGAGATACAATGTAAAATGGAAGGGGTATCCGAAAAAAGCAGATCATACCTGGGAAACAGGGGAGAACTTAGAGTAAGCACCATCTCGAGCTCGCAGACCACCTATTCAAAGCAAGCACTGACCCTCAACAGGAGTGCAAGCCTAGTCCTTGAAGCCTACTGGAAGAAAATTGGGGGGAAACCCACCGTGCCGTCCAAAATCTCAAAGAAACGCGGCCGCCAAAGTCTCAGCGGAAACGGCTCAACGAATAATACGCCAAAAAAGCAAAAGCGAGGGCGCAAAAGCACCCATACGTTGAGCCTCGACCAAACCCCAGAACCCCCAACTGGCTTCACACAAGTGGGGGACGATGATTGGGAACCCCCGCCTCCCAATAAAGACGCGTGGGACCCACTAGTCCAATCAATCGATACAATCGAGAGGGACGACGACGGCGAACTCTGGGCATACCTGTTGTGGAATGATAAAAACGGCGATGGCCGATTCTACCGGTCAAAAGCAAGAGTCCCCACATGCAACCAAGCGTGTCCGCAGCGAGTATGTTTACCCTCATTCACTGTATCATATTTCTGCGACGTCAAAGCACTAATATAGGACACAGATGCTCCAATTCTACGAGAAACACGTTGTTTTCACCCAAAACCGCTCCTCATTCGTCGACAGCAATGGCCAAGTCGCTTAACCCTCTCTCCTACCTTTCCAATCTCCCATATCAATCCAATGGCAATAACCGAGGGTGGGGATCTAGCGGGCGGTAGGGGGGACATCTCTTTTCTGTGTGGTTTGAGGTTACCTATCAAGACTTGCGATGGAATGGACAAAATCACTTGAGTTATTATCGAATGGATATCCGGCGATGGGGAGTGTACTCTAGCGCGGAGTGATCGATCCAAATTTTTTCCCTAAAAGCTTCTTCTAGCATGACATCTAGCGGTCTACATACGCTTTGCCTCTTCTTCCGCTAGGCCGGCATATTTGTATCGGTCTGCTGGAAGTGAAGATTGCTACTACTTCCTACCGAACATACCTTGTTCAAGGCGTTGGATAATTCCGTAGCTCGCTCGCTCAAGTAGGCAGTCTCAGCCCCAGCGGACTGGTAGCAAGCTAAGCTGCTCTCTAGCAGTTTAATATCTCACGTATTCACAGATATAACAATGAAATTCCTCCAGCTGGCTAATCTTGCAAGCCACATAGCTATCTCACAAGTCCACGACATGGCTAGTCAAATATTCTTACAAGATAACTACAGCAAATCCAATCCTCTGTCTCTCATCCACATCTCAGCTACACATTAATGAGTATCTCAGGTTAGTAAAGCCCTCATCGGCTGAAGCACATTGGAATAGCAAACTCCATCCGCACAAAATCCCACCATACCGCTCAGACCTACTTTCACCTTTACTCACATCACGAGCAAACCACCCCCCTCGCAACCCCCACATCCTCCCAATCACACTCCCAGACACTCAGCACACACATCTCACATCCCCTTCCCAGCTCCCGCCTCCTCATTCTCCCCACTACCCTCGCCATCTTCCCTTTCCCCTCTTCTCCTAGGAAAGCCTTGGAATCATGATCCCACAACTCCACTCCTTTCCAGAGAGTAAAAGTCCCACTTAGGAACGGAGGCTTGTCGCTTGTGAAAAGATCTGCGAATTGGAAAGTTTGTTTGATGCTTCCAGGCTCCCGCCCGGAGTAGATGACGCGAACGTAGAGTTCGATGACAGCGTCGGTATTGGTGCGGAAAGCAGCGGACGCGGCATTGAGGGCTTCGCCGATGCGGAAGCAGGTGCGTAGGACGGTGCGAGGGTGGAGGCCGATGATGGGGGAGCGGTCGCGGATGGGTTGGGGGAAGGGTGTGCGGACAAAGGGTGTAATGTGAGGTGACGAAGCAGTGGATGCTGACACAGGAGCGGTAGGGGGCGTGGAAGGGCCGGGGATCTTGCGCAGTTTGACGGGTATGTATGTAGTCGGTGGCATCCATTGCAGCTTTGGGGTAGTGGGTCCTGGAGATGAGGGCGGTGTCGATGAATCGGCATTCCTGGGGCTGGAGCTTGCTAGATTCATTAATTCGGCATCTAAATCGTCATCATCATAAATGTTTTCGGGATCCTCTGAGATGTTTGTTTCAGCGTTCAGCGCATTCTTAGTAGCAGGAAGATTGAGATTATGAGAGGATTGAAGGTGAATAGTAGGAGAGTTAAGGAAATCCGAATCATCATCAAAGAAAGATAAGATAGCTTCGTCTACCTTATCCAAGGGTGAAGGAAGTTGAACAGGCTGGTCCTCCGTACCGTTGGGCTGTTCGGCCTCAGAGACTAGGTCAGAATTCCGAAATATAGCTCTATTAGGCAGGTAGGTTTGCTCTCTAACGTCTTCTGTTAATTGCGCCAAGTCCTCTAGTCCTTCATCATCCATCGGAAATTCATCATCTTCAACATCAGCCTCTTGGCCAGACTCTTCCAACCTTCTTAATCCAGTTGGCTCAGTCCATGGATCTGGAGAAAGGGTAGGACCGCAGCAATCTGCGGACATAGCATCCTTGTTCACGATCTGCAGTCGTCCTCCGGTAATGAACGTGGTTTGCTCTTGATTACTTGGTGGCAATGTATATTCGCTCTCTAATGCTTCATCGGAATCATCTTGTCGATGCACAGTGGGCTTGTCTAACAATTCTGGTCCACCGGGCTGACTCGACAACTCAAGCAGGCTGTAATGTGCACCTTGCCCGGGGAACGAATAACTAACGGGCGAGCAGTAGCGTGTGTCGTTTCTGTTTTCTGACCATGCGGTCGACGAGGTAGTATGTACTTGCGCAGAAGGAAGACCGGGGATACTTTCATCATTGCCGGCACGTCCTGGATAAGTTGGTTCCCCTGTGGCTCCTTGGTCAAGAGACTCACTGGGATATGTATCCTGGTTTCGATTTCCAATACTTGATGATGCCGACTGGTACCTGAAGCTTTCAAGCTTCTGCATTGTATGCCGTGATAGGATAGTTTTTGGGCCTATATCGGACTGGAGTTCCGTATGCTCCGCAATTCCGTGAGGAAGATCTTTGAGCTCATCGGCTAAAAGGGTCCCCATATTTTCAGTAGCCTTGGTTCTGCGAAGATTTTTCAATATAGTCTGCAGCCTCGTTTCGCTTGGCGGTTCAAATTTTCTTGCTTTCCTGGAACGAGAGGTATTGGCTTCCTTCTGGTTTCCTGACGCTTGTGCTAATGCCTTGGTTCTCTTTCGCTTCTGCCCACCGTTCTGTGTCCTACCTCCATCATTGGTTCCGGCTTCGCCTGCCAATGTTGTGAGTTCGTTCGGCCGATTGACGGGGGTAAATCCAGATACGATTGTCTTGAATGCCGCGTACGAAGGGTCTTCCCTACTGAACCCATGAGCGTAGCTCACAGCGAGTGCCCAGCAAGCACATACATATGAGGCTGCGACATTCGTTGGTCCTGCATAGCTTCCTCCCGTTTTGATCGGCTTCCACACGGCCTCCAAGCCTTCCTCAAGAACCTCTCCGCCCCAGTTCAGCCATCAGTGCTTCTTTTAACCCATCGCCATCTCCGCCACAGATCAATTGCTTACGACTTGATAATGAAGTTGCTTGGTACATCGTAGAAGGAACGGATACCTTAATGATGATCTGCATGGTGGGGAAATTGGGTGAGTGAAGGAAATAACGGAACTCACGGAACGTCGACAGCTCACCCCACCAACTAGTCCCAAGCAAGTCGTCGTATCACTTCACCCAGACTGAGCACCCCATGACTTCCAACGGCCCCCTCTCTTCTCAGACTGCACGATTAACTTCTTCGGAATCTTTGATATGGAGCTCATGCAGCGTTTCACTCCTCAACAGGGACAATTGTCTCCAGCATTGTTCTCCCATCCATGATCCAAAATCTGTCTATCACTTTCACTATTAGTGTCTTTCAGCCGAAGCAGGTTGTCGTTACTTAGTCCATATCAACGAAGCTTCTGGGAACAGCAGCGTGTGTGTATGTGAAGTGTCTTGGCTGAGCCTCTTCTGAGGGCACAATGTTTTCATCTTCGGTATGTGTTCATACGGTTTCTCCTTCAATCGTACCCACAATGTGGACATAAACATTCATATCAGTGTAGACTAGCTTTGGTAAGGTAGCATCCATTAAAAAGTCCGACTTCTTCCATGTTTATTTTCTCTTCAAGTTTTGTGCGACTGTCTTTGATAATCCCAATACATCTTATATCCAAAACAATATGCTGAGAAACCATCTCTACCGGCAGAAGAAGCCGTTTTCGGCAATCACGGTGCAGATAGATCGCTTGACTAGCGAGCAATATGAAGCGGATGATATGAGTGGGCTAGTCGATCTAATCGAGGTTATCCGGCTGCAAGCTGGAGGTCCCACAGAGGCTGCGAGGGCTATTCGCAAGAAGCTGTGAGCGATTCTAGCACTTGGCATCAACAGCGAGCGTTACTAAAAGTGATGATATAGCAAGTATGGGAGTGTTCATAAGCAGCTCCGCGCTCTGACTGTCCTTGACGGACTGATCGAAAATGCTGGTCCTCGTTTTCAGCGAGCATTCGCTGATGAGGCGTTGCTGGAACGTCTTCGTGTAGCGGCTACAGACTCTTTGTCAGACGCAGAGGTAAAGCAAAAATGCTCTGTACTGTTTAGACAATGGGCCGTGGCCTACAAGTCGACGCCAGGCATGGAGCAGATCGCTGGCCTGTACAAGCAGCTACCTCAGTGGAAGAAGCCAGCCCGGCGAGAGGCATCAAAGATTCTCCAGGAAAATGAGCAAGGAGCTACCGAGGACCCTTTTGGGAACGGCGAATCAGAACCAACGACAATGTCGGCACGCCAGCCAATCAATCCATCATCTGCTTCAATTTCCAAACCGCCAAAACAAAAGCTTGATAAAAATGGCAAAAGAGTAAAATCCAAACCCTTCAACCTCGAGAAAGAAAAACCCCAGCTCCTCCAAGCCATCGCCTCCTCCTCGATCGCCAGCACGAACCTCATGAACGCTCTGAAGCTCATCAATCGAGAACATAAGCGCGTCAGCGAAGATCAGGAAACTATCAAGAGGTTTGAAACTTGCAAATTACTGCGCCGGCAAATTCTGAGATATATCCACTACGTCGAAAGCGAGCAATGGCTCGGCAGCCTAATCCATGCGAACGAGGAACTCGTGACAGCACTCATGGCGTTTGAAGTTCTGGACAAGAGCGTCGAGGACGACAGTGACAGCGAAGGGGATTGGGAGGATGGGCCTTCAGCGTCGAATGGAGAGTCGGCGGGATTGAGGAATACGCAAGAGCCATTTGATAGGTTGCATCTTCGGACGGCAAATGCGAGGAAGGCGCCGCCGGTACCGACTAATGGAAAGGGGAAAGTGGGATATGCTGATGATGAGGAGGATGAAGAGGAGGAGCTGGAGGATGAGAATGATCCTTTTGCAGACAGGAATGAGGTGCATACGCCAAAGGGGGAGAGGCCAGGGATGACTTGGTAAGTGAAAATTAGGATGCTATGTCTTCAGAGCTAATGTCTGTGTAGGAAGGAAGTATAATCTTCCGCGCAGTCATGGTTTTCATACCTTTGTTAGCTTTTATTGATTCCACTCAAGCCCCTCACTAAGCGCTATCTGTGAAGAAGGCCAATACCATGCTCCCAACATGCGACAGACCTATCTTTCCAAACCAGGTCCCTTACTCCGTATAAATTCTCTAACCCTCCCGCGACACTTATCCTACCTCCCCCACCTAACCCTTCCCCCCCATCCCTCCCCTCCGGCATCCCCCTCTCCACCATCCCCAAGCCCACACAACCCACTCAGATCCTCCACACGCGAGGGACTAATGCCCCGTCCGCGACGAGCAGCAACAATAGGGTTACGACGACGGCGCGTGAGGGTTAGAGGAAAAGGGGGGAGGGGGGGGGGAAGAGAAGAGAAAGAATGAGTGAGGGAGGGAGAACAAGGGGTGTGTTTTTTCTGATTACATGGGGCCTTGAGGGGCGGGGGGGTAATTATGGTGTTGTTTATGCGAGATGTCGGAAAGTTGGTTGATTGACGTTTTATCAGATTCCCCATCCTCTCCCACCTAGACCCATCTGCCTCCTTCTCACCGCACTCTCAAACACCCTACCCTCCGAAACGCAACCTTCCTCGTGAATCCGCTGTAGATGTCCTCTCCGCCATGAACTGGTACTGCGCCTGGGGAACCTGTATCAGCAATATCGATCATAAGGTTTTTGTGTGAAATGGCGATGTAAGATATATTGCAAGGTACAGGAAAGTTGTGCTCCCACATTGCAACATGTGTGTAACCTTGCTTCGCACTCCCTCCCTAATATCTTTTCTAAACCTTCAATGACGACTGTGAAGTCTATAGCCCCCGTTTCCCATCCACATTCAAATCCCAAATCCCACCAATGCCCTCAAAAGTGCCCCGAGCACGAATTTTTAAGCCATTTTATCCAATCCATATCTAACGCCTATGCTACTGTACTCTCAACCCATATACACCTCATCTAACGACTATAAACACCACTCTCTTTCCCAATGAGCCCGCCTATCTCAGATCCAACTGAAATGCCTTGTAGCTCCCACCATCAACCCCGCATCTTGGACACACTCTTCCCCTGCCTCCACCCCTCTGCTGCTCGCTATTCAGCGCATATACGCAATCACTACAAAATCCACTTATACACTCCGTGCACGCGTAACTCTCCCTTAGCACACTCAGCCTCCTACAACCGGCGCAATAGATTTGCACAGGCTGTGAATTCAAGAATGTTGGAGATGTAGTATCGGAGCTGGAAAGCCCCGACGAGGGCATGTGAAAGTTGTGACCGGAGGAGGACTGTGTGGATTCGATGGAGGATTCGACGGAGGGAAAGGGCTCGATGCCGCTGCGGTCGGGGGCGGGAGGCGGGGTTAGGGCGTGCTGAAGAGGGGAGGCTTTGTAGGATTCGAGGTTGTAGTGGGAGACGGAGGGAAAAGGCGGCAGAGACGCGCGTTTGATAGAGGAAGGGGATTGGGGAATCTGAGTAAGAGCATAAGTTAGCTTGCTCAAGTTTGTTCTTAGGTTGGCAGCTAAACCGGTGTAAGATCTCGGTCCGAGTCTGCTTCATTGGCAGACGTTGCCGCTTCGATAAGGTCCTCCCACCTCTTCCCCATAGCCGTCGCTGCTTGTGGCTCTGCAGAAAATGCTTTCCTACCCTCGATGCTGAGCCTTCGTGCATAGTCTTTTGACTTGATCCGTTCATGCTTAGGTTTCCGACTGTTCTGTGTTATGGACGATTTACGCGGTCTAGCGGGTTTCTGGTTCCTCTGGAGTGAATGAGTTCTCTGAATTGGAGGCAGCGTGGAGGAACGTCCTGGTGGAGAGCTGGTCATTATTGATGGAAGAAGCTCTCGCGGTCTCGGTGAGTGGAAGGGAGACAGTGGTTGTCGGCTGACATGGTTGTGTATGGGTGGAAGCTCCATGGACGAATGCATGCGGGGTTTGCTGGCCTCGTTTTCAGAAATATTATCCTATTTCAGAGCTGTCAGCTGCGATGTAGAGCCAGGAGGTATCTTCTCAGATGCATTACAGCTTCTGATTCCCAATCCGAGTCGGGTCTATGGTTGTGAAGCTGTGCGAGAGCGACAGCGGCTGTAGCTGCAGCTGGATAAGCGTCCTCCAAGGTCATTCGGGGTGCCGGTGAGCTATGGTCTCGCTGCTGGGAGTCTCTGTCATGTCCGTAAACTAATATTGTCAGCCGTGTCGATTGTTCAGGGTGTGAGTTCCGCGTACCTGAGTTGCCAAAAGGATTGCTTGGTGGAGGGGGTTGAGGTCGCTCGGATGGTGGGGTATTGATCATAAGCTGGAAGCTTTCCTCGGTTGCGGGAAGCTTCGAGATGTAGTGCTCTGGGTGTGCTCTCCGTATGTGCTCTTGCATTGAGCGATAGCGTTTCTCCTGAATTGTTCTGCCTGTCACCACCCATTGTTCCCACTCACCAGATCTAACAAGAGCTCTGCTACTGCAAAGAGATGGTATGAGCGAGGGCACTCACGCCAACGCAGCGTTTCCTACAGTTGGACCCATCATGGTTTGCCAGAGGACAAACAACCTCTTTGTTGGCATCGAAGGCGGAAAATGAACTTGTGAGGGAGGACCGAGGCGGCATGGCCTGGCGCATGAAAGCCGGGCTGGCGGAACGACAATGGGAACAGCGGCACCAAGTACGCAACAATCAGTTGTCAGGTGTTTGGAAGCTGGACTCGGTAATTCTGAGCTGTATAACGGTCAATTGACTGAGTAACAATAAGACGGATGCGGTTGTAGAGCTGCAATCCGGGAAGTAAGTGTGAGTGTAAGTGTAAGTGTGTGTGTGCGTTCGTTACCTTATTGCACCGTCCCAATGTGGGACCATTCTACCTAAGGTATGCTTACCTAGCTTATCGACTTAGTGGGGTGAGGGGGATCGATTGCTACCCCCTGCTCGTTTCATAAGGTAGCTAAGGTAAGGTAATTGTAGTCGCAATCTGCCGCCGAAGTTTCTTAAGCTTCGGTGCATGAAGCCCTAAATGGTTAAAGTACCTCATAGCGCATCAACAGGCGAAGGGGGACAAATTGAACACGATCACTGTGAAGGTACTCATCACCCACGGGAACCTCGAGAATAACGGAAAACTGGGGGTTTTCATTGTATCGACTTGGTGACCTTTGCAACGGGTATTTCCTTCCTGTGCACCCATAGAACGCCTGATCATACAGGACCTCAACTGCAAATAGCCCTGAATTGAGAGTGGAGTACCATCCGGAACGCCATGTCGCTAAACAACAATGTCATGAAACACCCTTCTCTTCTGCTTTTCATATCACGTCTTTCCTATCCCACCCCGTCGGCTTGAGAGTATCGATCCCTTTTGTCGGATGAGGCTTGTCGGGATCCTCGTACTCGCTCACAAAGGGGTTCGGATCGACCTTCTGTTCAAGGTTCCCTAACGTGTGGTTGACCTCTCTGTGCTTCGCCTCATCCGCGCGAATGTAGAGTAATAAGTCCCGCATCTTCCGATGGCTCTCAGGCATATTCCAGTACCGGACCGCAATCTCAGGTGCATCAAGCTGCTCCCACTTCGGCATCTTCCCTGCGTCAATGTCTGCAATGGCACGAGAGTATGTGAGTACCGCTTCTTCCTCGAGATATCCCACAAACCGATGGCATGTCCGAGGAGAGATGAGATACGAGAGGAACATGCTGTTATAGAAAACGCCTTGTGCACCGAGGATCATGAATTTCATGAATCGACCGGGTTCTGCCATCTTCATGAACGTAAGAAGATGCATGCGCTCATTGTATGCCTCTTCTAAAAGGGTCTCGATCCTGCAAATCTGTGAGCTTGAGGCACCTTACAAGCACTTATTGCACAAGAGCTTACCAGCCATTGTCTCTCTTGAGCCGCCGTAAGCTGTGCAGGTGCCGTACTGATGCGGCGACCATACCTGGGACGCCCGCAACGCTTTCCAAGAACAGGAATCTGACGAGCCATTTTCTCTCGGTCATGGCAAACCAACTCCGTTTGGTACCCTTAGCGGAATCCTCTTTTCCTTTTGCCACTTCTCTAGCGTGGCTGTATCCCGTAGCCGTATCCATGCCAAATCTCAAGAGCCTAACCATGGCGAGGGCTACCCAGTCAGACCAATTCTTGGTCTCGCGGTGGGCAACATTTATGGCATTCATCTGTTCCTCTGTATAACTAAGGATCTGTTAGCACCAATATTGGAAGGCGAAAATTCTGGAGGCAGAAGTTGAATGGCCGGACTTACACTGGATGATGCCATGCTGGAGGTGTGACCTTTATACTTGGTGCATTGTTAGGCGGCGGAAAGTATTCTTTGAGCTGTCTCCGGGCCGTGGAGGAAAACAATCTCTTAGAAGAGACAGCCGAACGTCGTTGTAAAGGGTAACTCATACATGGGTTGAGTATGGGTGTGTGAAAGCTATCCACTCCATTCTGGATAGCCCGAGAAAACTTTGTTACAGCCCTTCTGTTCGCGAGTGAGGCCACTGTAGGTCTTGCTGATGCGTACATGAACGGTCAGGTGTCAGCAATAGTGTTGTATATGATGTTGTTATGTTGACAAAATGAAATAGTCGAACAACAATTGTTGTAGAGGTAGGAGAAACAAATATAATAACGCCTCCAATATATGACACTCCAACGTGAGGCTGAAGATCAATGCTAGGGGATTACTAAGCCGAAAAATTCTCTGCGGAGGGCTTGCAAGAAAAGACCCGAAGGGCCAATCGCTGGAGTGAAAGAGACATCGGGGTCCACAAAATCATACGCATCCGGAAATGGTTCGGTGATTTGAAGAACAAGAAGTGGTGGCTCATCCGTCCTTTCAAACCCGTGCCTGTCTCGTGTTAAGGAATTTCCCGGCAAAATCGGGCGATGCCGGGCACTGTGAAGGCGAGCCTTATAGACCGTAGACTCTATGATTCATCTGACCGGTCGAGATTTGCATCTCCGGATAAAGGTTAATAGAAGCGCAGCATCAGCAGAAAGCCATTCCAATGGTTGGTCAAGACGGATCATGGAGAACCCCGTACAAAGTAGGATATCGCTGGTACTTGGAACCCTAGCTTCTTAATGTTGGCAAGTAGACTTCGATACCACATGTCGTAGACTCTGT
>JAABUW010005621.1_pt1 | contig 16198 bp, 22 predicted proteins | sample 5560081 | NCBI WGS metagenome assembly JAABUW01 (sample SAMN10711882, study PRJNA513363) | rock metagenome | isolation source: Antarctica rocks | place: Antarctica: Victoria Land, Knobhead sud | reverse complement strand
TGGAAAAAGTCGCAACCTTGACCATCTGTGTGTTGTGTAGTGGGCATGGATGATGCGCCTATGCAGGACCTGCAGCACAAGCTGCCCATCTCAAGGAACGAGGATATGTGTCTGCATATCATGCTGTGATGAGAACCAGATGCTTGGCACAAGCCAGCTATCTGCCAAGCATGGCAGACATTGAGGACACAAAGCATGAGGCGTCCCAGCTGAGCTGCATTAGCTGAGATCCGCTTGTTGTGTTTTGCCATGTTGAGGCTTCAGATTGTTGATATGACATTAGAACCATCAGTGATGACCCGTGCTGATGTCATAAGAATCCTGGAAAGCAGGGGTGTCAGCATGAGGGCATACCTGGCATTCAGTGGCAAACATGCGGATTATGTCTGCAGACTCATTGCTTACAATGATCTTGGTCTTCTTGTCAAAGAGAACAGGCACCTGCATACATAGCAAACACGTTTGCTGAGCAGCTTCCAACTCAGGACAAGATGCACATCTTGCTCTTGCATCATGTCGTCAGTCCCTGCACCGGCTCCGATCACCAAAGTGCACTATATGCAGCAAAGCGTTCAGATGATATGTAGTCAGCAGATACATACAGCACAGGAGAGCCAGGTGCGATGCTGGATTTGCTGCTTCGAAGCAAGCAATGCCACACTATTTACTATTCAACATTGCTGTTTTGCTGCACATTGAAAAGAGCACACAGTATCAAGGCGACACCCAGCTGCTTCTCGTAAAAATGAATGGACGGGTGGTTTTGGAAGGACGACAGAAGCCTGAATGCAGCTGCCACCAAATAGGAATGTGAAAATGAGACACTCACAGATCCGCTTCTGGTATAGCTCCTGTTCACATTACATACCCCCAGTGACTAATGGCTTTTGGCTGCCGATGTACATCCGGCTTCAGCAGGGCTCACCGTTTTCTCATCAGAGTTTTCCTTCTTATACAGCTCCCGTATGAAGCGCATACCCCCATTGACAGTGTCGGGGGCGCACCCTGGGGCCTCAGACTTGAACTGCCACCCCCTGTCTGGATCCCTAGAATAGTAAAGTACATCCAAGCTAATGCTGTCTTGCATCCCCAGCAAGGCTCTTGTCAACGCTGTCCTGCAGCCAGCATAACAGTGTCTCGTCTCCCCTTTTCCATCCCTCCTGTGCTGCTTACGATGCGAAGATATGTTTGTGGGAACACAAAGTATGAAAACACAGGATCATCAGCGCTCTCGAATACATACAGCCATCAAGGCTCAATTGACCAATTCAGCTATGGGCCAGGCGAGCCCCTCCTGCAGAGCATTGTAACTGGGCTGGTCATGCTATCAGGACATCTTGAGCATGCGTGAATTGTATGTGAGGAGTTATGCATGCTCAACATTCAGCCAGTGAGTGCACCTCTATTCATACCGTCAGGCTTGCTGCTGCTGACCCTGCCATGAATGGTCGCAGACAAGTTTGTGCTGGCGCAAGTCCAAACTTTGAAGTTTGAACAAAAGCAGGCTGAGATCAGCTGATCCTTGGAAGCAGACATGCACATGCGCATGGACAGACCTGTGGCACCAGGGGCAGCCATTGGCAACATACAGGTGGTAGCGCCCTGCCTCAGGCCTGAAGTCGGTACTGCCATCAGCCTTGATCCAGTTTCGGTGCTGGCTCTCTTTCCTCACAAAAGCCCCCTTGCTCTTCTCCTCCGTCCCTGCGCATGGGTCTTCCAGTGACTGCATTGTTGGCATGACTTCGTGATGCAGATGTGATGACATCTATAGCCGACAGAGCTCATGGGTATCTGTGGGTTCATGGCTGTATGTCGGAAGTCCAGTGACTGCATACCCACCATGATGCAGACGTGAGTGATGTGATGAAGATGCAATAATCAGTTTTGGTGTGCCTGCCCTGTCACTCTAGCCCTTTCACATTGCCGGTCCTTGTTTGCAACAAGGCACTCCAGTGACAGCCTGCTAAGCAGTACATCAACCATTTTGTGTATGACCCAGCTTTTTGACCATGATGTCAGATATTCAATAGCATGCCAAGATGAGGTATCAAGTAGTGTCTGAACCCTCAGTGATGCACTGCCATTGTCACAGATGGTAGATGCAGTATGACATGATGCTTCTATTTGTCACCACTGCCACTGGTATCATGAAGTAAGGCAAAGGATGGTGTCACATGTTAGGAACAGGTAAGAGAGACAGGAAGCTGCCTGCAGCAGGTGCATCCTTCCTATTGCTGTTGACGGCAGGCTTGCCACCATGCTCTGAAAGACCCAACGCCCTCCTTTGAAAAGGCCCCTGCGGTTACATCAGCCAATGCGGAAGCTTGCGCAACGCCTCATCATGAAGAGTAGACGAGCGGTGTGTCAGTTGAGTGATAGTGCGGAAGCTGTCAGGAACAGGTGTTTGTACTGTAGTCGCGCATCAATCATTGTGTTGTCATGTCACATGCAAGGGTTCACCCTTCTGCCTTAGATGCGTAGCGTGCAAAGCAACTGTGGCAATTGCTGCATGGTCTCTCACGAACATGAAAGGCTGCTGACCTTGGGCAAGAAGGGTTCTGAGTTGAGAGGTATTCTGTCCTTAGGGTTCAAAGGCCCGTGCAGGTTCATGGACATCCAGTAGCCGTTCTTGATTTGGGCAAAGTCCACTGTGGATGCAATGGCTGGATCACTGTACAAGTCCTCCATGAATCCCTGCATTCCAGACTAGTTACATCGGGTCATGCATTGCCAACAGTAGCTTCAGTTGCATAGTGATAGCAGTAACAAGCACTGACAAGCAGTCCTGCATGAGAGGCTGCAGCTCGGTGCATGCAGGCACCTGGTTCCATAAGCCTGCTCATTGGGAAATGCCCATTGAGAAATGGGATAAAAGGTAGGCACATGCACTTGCTGCCCAACCAATGGTGATTTGTGAAAGGCAGCTGCCCTCATGCATACAGTGCATGTATGGTTGGTTGTTACCAAGAAAACTAAGCCACAACTTAGCAAGCTTGTCGCCTTTGTACATTCTGCATACTGCTGTTGCTGCTGCTAACAGCATGTGGAAGCTTGATGCAATGCACCTCAAAGTACTCATGTGAAACAAAGCTGAGTCCGCCTGAGAGCAGATGATTGGCACAAAAGCTTTACCTGTAAATTTGGGTAGTCTCTGATGTGCCTCAGGTTTGTCTTGAAAAGAGGGTAGTACACTATGTCGAAGCGTATCAGGGTAGTGAAGAGTCTATAGTCCGCCAGGGTGGGGCAGGGGGTGGCCCTGCCCCCAGGGTAGTAGGGAATCAGATAGCGCTGCCCATCCAACCTCTTTTCTAGCCTGTCCAAGTCATCAAAGAGCTTTTTGCAAAGCGTCTCATATTGCTCCTGCACCGGGTGTTGACAGTTAGCTGATGTGATGAGCATAATTACATCAAGCACAACTTACACAGAGTGCGCTCACATCAATCATGATTGGTACACTGGTACAGGTGTGTGGAAGTCAGGTCATACGCATCAACTAAATCTTTGATTGACACTTTTGTCATATGCATTGGAAAGGCATGCTTTGCGACGACGACACTTCCATGCTCAGAACATCAATGGCCTGTCTGCCGCTGCAAATGGTGCCATGCAAATAGCAGTCAGAAGGCATGCGTGAGCCCACATGCGCTAGCTAACCAGCCCACATGTGCATGCTGAACAGCGCTTGACGCATTGGCTTCAGCTCCTGTTGGTGAGAGACTGCAAGCGGCTGCAGATACTGTTACACACAGCAGCCGTGCTGCGCCCAAGGACAAAAAGGAGGGCAGACAAGAAAAGGAATCAGCTTTGTACTACATCTGTAGCAAAGGGTGTTGAGCGCAATGCTTTGCAAAGCAAGAACTACTAGACATGGTAGCATACCTGTGACTCTGCAAAGCCGCACTTGTAGACGCCGGTGTTGATGCTGTCAGCCATGTACTCGTTAAGCTCTGTGATTTCAGCTTGCAGCTCCTTGGGGAACAGATCAGGGCAGGATAAATCTTGACTGATCTCGTCAAAATCAGAGTTGAGCATCTCCATTATCTGCCCACTGTCATTGTTTACCACTGTCTGCTTCTTCTTGTCCTGTGTACGCCACACCCAGCTTTGGTAGTACATAGCGACTGTGTATACCATGACGGCCGGGGTTGAAACAATACGCGTGCAAATCTGTACTTGTTGAAGCGATCAACAAATGTAGCAAGTTGACATCATGATTGCCTGAATGTGATCTTGCTGCTAAGACCTTGGCCATAATCCTGTGGCTACAAGCATGCCACAATCATGTGACATTTTGTCCTGCAAAGGGTGACCCTTGTCTTTGAAAGCATGATTGAGAGCAGCTCACCCACAGCACAGGCACAGAAATGGTGCCAGTGAACTCTGAATTGCCTTTCTGGTACAGTTGGTACAGATACTCTGCCTGTGGCTCCAGCCCTGAGCGCTCCCTTGTACATGAAGGGTAGTCAATCCCGCTTTTGCCTGTGGGTGAGAAAACCCAGCCATGCTCCAGGGTCAGTTCTGGATTCACATAATCCACTGTGATGGCGTCCTGCATGCACTTGAGTTACCAGTTTTGGCGGCATCCGGCGCATGTGAAGCGTGCAAAAGACGTGTCGAGCTGTTTGAGAGTTCCAGCACCTGCAGCCCCTTTAGTGATCTCATAATAAGGGCTCTGTGAGCAAAGGGACACGGCAAGGCGACCACCAAATGATACCGACCAGTTTCTGGCTTGAACTGCGAGGATGCATCTACTGATACTTTTGATCTGAAGTTGGTGATTGACTGCCGAAAGCTGCAAGTGAAAACACTGTTCTTTCTAACAAGGAAAACGTTGCGTAATTGTATGCGTGGACGGACTACATGTTACCATCTCAGTACTCGAAGATGACTACTTTGCAACACGTCATTGGGGCAACACATGTATGCGGAAGCGGCAAGCGCAGGCAGGCATACACTGACGAAACAGTGAAAACTCACCTGTCTGTCCTCGGAGCGTCACCTGCATGGGGGACGCCGCGTATCAAGTGCACCATTCTGTTATGTGCTTGTTTGCGATGCGCCAACAGCGATGCAAGAAGTCTCGCCATGCCATGCATGCAGATGAGGCTCGAGCAAGACTCGGATGAGCGTTACGTAACGCTCATTTGCTTGCACAATCAATCAATCAATCAAGGATTTTACAGTCGTTGGGGCCAGCTAGCCCATTTGACTAAAAATTGCTTTCATTAGAAAACGAAACAGACAAAGGGTGACGCAGACAAATACAATCATCGTCAGGGAATTGGCATCTTGCACGAAGCAAACAAAATGTAACAAATAGATGTCTAACTTTGCATGTGATCGGAGACCTAATACCACTGTCATGATCAATGCATTATGTCAAAACAAGAAGTCGTACTACACAAGCTTGTCCTAAAGTCAAGACAAATAAAACTTTGCAAAGGTCTACAACACGCATGTACTTGCAAGGATGCATCCCATCTAGCAGCAGCACCAGGTTCGTGTCGAGTTTGTGTGTCGCTATGGGTGGCAGCATTGTATTGCAAGGACCTACCACAATGGAGCAACACATGCATGGTGGACAGTCCACATGTCTGGTGATTCAGGTATGCCCTGGGGCTGATTATAATGGTGAATGCATAATAAACAAATGTTTGGATCCAGTCCTAGCAATAATGCAGCTTTAAAGTCCTGCCAGGCTTAAAATTCCTTTACTTCAATGTTCAAGGAACATGTGTCACATGGTAGCAGTACACTGCCTCTTGTAACATCAGTGCTGTCATCTAGTGAGTAGATGCCGCCACATCTGCAAGGGTATTCCCACAGGATGTCAGGGTCTCGTGGATGACCTGTAAACCCTGCTTGCTCCATATCGTCAAAGCGGATTGTCTGAGAAGGAAAGACGTGTTGCTGAGCTGCTTCAAGGGCTAGCTGCTGATCATACGCTGCCCGCAATCTTGGGTCATTCAACACCTGAAACAAGGCAGTTTCACTTTACATTAGGTGTTACTTCTTGAGGTGCTATATTGCATTGCTGCGCCAGCACACTGTCAGAGGCAGTATCTGAGCTTGTCTCCACCTATCAAGCATTGAGCACAACCAGACAGTGTTTGCCATTGTGCTACTATGACCCAGCCGATTTTGTCACGCAATACACTATTAAGGCACTGGACCTGCTGTGCAATGCTGACAGTGCATTGAATTGCTGCCTACAAACCAAGCACAGCACAGCATACGAACAGAGCTGTCGTGAGTAGCAGCTGCGCAACTGCATGAAGTAGCTACCTGCCAAGCTCTTTGTACCTCCTGGTACTTTGCGGTGTCAGCAGGGGCTCCATGAGCTGCTGACTTGTCTGGGTGCAGCCTGAGTACAGCCTGTCTGTATGCAGCTTTGATCTCTTGCTCAGATGCCGCAGGCGACACGTCAAGGATCTGATAGAATGTTGGAGGCATACGCTACTGAGCTTTGCCAAAGCCAGAAAAGGAAACACGCGTCTGCGTCTGCACAAGGCAAGGACAACAAGGGTCAGCCATGTAGCAAATGGACAGCAGTTTCAGATCCAACAGCAGCTTGCGACAAGGGGTAGGCGAACCGAGGCAAGACTGTACCTGTGGCTGCTGTGTGTCTTCGCTAAGCTCAGGAAACTTCTGCTTGAATTCAGGCTTTTTCTGGAGCGACCACATACTCACCTACTTGCAACAGCTTACATTTAGCCTTTGGTTCTCACCCGTGCCGGTGATACGTGATACCTACATACAGTGCCGAAACGCAGATTGCGCAAACTTGCTGCAAGATCAACACCTGAAGACCAACAGCCCACAAGATGATGGCTCCACTGGCGTACACTTTCCAAGTGGGACGAGGTACTGACATGCCTCGGCTGCGAGACGATTCAGCCGTTGTGCTGGCGCCTGCTGATCATAGCGTGCAGCGGTCAAGTCGACAGAGTGTGCATGACTGATCATTACACAAGTCCTACATGACTTGCACCACTGGGAGGAACCACAGGAAAAGCACAACAGTTTCTTCAAAGTCAGGTTCATTTGTTAGCAAAATTGGTACCAGAAAATGGAAGTTGCAGCAATCTATGCAAACACAGCCTGATTCTCTCTTCTATGCTGCAGATCGCTGGAATCCCCGTTTCGCTCAAGTATTTGCCTGACTTCTGTCCCATCCAGCTGCTGATCTGGAGCACTGATCAGACGATCTATTGTCATGTCAAGAGCAGCTCTGTTGCGATCTAGCATTGCCTTAACGTTTGCATAAGCCTCGTCTAGCATGATCTGCATGTGCTGATCAACAGCTAGATGTGTGTCGTATGTAATCTGCAAGCACAACAGCAGTATCAGTTTCTGTACTTATCACAGACAGCACACACTATCTTGTATCATGCATACAGCACACAACATTGCTTATACAGCTGGCGACTGCCCATGCATGTCACTGTAGGAACCTCAACATAGTTTTGCACACGCATTGGCTCACCCTGTTTGATACAATCTGTTTCAGGGATTTGCCACCCCTGCGGAAGGGAGTGGAAATGGTCCTGGGGCCAATAAGTGGATTGTCAGTCATGGCTGATGCAACAGTTAGCTTTTGCACAATGCGTCGGGCTAGCACCAAGCGACGCTGATTGATGGTGCTCATCTCATCCTGGCCATAGACCAACTCCTCAGCAGCCCGACCTGCACACATAACGGATTAGCCTGCAGGCATCTCTACTGTTGGACTTTGACAACACAGCAATGTTGCTCAATAGATACCTTGCCTGACAGCAAGCTTGATAATCCATGCTAAGCAGCTGCGCGACAAGAAGAGTATTTCACCCAGTACCCTCAAAAGTGAAGCTGTGTGCAAATCCACTTTGAGACTGTACCCAGCTTGACTGTGAGTTGGCAGGGTGATGATGTATTCAAATGCCTGCTGATGAGTGGCTGTGGCAAACAGTTGAGTATGTTGAGCAGCCAACCAGCTCATTGACGGAACTTGACTTGCAGAGACACCGTGCACGACAACGCCTGCTGAGTCTACTGTGTCTGCTGAGTTTGCTTCATCACACACTTCAGCAACAGGCACATACATTCCTGCGTACTCATCATGCAGCAGCAGTACGCGGTGCGCGGTGTTCCGTCAGAACCCAGCAGTTGCAGGGCAGTGCGCATACCAGCTAAGGCAGTCAGCAGCTGCTCCTCCAGGTACTGGCGAGTAAACTGCTTAGTAAGCTCCCGCTGCTCATTCACCCTGAGTACAGTCTGGCCCAGAGGGTACTTCTCCCTGGGCTTGATAGTCACATGGATGACAGGCTCAATAGCTGGCAGTATTGTGCACACCAGTGCTGTTGCTGCCTCTTGCACTGCGAGCCGCTTCTGCCTGGGTGCGCTGTAGGGTGACCGGTCAGGACCTAGCCTATCATACTGTAAAGCCTGCAGTCATGGAAAGCCATACTGAGTGCCAGGCGTTTGATTAGCACACGCCATCCTGTCATAGCTACAACATGTTCAATCATCCCTGTGCTAGGGCACAATGTTGTCTCTGACTGTGGGCTAGGCGTGCTATGCTAGGCACACCACAATAAAGGCATCCAGGAAACTTACAAAGAACTCCAGGCCTGCCGCTCATACCAGCTGAGTATTAAGGCTATGCATTACAGCCATGCAATGACAATCACACTCACTGCATGTGATGAGTGTGTTGCATCCTTGTGATTATGCACCGGCTGATGTCCCTCAACTATGCAAGCATATTCTGCACATGGCACAGCTTTCTGCAATGGCTTACATCTGTGAGGTCTTGATAGCGGATCTGGTCTCTGCCATCCCTCTCAACACGCATGGCTGCCAGGTTGACCAGGTTGGCGATGGCAGCCCCACTGTACTTCTGAGTGTCAAAGGCAAGCTCTCGCAGATTCTTCTCTGTGACATCCTCTGCCACCGCCTCACCCCTCTTGCTGAGATGGGTCTGCATGGCAAATGTGAAATTTGGCACGAGCTGATCATTGTCATGAATGTGCGTAGCTTCTACCTGACTGACGATTGTGAAAGAAGGGTCATGTTGGCAATCTTTTTGCTGGCAAACAGAATCTATTCTTCAGCCAAAACATCCAGCCTCATTGGGACTGGGAAGCAGGAGGAGACAAGGTTACCGCTTGATTGGTGCATTCTTGCTGTGAGTGAGAAGACAGCATTTTTGACAAACTTCTGTTTGCCCCATGAGAGGCTCAACATTGTGTGACAGGGTTTGTAGCTTTTGCTAAGCAAAGCATCTAAGCATCTAAGAACAGTCTCTTGCGCTGGCAGCCGCATTCAATATAACACAGCTATTGACTATGGTTGTCAGATATGCCCATCTTGTATCATGCTGACTTGCCTGAAAGGTCTCAACTCTGCCCATCAGATCTGGCAAGCCCACTTGAATGATCCTGTCAAATCTGCCAGGCCTGATCAGCGCTGGGTCCAGCACATCCTTCCTGTTAGTAGCAGCCATGACAATGACACCCACACCGTCACCAAAGCCATCCATTTCAGACAGCATCTGGTTCAGTGTCTGGTCACGCTCGTCATTGCCTTGTGCACCTCCTCGGATCCTGCCCACTGCATCAATCTCGTCTATGAAGATGATGGCTGGCGCAACGCCTCGCGCCTGCAAACAAGGGCCTCATCACACAAGCAGAAGCCTGTAGAGCCTGTTTTGGGTGAATCCCGGCGTGTGAAATAAGCCACCATGAATTGGTTCGAGGAAAATCAATGACCCAGCTGCCCAGCTGCACCCCTGAGACAAGCAGTTGGGATATGACAGACAATCATTAGCTGACCGTATATGCCAAATCTCCTCTCGACTATGTTGTGTGAGGCTGTATGCCAAAGCCGAGGTTGTCAAGATACTGCAAAGCATGTGTATGCATAGCAAATGTGTGGCTGACCATCCTGCTTGATATCACACAGATGTCAGGGACTGATACATTATGAGAAAATCTCCTTGAGCCAACAGGCAGTGTGTGGTCAGTATAGTGTACTGCCTGGATGCAACATGACCAACGATCATTCACTTGCACTCACCTGCTTGAACAGATCTCGCACTCTAGAAGCTCCCACACCAACAAACATCTCCACAAACTCAGAGGCATTGATGGACAGGAAGTTGACCCCAGCTTCTCCAGCAACTGCCCTGGCCAGCAGGGTCTTGCCAGTCCCTGGGGGGCCGCACAGCAGCACCCCCTTGGGGATGCGAGCACCTGACTTCTTGAAACGCTGGGGCTTCAAGAAGAAGTCCACCACCTCCATCAGCTCATTCTGCATGCAGCATAGATGTCCTGGGGATACTGGTACCATCATACTACATGCTGTGATGCAGATGCTGGCCAATGAGTGCAAATGGTTTGCATGTTCAAGCTCTGCTCGTGAGTGGAAAGGCAGCGTAGTGTGATGCAATGGATCCCCCTGTGTAGCAATGCACATCTACTTGACACAAGTGTGGGCTGAACACACATACAGGTCAGACATCCAGGACAGCTGGCTGTCACAAAACCAAAACATGATAGTGCTTTGTAGGGTGAGTGCAATGCTGGAAGTGTGCTGGAAGGAGGCTGCATCCAACAAGGCCTACCTTTGCTTCGCCAATGCCAGCAACATCATCAAAGAAGACATCATCGTTTTCAGCAATATACTGCAGCTTGACTCCTTTCATCTGCCGCTGCAGCCGCCGCATCTCTGCCAGCCGCAGCGCTTCTGCTTCTGGGTCTATCACACGCTTCAGCTGCATAGTCATAACAGCATAAGATCAGAACACAGAGGGGCTTGCCCTGGCCATCAACAGGAGAAGCGCAGTGAACACCTGGTCTGCAGGCACGCTGTGGAATTAGACGCTCAGAGGACTTGAGCAAACAGCCACAGGAGGTGGGAGTCGTGCACTTGTTTTCTGTATGCTACAATGATTGCCTTGGTGTTGATGCTGGGCAGCGTAGCACTGCAAACATCAGCAGAGCAGGGCATCTGGTACAGCAGCTGTTGCACACAGAGTGACCCTTGGTGAAAGCGCGGCATCACAAGCCTTATGCAAGACAGGGTACCTTGACATTGCCGGCTTTGAGGAAATCTTGAGCTTTCTCCATGTCATTTGCTTCGCCATCCAGGTTTGCCTGCTCTCTTCTCTTGTCCCGTATCTGCTGTGCCTGCTCTGCAGCCTGCACCACATCGGAGTCTTCACCTGACATACTGCTGACCATGTCCACTGACCTGGTAGATTGCCCTTGTACTCACTTGGCTTTACTGGCATGTGCTGGAGCGCCATTCCAGCACATGAAACGAGCTCAACCCCCAGAGAGGGGCAGTTGAAGACAGCATAGAGTGCTGCATGGCAACATCAAGGGCTGAATGCCTATGAGATGAGGGCCAAATGAGCATCCAGCCCTCAGATCTTGCCATGCAGCACATTTATGCTGTCTACAATTGCCCCCTTCTTCCCTCTGGAGCTTTAGCTTGATTCCTGTGCTGGACTGGCATGAGCTCAATCCACATCAGCACTATGGCAGATTATTGCGCTTGTACTGTGTGCCTGCTGCATGGGCTCTGGTACTGACCAGCAATCCCAGGTCTAGACAGACCAGCTGATACACAGGCAGGTGAAGTTGACAACCTCGGTGTTGACAGCGTAGAAAGGGTCATCCTCTTCAGCTGCTCGCTTCCTATCAGCCTTCTCAATCTGCCTGATCAGGTAGTCCCTGTCATATGACATGCCTCGCCTCTTCATGTCTGTCTCTATCTGCTCTAGTGAAAGGCCCCTGGCTGCCAATCGAGCAGGTTCCATCAGGGCCTCATCTGCCTTTCGCTGGGCCTTCTCCTGCCGGACCTTTTCGGCGTCCATGGCACGCATCTTCTCACGGTCCTCCTTGTCACCCTGTGGAAGCCAGCTGATCAGCTGAGTCACCATGCAACATTTGATGAGAGCAATGCTGCCGTTTCTGTCCACTTTAAAATAAACAAGTGTCGGTGGACAACCAAGGTGCTGTCAGAAGAAGTGAACATACAACAAACACAATGTGGGTATATGTGATGTAACATTGCTGAAGACAATGCAGCCTCTTGGCCAATTGCGACGCTCGTTGAAACATGCTTTACTGCAGCATTGCAAGCAGTGCTGCAGCGTCAGCAGAAAGATCTGTGCAAGTTGCTTGCAGTGTCCTGCTCAAGCAATTGGAGCGATTGCTGCTGTTGAGCAGGCGTCAGGTTGCCCGAGATTGCCTTGAACAAGCTGTGATAGCAAGATCTCTGCCAATCACGCAAGTGCCTCAGAACTGTTTGATTGGAGTATGGAGTTGCGCTCAACTTACCTTCCATTTGGCTGCAAGCTGTGTAGCAAAGTACACAATAGCCATGGCTACCAAGGGAATCACTCTGTTAATGATCTTCTGCTGGTTCTTGTTCCATAGCCGCTGAACAGTGAAGGTGCTGGCAGCTGGCTCAGCAGGCAACCTGATTGCAGCCACGCCATGATTCTCCATGGCGTATGGGACACGATAGTCAAAGCTGGGAACATAGCTCTGTGCTAGCGTGCCATCTCTGTAGACTACTAAACAAGGACCTTCCAGCTCAATAACATCATCTCGCGCACAGAAGAATTTCAGCTCTTTAACTTTCTCTGTGCGTATCTCTCTGAGCAGGTCTCCATAGCTGAGGTACTTTCTGACTACTGGGAGCCCAAATTTGGGCTCATATAGGTATTGCTTAGGTTCACTTGGTGCTGGTGCTTCTTGTTGAGGAAGTTGGTTTTCAGCAGCATCAGCAACTTCTGCCGTCTGGTTGTTGCCAGAAGCCTGATGGACAGATTCAATAGTAAGATGCTGGAGGTGATACTGCCATGCCAGATACTAGATATGATACTGCTAAGAATACCACGCTGGAGACTGGACAGCCCCTTACCTGACAACAGTGGGGAGATGTGTGCTTACGCAAGTCGGAGCTTCTGTGTCTAGACCCTGTATGTAGACTTTTGCAACCCGTCGTTGATCCCTGCAGCAAGGTGAGACGCTGCAGTGCTGGTGACAAAAGCAGCACTGGAAAAGCACTTGTGGGCTTACTTTTTTGAGCAGGGGTTTGCGTGCAAGCCAAGGATTGCGCTTGAGAACGTCAACCGTGGCTGTATGGTGTGGTTGTCCTGAGACGGCTGGCATGTGTGTGCACTCCGGGGCTGACAGAGACAGCATGATCACGCAGAATGGCGTAGTCGCTCGGCAACGTTGACCGTCATTGCAAGCATGCCTCGCTCAGAGTACCGCACACAGTTACTAGTCGCCTGCATCACCCGGCTGAGGACATCGATGAGGCTGTACGATGCGACATGCTTTGCGCGAACAGGATGGGAATTCCTGAAATGGCCGACCCTAGCGCAGGATCCCCAGACTATCAGACGAAAAGTTGTGCTTAAGCCCGCCCGGCTACCGGGCGGTTAAATGCGATTGACCTGTAAACCCGGTCGGTTAGGGGCGTTTTGTCGAGCCGATAACCCAATTCTCCAAACGGCCTGGGACCCCCGTTTGGCGAAAACGATTTGATCACTCTGCGCAGCTCGCGACCAACTTGCCGCAGTGCGGCAGCTTCCGTGCGGCAGCCGCACGGAAGCTGCCGCTTAATCTGCAGGCGCGACAGCCAAAGCCTTTGGCTGTCGCGCCTGCAGATTAATCGAATCCTGAACCGGTCCCCAAACGCTATTGATTGAAATTTCGATTTGAAGGAAGCCCTAGCCGCGACTAACCGATCGGCTATAAAGTGGGCTTTAGAATGTCCATACCTGCAAACAGAACCGGCCGCGGTACGGGAGCTCGTGGGACCCATGCCCAAGGAGAGTCGTCGAATTATCAATAAATACAACATGACCATACAGTGATACGCAAAGCCTAAGCTACAAGCCAAAAGATGTGGACAGATCAGCCATGCAAACATCGAATTGCTCACAATACGCTCTTGTCTACAATATTGAACAGTAGCCATCCGTGGCCTGTTGTCATTCTTGAACCTGTGTGAGTAAATGCATATACTGCATCCTTCCTACAGCCTTGTTGGAAAATGACCTATTAATCACTGTGCTGACTGTACATGTCTGAATAAGTGTCTGATCTCATGTCAGAGTCACTATCCCAGTCCCCCAGGCTGCTGTTTTCTTCCCCAGGTTGCAGATGAAGGCCTCCAACATAGTGATGATCTGCCTCATCACCACTATCATATTGACTGCTGATGACCTGAAAATGCTGCATGTTTGCAACCTTCAGCAATGTCTTGAGGTGGACGTCAAGGTCTTGTAGAGCATCACACCATCGGCCACTATGTACTGAAGGGACGCAAGGGCTGAAAGTTTGGTCACATCTTCAGTTTTGAAATCCAAATCTGAACTGAAGCCCTCAAAGTGTAGCTTTGTAAGGCAGGAAAGCAATTGCCTGAAAGTCCTTGGCATCCAAAAACGCATCACCGTGGACAGAAAGGCTATTCAGATGCTGTAATTCTGCAAGGTCTGACCAGATTGCCATACATGACTGGTGATCAAAGGGTGTGTCATGCACGAGGCCTAAGGTAAGGGCGCTGATGCCTACCTGCGCCCTTGTACCAGGCCTTGCAAACCAGCTGTATCTTGACGAGGAACGGCAGTAGCCGCGAGCTACCCAAACGAAGTCGCTGCTCGTAGATTTGTCGAGCAGTATCAGTCGCACGGAAGTATCCACCAGTATTAGTCACACCGGCTGAGTGGAAGCCTGCTATCATCTCTGCAGGTACAGACGCCCAGCACGAGACTGCAGCAGGTCAAACTTTTATACAGACCGGTACACGCCAAAGCGCAGGCCAGCGCTATGATCACAGGCCTGCTTACCCGTCAAGCTCCTTGTCACGCATCGTTGCTGCAGCATCATGATGTCGATGCTGATTCGCGGCGAGCAGCTTGGGAGAGGCTGAGTGAACTGGCGTCAAGTTTCAGGCCAGGTCTCGGGCAGCATGCCGGCCTACTTTACAAGGGTGCTTTCAAAATTTGATTTGAGACTTTGGCACCGTGCCTCCTCTTCCTAGCTTGTTAGGGATCCTCATCTAGGGTTTCCTGTTGTAGGCCATCCACCTGGCATACCATGCAGACCCAAGCAAGTGCAGCTCTGGCAATCCACACCACCATGACAGACTGAAACATGATATGAGCTGAGTTCTGGCCTCCTCCACCTGCATGCCAAGTTCGAGCTTCAGCACCTCCGCAGCCAACCTGGTGCACTGCAGACAGATTTCAAGCCAGACCACTGTCTTGCTGTGACACACTGTTGCAGTGCCGTGCAACTACATCAAAGTATTTATGAGCTACTCAGCAGGGCACACAATTCTTCAGTAAGCAGTCTCGCAATTTATATTAGCCAGTGTGCAGCAGCATTTGACAGCTCAGAAAGGCACCGAGCATACCTGTTGTACAGTAACATGATGTGCCTGCAGAATGGCTGGAAGCTGATGCCCAGAAGTTGGCATTTGGGTGAGCATGCATATGAAACAGGGCCGGCTGCGATACTTGTCAGTGCGGGCATGATGCCTCATCTCTGCCTTGACGCAGGTCCCAGCAGCTTCTAGGGGTTTGTGGGCACTTTAGTCTCTGTCTCAGATTGCACCTGCACAGCAAAGTCACAGCTTTACACTCTCAGCTAGTCAGCTTGGACAGCACGATGAAGTTGTGAGGCACAGGCCACATGTTGCCAGCCTGTGGGTGCATCCGGCTACTGAGAGATGCTTCAGCTGGGTCAAGCAGCTCAGTTCCTCCTCTTGCTCATAAACCTGCAACTTGGTCAGGGGTGATAGATCTGGAAGCTGCTGGACATGCCAGCCGTGCTTGCCTAAATGAATTGAACTCCAGCTCCGGCTTGCCCCATTTAGATGTGCTCTCAATGTGAGGCTTTGCAGCCGGGTAATACAAGAGGTATATGACAGCTTGGGTGGGTCACAGTATGCACCATTGCATATGCACCAAGGATTGTCAAGCGCGCACTTACAGTTGGCGCCTGCATCTCAAGTTGCATTGACTTCAGCTTATCAAGAAGAGGAAAGGTATGTACTGATCAGTAGCCGGATGCACCCACAGGCTGGCAACATGTGGCCTGTGCCTCACAACTTCAGCGTGCTGTCCAAGCTGACTAGCTGAGAGTGTAAAGCTGTGACTTTGCTGTGCAGGTGCAATCTGAGACAGAGA
>JAABUW010005620.1_pt1 | contig 16201 bp, 20 predicted proteins | sample 5560081 | NCBI WGS metagenome assembly JAABUW01 (sample SAMN10711882, study PRJNA513363) | rock metagenome | isolation source: Antarctica rocks | place: Antarctica: Victoria Land, Knobhead sud | reverse complement strand
GGAGTTGATGCCTGTCATCAGGATTGCGTCTCGACCAATCCAACCGGCCTCTGCCAATGAAATCAGCGTTTTGAAACGGTACAGACCAGTAGCTTACGCTCGAAGACCTGGACATGCGGGAAGCAAAAGCAAGGTCAGTATGGTATCAAAAAGTTTCTTTGCTTATCAACGGACGAGAGCTGCAAAATTCAAGTAAGCTTGGATGGAAGAAGTGATGCGATTCGGGCTCACGCGCGTAGTACGAGATGACTGAACACATAGTCGTGCTTCGTCAGCTTGATGCTTGCCTTCGACCTGTCACACTCACCGTTGATCCCATTCTATCAAGCCCAGATAAGTGTACGGTCTGATGAATCGGAGCAAGCTTACCAGTTGTGCGAACATCTGACTGCTCATCGCGATCAACACCCGTCCCTTGTACCGTCGCCAGAGCGCTCTGTATGATCGGTCACCAACAGCTCGCTAACGGACCTTAGTATTGCTTCCGATCCCTGTCTCCTGTGGGACTCACATCCGCCAACACCGCATCCCGGATCTCCTTGTACTCCGCGAGCACTTTCTCATCGTCCAATGCTCCACCCTGGAAATCCGCGATGACCGCGAGACCCTCGACCTCCTGATCGGTATCGACCAGAAACCTGCCGCTCTTCAGTCTGGGGAACCAGTTTCAGGACCCAACCTACCGAGGTGACTCTGGCGCCACGAGGCTCCCTAAACCCAGAGCTAGTCCGCCTAGACATTGTACGAAAAGGGGAATTCGCCATGACAGGTCTGATTGAAGGTACGTGCAGGCATAGTCGATCCACTGACGAAGTGTGTAAGTAACAAGAAACGAACCAGTCTACGTACGACAGAGGAGGCGTAGCCGATGATGTTTCCGGTGAATTCCACAGAACCGAGCAGCCCGCGCTACGAAACGATCCTGTCAGCACCTGCTGAGCGAATACCGCTAGTGATGACAAACGTGATCCGCTGGCGAGATCTCAGACTGCGAATGTTCAGCTTAAGCGATCACAAAGAATAGCGAAACGCGCCTGGTATATTGGCACGATCATGCTCAACATCCCCACCCCAAATCCACTAGTGATCCTGCCTATTATCATCACCATGTAGCCCGTGCACAGGGTCTGTATTGCCCCGCCAATGGTGAATATTATTGCTCCGGCACGCAGAGTAATGCGTCGACCGTATTTGTCGGCAAGCGGGGCAGCGAGGAGGGAGGTGACTGAGGAACCCATGTTCAGCCTGAGAGGCCGAAAAACCGCAGAGACGTACTGAAGGCTCCAATCTCAAGTACGGCGACCATGCTACGGACGTATAGTGAGTAGGCAGCTAACAATTCCAGATTTCGATGACTGACTTGCCGAGCTCGGTTTTGGTGGGTTGATTGACTGAGATGAGAGGATCAGCCCATGAGACGGGACAGCCGAAAGGTAAGGAACAGGCAGACTCACAGTATGCCCTATACACGAGAAGAAGGTCGTTCATGTCAGCATGCAGATCCGTAAAATGCGTTTGAGAGATGCGTACTTGAAGTACGGCCCAGTGATGACACCTAGACCGGCTCATCAGCTAAAATGTCCCCGGAAGTCCATGTTCTCCACTCACCAGACATGACCCTACAGCCCCACGACATCATGTCAGTCCCCTGAACGCCAATGAAAACATAAACATACCCCTGATCATACCTATCACGACAACGTCAAAAACAGCTCACATCACCAGCATATGGTCGACTCACCCAAACAACCATACCCCTATGCTCAGGAATACCGATACGCTATACAGCAGCGGTTTTCCTACCAGCTTGTTATTGGTCTTGCCATGGATCAGCGGGATGGCCGAGTCAGGCGGCATGATGGTCGGTCTGGATGGTGTGATGATCGGAAAACAGGGTAGATTCAGAAGGGGTTTGCGGAGCCAATCGATTCTTTGACGGACTGAGCGAGTCGACTCATGTACCTGTTGTAGATGGTGGTCGCGGCTTTCAATACAGTCAACGTCTCGTGCTTGTCCCAAGACGGAGCACTGCGTCAAAGGAAGGCAAAATGGCAGTCAGGGGTCTCCGGTATCCGGGCCGTCTCACGAAATTCACCAGTCCTTACGTCAGCAGAGTATGGCACTGGTTCTGCAAACCTTGGTCGCAGGCCGTTTCGGCGAATGGCTTCAAATATCAGTCGCCGAAATGCAGACTGTCACGGATTGTGTCTGGCATGGCTGCCCGTCTTAAGTCCCACCGCTGTTTGGTGAGACCCACAGCTGGCAGGAAGTGAACAGGATCGAACCTGGAAGTGAGGGGATCGGACAAACCAAAAGAGCAGACCCACAGCGCATCTCATATTTCTGTGCATCACTACTAGTGTACGGAGCAGTTGTATCCTCTAGGAATGCATCTCTGGTCCCAATACTTCCAGCTTCCCCTCCAGCTACGACCCCTCTTCGCTCTCCATGCTGCTCTTAGCACTGCGGCTTTGACTGTTCACACTTGTCGCAGAAGCGTCTCCTCCATCCGAATTGTTGGTAAGGACCAAACGCAAACACGGTCGCGCTATCTTTCTACTCCCAACAGTTTGCGTTCTGTTCAGGATCGCCGCAGATCTCTTGTCTCAGCTAGTCGATAACATCGTCAGTCAAGCTGCAATCACGAAAGGCTTCGGATGATAGTATATACATGCCGCGCCCAGTCATAGCAGATCAACCACCATCCGCTTCCCCTCCCGTCCATACCGCTCTTGCTCGGTGATCTCGTTTCCCACCCACTCCCTCGGCACCAACCAATCCTTCCCAGACCCCCAACTCCATCCCATTCTCCCAACCAACCTCATTCTCGCCTTCACCATCTTCTTCACCTCTCTGCCGCTCCTCCTCTCTCGGCATCCGGATCACGACCGCCACCCTGACATCCTCTCCCAAGTCTAATTCCCTATCGATCTCACGACGCCTTTCTTGCCGGACTGGTGGATCTGGGGCAGTCGGAATGGTCTGCGATCCCCGCCGTCTTTGTGCGAGAGCGGAGAAGCTGAGGATCGGCGGGGGACGAGGACGAGGACCCATATGATTGGGTGTCAAGCTAACGGACTGGTCGGGATCTTCTATCTGCGTTGGCGGAGGTCGAAGCGAATGTACAGTCAAAGGCTAGATTCACGCCGTCAGCTTAGTCCACGAACCAAGCGTCAGAGCAAGCGTACCTGCGTATCTTCCCATTCCTGGTCCCATTCCGCCTTCCCATCCACCTCAGCCTCCCACATCTCCGGCTTTCTTATCCTTCTTTCCCCTCTCCCATACATCCCCTCCATCCCGGGGACCATCCCGAACCTGTCCAGTCCGTCCGGTGGCCATGCCGACAATCGTCCGAGCCCCCAATAGTCGTCCCGCATGTTTGGCGGAGGTTCCCCTCGTGCGATGGCCAATTGGGTAGCGGTGCGATATCGGCGACGCATACGGAATGCTCGGAATGCTAGGCATGCGGCCATGAGGAGGAGAACGACGAGGACGCCCAGGAACTGCGAATAGACTAAGTCAGCCAATGTACGGTATCAGCCGGGTGGGCCTGCCGGGGTGACAGTATAGCCGCCGCTGGCAAAGGAGGATTATCACACTCCCGGATCGACTGGGATGATGCAGTATAGAATGGTACAATCCACTCACTACGAGATAATAAACGTTTGAACCGGTCCCGCCTACTGGTCCAACCGCCGAAGCACTCGTCGAAGCAGATGGGAACAGGTCGGAATAGGTATTGGTCGGATTGGTCGACGTCGTCGATGACGCCGAAGTAGATGACATCCCGAGCGAATCACCGCCTAGACTCCAAGAGCGCTACCAGTATGATCCCAGAAATTTGTCTCCGTAGCGATTGACTTGGAGCTGATGTAATACGACGGCGAATCGAACTAGATTGATAGGTGGTTTCATCAACAGGAGATGGCCGAGCAGAATCTTCCAAAACAACAGAGTGACGCGGGCTCAGTTTTGCTTCCGTCCTGCTGTTCATACGAGCCGTCGACAAAGGTATATACAATGCATGGCCAACGTGATCGATGTACAGCTCTATCTCTATTGTGTTCTCGGCCATGCTACACCTCGAGTTCATTCGAACGTGAGTGATACGGTCAGGCTGAAAGGAAGTCCCGGAGCCGTGACCACAACGTCAGAGCCATCCTCCATCAGGTCACCGAGATGCTTCTCAAGATTCGGCCTGGTCATTTCGTGCAGTTGTGGGGGAGCCTGGAAGAAGAGCGGAGCGCCGGTACCGAAAGACAACGACGGTTTGGTGATTTGCCTGAATGGAGATATGAGCTTGGATCTCATAAGACATTCAAGAGGGAACGCACACGTCCTGCCGGCCTTCCAACCAGTCGACGAGCTTTTCCAATGTCCAATCCCGCCCGACCTTCGCAGATAGGCTCTCGCCCCCGCATACAGGACAGTCGTCGCGTTTCTCGCTCTCGAAAGTTAAGGTATACACGGACTCGTTACCGGTATACTGAACCGCCAAAATCAGCTGGACCAACATACCCTGTTACCGTGATACTCACCATCATGTAATTGTCCAAAGAAGGGGCGCAGATGGTGGAAAGTTTAAACGCCTCGTTACAACACGATGCTGATGATATGCATTCAGCTGATGTTCCTGATGGAGACCTCTTACCCGCGATGATCGCATTGGTGCTAGCGATAGCAGGGATGATGTGTTTGACCACGCCTTGCGTCAACGCCCAAGTCACGCCTTCGATCTTGAACTCCGCAGCCCGACTCAAGGCCTTCTGGTAGAGCCATTCAATGTGATCGGGATCATCGGTATCGAGCTTCTTGTCTGACCAGCGAAGTATGTCATAAGCTAGTAATGCACTTGTGACGGCTCAAGACCTGCCTCTGAAATCTTTCGGCCATTCTAGTACGCTCGCCCATTCAATGCAGTGCTCAGGCAATCGTGGGGTATTGGCTATCGTGCAGATCGGAAACGCCGTCGGAGGCGTGAGCATGTGAATCTGTCGTTATAATGATGCGCTATTGGACAAGCGGAGGAATCAACGGGAATGACTGACAGTGCATTCGTAACAAGATGACTGGGTGGGCAGAATAACCCTTGCCTGCCCTTTGAAGCCTACGAGGGTTACAGATTAGTGATCACCAATCAACGGGGCGATTGGCTCACCCTCCGTGCCTCCGTCAATCAGAGGCTTGACACCGTTTTCAGGATCTTCTTCCCCCATCTGCACCAAGGTCGCATTGATCCATCTCCGCGCGGAAATCGAATCGAGGCCGGCAATAACGATATCGAACTGCTTGTAGAACGACTGTGCATGGTCTTGGATTTTGCCGTGATAACTACCGTTTTACCTCAGCTGGTCGATCGATAGAAACAGAGACGAGGCAAACGGGGTCACTTTTATTCCAGGGACACGCTTCATCACAAAGGCGGCAGCCACGATGGCCTTTGACTTCCCGACGTCCGCTTCACTACATTTACAAATCTATCAGAACTCTGCAATCGCAGGTAGGCACGTATCTCACCGGAAGAGGAATTGCCGGTTGAGATTGGAGATGTCGATGGTGTCCATATCAATCACATGAATGTCGTGAAATCCAGCTGCAGCATGTCAGCGGCAGGCCTATACGTTCCGAAATAGCTCATCCCGGTCGATGGACACTCACTGAGCGCCAGGTTTTGCAAAATCTCGCAGCCCAATCCACCCGCGCCGATGACCAGAATCTTGATTCTCGTGCGCAGAATACCTTTTGCCTATCTTTGATCAGCTGGAGACGCTACGTTTTAGAAGTGAGCTCACGGTCATTCCTGCTGGGAATTGCTCGACTGTCCATGGTCCCTTTCGATCAAGTACCTTGTCGACATGGGCATACCTCGACTCGTCCTCGACGTACCGTCTGGTCGCGGTCGAGCTCCATTCGCCGTTGCCATTGACCGAGCCGTTCAGGTGAAAATCGCCATTGCCGTTGCTCACAACGTGTACCGGCAAATCCTGCAGCAAGACCCGCCAGATTGCCCAGCCAACACGTCCGAGTCCCTCACCGCCCGAACCGTCCTTTCCGCCTAATCGCCGGCGAGCTTCCGTCGTTGCCGAGGCATCGAAAATTCCAGCAGCCGAGCGTCTGTCGACTATATGCGAGACAATAGCCGGAGTGAATTCGGGATGACCTTGAATGGCGAATATCTGGGCAAGAGGATTTTGAGGGGTCGAGGAAGGGTGGTACTTAATCATCGAGTGGCAGGGGTAGCGCGGGGTTTTGAGAAGTAAGTGGAAGCCAGGTGGAGGGGCAGGAACGTAATCGCGGTGCTGATGCGGATTTCAGCGGGGTATCGTAGTGAGACTTAGATACTGACCATCTGTTCCACATACTGCACGGACCCCATCAATCAGCCTCGAATGCAATCGCTATGGTGGGGCTGCTCACCACTTTGTCTTCTCCGCCCTGGCCCTCAACATAGCCGGTCCACCAATATCTCCCCTCCTCCGTCATCTCATTCCCGTAGACCCCAATCTCCCATCCGTTCTCCCGTCGCACACACTGTCCGCCCATTGCTAGTGAGATGATCTGCATCCCAAAACACACTCCAATGATCTTTATATGCAGAGTCGAGGGGGAGTTCGCGACAGCTCGGATAAAATTGATGAGCGGTGGGATAAAGGGAGTCTCTTGATCTTGAGCGGTATGCTCTACGCGTCATCAGCTCGGAAGAAACGGGTTGTATCTGACGTACTAGATCCTGTCATCATCAACACATCGTAGCCGTCGACAGAACCGGCGACTAGATTCTCTTCTCGAGGATACTCCATCTTGTCGACCACATCGTAACGATCGATGATGAGCTCGGTATTGGCACAGATTTTGGAATCAGGGTAGGACCCAAGAGCACCAAGGAGCCAACGTCGGTAGATTTCATAATCTTCGATCGGAAATAGACGAAATCAGTACTGCATGAGTACTCATTCCGCATCCAAAGGGACAAGTTTTGGAGAGTGAATCGAGGGGACAATCGCTCACAATCGCCGAATTCGGCAAGAACTTCCGGAATCTGACCAAAGAGATGCTTAGGATCCGATACGTCCAGTGACTAGCAAGCTCACTGGGGTGTCACAGACCAGTAGGGCAACGCGGATCGTCCGCTTCGTCATGTTGAGCTGGAGTGGGAAGTGGAATCAACGAGTGAGTTGTAGAGATGGGAAATACCTTGCTGGTAATCGGATGATCTCGAGACCCTTTGAAGAGTTCAAGGTCAGGCTAACGGACAAGGTCAAGCCTTCTCTAGCGAAGGATGAGCGAAGGAGCACTAAGGAGGAGCAAGGAGGTCTGTCGGCCATAGTAGACCACCCTCCACTTAAAAGATGATAGGCGCAAATTTCCCGCACATTCGTTTGAGTCTAACGCCTATTGAGGATTTGGCACTCGCCACTGACTGACGAACACTAGTTACTGTTCCTTTTTGATTTCCTACGCCAACCGTCTAGAGTTACCACCATGTCGAGTGATACAAACGCCCTCATCCCTCGCACCGGTCTGGCGCCGAGGTTGACGGCGGGTCCCAAAAACGGGCAGCGAAGTCTATACCAGCAGCAGGTCCTGGACGTACGTTTTGCTTTCGTCGTTTCTTCTGTCAAGCCATGCTAACGATCAGCTCAGGAAGATACCTATACCGAGGCATTATCGACAATCATCACACGTGATTTCTTCCCGAATCTCCCACAGATCCATGCTACCAACGCATACCTTACCGCATTGACGAACAACGATCCCGAGCTCCTCTCTGCATCAATCCGACGACTGGCGGCACTAGCTCAAGAAAAGCAGGACAACAAACCCGTCGGGGGATCAGGCTCAGAGGATGAAGAAGAGGCGAGGCATTCGAGGCGGAGAGAGCTGGAGAATATGGGCACTCCATACATCTCGATACCAGGTGGGCGGGCACTGTTGCGTACACCCGTCGGAGCTAGGGGTTGGGATACCCCGGTAATGCGGGCTGGTGAAGGGTCGACCCGAAGGAGACCCGCTCAGAACGCAGACGAGCTTGATGAGCTCGAAGACGAGTTCGGCTCGACTCCCGGACCATCCCGACCGGTGAGAAAACGCCGCCCAGCGCCTCCCGTGAACAGGTTGCGAGATGATCTCTCCCTCGACGCCTTTCAGCGGAACTACACCTCCGAGGATAACGCCTCCTTCGTGCAGATCGTCGAAGAGGAGAACAAGCGGCGGTGCGAAGATCGATGGGGCTGGGCATGGGAGGCTGAGAGGAAAGCAGAACAGAGAAGATTGGAGGGGGAGGAAAGGCGCAAGACGATACTCGATTCGGCTACGAGTGGAGGCTGGATGGTGGATGGAGAAGGAAGGCGGTTGATCGGTGGCCCAGCGGAAGGTGGTCGCGACAGGGCGGAAGGAGAGGTCTGGGCCGAGGAGAGGAAACTCTCAATTGCGCCAAGCCAAGGAGACGGTGCCGAACCCCGGATATTCTCGGAGGGCGAATCTGCCAAGGTCGGTAACGGTGCTATCGTCCCCCTTGGTTCGGCTGCCGACTCTGCTGCACTGGTGCGGACTTCCGGTCCGCAAGGATCACCTGACAATTCATCAATATCCGGCCTGACAGAGCTACCTGTCCTTCCCGACCATCCGCTGAACATAGCCCTCATCAATGCCGGTCTGCCGGCAACAGCGTTGGTATCGATCCAAGACGGAGCAATTGTCCCCCGCCGGGAGACAGCGAATGGTGAAGACGGAGGACGTGGTCGAGGTGATGCGACCGATGAGAGTCAAAATCAGATCGAGAAGGCCGTTTTGGGTGACGAGACAAGAGAGCATTTCTTGCTCGGCGGCAGCGGAGCCGATCAGTGGGCCTACAAGGTGAGCTGGTGCACAATGTGACCCCACCCAGCTCACTGTGTGCAGGCTCGAAATAGTTTCATGTTTCCAGCGGATGCGGACACGAACCCATACCCGAAGTCAAGGAACATCGCTGCGATACCAGCCGATGCAGCGAGACAGGCCCCTCCCGCCATCACTCATGCCAACACGCGTCTGCCGGATGAGGAGGAAGTTGGTCCTGCGAGCGGTACGAAGTCCGGAAGCAGGCTGGGCAGCAGTCCCGCAAGGAGCTGGGTTGATGCTGCTGTGAAAGGCACGCCATGTAAGGCTCGTCCACATATGGAAGCAGTGCTGATGTAACGCAGACCGACCAGGCGCGTCATCCGCCATGCCTTCAGTCAACAACTACCCTCTTCTCCCGAATGACCCGTCTCCGTCTCCAACTGATCTTCCATCCGTTCTGACCTGGGGGACCCTGCTTTCCACCCCACGGGCCCTGGATTCGAACGACGACCCACTGGATCTCTCTCGTCCTTCCTTCCGCATGCCGGAGAATAAGCGGCGTGATGAGCTCGGACGGAAGCTCGCCGACAAAGCAAGTCGATCCATGAAGGCTAGAGCTGCTGGCTTTACCCCACGACCGAACGCTGCTCTGCGCAATTTGGCAGAAAAGACTCAGAAGTCTGCACGAGCCGAGAGGACGCCGGGCAAGATGCTGCCGCCCATAAGCACACCCCGGCGAGAAGGACTTACACCCGCCGCGAAGAGATTGCTGGAAAGAAGTGTGGCGTGGAGTCCGGCTTCGCAGTCTGGGAAGACCGGATTGGGGATTAGTACCGGGGGAAGAAATCGGGGTGCTGCTATGGAGAAGGGAAGCGTCTGGGGTGATTTAGGTACGAAGGGCGTTCTGGGAGGGAGACAGGTCGGAGGGATGAGCTGGACGCCCAGTCCTGGGCATCGGAGGGGATGACAGGTAGTGGCTGTCATGAGTGAGACCTGATCTTGATTGTTTCTCAACGAGGCGTAACCTTGCCGATTTTGCTGACACGATTGCATTCCGTGCGTCAAGTCATACATCGAGAACTCATATTCATGATACAGATAGAGCACCTCAGACCTTCCCCGCCCTCGACCTTCTATGGCCCACTCCAAGCCGCCCATCGATCGCATTGGCGTTGGCCACGTCTTCGTCATACCTCGTCCAAGCTGAAGCCACACCGCCTGATTTGGTTCGGGGATAAGGGGAGTCCAGATCGGCTTGAACAAACTTCTTGGAAGCGGAGACTATGGACATTGGACGGGAGGCGCCAGGTACCGCAGAGGAACGCTTATCAGTGTGACCCACGGATCGAACTAGATAAGTGACAGACCTCCATCATAACGAACGCGCGGGACATTTCCGGGATCACCCCACGCGGCCTTGAGTTGCGGTTGAGAATTGGATCGAGGAATTCGAGGAGAGACTGGGGCAGGCGTCTGGGTCGAGGCGGTGTAGTAACCGGTTGAAGTCGGGGCTGTGGCTGGGTAATACCCGCTTGCCGAGGACTGTGTACGTGATTGGGAGACCGAGGGATGACTTGTTGTGGCGGTCTTGGGCGAACCTTGTTTGTGCTGCATCCCTGCTGGAAGGTGACCAGGCGGAGGTCCTGCGAGCTCTGCGAGGTTTTCAGCATTCACATGGTTGGGAAGAAGGTGAAACCCTACCGCGCCCTTCGAGGTAGCCATAGTGGCCCATCCTACCTTGCTTCAACTTGCTTGAATCGAAGGGTTGCAATGAGCCAGCGTCTCCAGCGCCACCTCCAGTGCCTGGTTGAGGCATCATTCCACTAGCCATCTCTCCGCCACCCATGCCTCCCCCGCCCATCCCCCCGCCCATCCCCGCGCCGCCCATCATCGGGTGCTGCCCCATCATTTGCATGTAGGGGTTATACTGTCCTTGTCCGCACATCCCTCCATATCCTCCGGCCCCGCCACCGAATTGTTGGTAGGGGTTGAACATCATCATGTTATTCCTGCACGAAGTTGGGCGTCGTTGTAAATTGGAGTGTGGGGGTGGGCCATGAAGCACACAACGGTGGGAGGAAGAAGAACAAGAACAGCAAGTCAGCTTTGGAAGAGTATTTTGGTATGAGGAGAGGCAAGGAAAAGACATCAGGAAGGGGGACAAGGAGACGAGCACGACGACATAGGCGAGACGCTCCCTTGTCTTTCCAGAATGACAGAAAGAGGTCATAAGGGAGTGTGAAAACTTTGGGCGACACGCGAAGAATGGAGGATGTGGGGAGACGAAGCCAAATCCCACGAACCCCATGCCAGAAGGCATGCCGCCCATCGCGCCCGGCATGCCACCTATTTGCGCCATCCCACCCATTTGCTCCATCCCACCCATCTGGGCCATCCCCATCCGCCCCATTTCACTCCTCTGCCCCATGCCACCCATTGGCCTCCCCCCCATCCCCATCCCCACGCCTCCGCACATTCCGCCCATACCTGCCACTCCCGGCATACCCATTCGGCCGATACCCATACCACCCATGCGACCCATACCACCCATACCACCCATGCCTCCACCCATGGGAGTGCCCATCATCGACATGCCCATCGACGGGCCTGTCGGTCCAACACCGCTGAGACCGAAACCGACTCCACCATAAGGCGTAGTCTGAGGCATGGGCTGCTCGTATGCAGAAACATCATATCCTCCTCGAGTGTTCATGACTTGGATCTCGGCTGGATTCTGGGGCGGGGGTGTGCCAAACATCATAACGGCGAGGGAGAACGGATGAAGGCAGGAAAGTAGAACAGAGGGACAGGATGGAGGTGGTGATCGTGGTGGTCCTCCTTTGAGATTCTCCTCATGATCGCTTCCATCCCTTTGGCCCCGTTGAGTGAAGGACAGATTCGGGGGAAGGGGCAAGAAGGACCCCTTTGAGCTGAAAGAGGCTCAAAACAGATCCAATGCGGCGCGTGTCCATCGCCTTAGCAACAAACGCCCCTCTGGTCAAGAAGCACAAGCAAACGAGAGGCAAAAATCCCACAAAGGAGACGTAGGAAGAAGCCGGATGACTTGAACTGACTCACATGTCCACATAAGGATTGGCTTCAGAAGGTTTCTCCTGGCCGTCGCTAGAGGTTTTGCGGTCCTGCTTCTCCGGCGAGTCCGCGAAGTGAACCTTCCTGTGATACAGGTATTCAATTATGACCCTTGACCCGACTACTGTCCCAAAACGCTGCTCACGACTGTTTCTCGTCCTTGGCCGACGTATCTAAGGACGGATCTTGCCACTCTTGCTGTTCCGCATTCGGATAGAACCCCTCTGGCATACCCATCCCCATGCACCACCAATAATCGCTTGGGTCCCAATAGCCTTGTTGCATCGAATCTTGGTTTAGAGCTTGCGGGTTGACGTTTGCCCGATTCGTCATAAATATCGGATCGTTTTGCTCATAAGCTGCTCCAGTCATGATGCCGTACGGGTCGGTCGGGAATTGCTGTAGAATGAAAGGGTATCCATACGGATTCCATGGGTTCTGCTGGGGCTCGGTCGCCGGTGCGTGTAACGCCGGTGGCGGCGCAGTCGATTGCGGTCGCAGACTAGGATCGCCGTATCCCTCCGAGTGCGCAATCCCCTCGACTTCACCGGGACGAGCGACGATTCTGGTCCGAGGTACCCAGTCCCTTGTCCCGTAGCTTTCACTCTCCTCAGCGATCCCGTTCTCCCTTTCTCTTTTCTTGTGAAGCCAAGTCTCGTATTGCTCTTTTGCCTGCTGCGCCAAAGCCGAATGGTATCGCTGGTTGTAGCTGCCCCGTACTGTGTCTTCTGAACCACCGGGAAGGTTTACGGCTTGGGCGGGCTGAAGTGGTTCGTAGAGTGGCAAGGGAAGGTCGCCGTCAGGCTGGTTGCGCTGAATGGAGTCGGACTCGCGGGAAGGATGGAGTCGAGGGCGGACACCAACGTGGATGGAAGTGACACCGCTTGGAGCGGTGCGGATGGGAATTTTTGGTATTGACGGCGGGTATGCTGGTCTCGCACTCAGTGCCAGACGCCGTCAGCTGAGATGACCTACCAATCGCTCGCCCAGCTTCCCGCCTCGTCCGCTCTTCCGCCTCCCTCGCTGTATCTCTCTGCGCCAACCACAAACCCGATCTCTCCCATTCAGCATCTTTCCTCCTCTGCTCGACTCTCTCGTTCGCCAAGTACTGCTCAGTCTTCTTGCCCTTGCTGTTTTGCAAGGTGTCGGTCAACTCCCGAGCCCCAGATAGGTCGATACGCTGGGCACCCCTCACGAGCTCCGTGTCCCACTCGTCCGCCATTACATCTTGCTTCGGCCCGTTTTGAACGGACGACGCGGCGTATGATCGATCAGGGCGATGAATCTGTAGGCCAGCAGTGGGTTGCTGAGGCTGCGAGGCACGTCGAGTGGGAACAGCGATCGGACGCCCGTGTTCATCGACTACAGGGGCAGACGCCGCAGTCGACAAATTGGAAGGAATGGAAGGAATGGACGGTTGCACTTGAGTCTCATCGGACCTCTCCGGAGGGTTGGAATTTGCCTTGTCGGTTTTTCCCGAAGTCCCCACTCTGGAAGGCGGGCGCGACAATTCTCCTTTCCTCGAGGCTATAACAGCGTCCTTACTTAGTCGTGGTAGGGCCTCTCTTCCGCAATCTGTAGACTTGCCGATGCTGCTCTCGCCAGCAGGCCGATCTGTTCTCACAGTTTCACCCGAGCGACCCTCTTCGGCGACCGAATTTAGCGACGAGCTGGACTGGGCGGGTCGTAGGTGTCGTTTCGATTTCCGTCCACCGAGATTGCGTCCTGCAGTGTGGAATGAAGGAGTCTCGATAGTCGCCGAAGCTTTCTCGGTTCCCACAGTTGGATATGGCCCATTCTTCCTCATGTTTGCCTCGTGAGGTCGAGGCCAATCGCTGAGACCGAGAGCTGAGCCTCGCGAGATGGAAGGGGTGACGCCGTGAGCGATCGAGGGAAGGGAATGTCCGCTTAGTCTTCTTGTGAGCGAAGAAGGAGGCGAGTACGGGCGTGGTGGGAACATGATGATCGCAGGTGTGAGACCAGAACTTGCATTTGCGAGCGCATGGCTTTGAATCGAGATTGAGCATTGTTGTAGGCTGAAGTGAGTAGAAGGTCAATCAACCAAATCGTAAAGGTCCATGTGTACATCCCTCCAAAGGACTCCCTCCAAGATTCTGCTTGCCATGTTTCGGTTTTCTGCGTTCAAGCGCATCTGATGCTCTCGAAACATGTCGGAAAGAGATAGTCTCACTTGCCGAACGGCAGACTGTCGACCCGGTCGCCGAGAAACGGCTGAAAAGGTGAGGAGAGAAATTCGGGCGGTGTGGCGGGATGTGTTGTGGCGGAAAGATTGAATGCTGATTCTTCGCTTTCAGGAAGCTCGATATGCGTATTCTTCCCTTACTGGGCAGTGACTTTACGCACACTAGAGGGTAGTGCTTCAGCTGACGATGCACAGTATGCTATTTCTTTACTACGTTGACGAGGTACGCGAGCGAAAAGCACCCGGAAACCCCCAGTTGACTCCTCCCAGACCACCCTCTCCTACGCCGCCATCTTTGGCATCAAGAAGGACCTCAAGCTGGTAGGAACTCAATACAGCTGGCTTTCAAGCCTCTTTTATTCCGTGGGTCCCGATCCTACGCTTGTTGAAACAGGAGTAACCATTTCTGCAGGGTCGGCTTGTCTGGGTGATTCCTCCCAACCTCATCATGCAGCGAAGTCCGCCAGCCAATTATCTCGCGGCGAACATCTACATGTGGGGCGTCAAGCGGCTTCGAAAAACTTCTCCACCGTCGCCGCCCTTCGAGTGCTTTCTGGAGCCTTGGTGCCCATCGCGGATCCGGCGTTCCTGCTCATCACGAGGATGTTCTATACCCGTGCGGAACAGCCTTCCAGGATATCGTGTTGGTATGCTTTCAATGGTATCGGAGTGGCAGGCGGAGGCCTGATCGGTCCGTGCTCCGTCTTTGATTGTCCGCTCAGGACTGATGACAAGCGAAGGTTACGGAATCGGACACATCAATGGCGCCATAGCATCTTGGAGATACGAGTTTAGGGAATTTAATCATACCACAGCGACGGTCGAGACTCCCGGCCCGAGCTTCCCGATTGGCCCGCTTCTCGAGCTAAGCCAAACCTTCAGCCTCTGTTGGTTGTTCTAAACCGAACTGCCGCTGGTCGAGATAACGATCTCGATTGAAAGGGACAGCAACCCCTATTCGCGCGCAGCGGAGACGCATTCGATGCCTCACTATTTCGTTGCTGAGCATGTCGCTCCACTGGTCATCATCAACGTCGCTCGAACCGCCGGTACGGTCATCTCCTTCACCCTGTTTATGGTGGTTCAACTACATGAGATTGATCGAGACATCGATCGTGACTGAATTCTTCGTCGTAGGCCATTTACTCCTGGACGTGACCGCAGGCGAAAGGACAGGTGTCTGGCATTCCCGATATATTGGTCCCGGATCAACCCCTCACCGAGGTCTTCCAATGGGCGAAATTCATCACGGACAGCCATCTCGCCAGACGCTGGAGGAAGTTGATTATCAGGGAATTCCATAAAGTAGGTTAATGGCTCGAGGCATGCCGCGTTCGAAAATCTCTTGGAGGAGAGTTGTGCTGACATTCACAAATCTTCACTCATCGTCCGCCTACACGAGGCTTACATAAGGTAGAGCAAGCGTAGTCGATTTCAGCTGGTATTGATCCTCAGCTACCCACTCGCCACTCTGCGTATCTCACGGTCACTGATAATCCCCTTTCCGAACTTTGTCCATCAATCCCGGCCACGACATTTCGATACGAGAGTTGACGGTCCTACGGTCTCAACACGTCTTCCGAATGATGCAAGACACCGAGAAGGGAAGTATAAGATCCTCGTCGGGAAGTTTGGTGCTGGTGACTGACCCAACGTGGGCGGACGGCGTGTCATGTTACATAACTCACTCCCTTTCTGACCCCTGACTTCTCCTACTTCTCTGACATTCCCTCCACCGTTGCAGTCCCCTCATCACTTTCCCCGATTGATCAAAGATGGCGGAACTCGACAGTCAAAACGGCTCCTCTCGGTGAGTGCAGACACCAAATCATTGGATCCGGCTTGCATCCCGAAGCTGGCGCTCGTCCACTTCCCCTCCGTGATCACCGTCCCCACTCATTGCGTTTGGCCCCCCCAGCGTGTCTCCTTCCCATCGCACACACCCTCACTCCGCGTTCTCGCTGCGGTAGTCGCCCTCTTGCTTTCACGCCCCCCTCCTCCCCCCTTCCACCTGTCCCCTTTCTATCTGGGCCCCCTTCCCATCCCTCCGGTTTGTGTCGCATATTATTTTCTTCGCTATATAGAGAC
>JAABUW010005619.1_pt1 | contig 16205 bp, 20 predicted proteins | sample 5560081 | NCBI WGS metagenome assembly JAABUW01 (sample SAMN10711882, study PRJNA513363) | rock metagenome | isolation source: Antarctica rocks | place: Antarctica: Victoria Land, Knobhead sud | reverse complement strand
TTGGATGCTGCAGGGCGTTTGCCGGGCGGGCGTTGGCAGCTCATTGGCTCACAAAAAGCATGCCGCTCTTGCTAAGCCTGCGTCGGTCAATAGGCGTTCTATGCAAAGCGTGAAGAGACAGTGCACAGCAGTCTCAACGGCTACACCCGCTCAGGTACAGCGGCTGACGGTTTGGCTGCGCGCTTGAGCGCAGTAAGGTCTAAAAGTGGTCAACATCTCATGAATCTGCAGGTACACGGGTCCCCAGTGCAGGGCGACTCGCTCACCACCGTTGCGGGAGACTCATTGGACAGAGAGCCTGCAGGCCAAAGCCCAGATTATGCCCGGTTGGCCAAAGATCTGGACAAGAAATCCCCACTAGAGATCATGGACCACGTGAGCCATTGCACAGACAAATGCAAAGGGAATATAGGCACATTGAATCCTGGTATTTGTTGCACTTCTGATGGTAGTGTTGGCTCTGCAGGCCTTGAAACAGCATGGTGAAGATATAGGCATTGCATTCAGCGGCGCAGAGGATGTTGCCCTTGTAGAGTATGCTCACTTGACAGGCCGCCCATACCGAGTGTTCAGGTATTTCAGCGCCGGCCTTGAATGCGCTATCAGTTCAAGGGTGCACTTGTGTGGTTGACATTACACTCTTTCACTAAAGAGCAATGTGGGCACTTGCATCTAAGCTGAATTGCTGGCTGTTTAGTTGCTCTTTCCTGCATGCACATGGGAATGCATGGTGTATGCACAACTGCTGCCAGCATGGCAGCTGCAGCAAGGCAGCATAACATGGCATGCATAAGCCATCAGTTAGAGTCTTGCAAATGCCACAACACAGCACAATGCGATGTGCCTTTGTTTGCAGTCTGGACACTGGCAGGCTCAATGCGGAGACTTACCAGTTATTTGATGCTGTCGAGAAGCACTACGGCATCAGGATTGAATACACATTTCCAGATGCCCAAGAGTGCATGGATCTGGTGCGCAATAAGGGCATGTTCTCATTCTATGAGGATGGTCACCAGGAGTGCTGCAGAGTACGCAAGGTATCATGCTCTGCCAAGCTGACCTTGTCTTGCAGATCTCACATGTGACACACTTGCTTCTTGGTGAAGCATTGGCAAATACTGCTGTGCTTTACGCAACTTGCAACACTTATCATGCAGTCTTTGTGCACACAGTTTGCCTCAGGCATGATTGCCAACGTCACAATCATGCTTGCTGACAGCAAGCACCCAGTTGCAACAAAGTGTTGCATTGTTCAATCTTGAGGACATGGCCAACCTTGTGCGCTGACAGCCTGCCTCAGCAATGTAGGTGAGACCATTGAGGAGGCAGCTGAAGGGGTTGAAGGCATGGATCACAGGGCAGCGTAAGGACCAGAGCCCCGGCACTCGATCAGCTGTACCTGTTGTGCAGGTCAGTGTCACACACTAAGCACTTCGTTTATGCTGCACACACCAGTACGTCTGCTGCTGTCACAGCCGACACAAGCTGTGTCTCTCTGGCATGTTTGCATGAGCATTGTATGCAGCCATTTAGTGCGATTGTGCATGAACACAGCTGCGTGCATGCAACAATTGACAGCTGTGTGCATATGTCCTGTCTCAGCTTGAGTATGCATGTTGACCTGTGAGGCTTTTTGCTCAGAGCTCTGAGGGGATTCACAGTGCATGTACCAATCATGCCCTTGCTTTTTGTTATGCCAAGCTACTCATCATTCAACCTGCAGGTGGATCCTGTATTTGAGGGGTTGGAAGGGGGCCCAGGTACCCTGATCAAGTACAACCCCCTCAGCAACGTATCCTCTCCTGAAGTCTGGAACTTCCTGAGAGCAATGGTAATGCTCTCATCTTTCACTGCTGTCTCAGAGGCAGAGGCAAGAGCCTGAGGTCATTGGAGTTGATCGTGACATTTGTCTGACTGTCAGGATGCCTGGGTTCTGACAACTCAAGTGTCGCACCCCAGTCATGTGATACAGAGCTCGCTATGAGAGCATCTTGTGAAGCTGGGCTGCTGCCCTGCAGGGTGTGCCCACAAACAAGCTGCATGAGCAGGGGTATGTGTCCATTGGGTGTGAACCCTGCACCAAAGCAGTGCTGCCCAACCAGCATGAGAGGGAAGGCCGCTGGTGGTGGGAGGTAATGTCCCATGCCAGCCATCATTGCTCTTTGTGTTTGCTGTTGAGCAAGAGCATCCTGCATTATAATCTGCACGTCAGGTGTACAGATCTTCTTCCATTGCACAGTCAGCACAGTGTACCTGCAAGTATGCGCCTGCAAGCATACCTGCAGTGGATCATTCGATGACGACCTCATTGCAGTGCATGCTGTTTTGATAAATCAAGGAGATGCAAACTCATTAGCAAGCTTGTGCGTCAGGCCTCCTACTACCTCATCAACAGAAAGGTTGGTGTGCCGTCCAAGAGGGTATGGCAAGTCAGCATGCAACTGGCTGTTGTTGGGTGGTGCAGGACGCTACAGGCAAGGAGTGTGGTCTGCACTCAGGCAATGTAGTGGAGTCAGCAGCAGAGCAGGCCAAGGACGACCTGCGAGACCTGTTCCAAGACAACAGTGTAGAGGCAGTCAGCAAGCAGCAGCTGCAGGAGATGATGGATGGCAAGCGTGACAAAGACACTCTTGTGGTGCTGTACGCGCCTTGGTGCCAGTACTCCCAGGTAAATTGAGCATGGCAGGCACCAGATGTGTGTTCTCTGCATGTGTTCTCTGCATGTGTTTTTTGCATGTGTTCTCTGCATGTGTTCTCTGCATGTATCCTCTGCATGTGTTCTTTGCGTGTCTTTTTTGCATGTGTTCTCTGCATGCGCTGTGCGGCAGAGGGCTGCCAGACCATACATTGCTTGGACAGACACAGGTGCTGCATCTGCACTCTGCTGACAGTGCATCAGTGCATTCTTCGTGGCCGCCTGTAGAGTGAGCACATGCAGCATGTGTTTTACATAGTGACTCAGTGTCAGGCTGAATAACAGCACAATGTTGATGTGAAGCTCTGTATTTGCAGGCAATGGAGGAGTCATACATAGGCCTTGCTAAGCGGTATCAGGGCTCTGAGCATGTCAGAGTTGCAAAGTTTCAGGCTGACACCGACCGAGAGTTTGCTGGCAAGCTTGGGTTGAAGACATTCCCTACAATAGTTATGCTGCCCAAGTTCTCAAGCTCTGGTGTGGTCAAGTACCCTACTGAAAGGAGAGATACAGACAGTCTGGATATGTGGGTGAAAACAATTGCTGGATACGAGTCATGATGTCTAGGCAAGTTCAACAATCAACCAGGTGTCTGCTTCAATATCTCAGGGCCACATGCACAACTTGTGCACTGCCATTGCAGTGCCTGTTCACGAATCACTTGAGGGCTCTCATAGACTGTCAATGGAGGGCTCTAAGTTGATGCAGCTGTGCATGTTAGTCGAGACATGTCAAGGTTGTCCCGTCAGTGGCATCATTAGTAAGGGGGTTAGAAGCTGTAAGAGCAACGGCTTAGGTAAGACGTTGAAACTCATCCAATGCAGCAGTCCTTGGAATGCACGACGATCACAGCAAGGACATTTGCTTGTGTCTCACGACTAGCGGCCAGCAGCGTTCAACCTTCATACACACTCACCACGGCACAGATCGACCTGCACAGCTCGACCGTAGGTTCACGCGTCAAGGCTCACGTCTGGGGCCAGCTGCAGGGAGTGCGGGGAGCTTGTTACAAGAACAGCCTCCGACCTGCGTTGTTGTGCTGAGCAACGCGCGCGACGGGCGCTTTCGTCGTGCCGTTCCCTTTGAGTGCGCAAGGGCACCCGTACGGGGTGGCTAGATTCAGTCAAGCAACAACCGCACGGCCTTCATTCTTGTAAGCCGCAAGCTTGTCTTGCATCTCACGATGGGACGCAGCAGCATGACATTGTTCGCGGTCCTCGCGTGCCGGATTCTGCCTAACGTTGTCAGCAGCTGCGGCCGTCCGGCAAAATTCGTTGTGATTCCGGGTTGCGTCAGTTCCCATTGGTTTCAGGCCCTGTCGATCATTCGGGAGCTGTCGAAGCGTCATCATAAGGTCCAGGTAAGGAGCAAGCTGAGCACCTCGCCGCTTGCGATTGCTTTGCTGTGCTCAAATGCACGCATGCGTCCAAGCCTTTAGAGATCTGCCCAAGTGCACCTTTGCTTCACAACAGTCTTTTGCTTCCATATGCATCACCACACATGTGCATCAATTTCACAGCCTATAGGCTAAACAACAGCAACTGTGATCACATGCAGGTGGTCTTGACTTCAGAGTACACAGACGCTTGGCAGCCTACACTCTCAGAGCTTCCCAATGTCAGCGTGGTGTCATATAACACCTCAGGCTGCGGTGAAATGGAATTGCGACAGCAGATCCGGGTAGCTCAGCGTGCTATGGGGCTGAGTGGATTACGTGACATCTTTGGTCTGCCCAAGCACTCTGAGCTGCTGCTGCAAGACACAGAACTGCATCTGGAGATTCAGGTACACTGTTACAATTGCACCCACCAGGCGTTGGTAATCCGTGCAGCTGCCACAAAGGAGAAAATTGTGCGTGTTTCCCGCTTCTGTGTTAAAAAATGTATTGAAACATCAAACATGTACACAAATGCAGCGTATGTGCAACAAGCATAGCAAATGCAGCAGGTATTTCAGCAGCTGCAAGATGTTGCTTGAGCACATGTTTTGCTTCCCATGTATATGTCTGCAGCCAGGCACGCCAGCAAGAGCATCTATCCAGTGTAAATATCTACTCTCAGAAGATTGCATCAGCTGTTGACGCTGAACAATCAAGCAGACACAAAACTTTTGAGATTTGGGGCTTACACAACATCACATCAGCACCAGAGCACCAGCATGCAAGTCTTCTCACACAGGCTCAAATATTCGCCTAATGCAGAGGTTTGGGGCAGATCTGGCTCTGGTTGATGTTGTGATAGCTGGCGGGACAGCCTTGGCTGATAAGTTGGGCATTCCCAAGGCCATCCTGTACATCACTGGTGACCTCCCTCCGATTGTTGGTCATGCATATGGCTCAGGAGTGCCTCTGCTGTCAACAGTCCCACAATGGCAAACTAAGCTGCCCAGGAACATGGTAAGCTGCCCAGGAATTTGGTCAGCTTGTTGCAGTCAGTGTTGCTGTCATGAGACACTACTGTGAAGCTGTAGTGAAAGCTGTCATGAAACGAGGCATGAGTTGTCATAAGCGTTGCTGTGCCAAGCATGCTTGGTGTGAGCACTGCCATGTCAAGCACTGCTGCCTGAAGTGGTTTTTGCGAACACATGTACAAAGGTCCCGCTCCTGCTTATTCTGGGCTGCAACACCAAGCCCAGGTCAATATAAAGCTCAAGTCAAACAAATCTGAAAGGCCTGGCACTTACTGCTGTTGCAATTCAGCCAAAGGCTGTGAAGCCATCATAGGTTGTGCAAACCATACGGTCTAGATGTGAACACTCTGCAGCACCTGTCAGATTTCCGTTCCAACATATTCATGCCAATCTCTTGTTGCCTGAATCTCCTCTGGCTCCTGCTTGTCCCTTGCTGCTGTTCCTTTCCTGCTCTGGTCTGATGAATTTGGTTGACAAAGCGCTGGCAGGCGGCTGCTCAAGGCGTTTATGTATGCATACAGAATTTCTTGCAACGGGTTCACAACCTGCTTGGCCACCTGATGGTCAAGGGTGTTTGGTGCTATGTGATTGAGCCTCTCATGGACGATTCTGTCTGGTGAGGATTCAAAATGTGCATATCTTGTCACAGCACCTCTTGCACCCCTTCAAGTGTGATGAGGCTGAGCAGATTGATGCCGCAGCACCGCATGCATGTCCCTGAACCTGCGGAGCTGCATGCTTATGCCTGTGTTGTGCATTGCAGCGCACTGTAGCAGGATCCTGAACATGCAATGCAATGCAGTGCTGCAAGAGTCTGCATGACTGCACATCATCTGCAGAAGCAACACTGTGAAAGCAGCTGCACAGTGCTGAACCAACATGGGCCTTGTTTTGGAGCCTTGACAATCTGCTCTGCAGTTGAACCATTCACGAGGCTGAAGGCACTGCAAGCAAACTGATGATGTAATGCATTTGTAACACACATGTATGAAAATGTATGTGTGTGTGTATGTGATAATTGTAATCCTCAATGGTCATGACCGGTTTGTCACCTGGCACAGGCAACTACCTGTTTGCGTCACTGTACAGTGCACATGTGGCTTGACATGTTGCCACAGGCTTGTTTCATACTTGTATCCCTGATGTGTAGTTTTGCTGCAATATGAAATGCAGGTGCGTGTTGGCTCACAGGACTAGGGTTTAGGCACACCTAGTGGGTACCTGGCAAGAACGATTAGCGGCCTGTAAATCATTATTATTATCATTATTATTATTCTTATTATCATTATTATTATTATTGTTGTTATGAATTGCAGGCAGAAGTATGCTATCCCTCCTTACTCGTACTCAAAGTCCAACAGACAGGCTGCCCTGGTCTTGTTGCACTCTGATTGGGCGACCACCAATGCTGAGCCCCTGGCACCCCATATAGTCTCAGTTGGGGCCCTTACAGCAGCCCCAGCAAAGGCCCTGCCCTCTGACTTAGAGGACTTTGTGCAGTCAGCTGGGGAGCATGGGGTGGTGTATGCCTCCCTTGGGACCACTGCCATCCCAGGTTTAACATTCTGCTCAGATGTGTTTAGGCGGATGCGCTTGCAGGCTCTTTCAGGCATTTGACGCAGTCTTCTCTTGTCAGGGCATGGATACAGTCAGGTTCGAGCCGGGGTCGAGCTGAGAGCTGCTCGAGGGCGACATGCATACCACTCATCACATCAGAATCTAAGAAATTTTTGCTCTGTTCCTGCAGCCGGCAGAGCTCACTTCAGTGGAATGTGCTGCCTCTGCTGTCAATATCAGCCACTATCCATTTGACTGCTTGTTGTGTCACATACGTCTATCCTGCTTGTTCAGTGCAACGCTTGGACCTCTTTGATGCAGCAGATTTGTTGTTCAGAAAGCAAACAAAGCCCCCCATCAGGGCATGTGTTGCATGCAGAGGTCGCAGAGCTGAGGGCCATTGCGCAAGGGCTGGCTGCAATAGCCCCAACCAAAGCCCTCTGGAAGCTGTCTGACACTGACAGCGTCATGCTGAACAACAGCAGCCTGCCTGTGAGCAGCAACATCAAGGTGGTGAAGTGGGCCCCCCAGAATGATGTGCTGGGCCACCCCAATGTCAAAGCTTTCTTCACGCAGGGTGGTGCAAACAGCTTCAATGAGGTGAGCAATGCATTGTCTGGAGTCAGCTTTAGGAGCTCTGGCATGACGATGACAAACAAACTCTGGTAGGACTGCAACAGCTCTGACTTCAGCAAGCAGCAGCCCTGTCGTTGCAAGCTACAAGGCCACAGCATGCTCACAAGCAGTCCTGGACATCTGCCAACAGGTCTTCCTTTTTATGCATACTGAAGTTGACCCACAAATTTGATTCTGACAAGAAGGTCTTCTGGGGGGAGCTGACCTGTATTGCGCACAAAAATGTCTGACAGCAAAACAAATGGTTTTGTGGGTATCATCATTGGCAGTTTGGCTGCAGGCGTCCTATCATGGTGTGCCTATTGTGGGCATGGCCTTGGTTGGGGAGCAGCCAGACAATCTAGCAAGGGCTGTGGACCGCGGGTACGGCCTGACTGTGAACGTGAAGAAGCTAGGTAGCCTGGCACAGGACCTTGAGAAAGCCCTCAAACGCATCCTTGGTGACCCTAGCTTCAAGGCAAATGCTGCTAGGATCTCAAACATCATGCGTGCGCACAGGCTAAGTCCTGCTGAAAAAGCGGCAGGCAAGTTTGAGCTCCTTGCTAGCATGCCTGCCTGAGGCACAGCTTGACACTCCACTAATGTGTTTGCCATGTATGCCGACTGTTGTAAGACTGTCCATAGTACTGCTCCCTTGATTAGGTCTTTTTGCAGTGCTGGGCATGTAAACACGTGCTGTGTATGAGGCTCGATGCAATGTTCAGCGCAGTTTTGCATTGTCAAGCTTGCAGACTCCCAATGAAAAAGCAGTGAATGCAACGCGACTTTTGACAGAGGTTCCCAAGTCCCAGAGATTTGCCATGCATGCAGAGTGGTCACTCATGACTGTATGATTTCTACCCTGCCTGTGCTGCTTTTTGCAAAGTCGGTGACCGCAGTGTGACTGCGTCCTGCCTGGTTGGCTGCTTGTGTGCCAGTGCCCTGTTTTTTGCATGACATGACACATTGTGCAGCTGTGCTCAGTCTGTCAAAAGCCTTTGCCTCGACTGTGCCAAATGTCATGTACATGTGTGCAGATGCACTAGAGCATGCAGCATGGACAAAAGGATCCAGGCACATGCAGCCTCTCAGAGATGACCTCAACTGGTTCCAGCACAGCTCCTTGGACGTCATCCTGTTTGTGTTTGCTGTGTTGGCAGCAGTTGTAGCTGCGATGGCCTTGGTAACAATTTGGCTGGGTAGACGCCTGACACGCTGGCTGGCCAGAACTACACAGCATGAACATCAGGGCTGAAAACAGGCAGTGGTCTTCTTCTTGTGTTGCTTCTCTCCCTTAGCCCACTGGTTCTCAGAGCAAGTTACATGCGAAAAGGCATTTGGCGCATGGGATGACGTCTCATAAACATTACATATTTGAAGCCTGACTCTGCTTCAGTTACAGCTTTTCAGCTGTGACCAGGACTGGAACATACATGTCATAACCTTTAGCACAGCTTCAGCACGTTGAAAACATATATGTAACAGGTTCAGTTTACAGGTGCACGCACGTTTGACAGGAATAGTCATGATCATGCCCACACTGTGTGGCACAATCAGATACCAAAGCTGTGTAGCATCACAAAGGAGTAATGAGTTTGTGGCCTGGTCTTTGCCGCCTTCCCCATGATGCCTAGCTAGCAGCAGCAGCCTGAGCAGCAGTCGCAGTGGCAGCAGCAGCAGCAGCAGAAGCAGCAGCAGCAATGGCCCTTGAAGAGGCCATGCAAACGCTTTGTGCCATATCTGTTTGTTGCATGCTCCTGTGTTTGAGGCGTGGTGTGGCAAGATCCTGCTTCATTTTGACTACAGCATTTGACTTAAAAGCTGCTGAACATCGGCTACAGTAGTACACTGCTAGCTGTATACTTAAACACAGCGCTCTTGGCATACACTAGGTGCTCTGGAGTCTGTCGGAGGGATGAGGTCAGTTTACAGCTACTACTGTAACAGCTGTGGTTGCACCACATGCAACATGTGATAGCTATGGTGTATGGTGCCACAATGCTTTACCCTCTTGAGACTTGAATCACAAATGGTGTGTAACGCCTGAGAAGTTTTGAATAGGCTAGAGAGGCCCCGTTACCATCTAAGACGCTGCGTCTCAGGGGCATTTCTTGGTACGGTCCTTCTGTGGACGGTCAAGACAAGCTTCTTCTCAGAGACGGTCACAAACACGGAGCATCTTGTGCTCTTCTGAGACGGTTAGTGAAGACGGGGCTTCTCGAATAGCGTCTTCAAGACCGCTCTGAACAATAGTGTTCATGTACACACTGCACTTTGCTGGCAAATTACCAGCAGCATGTGATGCCGCCGGCATGTGTAATCAGCCTGCTCTTCAGAGTGGGCAGTATGCTGATGCTGGAAGCTTTGCCGTCACTGTGATGTGGCTGTGAACATCCGGTGGTGCATCTAGTCTTTCTTGACGCCAGCCACTGAACAAGAAGAAACCTGTCTGTCAGCAGGGATAAGCATACTATTTTTGTCATGTCGTTTAGTCGTGCAGCTAACTTTGTAGTATCGTCGGTTGGTACTGTACTCATGATACGTTAAGTCTGAACTTCGAGCCACACTGCAAGAGAAAGTGAGCACAGACATTCAACAAGCAAAATGGATCTTCAAAGCACAGCAGCACAGGCATAGGCACACAAATTAGAAATTTGTGTAGAAATGGTCAGCGCAAGCCCAGCACATGCCAGCTGCAGCCTTTGTGGTACACACAACACAGACTTGAAGATGTTCAAGTCACTCACATCAGCAGCTTCCCACTTGTCACATGTAGCAATCAATCAAAACGCAACGACAATCTCATTCAAGAGAAACTGGTGCAGCAACATTGCTGTACTAAACTTACGTTGCAGCCTAAGCAAACCCAACTAACCGATTGCCAAAGCAACAGCTTTTGCATCACCCTGCAAATACAAAATGGATGACTATTGCAACACTATTTGGATTTGTCACAGCAGAGGCACTGGCTGCAGGCTTTCCAGCAGCCACACAGCCTATCATTTATGCCGATAGTTTCAGGGTCCTTATCAGGCAGGGCTTGTGCTTCCTCTGTGGGGATGCTCTGCAGAACTTTTGCAAGCTGGGACACAATCATCCCCTGATGCTTGAAGTTGCTTTGGGTCCAAGTCTCCAATAGAGAGCCTGCAAGCCCAAAGCCAGTGTTGGCAATAGTTATGGTGCGCGCATGTACAATGAGAAGCCATGTAGAAGGCGTCTGGACATCTGTGTAAGTCTGTCTACCAAAAGCTGCTGACTACCAATGACACAGGCAAAGCTAAGTAGAGGGAGCATGAGCAAGTGCAGCGTGGTGTGCAAATGGACGTAGCGTCAGAGGTCCTCTCCTGAGTCATGCAGGTCAAATGCAGCTGCATTTGGAGATGACTTTTGATCCCAACAGGCACACAGTGCCCACCTGAGTCGCCAGGCTGGTTAAAAGCCAGAGCAGCATTCAGCTTGCGGAAGGCCAGCAGCAAAGAAGCAAAGCGCACGCCATCAAACCGCTCCCGCCAAATCCCAGACTGCCTCCCAAGGCTGTCTGTGGATGCCCGGAATCCCATGAATCCATCCCAACGTTGCAAGCAGCGCAGCGTGATCTCCTTGGCGACCTGCTGTATGTCTTTCGCAGGCTCTGATGGTATGATGCCATCATCAGGGTCATAGAAGAATGGATCTGCAGGTGCGCTCCTCCGCATAGTCAAGCCAGGGACAATCCCAGAAGAGGGCACATCCAGCAGCAAATGCCCTGAGCTAGAAATGCTATTGGCTGTAGTCATAATCGGGTTTGGTGTTGGCACTGCAGCTGCACTTCCACCAGCTATGTTGCAAATGTCTGAAGCTTGCAGGTGCTTCACCACTTGCTTGACCAGCATCTTCTTCTCCAATCTGTAGGAGTTGAAAAGAAGCACCCACACCGCTATGGCTAGCAATGAGGAGCAAATTCCTGCAATTGTGGCCCCAATTGACCACACCTTCTTTGCCCCTGCAAACACACTGCATTTGCAGATGCACCAGAATCTGAGGGAATCATCTTGTCTTTATCAGCATCCTGCAATGACATCCAACACCCCATGCAAAGGCCTGGGACCATCAAGGCAGCAGGGATAGCGACGGGTAGCAGGGGTCAAAGCTCAAGAGGCACAAATTGGGGCAAGTAGGGATGACGTGTTTTGGAACAGCAGGCATTGCAGCAGTCCATGTGAGAAGTTTGAGAGATCTTACAAGACTTTCCAGAACTTGCAGATTTGCCTTGGCCAAGAATTTGCAAAGACATCGCCCGGGTGTCATTCTTGCCTTGCCCCATCCAAGCTGCAGCACCACCAGTCTGTTGTGAGTCACTTGACTAAGCAATTGCGCCTGAGATTACTTGCTTTCAATGAGGTGCAAGGTGTTGACTAAACTGGAACAAACTTCTGAAAACAAATTCAATGCAGTCCTAAACAGATCCTCATGCCAGTCAAAGCCTTGCTTTGTCTTGGTCAGAGGATGACCACGTGGGAGCAACAATATGCATCATGTATTCGAATGCCTTTGTAGTGGATTGGCTGCAACACACTCTGTGAATATTCACTCTTAAGACTCAAGGACCGGGTAACTGTTCAACTGTGTCGGTACCTGCATTAAGTACCCACGTAGTCACATTGGGACTGTTGCATAATGTGAAGTTTGATTGCAGCTGGTCCAACTTGTACTGGCTGTCGACCGGGCCCCCTTTGAAGTACCCCCGCTGTTGCTCATCATCCCAAGTGAAGGCCTGACACACCTGATTGGACGCTGCCTCAATGCTGTTGCAGATGCTGGCAAGGATATGAGGCAGATTTGCAGCCTGCACATGTCACAAGTCTTGCTGGTGGTAAAACAAAAGCAAGTTGGTATCTTTTTCATGCAAACAGGCAGCTTTCCTGCATTTTCATACTCCATTGAATCGTATTAAGCAAAGACAGCAAAGACAGTATGTACAGGCATGAGGACTGTTGTCACTCAAGAGTGCCTTCATGTGATACCATGCACATGGTATGGCACTGAACTATAAAGGCTTGCCAGCACATTGTCTTGATGACAGCTCAGCAATATCAGTCATCTGACAGCAAGGTGAACCTTGCATGCCACCTGCATCACTGCTGTCAAGGCAAGTGCCATGCAAATCATGCAGACTTTGCATGGCACATGCAGCATCCTGGAGGCGTTTCCACATCAGCATTACATTGACTCTGCCTGTACAGTTGACACACATGTACTTGTGCAGCAAAGCACAAGCCAGAGCATCCAGCTCACTGACTGCATGTGTGATGTCAAAATGTAAGAAGCTGAAGTCAGAAGGCAAAGCAAAGAGGGAGCAATCACCTGGGCTTGAGAATCTGTTGCCAGGTCAACACAGCACTGTGTGGTGGCAGGGGGCCCAGCCATACAGGTAGTCATGAGGGAGGCATACTGCGCCCCTGCTGCACCTGCTGCTATGCAGGTGGCTTGCCCCGCAATTGCATGCAGGTCTGTGAAGTTCTGCAGGTCTGTGTGGTTGAAGGCAGTAAAGCCATTGAGGTCATTTGGTTGGTAGCTGGAGCTTGTGCTGGAAATGTTCACAGCATTGGGGTACACACCCCACATGTCCACGTACTGTCCCAACTGCAAGCACTCAAGCAGATCACTTTGGCCTGAATTATGGTTGTTGGGGGACATGCAAAGCCGGCATGAGCTGCTTGTGCATGGCAAGCCGGAACAAGAAGACCAGGAGCAGCCCTGTCACCATCATTCAGATGGGTAATTTGGTGGCACAAAAGCTAACCGACACCAGCAGCCGCTGAGCTGAGCTGTCTGCTGCTCAAGGAGCTCTTGCTTGAGATGCAGTCAGCCATCAATGCAGAGAATGGCGAGCAGCTGACCTGATTCACTGGCTGAGGGTCAGATGAGAAGCAGTTATAAAGAGGGGTTCCCTCCACCTGAGGGGTCGGGGGCAGGCTGGCCACTCTCTCTGCATCAAGACCCACACCAAGAACACCTCATTCAACAACACATAAAAAGGTGTGCGCATCAAGATGCAAGTGTGACATCTTGAAGCCAGTGATGGTCAAATGCAGGCATGGACTTGCTTGAGGGTTTGGCAGCAAGGGGCCAGCCTGAAGGGGGCTATGTAGCTTTCTGCCTATACAAAAGGCAATACACTGGCTAAGGTCCTAGGGGAATGGTCGCACAGACGCCTGCCTTGTTGCTCATGAACATCAACAAGCTCAGATGCATGACACAACGCGCATGGCCAGCAGTAGCAGGTAGTGGCATGACCAGAAGAATTGGGCAGTGTAAGCGTCACCAGGTAAGGTTGAAGGCTGAGATGATGGAACGCGCACCGTCAGACACCAAGGATGTGGGCAAGATGGTGATATTTGCCAGGCAGAAGCTGACTTGCAAACTGAGACCAGCATTGTTGCCTGGAGGGAGGACATTCAGTGGAGCAATGTCGATGCTGCTCATGAGGCTCATGTTTGCAACGCATGGGAAGAAGCCCAAGCCTGCATTGTTCTGCCACAGCAGCCGAAGCTGGTACAGTCCCGTGAAGCTGTCTGGAGTAGCAGACATGGCAGCTGACAGGTTGGTGAGCAGGACAGGCGCGTTCCCAGTTGAGATTGGATTGCTGCAAGGCGTGCTCCCATCTGCTGAGTTGTTGCCCATGTTGAAAGTGAGACTTGGGACTTGGTCAATGCCCACCACTAAGCCATCTGCACGCATGGGCAAAGCTATTATGATGGTCTTGTAGCAAAACAATGCACCCTCAAGACTTTTCAATGTAGACGCATGGGCATATACGTACGTGCAAGCCTAGGTAGCATGTGTGCTGGCTTACTTGTGTGGGCACATTGGCATGTGTGACGTCAAGGGGATGACATTGTTATGTTGGTGCCTGGCTGGCTGCTTACCCACAAAGTTGGAGCCAGTTTGCTGGGGGGCAGCACTCTCAATAGTCAATTCAATGCCAGATGACTTGGAGAGGGCAAATGGCTGCTCGCCAGTCTCATCACAATTTTGGCAAAAAAGCTTCAAGCCGACCTGCATCATCAGTTGCTTGCTTATGTGTGCCTGCTATGTGCATATGCATTCAACAATTGGACGTGAGTCCTTGCATGATGTGTCAGTGCTGTTGCTGTGCAAGAGTTCATGCAAGTCATGATCATGAAAGGTATGTTGCAATCGACTCAGCCAAATGCGTGCAAGCTGATGCTCAGCTGCTCAATCTGTTGAGCAACAGGCATGGGTGTGTGTTGCGTGTAGACTCAAGTGACCCATGCGGGCACAGACGACACATACAAAGCATGCATCAAAGCCGCTGCAGCATAATGAGGATGAGATGAATGTGTGTGTCCATTGGTGGTCCACCTAAGGGTGCCCTGCCGACCCTGCCATCATGCTGGAGGGTCAAGCTTGAAAGTCAAGGCAGGCAGGCAAGATGTGAAAGCCGACGGGGGTGTCGGGCAGAGCTATGATGCTCACCGAGTACTCCTTGCCGGAAGGGAAAGTGAAGCATGAGCCATTCTGCGGTGTCAAGTTCTGATCAAGCCGCTGTGTTATCAGCTCTTGATCAACAGCGTACACTCGATTAGCACCAGGGTCTGATACGTGGTTTGGATAGGTGGACACTCCCCAGCCCACCTCCGGTTTGGTGCCAAACACAGTGGTGTTGACTAAGCCTGGCACATATGGTTGTACTAGCTGGTGACTTGTGCAGTCCACCGGCCTACAGTCCATGGCCATCAGTGATATCATAGAAGGTCTGTGGGTTGTATGTCATATGCAAAACATAAGCAGCTGCTGCTTAGCATTCACAATTTGTCCGATGTCCTGACAATGCCCAGCACAAGTACTTGCACCACATGCACGGCCTAAAATGTGCACGTGCATCTTTTTGGGTGTTGCAGTGTCGGCTTGCAAGCAGGCTGCATCATGCAACAAAGTAGAAAGCAACACAGGCAAGCAATTAGGCAGGGCACAACAGGTACATGCATGCCTGCGCATAATTTACCATCACAATCAGAATCAGCATAGCTCAGCAAATCAAAAGACACCTTGCAATTGTTGGAGTGTTAGCACGTGAATTGATCATGATCATGACAGGAGGTGAAGCCCACCTGAATCTCATGTTCATATAGCCATAATCGGGGTGGGCCAGCGCCTCGAAGGCATGATAGTCGATATTGAAATGTGGCACATTTGTGCAACAAGGCTGATTCACCCCAGTGACGGTCACTGTGCCTTCTGCGTCTGTGCTTGTGATTGCGCAAAGGCATGAGTCTGTCACCTTTATGATTACCTGCAACGCAAAGAGATGTTGCACTGAGAGCCTTGTCTGCCATTGTTCAGCATTGTGGCCATATGGCATGCATGGTACAGATCATGGTGTTGGGTATGCTACTATACCTGATGGTATTGTCACTGTCACTGATGCGCACCACTAGCTGCGTTGACCATGCAAGGATGAGTGGGCAAGCTGCTGTCTACAGAACTAAAGCAAATTTGGTCAATTGCAATGGCCTGAGCGCCATGAAGCTGCGACAGGGAAAAGTGTGATGCAACATTGTGCAAGCAAGCTAGCTGCAGGCCTGGGTGACCACCTAGGTGACAGCTGTGGCAATATGCATTCAAAATAAAGCAATGCTGCAGTCCAGACAAGAGAAGTTACACGTGTGCTACAGGATGTCATGACATGAGCATTTGCCACTCAGAGCCATGTAAGGCTTTGACTGAAGCCAAAGCATCTTGTGCCGCTCAAGTCAGCATGCAGCAGGAGGTGCTTGCAGAAGTCAGCAAGGCAATGGCTTACACTAGTGCTTGTGTTTTGAGAGTAGCATTGGACATCCAGGACATTCTGTGCCGTGCCATTGTTGCCTGGAAAAGCTGTGCCATTGTCATCCACAGGATATTGGCCCTTTGTGCTGTTGTTGAG
>JAABUW010005616.1_pt1 | contig 16209 bp, 23 predicted proteins | sample 5560081 | NCBI WGS metagenome assembly JAABUW01 (sample SAMN10711882, study PRJNA513363) | rock metagenome | isolation source: Antarctica rocks | place: Antarctica: Victoria Land, Knobhead sud | reverse complement strand
GTCACACAGGCACTCGTGCTGGGGCTCTATGGGTGTTTACATCGCCGTACAGGGGTCACACAGGCACTCGTGCTGGGGCTCTATGGAGTTTTACATCGCCGTACAGGGGTCACACAGGCACTCATGCTGGGGCTCTATGGGGTTTTACATCGCCGTACAGGGGTCACACAGGCACTCGTGCTGGGGCTCTATGGAGGTTTACATCGCCGTACAGGGGTCACACAAGCACTCATGCTGGGGCTCTATAGCATGATAATTTTACCGTGTGGGGACCCCACCGAGGTGATTTGCAACTCCATAAGCCCCCCATAAGGCGCCCATGGAGGGTTCTATGGGTGTTTACATCGCCATAGAACCCACTTATGACACCCGGCACCAACCCCCCATATGAAGCTGTATTGGGGCCATAATGGGTACCCCTTACCAGCTTCAATGTCACATAGGGGCTCTACCAACTCGGGTCGATCCACCCATAGAACCCTCCATACACCCCCCCATAGAGGGGTGTACGGACCCCTGCAAAAGATGAGTGAAGGCACGAACGACAAGACCCGAATTTCGTTGCTGCGGAAGTTCCAGATGAGCTCTTGTCATAGGCAATGCACCATGAATCTTTGAATAGTAGTACAAGTTTGGCAGATTGCAATCTGGTCAAGATCTGCCGTCGAATATTTATATGCTCTCATTGCGGCTAAATTTGCCGCTGCTCGCTCGAAAGATCGACAGCCAGGAACCTGTCCCAACACGCGTGGCCCACCTCGTCGCTGGCATCAAATCAGTTGTCCATATGATACAGGAGCTGGAAACGCCGCCAAATAAATTGTCAGCGGGCTTGAGTCAGGTGGGAGCAGCAGCTGCTTCTCAACATCGGCACCGCATTCACTTGACGACCTGAACATACGTTTAAGCCCACAGCGTTCAAAAGCAATTTGCATCGCAATCGAAACCAAGAATACAAAATAGAGCAGCTGCAATCGCTCGAGCACAGAATGTCACAAATGTGTTCGAAGTGTGCAATGCATTCAGCTGCCTGCAATCCATTTTTCAAGTTCAAGATACGAGCATCCTTTAGAACATCAACTGCCAAAGTTTCACACAGGGTTAGATTGCTGAAAGCCTGCCGATTACAGCCAGGCGTGCAGTGTCGCAGCGGCGCAGCCGTACAGCAGGTGCAGCCCTGCCTTCTCTGCATACGCACAGTTTGCCGCATTTTCACGTGTATGCAGACCCAAGCTTCCCTCTCCGCACGATTACCACTCCTCTACCACCGCCTCCTTGGGCATCCACGTGTCCAGGCATGTCTTCATGCCGTCGACGCAGCCGTGCTGCGCTCAAACGCGTTCAACCGCTCAAATCCGTGCGGAAGAAGCGGCAATATTTCAGACAGTTGTCATTTCAACACAGTTCGACTTTGCCGTCAGGATCGAGGCACGCCTTCGCGTAGTAGAGCTGCTGCAAAAATGGAAGCCGATGTCAGTAATGCTGCTTTTACAAGCGATATGTATTGAAACTCAAGAGACTTGCTAGTTGCGCAGGAGGACCAGCACGCGCATGATCTCATCTTAGTCCGTGTTACTTTTTACGCCAGTCTATCGCATCAGAAGAAGCAACGGCAACAGCTGGCAGCCTCGTCGGAATGATACTGCTAGAGCAAAACAGATCCAGACGGACTTGGCAGTACGTGGACTCTGTATCCCAGCTGCATGTTTGCCGCATGGACAGCGAATTCCGAGTCGCTGCCACAATTGGCTCATAGGGCAGCAACGACCCTAGCAGATACTCAGTCGATGCAGAGGCGACCTGTGAACCCCTATAATCCATCTGGAAAATTTACTAGTCTCACTCCATAACGGTGAGGTTGTGGTCTGCAGCGGCGTGCAGGTCGATGTGGTCGCTGCATAAAAGGTAGTAATGTCGGGTCACAGCTGGGCTTCTCAACTACCTCCAGGCACAGCAAACCACCTCCTGCTCAGACCCCGCTGCAGCGCCCTTTCAAGGCACCTGCGTCTCAAAAAAGCTCCAGGGTGATGGACGCTGCTGTGCGCACCTGCCGACGCCGGCGCTGATGAAGAGCTTGAGCCGCTTGGCCTTCTCGAGGCGCTCGCCTGTTGGAGCAGCGCACGCATGTCTGACACCAGGTATCACCAGCTCGTCTTTTGTACATCATTTCAGCTCGGAAGCATACGTGGACGCATGGCTGCATCACTGGTGCACGAAATGGCTTCCGATGACGGCAGTTGCGCATGCGATGACAAGCAGCAGCAGCAACAGCAGCAGCAGCACCAGCAGCAGCAGCGAGGAGTCAAGTGCGCTCACGGGTCACGTATGCTGGGTGGAAGGCCCTCCCTAGGGCTGCAGAAGGGGGATATGAAGAAAAGAAAAAGGCGTTGCTTTCAAGCCTTAGAACAACAGCTATAAGGCCTTGCCTTCTGAAAGACGCCTTCTTGACATGCGTGGAAATGACGGATCAGAGCCTTCAGAACACAGTAGCAGAAAGCGCGCGGACGGCACCGTGGTGATGAGGATATCTGTCTCTGGCACTGCCAGAGATAGCCTGCCGGGCAGGTGATTGTCGAAGCTGGAGAGGCAAGAAGAAAGCAGTCTGGGAACTTTGAACCTTTCAGACAGGACACTGTCAGGCGCAGGCCGGGATGCCAAAGACGTGTGCCTTCGCTGAAGGTGGGAAGACAGCGGCACACAATGCATAGCGATATCTTTTCAAAACAGTGGAGGACATGCGGCATCGCTGTCAAGCCGAAGGTGCTGTCTGCGTGGCATGGCTGTGCGTGCAATGCTTCACATAGCCAATCGAGAAGAACGAAAGAGAACAAGAAAGGGGGCGGGGCCGCACTGCTGTTGGGGTGGTCCTTGTCGTTGATGGCCAGCAGAGTCGCGCCGTGTAGCTTCGCCCAGTCTCCCATCCCCAGCGCATGCTCCACGCAGTTCAGGTACTGTAGCATGTGACAGGGAGAAATTCAGCAACAAACATTTCGAGTTTGGCTGTTGAGTCAGATCGTAATTCTCATCAGGCTTTGGTAAAGGCAGGAGGGCTTCAGCAAATGCGCTGAAGGCCATACGATTCAAGGCAGCGTTTCATGCGGCATGCATTGCTGCCAAATTTCTGGGCAGCGAGGCCGCCGCGGGGCAGCGCCGCCAGCTGGGCAGCGAGGCCGCCGCGGGGCAGCGCCGCCAGCTGGGCAGCGAGGCCGCCGCTGGGCAGCGCCGCCAGCGGGGCAGCGAGGCCGCCGCGGGGCAGCACCGCCAGCACGAACAGCTTGTTGCCGCCGTCGATCTGCACAGGAACAACAACGAACAATGCTCGACTGACAGATTTGCATAAGGCTCACAAGGCGACGGCACAGCAGCTTTTGGTTCTCCACTTGCCTTGCAGGAATGCAGCTGCCAGGGAACACCATACCGTGCTCGTCTTGACGTTGTCATAGGTGACGACACAGCGCAGCAAGAAGAAATTCTACCAATGTGTTGATGTTGGCATGCGTGCCGCTGTGAGACAAGCTGCACACCTTGTTGGTCTCGCCGCTGTATGTAGCAGCCGGGCATGACGAGTTCCACCGCATCCCTGGCCTTCTGCCGCATCTGCTCCGCCACCGCCTGCGGGTGCGAAACTATCAAGCTGCCGTCACATTGCACAGATGCAGCGATGCCGCCACTTGTGCGTGCCTGCAGACACTTGCTGTGCTTCTTTGTCGGCACCCTGCTCCGCCACCGCCTGCACAGTCGCGACACAACAGCTGCGGTCATGCAGGTGTCATCCACATGTGTACAGATGGCGCTGTGTTGTGCACATGTATTTCCAGGCTCTACTGGTCGACCGCTGCACTTGGAGCTGTACACAGTCGCAGTGCAACAGGAGTGCAGGAAGCCACATGCAGCTGATGACAGCAAGGCAGCCGGAAATTTCGTCGAGTCCAAATTTGACCAACAAAAAGTGCACACGATACCATGCGCTGCGGATGCACATCAAACAGCTGAGGGAATTGGAATGACCTTGGCCTTACCGGTGAGAGACGAAGCCATCCTTGTCAGCCGGCCGAACGAACTTGTCAAAAAGTCTGAGCACCTCGTCGCTTTGGCGATTGTCTGGGCTCCCGCTGACGAGGTCGTTATGAAAGTTGCTGCTGTTATAAAGTGACAGTGACGAGGCTTGATCAGCTCAGGCTGTGTTTACTCGCACTTCCCAATGGCAGTCACGCGGGGGATACGGGGTTTGCATGCGATGACGCAGAATGGACTGATCGACCGCCGAATAATTTGCACGCGGAGGACTGTGGTCTCGATGAGCTCAACAGATACGGTTTGGGCATCACACGACGATACTAGGCATCATGATCAGCTGAGACTGGAACCTACACACATTAGCAGCTGCGGTCTCACACATGCTGCAACTCGACCTACCGCCGACCAGCTGTTACTCTGCTGAACGAATGCGGCGGAACCAATGGTAGAATGCAGATGCTGGTGCAAAGTGTCAAGTCGCGCGTCAAATACTTAAGTTAGCAACTTACAACATGTGTTTCACATCGGCGTTCGGGTGCTTGAAGCAACGACGAACAATCTTTCCAACTATGCGTCGCCTGCCGCGTCTTCTAACCTGTATCTTCTCTCAACTTGACAGCGCTGCAATGCAGAAAGTCGATGCCATATCCTCATCATATACCCGCTTCGCATATTAGAAAACCCCAATCACTTCTGCATCATTCGTGTTCTGTATTTCCACCCTATCTCGTCACCCTATCTTGTTCCAAAGCTACCGATCACCATCCCACACCATCCCGCACGACGTACGAGGCGGGCGCATGCTCGATGCTCCCTCTCATGTCATCGGGCTTCTGGGTTGCCTGCTTGCTTGAGGTGACCCCGCTTAGTCGTACGCCTTGAGGATCTTGCCGTGATCCACCAGGATGTCCTCCTTGTCCGGGAAGGCCTCCTTGGTGGTGAAGCGCGACAGAACCAGGCGCGCCTCCTCGGAGTAGCGCTCCTGCGAAGCGAAACGAACTGATAAGTAGAAGAACAACAGTAACTATCACCTGGTGCCATATTGTGCGGCTGCTGGTTGTGATGCGGATAGTGCCGCCGTTGGCGGTGATTGGTCAAGATCTGAAGGAGACAGTGCCGCCGTTGGCGGTGATTGGTCAAGATCTAAAGGAGACAGCAGATTGGCTGCTGACTGCGCCTGCAATGGTGCCGGTGCATCGTCCACAGAATGAGGCAGCTTTTCAGTCACTGAAAAGCAACTCGACAGGGAGCTCAGTTCGGCTTGCCTGGCAGGAAATAGTCAGGCCCGCCATGTGCGGCGTCATCGCGTTGTGCGGCATCGTGCGCCACACGTGGTTCTTCGGTGGTGGCTCCTCCGGCCACGTGTCACCGCCGTACCCCTGCTGTAGAAGAGTGCAATCAACGGACTGCTCTGGCGCCACACAAAGTTCTGCGCAGGATCATTGAACGACATTTCGGTGGTGTCTTGGGCCGAGGCGTGCACCAGGGCACTCGGAAGCTTCACGAGAGATACGGTTTACACCTCGGGAGGGGCACTGCTGACATGACAACTTGTCCACTTGTCATTCTGTTTCGCTTGCAATGAGAGACGCGCCTTGAGGTGACCAGACTCCAGGGCCTTCACGATGGCATTCGTGTCGCAGATGGACGCGCGCGCGTCGTTGATCTGCAGCGCCAAATAGCAGCGTAACAGAAGAAGCAGCGCTGCAGCATCATCACCCACGACGAGAAGCTTGCATCTTTTCAAATGCAGCCGCAACATGGTTTTGTGCACAAGGCAACGGTCCGCCACGAGACGTAGTGTTCCTGGCCAAGACAACAAATATTTGGGAAGGCAAATGAAGGAAAAGGAAAGAACAGGCTCGCCAGGACGGCCCCCTTCTTCATCTTGCCGATGGTCTGCTCGTTGAACAGGCCGCGCGTCTTGGAGGTCAGCGGCACATTGATCACCACCTGCGCAGCAAATCCCTTCAGTCAAAACAACAATCATGCCTCTGCAGGAGGAGGTTGGTGACCTGTTGAAGGTCTCCCGGGATGAACAGGCCGGGCGTCTTTTTGAGGTCAGCGGCACATCGACCACCTGCGGACAACAGTGGAACAATGTGAGTGTGAAGGGTTTAGGGTGTGAAGCTCAGCGAGATGTGCCACGTAATTCTAGTGTCAGTGGTACGTTGACCACCGCCTGCAGAAAGCACAGCTGGATATTGGTTACGTCGGGAGGGCCAGGATTGGTTGTATTCTGTTATACACAGGGGGCGAATTACTATGCGACTCGCCTTCCTGGCACCGAAAAAAATTTGGCGTACCAATGTGGGGCAATCGACATGTCCAAACTCCGATACGCACCACGTCGCAGCAGGCCAGGAAGCCGTCGAAATCGCCGCAAAATTTGACGCCGTTGTGATCCAGGTGCGAGGTGCGCTCGGTGTCTGCGGCAGCGGCAGCGGCAAGTCAAGATTTGCGTGGCCGCTGAAAGCCTCAGCACAGTTAAGAGACAATTTGACGGTCGAATGAGGCAAGCCAGGTCTCGCTGTGCAGCACAGGCCAGCTCGGATCGGGCATTCCATTTCCAAGTCAGATAAAGGCCGCGATATGAGGTGCAGAGAGACATGCATGACTTCCGAAGTCGTGCAAAGCCTACCATGGTACACCAGCTTCTCGGTCTCCCAGTGCTGCTTCAGGCGTGTCATCAGCGCGGTGCCGACCTTGCCGGCGCCCAGAGTGCCCACCACCTGCATTTCCAGTTTCATCAATGATTAATCTAGATTGTATCTAAATTCTATGTAAATTCAATTTTAAATTTCGGTTCTAGACGCACGTGGGCATAGCTCTCATGTCCATCGTGTTTCAGGCGTGTACTTCACGCAGCTGCTTCACGCACCTTGTTGCGCAAATCGGAGGAATCAGCAGTCGCGGCGGAGACGTTCCAGTCCCCCTTCTTGATCTGCTCGTAGCCTGCGCATAAGCAGTAGTCAGATTAGATATTTGACTGTGTTTGGCGCGACCACCGACAGTTTCTGAGTGTCACGCGGCCATCTTTGTATCTGAAACGCTGGGAAAGTGGAACACTGAAGAAGAAAAGAAGGAGCACCCCTGGACGAAGTTGCGCAGGATGATGAGCGTGCGCGTGATTTCGTCTTTGGTGACACTCTCCGCATTCAAATGTTCGAAATGTGACAAAGATTGGGATCTAGCGAATACAGTTGAGCAATCACCCTGGATGAAGTTGCGCAGGATGATGAGCGTGCGCATGATTTCGTCTTCGGCGACGCTCTCCGCACTCGAGCCGGACAGCACGACGACGGTGAGGTTGCGGTCCGCGGCGGCGTGCAGGTCGATGTGGTCGCTGCACGGGAAAGAAACGATGTGTTTCTGCTCGAGTCGTTTGGTTTATCTTGTAGGGTGCTCGACGACGGTGATGAATGTACGATCCGCTGCGGCGTGCAGGTCGATGTGGTCGCTGCAGCGGCAACGGATACAAATGTCAGTTTTCTGAATTTCGAACTGCTTGAGGTTTGTGTTAGATTCTCAGGGCTCAGGCAGCACGACGGTGACGAGTTCGCGGTCCGCTGCGGCGTGCAGGTCGATGTGGTCGCTGCAGCGGCATAGAGATGACAGTTGTGTCTGTGAGATCGACCTTGAACAATGTGCCTGTCAGCATTGCTGTAGGTTTCACTGGCGCTCAGGTCGATGTGGTCGCTGCGCAGAAAACATGAAAAAGTGTTGAAAAACTTCCAAAATATAAGCACCTCCCCAAAAATGGCCCTTCTCAGGGTTTGTAAGATGCTCAGGGCCGCAGCAACGACGGTGAGCCTGCGGTCCGCCGCGGCATGCAGGTCGATGTGGTCGCTGCCAAAATGACAACGAAAAAGAGTACTGAAAGTAGAAATTACTTCAAACAGTGAGCTTGCGGTCCGCCGCCGCGTGCAAATCGATGTGGTCGCTGCACAGGAAGCACAACAGGCTGCCATTTATCGATCGAGTTTTTGAGTGTCCAGGACGATCTTTGAGCTCCCCACGGGTTGCATTGGCCTGCAGATCAGAGTCGTCGCTGCAGTGGCATGGCATGAAAATCAAGGCGTAACAAGTGGCAGGAGCACAGCTGCATTTCAGCAGCCTGCAGCGACTGCTGGGGAGCCTGACAGCATCCGAGGCTGCAGGCTGCGGAGGCGTCTACCTTGCCGATCCTCCAAGATTGCAGGATGACAGTTCAAACCTCGAGATACCACGACAATACGCACCTGCCGCCCATCAGGTTGATGATGAGTTGCAACTTCTTAGCCTTCTCCAGGCGCTCGCCTGTCATCATGCGTGCACGTTCATCAGCACACACACATGGGCACGAGTTCAGAGTTCAGAGTTCAGAGGGGTGCGCCTCAGGGCCGCTGCAGATGCTGCGTGGTCACGGCTCGTGGATCACGAGCTTGCCTGTCGAGCAGCATGCAGTCAAGCCTATTTGATCTGTGCACAGGCAGCGTGCAGCACTCATCCATGCATATCCCCCAGGCTGCCTTCGGACACTCACGTGTCAGATACACCGGATAGTATGGCGTCGTAATAATGACGTCCGCGTCCGGCAGCTGCTTGTCGAACTCTGCAGCCAGGTAAAGTCGCCGTCGGCACATCTTCACTGAGCAACCTTGCCGTCGGAGGATGTGTTCACTGCGAGTGTTTTGACTTCGCATGGGCTGCAGCGCTCCTGGTGTCAGCAGCAGCAGCTGTGCAACGAAAGGCCTGTCGTTTGCGTTGCATTGCAATGTGTTGTGCAACGCAATGCGATGCAATGCAGCGCATCTGACTCTCATGCAAGGATCCGCACCCGAGTTGGTTCTGTCCTTGTCGTCCGTGGCAATCAGGGTGGCTCCGTGCAGCTTCGCCCAATCCGCGAGACCAAGCGCGTTCTCGACGCAGTGCAGGTAACTGCGCCACACAGCGTGTGTGTCATACTTTCTGTCACTGCACACCCATTTCGTGGCGGAAAGCTGTCGTGTTCCAACTGGGGCCGAGCTGCTGCGCCCAGTCTGCCAGGCCGAGCGCGTTCTCGAAGCAGCGTAGGTACCTGGCGATGCGCAGACCTCCACCACTCCCCATTTCCATGCACCCATGCTCGTGCATGCCCATGGGTGTGGCGATGCTGCCGCACACAGTCTGCCTCGTCCAATAGGAACCAAGGAACACCAGGAACGATGCGAGTTCCGACAAGCGCACTTTGCGGCGGCTGGACCATTGGTCGTCATCTGCAACTTTCAACTTGTGATGTGGGTTTGAAAGGAAGGATCAACGCATATGAACGCACTTGGGGTTTTTGGCGGCGGCGTGGCCCTTGGGCAGCACTGCCAGGATGAGCAGCTTGTCACCTCCCTTGATCTGTGCGCAGCAGAAACGCAGGGATTGATTGGCACCGGCGCTTCAAAGTCTGCATCTTTTCAGTGCGTGCATCAACTAAGAGCGCTGCCGTGAAGCATGCAGCGCCGTGAAGATGCGGCGCTGCCCCTGCATGACTGCAGGTTTCAAGCAGTGCAGGAGACATCGACCGCTGCCAGCAGACGGCTCACAGTGCCTCGGTACTGCCAGCAGCGTTGGCCGTGTGTTGTAAGAGTGGCCGTGTGTTGCAAGAAACTGCACCCACGCATGTGTCGCGACGTGTGCACGCAGCAAGGTCTCGACGAATTGTAAAGATCGCACCTTGTTCACTTCCGGAACGAAGTCAGGCTTGACTCGCTCTGCGACCTCCTTCGCCTTGTCTTTCAGCTGCTCCGCCGTACTCTGTGCACAGCAGGCAGACAAAATAGTTGAGCCACGGCAAAACAGCGGAACATGAACATGTGCAGGGAGCTTGGATAAACCAGCACGCCGAGACGGGATTCCGGCGGCTTGCGTTGGAGAGTCGAACGAAATCATTGTTGTTGGGCAACATGAAGGCCGATGCCTGATATGCTGTTGCTTCCTGCTCACCTTGGCTTTCTCCATGCTGGATTTATCCGTGATGGCTCGCCGCCGAGGATTCCGCTGCTGCAGGCCCTTTGCTCCGTTGCTTTGGAAGAGGCGTTGTGCAAGGCTCGAACAATGTGTGTGAAGAAGTTGTGAGACTGGAGAGCAATGAGCAAGTGAATGTCAGTCCGAGGATCGAGAGGCTTCGGATGCATTCAAGCGGAAGCTGATTCAACGAGTCATCGAGGATCGACGTGTGAAGTAGACTCCCAGCATTAATGTCAGTTGCTTGCTGTCATTGTGCGCGTAAGACATTCTGAATCATTACTCGCTTTTGGCAGCTCAACATACCGCATTGCCATGCATGAGTTCAGCGTGCATGTCAATTTTCCGGCGCGGCCGGCGCTAGCTTTACTCAAATCATATGAGAGATTCTACTCAAGCGCATTCCACAACGCCGATTGCAGTTGCATGAAGCACTGCACCATTTCACAATATCTGATACCACTGCTGTCGTAAACCTGCAGTCTGCAGTACCCTGCCAGCAGCAACATCTTGAACAAATGTGCAATGACATGTGCTGAGCGCTGGCACCATAAGTGCTTGTAGGTTTTGCCCCTGCTACAGAAGCGCGGCAGCAGCATCTCCATGGTCTGCTGCAGCCGCAGATCAAGTGCCAAGCCCCTGTGGATGGAGAAGCGAGACCCGTCAGTGTCACCTCACTAATTTGGGTGCTCTCGCGGCCACCGAGGCAACGTTGACGGGACGACTGACGCGCATTGGAAGACATCATGTAACAACTTCACGACAAAGTCGGGCCGCTGTGCGGACGATGTCAGAGGCGGGCAGTACATTGTATGCTTCGCTGCGGCCGAGAAGCTGTGCGCGCGGGCTGTCTGTGCCGCCGAATGCGGCGCCGAAGCCGCCGCCGCCGCCACCATAACCGCCGCCTCCGCCGCTGGCTGCACTCTCATTAGCATAGCTATTCAGGAACGCGGTTCCGGAGCCGTAGGTTGGAGTAGGGTAGAACGGCCGGCCCCAGGCGGTGCCGCCGGACGCGCCCGGAAGCTCGCCTCCCAGGGGTCGTGGGCTGCTGGGGCTGCCGCCGCCTCCGTTGCCGCGAATTGGCGGAATGCCGGCGCCACCGCCGCTGAGTCCGCCGCCGGCACCGGCGCCGCCGCCAAAGCCGCCGCCGAAGCCGCCGTAGCGGCCGCCGTCGCCCGAGGCGCCGCCGCGGCCGCGGTCGTTCCGCATGGCGGACGAAAATTCGGCGACGCCAGTGGTCTTTGCGGCGCGCGGCGGCAGGTGTTGCGCCGGCATTGGCGGCGCGGAGGGGCCTGCAGCAACAATCCAGCAGACTCGCATTTTCACGATTCATGGAATGTTCGCCTTTGCGGAGGCTTCCCCATCTAGTCTACACGACGACATGCAGAAGCAGGCTTCTAGATGAGCGAGCAGGACAGCAGAATGTGTGAGCACCTCAGGACCTGAGGGCCCCAGTTTCACTCGAGAGGAAGGCGCGTCAGGAGCGAAGGTGTACCTGAAAGCGTCTTTTTGAGCGCCCGTCCCACGCTGGCGCCCATCTGCGGGATGGCCGCAAAGTAGTTGGTGCGGCTGGTAGTCGCAGCCGTGCTGCTTCCTGCTGCCGCCCCCGCCGGACTGGGCTTGAGCCGCGGGATCGCCGAAAACAGCGACCGCCGCCGCGGCGCGCCGCCGCTGTCGGAGACAGCACCCGAGCTCGTTTGGGCCGCTGGGTGCGGCAGCATCATGCCGCCGCTGACGCCGCCGCCGCCGAGGATGCTGAGGGTGCTGGCGGCTCGCCCGTCGGCGGCAATGCTGACCGCCGATGGGGTGCCTGGTATCGAACCCGAATCCTGCTCGTACGGCAGCAGCGGCCGGCCGGAGGCAGCGCTAGCGTCGCTGCCGGCGCGGCTTAAACCCTGCAGCACGGGCGGCGCCAGCACCGCGGGGATGCCGCCACTGCCGCCGGTGCTGCCGCCGTCGAAGGCGCCCCTGCAGTGGGTCAGAGGTACTTCATCGAACGCTGCTTACTTAATTTGCCAGCTCGTTCGGGCCTATGCCTGAGCGGCTGGCGCGTGAGCAGCAGCAGCAGCAGCAGCAGCACAGCAACAAGAACAGCCGCGTCCCAGATAGCCATGTGAAGAAGCAGCCGCATTGTGGTTGTGCAGCTGGGCTTGAGCAATCATCTGCAACGTTGAGGCTTGCCGAGCCACTCACTTTCGGCCTCCGTGCAGCGTGGAGGCCAGCATCTCCGGCCAGCCGCTGACGACGGTACACCATACTGGTCACGATCAAACTCATACAAGTACGAAGGGAAGAGATCGAGCTTTTTCGAAGCGCTCACTTCTTGCCGCCGAGCGGCGTGACGGGCAGCGTCTCCGGCCAGCCGCTGACGATGGCGCCGTTGGGACCACCTTTTCGCCCCTTTCTGTTCCAGCCGAGCGGCGCCAGTAGCGGACCGCCGTCCGGTCCGCGCTCGAACTCGCGCCGCGTCCTCCGCCCGCAGCCGCAGCACCTGTCAAGAGACCATCTGATAGGTCAGAATGTAATCATGAAAGAGACTGTCCAGATAGTGGCGGCAGCAGCAGACTGCCGTCCGGCCACGCTCAAACTCGCGCCGCGTGCGCCGTCCGCAGCCGCAGCACTGCTGGTAGATCATTTGAACAGCTTTGCAATGACATTGTGATGAAAGCTTGTGAATGTCTGGGAATAATGGCGGCAGCAGCACGGCGCGTTGGTTAGGCCGCGCTCGAATCCGAGCCGTGTCCGCCGCCTCTTTCATCGACATGGTGGCAAACGCATGATGGCGCTTCTGACTGCAAAAGGCGCAGACGATGCGTCATGCTGCGCCTTGCCATGTCCCAACAGTACAGCCTCCTCGCCAATAGACCCATGTGGAGTGTTCACACAGTGGATGCCTCGGCCCGTGGGCTGCAGACGGTCAGGCGCGCTCAGTCGAGCAGGCTCGACCGGTGTGGGGCAAAGTATGAAGTTTTTATGGGTTTTATTGAGGGGCTCACGCTCGGGGTGGCAGCCGGTCCAGGCGGGCGATGTAGTGGAAGAGGCACAGCAGCAGGAGCACCGCCACAATCGCCCCCAGCCAGACCGCAAACCACAGGTCGCCGATGAGGTTGAGCGTGCGGCAGCAGAGGAAGCCCTTTGTGCTGACATACAGCGGGTGCGCCTGCAGAGCTTGAGGAAGCGGGTTCGTCTCAAAGCGCCCTGCGGCAACTGGTCGCTGGGTTTCTGGGCCCTTTTGGGCCCTTCAATCTCAAATGGACATGCAAACATGCCCTACCGAAAAGGCCAAAACCAGCGCGACACCACTGAATCTCCTAGAGGGCGATGTCATGCAGTGACTTGACGCCCAAAGGGAGCAAAGGTACCTCGCTGCGATGTCAGCAGCAACTGCCTTCTTCACTCTACAGACGTCATGGCACATGCGCCGTGCGCCTCAGTCAATTCAACACACACTCAAAGTGGATACTGCCTCGCCTGTTTGTAGGATAGGAGGGTGGTGAGCGCTGGTCACGCGCGCCTCGAATAGCCAGTAGGACGGCAATTTATGGAGTCAGGTTTGGATTGATTGGAGCATTTCCAATTTGACTTGCCAATTTGACTCGCCTGTTTGTAGGACAGCAGGGTGATGGCGGTGTTCACGCGCGCCTCCAGTAGGCCGGCGACGACTTCCACCGCCGCGACGACCGACAGCGGCGCCGCGCGTAACGTGTACCCTGCCGCAACGTTCTGAAACACGAGGACAGCAGCCGCCGTCAGCCGTGCCGGGAGTCGTTCATCATTACTCATCATTAGTCTTGCACGTTTATTCTTGCACATCCGAGCCGACAGACAGCCGGCGCCGATCAGCCTGTTCGTGGCGGCGCACATTCCTCAGTCCTGCCGAAAGCTTACTGCACTTGCTGAACCGCTCTTGGACGCGCCCCCATTTGCTTTCAGCAGCAGAGCACCGCCACACGCGGCGTCATCCCTGCCGTTGACACAGTTGTGGCGCAAGGCTACTGTACGTGATAATGTGATCTCCGTTTCTTTGGGTCGTGGCAGAGGCACTCACATCGAGGATCTGGTCGCGTGTGTCGTGCATGTGCGACAGCAGCTTGGGGATGTCGATGCCGAGGGCCGTCTTGATGACCGCCACCAGGCTGCCGCCAGCGCCCTGCAGGTAGTAGTTGACCAGCGGCATGTACTTGGCCAGGGTTGTGGGGTCGTTGATATATTTCGCGAGGCGCAGCCGAATCTGGCCCTCCAGGTTCTGGCACCTGTGGCGCAGGACATGAAAGACACGAGTCACCTCATCTTGCATATAGCAGTTGACCAGCGGCATGAACTGGGCCAGGGTTGCGGGGTCGTCGATGTTTTTCCTCGAGGCGCAGCCGGATTTCGCCCTTCAGGTTCTGGCACCTGCAGTGGAAACCACGTCTCGGTGGTAACGAACGGTTTTTAGTGAGATATGAACTTGTCCAAGGGATTTTCGATGATAGGTGTTCTCTGCAAGTCGCGTCTGGCTCCCCAGTTTTCGGCACCTGCGGGTTCGAGGCAGCATCCAGGAGGGCGGAAATGCGATCTGTAGGAGACGTTGTCTCCTGTAGCGACATTGCTTGCCTTGGCGTCACAGCCGCTGAGCCGAGGACGCGACGCAGCACCGTGGCAGCTGGCTGTCAAGAGGCCGGCCAGCAGCATTACCGGAGAACGTGCCTAGACACCTTTCCTAGTAGCCCGCAGGGCTGAGGTGGCACTTGGAACCGATATGCAAAGAAGCGACTGGCTTGTGCTTTGTCAGCGCACCGTCGAGTCTTACTTTCAGGATGGCGGCGCCGCCTACGCCTAGCATCGTGTATACGAAGCCCAGGCAAAATCGTTGTTTAGTCATTCATTTTGCTTCATTTTGCGGCTTGTGCGCGCACCCGTCGCTTCCTACTTCCAATACGGCAGCGCCAATCACGCCCAGCAGCGCGTACACGAAGACGAGCACCAGCAGCAGCCCTGTAGCGAAAGACGCCAGCCAGGGGCAGTCGAGCAGCACGCCCGCCAATGCCGCCAGCACCGCCGCCATGACCAGTGCGTAAAACCCGAACATGCCGTCCGCCCGCCTGTTGGGAAAGGTCTTTCGGTCAAGACACTTTTCAATAGAGTGTACGACGAATGATATAAGTTCTCAAGAGCGCCGCCAGCACCGCCGCTATGACGGGGGCGTAGAGGCCGAACATGCCTCCCACCCGCCTGTTTGACAGAAGAGCGTGGGTGTTGATACGGTCCAAACTCCGAAATCACATCCCCCCCCATTGCCGCCAGCACCGCCGCCGTGGTCAGCACATAACAGCCGAACGTACCGTTGACCTGCCTGTCGTCGAGAGCAGGTGAGTATGGGTCAAAACCTTGTGCTTCGCTTTATGCTCTATTCAATTCTGCCAGCACTGCCATCGTGATGCACGTGCGAAAGTCAAGACTTTTTCTTTAACGTCAGATTTCCGTCAACTCGCCGGCACTGCCGCCAGGACCACACCGCGCCATCTACTGGCCTGCTCTCCCAGGCAGTCCTTGTGTAGTGCATCAGCAGCACAAAAAAATGCAAAGGGAGGGGCTGGCCGCACCACTTGTTGTACTTGTTGGCATACGGGCGGTACTTGTTGGTGTACTTGTCTACGCGCCCGACCGTGTCCGCTCGCGCGTGCAGCATCTTCTCTTTCACGTTCGCAATCGTTGTGATCACCTGCGTCTTCACCTTATCCAGGCCCTGCAGCAAAATTCAAGTGGTTGGAAGCCGGTTTCCAAAACTACTGCTGTCCGCGGCGCGCGTGCAGCATCTTTTCTATGACGTTGGCGCTGGTCTCGTCCACCTGCGTCTTCATCTTGTCCAGGCCCTGCGCGGCAACAAAATATGTCGGGTTGTGTTTCAGTGCAACCGTGTACAGCATCTTATCCTTGACGCCTGCAATGGTCATGTCCACCTGGTCCAGCCCCTGCGCACGGTATGACCCTGCGCAGGAGATAACCAAAGTGGTGTGAAAGGGTTTCAGCGGGTCCAGCTTGAATGTGGCTGGGGACAGAGGCGCCTCAGCAGCAGGAAAAGGTTCTGCGCTTGGTCCACGCCTACCTGGACCATCTTTTTAACAGATGACGCGCCGACGTCGTCGGACGGGATTGCGAACGCTTTTAGCACCGTCTGCCCGTCACAGTGAACGGCAACTGACATCCGAGATCCTCTCGATGAGGTCGGTGACA
>JAABUW010005613.1_pt1 | contig 16213 bp, 20 predicted proteins | sample 5560081 | NCBI WGS metagenome assembly JAABUW01 (sample SAMN10711882, study PRJNA513363) | rock metagenome | isolation source: Antarctica rocks | place: Antarctica: Victoria Land, Knobhead sud | reverse complement strand
GCTGTTGACGATTTCGGCTCTTTCCGTGAATGGTTCGTCGAAGAGCTTGATGAATGACTGACCACGGGAGAGGCAGGCTTCGCGCCATCTGGCTTCGATGGATTGTTTCCCATTGTGACGTTACAAGAGGACCAACACGCCCAGGGAAACGCCCAAAACTCAAGCAATAGCAGCAAAAATCATGGAAGAAGTTCAATGGGTTGACTGCAGCCCAGACATGCGGTTATCTACAATGACACGACGTTGCCCTTAGGGCTTCTCCATGCAGATCGACGTTTACGGACACTAAGTGATGTCAACCCGAAATCAATTCCCTTCAGTGGAGGAGCTCCAGGACTGCCTTACTACCTCAGGTTTACAAGGGGCATTTTGAAATCTCTCCCTGTTGATACTGCAGGTCCTCGTTGAATATGCAAGGAACCTAGTCGTCTTCGTCATGGAAATGCCACGGTGGAGGTCCGTGAATAACAAAACGCTACGAGTACGGAGGTACTTAAACATGTGCAAAAAGCTGCTAAGCTAGGTAGACCTGGTAGGTGGTTTTAACCGTACCGTATCCTAAAGTACCTACCTACGCACGCTACGGTATGGTGTATTTTGCATCTAAAATCCAGGCTCGAGTTTGAACACGCAATCGCCACTGGATCAGGAATATATCATCTGCCCACTGCGCTGTGCATGATCTTTATGAAGTTTGCGCCTCGCTTGAATTCATCCCTTCCATGTGACCATTCCGACGAGTCAGCTTATACGGTTTCAGAGTCAGGTCAAAAGGATTGTTGTTTCAAACCAAGCTCGTTAAAAGCCAGTTCAGCCGATCGAGACCACGTCCCTGTTCATCATAACCTGTTCATGGCTGGCAAGACTCTCACCTCCACGTGGTGCCGGCTGAGAACCTGATAACAATTGGTTATTCTTATCAGAGCTAAGAAGAGTCACGAACCCGACGACATGCAGCCGAAGACGTCTATTAACGATCTTTATCGAGCGATGTGCGACTGTTACAACGATCATCGAAGCCATCGAGCCAAGGGGCAAGATACTGCGTCCTCACCACACGGCTTATATAACCTCAATGCCGAAGTTCTATCGATAGGGACTCTCAGCGATCTTCGACGGTTAAGCTCTCGAGGCTTATTCGACTGCGTTTCGTTCAAATCACTGTTCTGTTGGGAAAGAGGCTTTGCCAATAAACACACTATATGAGCTATAGGGTGGCCTTCGGTAGAAGTTTGGCTCTTGAATCCAGTGCCCACTACGATGAAAGGTATACAAGTTGGTTGGAAAGTTGAAACGCTCAGGAAGAGGGGGAATCAAGACTTAACGACGTGTCGTTTGAGAGTCAGGGACTGTGCAGGACTGGATCCAATTGTCAGTCTCCCTCATACGCCTCTATATCTAGAGACATCGATGCATTTCTACGGTTTAGAGTTTTCACCGGATCCGATGGTTTTTCGTTTCCGTGGGGCTATTCTACTAAGGCCAGCTATCCTGGAGTACTGAAGGAGGGGGTATGAATAGGAGGAATCTCGTGTATTGAGGACCTGTCTTGAGGATGATACAGTTCGGTGGCGATTGTATAATCTGTGGGTAACCAGGCCTACATATTTAGCGAGTGTCTATTGTAGCGTTAGCTTCGCACTCGAGTCAATAAAACAACTATCAATCAATCATAACCTGTTAAAGAGATCAGACCCCAACTGGTGGACTCTTTCGTTGTTCTGAGACTTCAATCTCAATGGTTTTTGGTGGGCGGTGAGCTAGGCCTTCTGTCGAAGATCGTCTTGTTGGGATCAGGACCGTCTCGAAGACATTGGCCTCGATAACATCTCGAATACATAAGAAAATACTTTTTTAAGGTTGAAGTAGCTAGTTGTCCGTGTAGATATGTCCCATTGGAGCAAAATGATCGAATGCAACGATATCGGCTGAAACACCATGACAATCAAAGAAAATGGGATTAGCGGCGAGGAGTTTTACATTTCACTTCTAAAGGTGCTTATGGCCAATGTCAATCTCAAACACCCATGAATAGACTCATTAAACACCGGTCCAGTCGAATCGTAACCCATCTCAACGGTATTTACTCTCGTGACGGAGAATACTTAAGGTAATTCATAGTAGGTTCGATTCCTATTGGGCGCTAGTACAATGGTGTAGTGGTGTCGTTTCTTTTCTGAGAGTAGACTTGATATGAAATGGAGAGGCAAGTCTATGCGTTAAGAACGGGGATAGGCAAAAGCTTCCCTGCAACCAAAAACCCTTTGGAAAAGATCAATACCCAACCTCATCTCTGGACAAGACTAATAGGATTCGACAAGGACCTGGAAGAACAGGTAATCGGAAGCGTGGATGGAAATCCTGAGTCCGCATCAATTCCGAAGAGTTTTCGCCTTCAAATCAGTAGGACATTGCTCAGCAGGATTCAATATATCCAGTCACTGATGCACAATTCGAATCGACTTTGTCAGTCTTTGTGAGTACCTTAGGAGGTATTGCTCAAAGATAATGTAAAATACCACTGTAGAGAGTATTCCGTACCTACCTACCTAGTACCTACCTTACGATAGGCAAAGCGGATGTGGCTGACTCTAGCGACAGCCCTACGTCAATAGCACATGTCAGAGCCTTTGTCTCTGCTCCCCACGTACCAATTTTCCAAGCCAGCAAATTGATCATGTCTTGATGAAGCAAGACACCATTGTCCCACCCCAAAAATGGGCTACCTCTCCGCCCTTACAACTTTCCTCTACTACCTCCTCTATCCAATTGCCGTTCTCCTCGGCTGGATCTTCGCCCTCCTGGCCATCGTTGCCGCGCCGTTTTTATACCTTGGGCACTACATCATCATATACACCTGCTGGTACCCATTTCATATCCTTGCGAAGTTCGAGGTAAGATCTTTGCCGAAGCTATCTCCTTACGACAACCGTCTAATATTTTGCACAGACGCTCTACATTTACCTCGGTGTAGCAACCCTTGTAGGTGTCTTGACTGGGACAAGTCTGCACTACACATCAGGCTTCATTCGCACGTTGTTGGATTTAGATGGTCGTGAAGAGAAACCACGAGGGATGACAGCGGTTACGTATCGTATGGAGAGACAAGCGAAGCAGAAGCAGAAGGAGAATCTGGCTTTCGTGCCAACACCAAGGTTCACACCGCAAGCGAGCGTCGATGTGTCGCCGAAGGAAGAACATATGGACTGGTTGAGGCAAGATCGAGGGCGCAGGAAGGGCTCGTTGATAGACACCACCATACTTGAGGAAGACGATAGTTCGGAGGAGGGGTTTTAGTCCTCGCGGATACAGGCAGTTGGTTTGCTTTTCAAAACACCCTGGGGAGTTTCTTTCGATAAGCGTAGGCCTTATCTAGCACATCCCCAAATCGTCATCCCTTTTTAGCATTTCGTAACCCCAACGCCCGTGACTCTGACACCGAATCCCCAAGTTTCCTCAAACGCCCACATCTCCCTGCATCACTTGGTATATCTAAAATTTTATCAATCGCTAGAAGAACAGCCTCGACACCCACAAGCAACACATTCGATAGTTTGGTCCTCCTTCAGCTGCGCCTTTGGTACCCGACAGATGCAAGTCGCGTTGAAGTTTGTCTCTTTCGTTTGTATACATCTTAGGCAGCACAACTGTATGTAGACCCTGGTTATTATATATCCAAAAAGAGCTATCATATCAACGGCGCATACCTTCTCATAGCCCTGCTTCTTCCACTTTGCGATTAGATTTCCGTCTGCGTAGCCATTTTTCAATAGCCAGTCATACAGAGTTTTCGAGATTGCTTCTTTGTCGTAGTAGAGTTCGTAGATATATCTGGACCCTATGCGCATAGGAGCTGTCAGTAACCGCTCCCTGAGAGATAGGCGGATAGCGGTACGTACGTTGATGGCTGATCTGAAAAATTGGCCACAAGACTTCGTGTCGCTTTTTACCTTCATGTGAAGCATTCTCGGCGTCCTTCATCTTGTTACTGAACTCCAGTAGGGTGTCCTCGAGATCGTCAAAGCCATCTGGTGGTGGCTTGCGATTTCGCGCTGAGCGAATAGGCGGCATGGCTCGATGCGCTGTCAGATGCTATCGTAAGAGCTGATACGAACGATTATAATGGTGGTGTATCCTATGGCTCTAGTGCAGTTAGATGTAGTGGCTTGTGAAGGCACAACGGTGAACAATGGTGATGAGAAACCTTTAACCGCTGCGTCATTCGGCATGTTCCGCTAGCGCCATATCCAAGCGAGCGGTTGAAAGCCAAGAGCTTGTCGGTATCAAAGAACCCCTCCCAGTACAAATAACTTCAGGCATCGGAATAATGGTTATCAACCCGACGTATCTTGCTCAGCGAACACGTTCATGTTTGTCTCTGTCTCGTCCACATGCGCTACACTTGCTAATCGGAGTATCACAGCTGTGAGCTGGCAAGATGCCCAGAAGAGGGTCCTCAAGTCCTACCGGGAGTGGCTGAGAGCTGTCAGTTGCTTTCATAATAACCTCTGTCTAAATGATACTGATGACCTGTGTTTGGTAGGCTCCCGAGATCCAGCAGATGTACTCGCTCAATTTCCCTGTCTCTGCTATACGGACCAAGATACGGCAGGAGTTCGAAAGGCATAGATTCGTTGCCCAATTGCCTGTGGTTGATGTGCTGCTCACGCAGGGTCATGTGGAATACCAAGTATGCGCCCCAATTCAATTCTCGACCAAACAGTAAGCAAGCGTTGAGTGGCGTCGGAAGACGTAAGACATTGGGGATGACAGGATGGAGCAAGTTCAGGGTGGATATGGTGCAGCATATGCTGACCGAAGATTGATGATAGGAAACGCTCAACTTTTGGAAGCAACTGCCGCATGTCCTCAAGTATTTCAGAGATACGGAAGATCCCACCTCAAGGTTGCCCAACAACTTCATGCAAGCATTTTTAGAAGTAAGCTGTCCAGAGGATAAACAACAACCCTGTAGCTGACCTGCGGATTTAGGGTCGAAATTGAGGCTCTATATTTCCCAATTGGCGTTCATGTTGCACATAGGGGATATCAAAAAGCTCAATGCTATTCCAGCACTTAGCGCCTGCCTTGACTTGCATCAACTTTGCTGCCTCGTCATGAAGTCATCCCTCGAAGCCATAAACTTGTCCGTGACCACGTCACAGAGATCCATCAGGTCATCAAAGCCCTTTTCTAGTACATCATAGACTGTTGTGCCATCTGTGAAATCGTGTCAGCCGAGTCCACTCAAACGGGAAGAGTAGTAACCGGGACAACGCACCGTACGTCTGAATCCGTAAATTCATCTTGGCTTCTGACGGATGTGGTATCGAATATCCACAGAGCTCAACTTCAGGGCTGCACATATAGGGTTTAGCGCCAATGATCCAAACAGACTTAGGGCAATCGTACTTTTTCATAATTATATATCGTAGTGCATTTCCCAATGTATGATCTTCGTTCTCAAATTCGAACGAGGCGGCTGTGTCACTTGCCCCAGGGAGCTAGATCCATTTCAGGCTCTATGTTCCACCAAGAGTATAGGGAAAACTAACTACACGGATACGCTGTTCGCCAAATTCTAAGACCGGTTCCGGAGAGGCTGTATTGCCCGTGACTTCATTACCGTTTGGTGCATCTTGCATGGATTGGTCTTGAGAGCCGGAGACTTGTGAAGGCATCTTTTGATACGGCAATGCGAGTGATATTCCATCAGAAGTTCCTGACCGAGTGTCAAAATTTATGTCTTTAGCGCCCGTTTATTTTCCCGCTTGATGGAGACAGTTTTTCATGCCGATGCCATGCTTTACAAGGATAATCCGAAGATTTATTAGGCACGTAAGAAGTCACTCATACCCCAAAGACAATTATTGTCAATCGTATCTTGATGCACCAGCATCTAGAATCTGCACGCTCAATATGGACTTCAGGTCTCGACTCTTGAAAGTCTCTGAGTCGGATGTACGGTATGCATTTGTAGGGAAACAGGCGCGCGGCATATAAATATCAATCCACTTTGAGCTGTACCTGAGATCATCGCGCAGGAGAGACTATTGAAAGCTTGGCGTCGGAGATGTTGCTTCATTAAGATCCAAGTACCGCAATGGATCAACGATGCTTCTATCCTACACCTCTATTATTACCCGGTGATGCCCGATCGAGGGAAGCACATTTGTTATCGGCTCGACTGGAGGCTACAAGGAGTGGAACGGTTGCAGAAAGTCTAGGTCTGATACCTACTCGCTGTGTAGAAACAAAGGGGATGTATCGGAATTCGCGATGGGATATTCCGACGTTTCAAGAGCAAAGCGTGATCAAATCAAAGCAATATGAATCGTGGAACACGGTCTCTGGATCAAGACACGGCACAAGAATGGCCGTTGGCAGTTGGTATTAGGAATATTGAAAGGTTCGTGTGTAACAATCCATATACAACTCGTTTCAAGGAATCAACGGCAACCTGTCAAATGCAAGTGGCTGCTCGGGTCAGACGGTCACAGCCGTGCAAGAACATGGTGTCCTGGACGTCATTGGTGGAACATGGCCCTTCTGGAAGGGCGTACGAGTACAACGCAGCTGGCATGGATTGAACGGTCGCCTCGCAAAGCTGAATATCGGACGCAAGTGAAGGTAAACGAAACCTTCCGGCTTGATGGAGCTGATAAAACGATCCCAAATTGGGGATCTTATCTAGGATGAGGATCAGCCCAACGCTTTGCGATTGCGAAACGCTCGAGATACTTGGATTAGTCCTAGCGTACGAGTCCAGGGAACATGCACAGTACTCGTACCTTACCTACTGCGCTCAACCGTGGGTCAGGCCGGGACGCCTATTATTATTGTGTGGTTTTTCCTTACGGCACAGGCTTTGTTTACATGAGCGCAATATATTATATATCTAATGTATCTGGGTTCTGTGTTTCAGCATACGGCGGCCATGTTCATCCTGTTATTAGATGATCCCTATATCATCATCTCGAGAGAACAGCGTAGTGACAGTGGCAACCAGCGCGCGTCGTAGCACAGTACAGGTACTTGAGAATGGAGATGAACATCTAGTGATACGTGATACGTGATACTACTACTACTGAAACCTATTATACACACCGAACAGATTTGCTGAAGCCTATCGTTACCCTGTCCTTGGCCCCCCAAGAGCCAAACTCAATAGGTACCAAACTACCAATACCTCCCCCCAACCCCTACTCCCGCAACCTGGACTAAACTGGATACGAAACGCCCGGCTTTTAACCGCTCCACAGATTATTGACAGAAGGGACTTCCCACTACTTACTCGCTCACCCCTCCTCCTCCTCCTCCTCATCCTCCTCCTTACCAAAAACTAAACGGCGGATTCGAAACGACTCGGATCCCATTTTTTTCCGTTTGCACCCTCGTCCCTGTGTGAACACGACACAAGAATGAACCCCAGGGATACCAGGTGATCTGTCTCTGTTGGAGGGGACTACGACATCTTGTCATTTCTACTGCGACATCCTGCCTGGAGCATAGCCCTCGACAACTCAAGCAGACCTCTTGCTGGCTACACCCAAGCGACACCTACTCGCTCCAGCACGTTCTTCGGCGCCCCCAGCGCTTTTGCCCGTCTTCTGATCCCTCGACGCACGGCAAAGCATCAGCATCTGGGTCCCGGGAGCGCAATGTCTACAGCAGTCGCATCTGCTGCACCAGCTCCCTCACTGGCTCCGCCTCCGTCTGAGGCTGATGCGAGTCCCAAATCACCTTATACAACACTGGCTCCTTCGACGCACACCCCCATTCAGCTCGATCGAAGTTCCGCTTCAGCCACACCCAATACAGCATCCGCCAACGCTGCACCAGCCATCATCAGCGAAACTACGGCACAGCAGAAGTTGACTCCAGAGGGGAAGCGTTCACCCAATTCGTAAGTTCACAACTTCTATTATCCTACACCTCACTGTTGTCTATAGTCCATAATGTTGATGGCCATGACCCACCGTCAAACTCACACAATGTACAGATCAAGGCATGGTCCACCGAAAATCATTGTAAAGAAAGAGCCTCCTGGTTCACCGGAGGTACCCGCAACCTCCAGGCATAGACCGCGAAAGTTGGATCTGTCGTCGAGCACCTCACAGGGACAAGGTGCAATCTCATCGCGGCCTTCCGCACCTTTGACTGCAAGAGATAGTGGAGGCCTGGCTATGCACGACGTCGGCCTTGCGTGCCTGTCACCTGGTTTCCAAACTCAAGATCCTACCATGAGAGAACAATTGCAGAGGAGCATCTCTGTACGTGACCAACAAAGGCATATCATCGAATCAAGACTACAAAAGACAGCAAAGCCCATTGATCCAGACGGAACAAGAAGTTCGGAACATATCGCCTTTGGGGGCGGCCTAAAGACTCCTTCCACATCTACGAGTAAGAAAAGGCCTCCAGCCGGTCTATCAATCATACCCCCATCTGCCGAACAATTTCAAAACGAAAGGGTCATCCAATCAGCACCACTACATCAAAGCTTCACTGGTAGGCATCAACCTAATCCAATGACCCGACATATTGCCAACCAACCTTCCAATCTCTCCAACACCTCCCACATCCACCACGTCCCGGCGACACAAACAAACAATCGCCTACCACCCATAACCGACGTTTTCGCCAACGAAGGCCTCGGCGTACACAGAGGTGAAGCCCCCAACCGAAGTAGCTTCTACCACTCCAATTCCAACTCCGGTTCCTCACACTCCAACCATCTACCCGCCTTCCCCTCTCCCGGCCTCCCACCTCCTCATTCCCAACCCCCGCCAGCATCTCGATCACGAGATTACCGCTCAGCCGAAGAGGCAGTAGCCGATATGACGACCGGCCGTGAAGACCTCATCCCCAAAATCGTCCATTACACCGGCCACCAACCTCCAACTCCACCCTCTCCATTGATGCAAAGTGGTCAAGGCCCCAGCAACAAGTATGCCGTCAACCACACCAACGGCGACATTAGCCGCAGTGGCAGTGGAAGGAGAAGACCCAGGGCCGAGTACGAAAGGGACATGGGAACGCCGCCGCTTGGGAGTGGGCCGGAACCTACGAGGAGAGGACCGTTTGGGGAGGGTGTGGATAGTCCGGAGATGCAAAGGAGGAAAAAGGATGAGTTTCTGGGGCTGTGTGCTAGGGCGTGGGACTTGTTCCACTCTTGAGTTTCTTTCCGGTGTTGGATTTTTTTTTGATGACTTTGCGCGAATTTTGGTGCAAAGGAAGCATTGGGAGCACGTGCTTAATGTCTATTTTTTTGGGCTATCAGTAAGAGCGATCAGGGCTCTTCTACTTCTAGAAGTCGACGACTTTGGCTATGGTAATTGCGGGGTTCCTCGGCGTCGGTATATGCTCCAGTCAACGATGTGCTGATGGGGGTACCCCAAGAGTGTTTGGTAGACGACAGTTTTTTTTGGAACTCGAGAAGTAAGAACGAAAGATGATATTTTTTGGACATTTCAAGAGATGACAGATACTGAAATTCTCCGCTTGACACATGGATCTGGGAGGGTTGATCTCTGTCTCTTCCAACATACATAGCTAAAATCTTGCGTCTCAATAACGGAGGAGAGAAGTTTGTGCTTTTTCACGCAAATCGCCCCAGACCAGACCAGAGCAGTGCAGAGCAGTGCACAACCAAAGATGGGGGGAAATCTACGTTCTGGGATTTTATAGTTGTGGCTGGAGGATCTTGGTTTTGTGCTTTGGAGCGAAGGGAAGGGGGGGTTTCTGTTGGCTGTAGGGTTTTGGGAAGAGTAAGGTGGTGGAAGCGGAGGAAGGGGTTTGGGGAATGGGGATGGGGAGGTTCGGGAGGGGGATTCGTTACATCTAGTCGTCGGTACATTGATCCTCAAATGTGACAAGTACGAAATGGAGCAGGTGTTTAGAAAACAGCCGGAGACTAGTCCATCGGGGGATTTCCCCAGCTCCGGTGGGAAGGGATAGATAGGGTTTGGGATGGAGGTAGATACGAGGTGGAAGTTGGGGTATGCCGGAGGGTTTTTAAAGGGACTGCTTGTGAGAGAGTGGAGCTGCGATGTATGAGGCTGGCATGGGAAACGGGAAGGGATAAGGGGGTTGTGGAGGAAGTGAGAGAGAAAAGGGCTTGGGAGATTCGGTATCTGCTATTATCGTTCCTTTCTTCATCAATTCGGAAGGGTGGATTTTCCAGTATGGTGGAAACGTGCGTAGTGAAGCTAGTAGCGCAACTCCAATGTTCGAAAAGCCACGAGGACAAGTGCTGGGTCTGTGGGTTTGTGGAGCTGTGGAGCTGTGGATCTGTTCGTATCGTCTGAGCACGAGGCTTGATATCCCCCTTGATCGTCTCCCTCCGTTCGCTTTGTGTAAGGTTTCGTGTTCGAGAATATGAGGTAGGTTGTAAACTCGGTCATTCAGGTCGACAACCAAGTGAGTGCATGGATAGTCGGTGGAGAAGTTACATTCGTAAATCTGGTTTTCTTGCTCGGCGACTGAGGGCAGCTTTTGCATGTTCTTTCGGGTCTCTTCGGTACAAGAGGGTAGAGGTGGAGTGGAGGTGTGGTGCGAGTGGTGGATTAGATATTGCAAGCTTGGTCCTTTTGCAGCGTGGATACCTGCGAAGAGCTGGTTGAAGGTCCCAAAGCCCTTCTACAACCCTTCACTTACCCTTTTCCGTATATTCTTTCACTTCTATCACCCCACGGTCCAAATGGAGCACAACATATGACAGGGCCAATAAACAATAACAAGAGAACCTGACTCCTCCTCTCAGCCCTCCATCCCTCTCCTCCCCTCAGGCATGCCTTTCCTCTCCTTCGCAGCCTTTTTCTTCCGCCTCCTCTCAATCACCTTATCCGCCTGCTTACCCTTCATGCCCTCAAACCTCTCCACTAGCGCCATCTTCTTCTGTTCCCCTTTCTTTAGATAGAACGGCTTCTTGCCCTGTTGAATTAGCTCCTTCTCCTTCTTCCGATGCTTGCTTAGTACCTCCTGCTCCTTATCCTTAGTCAGCTGTGTCTTTTTGCGAGACTCCATGCTAAGTAATGCGCGCTTGAGCTTGTCTTTGGCGTCGGCGTCTTCGGTCTTGCGGATTGCGGCTTTGAGGTCTGAGATTTCCGAGTCCCGGTATGTCTCGAGGAAGGCGTAATTTTTCTTCGTTTGAAATTCGTTGATCGGCCCACTCAGGGGCTCGAAGCGCGGGTCTCGGGCCTCGGCTTTGGGAACGTGGACGACTTCGCGGCGGCGGGAGACGGCCTTCTTAGAGGAGAGCTCGGTGGGGGCGTGTTTCGAGGAGCGGGAGAAGTCGCGGGTATCTTTTTTGCCGGCTCTGCGTTCGAGGGCTTCGGAGCCGGCATGGTCGCGGAGTCGCTTTTCTGGCTGTGGAGAGAGAGTCCCTGGCCCAAGGTCGTCGTGTCGTTTGCGCTTCCCGAGGGTTTTTTGGGCTTTGGCGAGGGCACCGAAGGAGATTGAACCGATGTCTTCTTCGTCTGTTTGGCTGTTGTCGCCTCTTTTCGACTACAATCACAATGAATACGGTAGAATATAAACAAATTTAGGCTCCTCACCCCGTCCTGGATATCATTTTCGCCATCCACCTCGGTGTACTCGGTCGAGGTTGTGCTGGAACGTGAAGCCCCCGCCAAAGGATCATTTTCCTGGACAACTTCATCGTCACTTTCGTCTTTTCTTGCCTTTATCCTCTTCTGCAGAACTTCCGCAAGTCCCATACCGTAAAACACAGTTTAATGTAAGAGCAGTTAGAAAACAAAAGGTTGTCGGCCAAAGGTGCTATTCCGCGACAACTAGGTTGTATGGATCAAGGGTCAACTACGCTAGGGCTAGATAGTTATGGGATACCTGGTGCGGTTTTCTAAAAGAGCAGCAGCAGGTGGTATCAACAAGCCTACGCTCGTTTAAGTTCGGCATACATCGGGGACTGTGTGGTATAAGTGTCGTGAAAAAGTTCTCTAGTTCTGGAAGCTTGAGAAGGAGCCATATGAATGGGAGTAAGTAATATAGCTCAAAAAACAATCGGCTACCGTCGCAATCGAATCACAGTGGCTCTGCTCAGTGGCTCTGCTCCTTGGCCATGCACCAGTCTGTAGAGCATGCACACACTCTTTATATACAAACTGAGCCAGCGGCAGGACCCACTGACCCTCCTCATATTCTAACTCCGCCATCTTCTTCTTCTGATACAACAGTCGATGATGCTCCTGGACTCCTCATCTCGGCCCAATCCCAGCTCCAGCCCTCGTCGACTTCGAATCTCGAGTTCTTGATATACGAACTCACGTTGTCCCACATCCGCGCCTCTTCTAGGTATGATGTCACCTGCCCAAGCACATCGAAGTCTGCTTTCCTGTCCCCAGATCTGGTAAACTCCGGCATCTGGACTAGATTATGCGGCTGCGCGCTGGCTTTGAGCATGCTGTCGTCCAACAGTAGCGTGTTATGCTGACCCCATCTTCCTCCGACGTCAGACCAATGATGTGTATATTGAAGTGTCTCATTCGCCCAAATGCGGTCCAGGCGCTTGTATACCTGAGTCTTTTCAACATATTGCGCCGGAGTTAACCCAAAAGTATCTCGAGCCCACTCCCCAAGCAGAGTCTTTCGTTGTTCCGGCGTGAAGAGCCGGGCACAGATTGCTGAGACATTACCACGGGTAGCAGAGGACCAAACAAGAACTTTGTGGTTAGAAAGGCAGTAACTGAGGAATTGAGGAAGGAGAGGGCGTGGTGTGTAGCTTGATGAACCAACCTTGCGGTATAGGAGGGTACCATTCAAATCCAGCACTAGGAGGAGGCGCTGGGGACTTTGGAGGCGATTTGCCGGGCGGGACGCGAAAGCCAGGTAAGCTTTCTCAGGCCTTGGGACGGGAGGGGGCTTCGGTGACTTGAATGTGGAGCGTGACTTGGTTTTGGTCTCGTTAATTGGAGTTGGTAAGTTAGAGGCTTCTGTTGTAAAACCACGGAGATTGTATCTTGCAGTAGGTGGGGTAGAGCGTGTCCATTGCACAGAAACAAAGGGTATTGCAGTCGCCGCGCGGTTGTTCTGCAACGCTTGGGTCGACGAAAACCTATGGGATTTGTCAACACGCCATGGTGGCACCTTGCGAAATTGTAGCACTGACTTGGTGGGTTCATAGGGTACGAATCCTCGGCCAAGCTGATGATTTGTGACATCCTTAGCTCCGATCGGTAGAGATACTAGGGGTTCGCCAGCTTGCAGCATCGAGTTGTGAACGTTTCCATTTTTCAAATCTTGAGGTAGTTGAGCCGCCGGACTTTCAAAATTTCGAACTGTCGGTGTTTTCGAATGAAGATCTTTAGAGCTTCTGAAACTTGTGCGTGATGTATGTTCAACGTGCGGTTGGATTAGAGGCGCGGTAGGTATTGGAGGTAGGCAAGTATCTTTCACTTCGGCATCAAGGCTCAGACTTTTAGACGGATATGGTGCCGGCGTGTTCTTCAGTTTATTTATTCGGCGCTGGCTGTAGTCTCCAGGAGGCTTTTTCTCCTTTAGGTTCATAGCTCCTAAGCCTGTCTCGAGGCCGTCCATCTTTAGGCCAAGTCTTTGCCAAGAGACCTGTGTGCTCCGTTTCAAGGCTTCAATTCGTGCAGGCAGATTCCCTTCAACCTTGACGGTTTCCATCGTTTAGTAGCGTTCTTGCAAAGGCTCAGTCAACTTTACCTGGGAGTTGAACAGTAGGGGTGACGTTGCATGGTTAGGCAGTGTGGGTAGCGTTGTGATGAAGGAGGATAATGACCGTAAAACCCTTAAGTAGTGATCGTTCCGCCTAAAGATTCGAAAGTATGTCCTGTACATCCGCTGAGGGCTGTCAATAGGAAGGTAAGGTAACAACGAAGAAACCGAAGAAATCGAAGTAAACGTGCCTGTACCTGTCATCGCTGTAGGAGGCGGCCTAATGCACGTCATTCCCGGGATTGTCGCGCGAATAACCTACTCGTATGTACTTCATAAAGTTGCTGGTGCATTTTGATGGTCGGATAGGTAGGTTGGATCTTTATTATATGAATGAAGTACCTGAAGTGCCACGAGAACGTATCGTGGCAATTCTCGGATTCCCCGTCGCTAGCTAGGACCTGAACAATTGGTCGTCTTCTGCTTGGATACTTTGCTAAGACAGACCCAAAGTCGGCTCTTCCAATAAGAAATATGAGTTACGGTAACTTCTCTGCAGACGTCTATAGTAGATGGCTTTGACAAGACTGAATGTTTCTAGATTGGGTCTTAGATGGGGGCTACTTGCCACAAGCTGTCATACGATTTGGAATTCGACGACAGCTTCGAGACCGGCTCAATGTTATCCAGACTACAAGTCTTGAGGATGCATACAAGACAAAAATGCAATACGTCAAAGCCTTACGTACGCGACCAATCGCCATTGAGACTGGTGCAGCAAACACACAGCATTACGAAGTTGGTACGGGCGTACTGCAAGCTTGTTTGGGGCCAAGAATGAAGTATAGCTGCTGTCTATATCCAAAGGGAACCGAAACCTTAGGGCAGGCAGAGGTAGAGATGCTTGAGACATATGTGGAGAAGTCGGGGCTAGCCGACGGGATGAGGATTCTGGACCTTGGGTGCGCGAACAAATTCCATGGGCTAGATTGCGTACAGGACTGATGAATGGCCTCTAAAGTTGCGGTTGGGGTTCAGGGGCGCTCTTCTTCGCTGAGGTATTTCCAAAGGCCAAAATTACCGCCTTTTCTAATTCTCGGACGCAAAAAGAGTTCATCGATAATCAAGCCAAAGAGAAAGGACTGACAAATCTTGTCGTCATCACTGGGGACGTTGTGGATTACGAATTCGAGAGGGATAGCTTTGACCGCGTGATCTCAATTGAGCTATTTGAGCACATGAAGAATTACGAACTCTTGATGGCAAAGGTAGCAAGAGCACTGAAGCCGGGAGGGAAACTCTTTGTGCATATCTTTGCTCACAAGACTACTCCTTATGATTTCGAAGATGGCTGGATGAGCACACATTTCTTCACTGGTGGCACCATGCCCAGTGCGGACCTGCTGCATTATTTCCAAGGGAACCTCAAGCTAGAAGAGCAGTGGTGGGTAAATGGGAAACACTATGCTATGACTTGCGAGGTTAGCAACCCCGCGACTGGATATACTTCTCGACATACCTTTTGCTGACTGAACTAGGATTGGCTATCGAAGATGAACTCCTGCAAAAAGGAGATTTGGCCCCATCTAGAACAAACGTACGGAAAGAATAATACAGCGATGTGGTTCTACAGATGGCAGATCTTCTACATGGCGTGTGCAGAATTATTCGCATTTGAGGGTGGAGATACGTGGGGCGTATCCCACTACCTCTTTCAAAAGCCGCTGCCAGCATGAGGATGCTAATCCCATGTTATACTTGGCAAAACTGGGGGTTTAGAGCGGCGATATGTGGGTATTGCACGTTAGAAAGTCTAGTCACCTACGGCCACCTCAAATTTTCATTCAGTATGTACATAGAACCAAACGCCGTAAACTTGAGGGATGCTCTTTGGTAATTTCATAGAAGCCTTCCTCCGAGCTCGTGGAACCAAGGTATGTGTACTCCATAGTGAGAAAGACTATTCTCAGTGATCCCATGGATGCTTCCAACCCAGCAACGCAGCCCCGTCTTTCTTTGCGCGGTACATCAGCTGCCATTCACGTTAGTCGTTGACAGCTACCACGTCATGGTAAAGGACTCGTACGAAGAACCACATTGAAGCGCCCAGCATTGTTGCGGAATATCGATATAGAGGTCGTGCCTGTAACGACACAGCCCATTCAGCTTCTAGACCTCGATCTACTGATGTGAAGGCGGAGAAAGATAACGAACCGGATGGACGTGGATTGGGTGGTTTCCAGCCATTGCTTCCTTCCGCTCGAAAACGTCTAGCAATTCCTTAGAAAGAGTATAGGAGTTTACGGCAACGCGAATATCAATGACTTACTCTCAGGTTTCTCAAGAGAGTTCACTTAATGTACACCTTACTGCAGTACTCCGTAGTCATGCTCCTTTCCCCCAGCACTTACTGTAGTACTGACTAGTGACTACTGAGTGTCGCCGCGAAATCGACCAATACGGCGGCTAGTCCTAGTGCCCGAATAGAGTACAGTACTACTACTGTATCCTTGCGCGCCTTTGGATCTCATGAATGAATGAAATAAATTCAGGTACGGAGGTACGGTTATTC
>JAABUW010005606.1_pt1 | contig 16235 bp, 20 predicted proteins | sample 5560081 | NCBI WGS metagenome assembly JAABUW01 (sample SAMN10711882, study PRJNA513363) | rock metagenome | isolation source: Antarctica rocks | place: Antarctica: Victoria Land, Knobhead sud | reverse complement strand
CCCGCGGTCAGCAGACCCGACCCAGTCTGGGTGAACACCAACACCGACAGGGCGACCCGGGCGAGTTGGTCCCCGACCAGCGACTGCATGTCCGCCAGCCACAGCCACCGAAACTCACGAACCCGCAGAATATGGCGAAACTGCACAGTCCGCCGCTCAGTCGGCGGCACTTCGGTATCCCCGCACCGGGCTCTCGCGTCCTTCTGGATCTGCCACGCACCGTATGTACCACGCTCCCCAACCTTCGTCGGCTTTCCGGCTCCAATAGCCCAGGCCACCAGCACTAGGCCCCGCATAGGCCCCCGTCATCGGGAATCACTGCGGACAGGGCTTACGGGACACTCGGTGCCAGGACTGACCTCGGCGAACGCAGATTGTTCGAAGTCGGCTGCACCGTCCCGGGTGACGATCGTCTATCGGAACAGGTCCCGAGAGCTGCAGACCGATTCGGTAGTTGGCTTCGTACGCTGGATCGGAGACGAAATTCTCAGACAGATTCCGGACGCGACGACCTGGGCATGCCCCCTCGACGGGGAAACAGGCAGGCCGACGAGCCCGCGACCGGTCACAGGCGACGCGCCCAGCGCGGCGGCTAAGCGGGCGCCCCAGCGCCCGTGCCCGACACCCAAGTTGCCAGCTTCGAGGGGCACACACCGTCCTTGCCCTGATCTGCGTGGCCGCCGGGATAGTTCTTCTGCTGTGGTGCCTGCGGCGGTTGCGGGCGAAGCTGTCCGCCGAGCCTGCACGGCAGAAATAGCTGGCAGAACTGCTTTCGCTCGACGGCGTGTTCGGGTGGGAGCAGAGGGTCACTGAGGGTTGTCATCGTCGAGGGTGCCGACCAGGCGACGCTCCTCCTATCTTGATCGGTATTGCCGTTAAACCTTCCCGGGCGCACGCTGGCGGTAAGGATGCGGCACAGAAGGAGCCACGATGGCGAACAATGATCGCCTGAACCACGGTTCTGGTCGGCGCAACCACGTGAAGTGGGAACAGGATCTTCCGCTGCCTATCATCTACGGCGCCGCGGTGCTGGCCGCCGGCGTCATTCTCCTCGTCATGGGAACTCACCCCGTCGTTGCCGCGATCTGCGTGATCCTCGGCGCGGCTTTGCTGGTGTGGTGCCTGCGACTGGTGCGGGTGGATCTGTCCGCCAGGCATGTCGGGCCTCAGGTACCGAGGGACCCTGGAGATATTCCGTCTTCAAGATAGATCACCGCCGTGATCGACTTCAGCACCGCCGCCAGGCGTCTAGCCTGCGCAGTGTCCACGAGGTGACAGGCCTCATCTGGAGTCACCAACCGGGACTCAGCGATTTCCTTAGCCGGCAACCGTAGTGACTAGATCTCCCCGGGCTGCAGCACCCTGCCGACGACTATCTCTCCAATTGATGGGCGATGCCGATGAATACATCACAAACGGTCCTGGCCTACGCGTTACCTACAATCCTGGTGTTGGTCGCCATTGCATTCTTGCTGACGCGATTGCGCTCGCGGTCAGGAAGGTACTACTTTGCAACTTCGATTCCTTCAAAGCGGTTGGTATTAACGTATCTATCGCTACCAATTATAAGCGTCCTTGTGTTGATAGCGTTTGCGGTAACTAACACTAGCGGACCGCTCGTAAGCATATTTGCGGTGACACTTTTTGTTCCGCTTGTAATGTTAGCGATCAGGACGTTTATCACGCCGAACCTCACTAAGTAGCCGGTTTGAAACGCCTCAGTGGCCTGACCCGTTACAGCGCCGGGGCGGGGCGAGCAGACGTGAGACGTTCATTTGCGCCCCAGGCGTCGCATCAGCTCGGCCCAGGCCGTCGCGATCCGGGCGGTGTCCCAGCCGGTGTCGGTGACCGGGCCGGAGAAGCCGAAGCCCGGCAGGCTGGGGATGACGTCTGGCAAGCTGAAGCTTGTGTTGGATACCTCGTTGACATGACGCAATCAGAGTCGGCGTCAGAGGCAGAGTGGTTGCGTCAAGTGGCGTGGTTGCTGGCCCAGTGGCACCCGAGCCGCAACGAGCCGCTGGACCCAAAACTTCTCCAGGCGGGGTCGAACCGGCGAGTGTGGTGGCAGTGCCCGGCCGGGCACGAGTGGCAGACCACCATCGCCGGTCGTGCGCGCCGTGGAACACGGTGCCCGTACTGCATGGGCCAGCGCGCCAGCGCGAGCAACAACCTTGCGGTGACCGCCCCGGAGGTGGCGGGCACCTGGCACCCGACCCGGAACGAGACATTGACACCGGCGGCGGTGACACCGAAGTCGGGTTGCGTCATCTGGTGGTTGTGCCCGGCCGGGCGCGAGTGGCGGACTTCGGTCTACGCCAGGGTCTCCCTCCGGAGTGGATGCCCCTACTGCGCGGGCCAACGGGTGACCGACGAGACCAGCCTCGCCCAGCGCCACCCAGCAGTGGCCGGGGAATGGCATCCCACTCGTAACGGGAACCGCACGAACGGCGCGCAGCTCAGCATCGACCGTCACACGCCGCGCGCGCGGCCGCGCAACCCTCTCGGTCGCGGCCAGGTCCGCACTGCAGGGCAGGTAACGGCCACGGGCGTCGACGTTGCGGCGGAGCTCCCTGCTGACCGTGGCCGGGGAACGACCCAACTCCCGCGCGATCTCGCGCACCGTGCGCTGCTCCCACCGCAGGTCGGCGATCACCATCCGCTCGTCCAACGACAAATACCGGGGATGCCGCGTCCGCGGCGCCGCGATGTGCACCGGCGGATAGTGCACCGCCTCACCCGCAGTGTTCGCGATCGTGCGCCCGAGTCGCCACCGCGTCCCGGTCCTGCGGTTGATCCCGACCAGCCGACACGCCTCCCGGTTGCTCACCCCGTGCGCAATCAACCGAACAAACCGATCCTGCTTCTCCGTCAACGCACGACCCGCATGCGTTATCCGAGACCGTCCCATCACAACCTCCGCCGAGCGTCGAGTGTTGCGACGTTCACTGGAATCTGCCCTGCCACAGTGGGGCCAAGTCGGGTTGACACACTCAGCCGCCGTTGGTGCTCCTGCCCGGTGAGAGAACAGGCGTCAGCGTCGGCGCGGATGCCCGGCTTCTCCAGCATGCCGACCTGTTCTAATAGCCGATCCTTGGGTCCTCGCCGCCGCTCCCGACGTGGACGCGGAGTACGGGTGACGAGGACGAGCCCAGGATTGCTTCGATAGAAGCGGCTGCCGGGAGGCCTACCCGAGCAGCTAGCGTCACCACTTGAGGTAGCCAGCCGGACCCACAGGGACGGATCGTCTCGTGTTCGAACGCCTGCACCACGTGGAACTGGCCAGCTGCTGAGGTAGCGAGTGCGGAAATGCCAGGATCGCGCACTTACACACCTTGTTGACTTTCAGGCTGCGGGCGTGCGTCCGACGTTGATGGTGAGGGTTAAGGCATCCGTGTCGACGCTGGTCGGCATGTCTGTACCCCCCTCTCTAAAAGAAAGGAGGAACTCGCGGAGAGCGTCCAGCAACATGTCCTGTGCCTCCTCGCGTGAGGGCGCGGCAGTGATAACACCGGGCAGCTCCACCAGCCCGGCCTGCGTCCAGCCGCCTTCGACCTGCTCATAGATGGGCGTCAGTTGCAACAGCTCTCGCACGGCGTTCACGCTTCCAGAGTAGAGCCGATCTGGTGAGAACAACATGCTGGCGCTGCTCCCCTGCGTGCTCAGGCACGGCCGGCACTCGCCGCCGATACGGCAGGCGGCATTGGTTCTGCGAGGGGACTTGCACGGGTATCTGACGGGTATTTGAGGTACTAACTACACCACCCGCTGAAAAGGCAATCCAAACTCTCTAACACCGAGGCATTCGTCGCTCGTGTGGGCCATACTGAAGTCATGCCGCGCCCACCACACCCGCTCGCCGCCGACCAGGACGAGACGGTCGACGACTTGCTGAGAACATCCGCACGCACCACTCAGACCGTCCCACTGAGGCGCGTCTTCCTCCAGCAGGGCGCGCAGCGTAAGCCGCGTCCCGGTCCGTTGGCCGCTCTGCTGCGCGCCCACGACGAACGCGCTCTCGATCTGTTCCTCCTACACCGCGCCATGGCAAGTGCGGAGCCTTGGGACGTTACCCGCGACGCCCGCGTGTGGGCGCGAGCGCTCGGGTTGCACCGAGACACCGACGCCGGTGTCGCAGCCGTGTCCAAGACCTGGCGCCGGCTTGAAGAGAGTCACACGCTGGTATGCCGGGATCGGCGAGGCCGACTCGCGAAGATCACGGCGCTGCGCGAGGACGGGCTGGGCAAGTCGTACACATCTCCCAACGGCAGCAAGCGTAGTGAACGATACTTCAAGCTGCCATATGACTACTGGACGGCTCAGCAACGCTGGTACCGCGTCCTGCCGTTCCATGCCAAAGTCATGCTGCTCGTCTCACTCAGCCTCCCCGCCGGATTCGTTCTACCCACTCAGCGCGCGCCCGATTGGTATGGCATCAGCGCTGACAGCGCGGACCGCGGCCTGCGCGAACTCAACAAAGCCGGCCTACTGCGACGCGAGATCTCGGTCAAAAAAGCACCTCAAGCGCCGTTGGGCATCGCCCAGGAGTACCACCACACCCTGCTGTCACCCTTCACCCAACGCCGCGCACTCGCGACGGTCACGACACTGCGCAGCGTCTCGTGATCCGGCTACGCGACCTCCAGCGGCATCTCCGGCACGAGGGCTGCGAATTGCTGCGCGAGGGCGCAAAGCACACGATCTGGAAGAACCCAACGAACCAGAAGCGGACGAGCGTGCCCCGCCATCGAGAGCTACCTCTCACGACAGCGAAGTCCATCTGCGCACAACTCGGAGTCCAAACCATCTGAGTCGGGCTCAACGGGTTTGGACTGGACCCAGACCCCGCCGTGCACCGCTGATGGTTCAAGTTGATCTCCGCGGCAGCGGCGTCAGGTGCAGATGCCATCAGCGTGCGGACAAGATGCCACGTAGCGGCTCGTGGTCGTCGCGGATGACGGTGAGGCATCGTCACGATGACCGCGACATCACCGCGCGAGCCTGGATGGGTGATCACAGTCCAGTGTGCTTGCGTAGCGCGTTGCCGAGAGCGGCCGCGACGTCGACGGCGACAGCGTTCCCAATTACACCCATGACGCGGCTGCGTGGCCCGGGGAACTCGTAGTCCCGGGGAAATCCTTGTACCAGCGCTGACTCTCGCACGGTGAGGTAGCGCACGGTGCCATCGAGTCCGCGGAGCATGGCCTCGCCGCCGCTAACCCCGTGGACGCCCGCCTTAATCGTCTTGCTGGGGAGGTCTAGTGGGCTACCGGTGTGCTTGGCGTACGCCCGGGCGCCGGGGATGGCACGGTGGTTGGGCCATGTCTCGGTGCCGTCGCCGTCGTAAGGGTCGGGGACATCGGCGAGTGCGTCTCGAAGGGTGCCCCAGGACTCGAGGTTGGCTGGGGCGCCCGTTCGTTCGATTCGGCGTAAGTGACCGCGGACATGTTTCGGGGCCTCGGCCGGCGATTCCAGGTTGTGCCGCTCCCAATACTCCTTGGTTACCCACTGCTGCCGCAGAAGGACGTCGCGAGAGTGCGTGAGTGTCAGACCAGGCCAGGTGCTTGCTCCGTGGACGTCGGTGCGGATCGCCACAAGGAACACCCTGTGCCGATGCTGAGGTACGCCGAGGTCGGCGGCGTTGATCTCATCCTGATAGACGCGGTAAGTCTGGTCATCGGTCGTACCCAGCAGTCGAGCATGGTGATGGCTCCACAGCTCATCAGCGTCGATAGGCGCGACATCGGGTCGTCGGAGCTGATCCTTCACGTAGTCGAGGTAGGGGGCGAAGGATGGTCGCGTCAGGCCTGGCACGTTTTCGAAGATCACGAGCTCGGGTTTGAGGCGGCGGACCACTTCTAGTGCCGCTGGAAACATGTTGCGGTCATCGCTGTGTCCAGCGTGGGCTCCGGCGAAGGAGAACGGCTGGCAGGGCGGCCCGCCAGCAACTAGGTTCACCGGGCCAGTCCCGCCGAGCGCTGACAGACTTTTGCGGACGTCTTCTTCGATGACTTGATCTGGTTTCCACAGTTCCGGTCGGAGTTCGGCGTTGTGGCGTAGGACCCGGGCAGCGGGCGCCCACCATTCGACGAGTGCTTGGTGAGTAAATCCGGCCGCCCGCATACCCAGTGCCATTCCGCCGCCGCCCGCGAACAACTCAACGGACTGCGGTTCACGGCGCTGAGTCATGAGGCCGTGCCCATTGCGCTGCGCTGTGTACGACGGATCGCTAGCTCGATCGAGTCGGCGCAGGGATCGACAGCGCGACGAAGGGTTGACTCCCATAGCCTTATGACTTGCCAACCGTCGGCGGTCAACAGGGCGGACACGTGTTGGTCCCGCTTGATGTTTCCACCGATTTTGGCGCGCCAGAAGTCGCCGTTAGTAACGGTGTCGAAGTAGGCGTCGAAGCTGCTGTGTCCGCGGAGGCGCCAGGTGTTTCCGTGCCAGTAGTCGCCGTCGACGAAGACGGCAACCCGGGGGCCAGCGAAGACTAGGTCGGGTTTCCCGGGCAGCCGGGTGTGGACTCGGTATCGAAGCCCCCGACGATGTAGCTCTCGGCGTAGCAGTAGTTCTGGCCCGGTGTCGCGGTTGCCGATGGACGCCATGATGCGGGAAGTCACGGCTGGGTCGCGGATCATGGTGTGCACCGCTGAGTTGTTGGGGCGAGGTGCTCTCGCATGTGGTGGACGCTTAGCCCACAGCGAGTTGCCAAGGCCTTGCGCAGCTGGATCTCGTCGTTGGGGCTGATTCGGTCGGGTGGTTGCATGACGACGATGTGAGCGTCCATCCCATCGACCGCCGCTCGAAGGGCGGCCCAGAGGAGGTTGCGGAAGTTGTGTGGCGCCCCCCAGGTCACGTATGCGCGGGTGGTGTTCAGTTCAGCCAGGCAGTGCGACGGTTTGATTCCCTCGCTGCCTGTCACGACGGTTGCCTCCGCGCCGAGGGCTGCCTGGATGATGTCAGCGGGTGTGGTACTGGCTTCGCGCCCGAAGCGGGCATAGCCGGTGCCGCGGCGTGCCCGCGAGTACTCCTTCATCGGACCGTCTTTGATCCACGATCGTGCGGCTTCCGGCGTCATGTACTTGCCGAGTACTCCCCCGATGTGTGGGTCCTCGGTCCACCGGCCGTAGACACGGCTGCGTTCGTGCAGGGGCAACGTCTCCCACTCGAGCCGCTCCGCGTCGGCGTACAAAGCGGTGATGACAGCGTCGAGTTGGTCTGCGGGAACAAGTGTCTCGCGTCTCATGTTGGCAGCACGTCCGGGTCGAGGAACTGCAGGCGCGCCTCGTCGTTGCTGGTTTCGACGTCGGCCGCGTCTTTGATCCACTGTTCCATGAGGCTTTCGGCATCCACGTTGCTGAAGGTGATCTGCGGCTGCGGAACGCGGGGCAGCACTTCGATGTCCTCGGCGTCGAGCTGGCGTCGCATGCTGAGCAGGGCCGCGACGCGCCGTATGTCGCTGACGAAGTCGAGTGCGAGCACGCTGTCTTTTCCGGCCCGCAGCCGCAGGCCCCGGCCGAGTTGCTGCACGAAGATTCGCCGGCTGTGGGTGACGCGGGCGAAGCACAGAATGTTGACGTCGGGGACGTCGACACCCTCGTTGAGGATGTCGACGGCCGCGAGTAGCGGGATGCGTCCCGCTCGGAAGTCGAGGAGCCGTTGTTGACGTTCACGCTTAGGCATGTCGGCGTGGAGTGCGGCGGCGCTGCGCCAGTCGGGGACCTGTCGGAGAAGTTGCTGCATCCGTTCCGCGTGCGCAATGGTTTGGCAGAACACGATCCCGCGGGGCTGGGAGACGGTGTGCCAGGCCCGGAGCAGGGCTTCGACGACGGCTTCGTCTCGCTGGGTCAGGAACAGTCGGCTATTCAGTTCTTTGATCGAGTATTGGTGCTCACTGGCGTCCTTGACAGCGTCCCAGTCGATGTTGTCGACGAAGAGTCGGTAGTCGACGGCGGCCAGGTAGCCGCGCCTCATTCCCTCCTCGATGCCGAGCTTGTAGCTGGCGGCACCGAAGCGCGTCTCGATGTCGTAGTGGTCGCCGCGCCACGGGGTTGCGGTGACCCCGAATTGCGGGGCCGCGTCTAGTTCGGTGAGGAGTCGGTCGAACGTGCCGTCTTCTCCGACGTGGTGGGTCTCGTCGACCATCACCAGGCCCGGCTTCCAACCTTTGAGGACGGCTGTAAGAGCGCTGTCGACGGTCGCGCACGTCAGGCCGGAGAGGTCATCGGGCTTTTCATCACCGGTCAGGACCTGGGTCTTTACCCGCTTGGGCAGGTGTCGCCACAGAGCCCGCTCCAGCTGGCTGACCAGGTCCTTAGTGTGTGCGACGACGAGCACGTCCTGGTCGGGGTTCTCGGCGATAAAGCGACGGATGGCCTCACCGCCCACGACGGTCTTGCCGAGACCTGTGGCCAGGATCAGCAATGCCCGTTGGCGCTTTTGAAGATCCGCCCAGAGCGCGGACACCGCGGCGTCTTGGTAGTCGCGCAACGCAAGGGCCGGGTATTCCTCGGCGCTGGCTAGGAGTTGCTGCAGGTCCGCCCCGGACCAAAAATCGATGTTTCGCCCGATGCGCTGCAGGGTGCGGGCACGCTGCAGCGCATCGGGGCTGGGGCGGGTGTTGGTGATGACGGCGGCACGGCTGGCGCCGTAGTGATCTTGCGCGGCGCTGACCTCATCGACGCCGGCGCGCGGGACCGCTCCGCGGGCGCGCCATTTGCATTGGAAAACCCACAGCTCGCCATGGAGTTCCCCGAGCAAGTCCCCGCCCATGTCACCGGAGCCGTCGATGTTGACGACGTCCCGGAACCCGAGCTGTCCGAGCAGACGCTCTACCTGCCGGGTGAAGCGGTACGGGCCGCCCGTGTGCAGGAGCTGCGCGGCCAGGTAGGAGGAAGCCATCTCAATCCTCGGGGCTTGGCACGAGCTCTTGCTCGAGCAGCACACACGACAGTCGGCCGCGTTGCAGCTCTTCCGTGCCGCGCCTGGTCGGCCGATCAGCGAGGACAGCAACGTCACCGAGCAGATCAACAATTCGCTCGGCCGAGAACTTGCGGGCAGTCTGGTCGCTGAGACCGGTGAACACTGATCGAAAGATTCTGCCGTCGAGGAAGGCATCGGGCTTGTACTGAACGAGCCGAACCAGAGCTGAGGCGGGTACGTAGGTGATCCAGTCGCCTGTGCTCAGCACGTCGTCCCAGCTGTCCGACCCACCCTCGAGCGCAAAGGTCTGCTCTGCGGTGGCCTGGTCCTCCCTCCCGACGTAGGACCAGTACCCGGCGGCGTTGCCGGCCACGACCGGCAGCATCGCCTCGCGGACACGGCTGAGCAGCCGGCCCGCCGTAGCGGTAATGAACGGTCCGGCGATCTTGTGGTCAGGCAGGCAACGTTGCTTTATCTCGTAGAACAGGGCGGACAGATTCTGGTCACTGCTGTCACGAACCCGCAGGTACTCGGCGAGCTCGACCACGATCAGATCCCTGGTGTCCGCCGCAAAGTCGAGGAAAACCGGGTGGTCCCCGTCAACGAATACCTCGACCCGGGAACCACGTCCCGCCCCGACGTACACGGGTAGCCGCTCGGTGGTGTTAAGTCGGTGCAGAGAATGGCCATGGGTTAACCAGACAGTGACTTCTAACGCAGCACCGTGGCCGGGTAGACCGTATTTTGCCTCCATGTCCGGTAGCGGGACTCCGTCCGCGCGCCATCGTTCGCGACGTTCATCCTCAGTTTCCGGCCGAGGGTCAGGTTTGGGTTGAGGTGTGGTGCCGCCACTGGTCGGTGGAGGCAGCAACCCTTTTTTGGCCAGAATGTCTCCTGGCTCCGACTCAGTTTCGGTGTCATCTGGTGGTGTGCGCGGCCGATCGTGCAGCTCGGCGGCTTCGTACCACTTTTCGTCGGTTTGGTACTCAGCGACGCCGCGGCGGAACAACTCCGCCCACTCCCTGGCCTTCTCGTGGATCGCTCGTTGTCCATCTCCGGGGATGAGGTAGTTCAGGCCGGGGTCGTTGCGGCGGTAGCCGTTGAACAGCCGTGCGAGCGGGCTGCGGTTCTGGGGGTAGCCGAGGGTCTTGGCCTGTTTGGGTAGCAGGGGGCCCTCACCGCGTAGCGTCTTCACAACGCGTTTCCAGTCGGGGGTGTCGTACTCGAAGGCGTTCTTTTGGTAGTTGACCCGCACGTGATCAACGTGGATTTCCCCGACGATGCGCCCGGTTCCGGGCACCTCGATGGGGTACTCCGGTTCACCGCGGCCGGAGGGGTCGTCGGGGTCGTCCCAGCGGAACAGGCTGTTGTCGCGGAGCAGGATCTTGCGTCCGTTGCGGATGAAATCGATGCCGTAGTCGTTTTTGTGTAGGTAGCGCTGGATACCCAGCCAGCCCCAGATCTTTCGTTCGCGGATCTCCAGCCGGTCGCTGCCACAGGCGCTGCACGTGTCGGCGTCTGGGTCCTGCCACAGCCCGCAGTTTTGACAGGCCGCGCGGTCGGCTAAGGACTCGTCGATGTGGATGCCCGCGGGAATCTTATCGCCGCTGCGCACGACGGAGCGGCTGTCATCCCACACGCAGGCGCGCCGCGGCTTGACGGTGTCGCCATCGATGACCAGTCGGAAGCCGCGGTGCTCGAGCAAGTCGCTGTAGACGTCCCCCAGTACGGCTTTGATCTTCGGCTTCTGTCGGCTGAGCGTGTCGTGGTGCTCGGGTTTCAAGTCGCGGATGACAACTTCCGTGCCGTGCTCGTCGGGTGTGCTTTTGGGCTCCTCCGAGACGGGCAGCAGGAAGTCGGTTCCGGTTGCGAGGTCTCGCAAGTTGACCGTGACACTGGTCCACGTCGGGTCGTCCGCTCGGGCCGTCCGGACTTGGGCGACGTGCCCCAGACGGGCGGTGGCGATGTTGAAGCCGACGCCGAACAGGCCGAGCTGGCCATAGCGCTCGTTGCTTGTCCATCCGGCCCGTAGTGCGTTGTTGAGTTGTTCCAACGTCATACCAGGTCCGTTGTCGCGGACCCAGACCTCACCCTCACGGGGGGTGCTGTTCTTGCCGGGCAGGGTGATCACCACAGTGGGCGTCTCATCGAGTGGTCCAGGATTGCGGAGGAACTCGTCGAAGGCATTGTCGACCAGTTCCGCGAGGCACTGCCATGGAGCGAACTCGATGTCGCCAAGCACGCTGAGCAGGCGTGGGTGTGGCGCGACGTTGATAACTCGCGACTCGCTCGTAGCGGACATGCTGGTCCCCCGGATCATTGAAGACCCTCATGGTGCCAGCCGTCGCCGACGCTCTACGGCCCGAGGCGTCCCTAGCCGCCGCCAGCGTGCCTCCAGCTGCGCCCGGGTTCCAGCACCTCCCGAATCAGGGCAAACAACGACTCGACGCTGGAATCCTCGCTGTCACCGAACGCGAGTGGACCGTCGTCGTACTCGCTGTCTGTGACGTAACGCCCTACGCCCCAGCCTCGCTGTTCCTCCCGCTCCCAGGACAGGGAATCTTCAGCGTCGGTGATGAGCAGGTGCTGCCCGGCTTCCAGGGTTACTTCCAAGGCCGCGCACATGCCCCCCGTCTGGGTGAACACCGCAGACAGCCCGGCGTCGTTCAAGGCCGTAATGACGTCGGCGTAGCGGGCCGCTCCGACGGCCATGGCCTCGTCCATCCGGGTGCGGATCACAGCCGCACCTGGACACCAATACGGCTAATGGTGTTGTGGTACTGCCGGGTGGCGTCGTTGGCGTCCTCGGAGAGTTCGACGAACTCGGCGGCCGCCAGACGCACCGGCCACTCCCCATGCGCCAAAAGCAACCGGATGGAAGCTTCAGAGGTGTCCATGCCCGACGCGCCGCGCAGCAGGGCCTCGGCCAGTTCGGGGTCGTTGGCGGTCACGCTGTAGCACTCCCCTCGTTGGTGGTGGGTTCAGTATCAAGCGAACGGCTGACACGCTGGATAGGCGACAACAAGGTCGACGCGTGGTGCAGCCGTTCGGTGGCGGCGCGCTGCTCTTTTCCGATGCTCAGCAGGTGGTCGAACAGCAGGTCTTGGGGCAGCTGCTCGGCGGCGGCGGCCATGGACCGAGCCGCGCGGTGAAAACCGCCGCGGTAGCCGGCGGAGAGCACGGCCAAGGCGTAATGCCCCACCGTTTCCGGGACGGCACCGGCGATCGTGACGGATGACAGGGCCCGGGTGAGTTGGGCGCCGCGGTGCCCACCGGTACGCCCGGACTGGGTGAGCCTGCTCGCGATACTCGCCGGATCGTGCGGGTCCCTGGTCCGAACCTGGGCGGTGATCACCTCGAACAGCTCGCCGTAAACACCTCGGTCGAAGTCGGTGCTGCACAACAGGTCGCTCACGCGCCCGGCAATGTCGGTCGCCGACCACAGCAACGCACACAGACACAGGGCTTCGACATCGGTACGCGGATCATCGAGCAGGTCCCCGACCTCGATCAGATCCCCTGCGTCGACCTCATGTGTTGCGTCCTCGTCGGTGTCCTCGGTACTCATCCCCGCCTCCCCCGGTTGCCCTGGTCCACCTCTGCCCGCGAACAGGTCGCCGACCAAGTGGTGTTGCCCTACCCCTGCTGGTCCGCAGTCTCCTCGCCCACACCGCCCGCCGTGGTATCCGTGTGGGTCTCCGGTACGTCGCATTCCGGTCCCGGCGGCACTTCCTCGGCGACCGCAGACTGCCCGGGCTCGGCCGAGCTGTAGGCCTTGTGCTGACAGAGACAAGACCGGGCGAGCCCCGACCTGCCCGCGAGGGTGTCCTCGCACACCGCAGCGTTGTGCGGCATCCGGCATGGCTGGCAGATCGGCATGGCGTGCTCCTTCATCCCGGCTGCTGGTCCACTGTAACAAAATACCTGTAATACCCGCAATCTCTGCGGGTATTACAGGCTGAACATGTTTTGCTCCTTGTCGGCTCGGAGATTTGGTTGGCATTCCTCTGTGATTCATGTCACCAGTGTACATAGTTGCGGGTATTGCGTGCAAGGGTATCGCGGGTATTCGTTCGGTGTTTTTTACCTGCCGCACGGGACGGTTTTGGTGGGGTGTCTTCCTCGTCGGCTGGTGCGTCTCGACCTTGGGGTGCAGGGCGGCGAGCACCCCGCCACAACGTTCGGGTTAGGCGCCGGGTGTGGGTCCGCTGGGCAGCGGTCCCTGGGCGGGCTCGAAGGGCCGTCCCCCGTTGAACTCCTTGCGGAGGCGTTCGAGTTTTTCTTCGATGGCTTCGGCGACGAGCTCGGAGAGGTTGTTGGGGCCTTCGACGGCGCCCATAAGGACTTTCGCGGCGCCACGAGCTTCTGCCCGCACGTCGGCGGGAATGTAGGCGGTCAACTGCACTTTGCCTTCGGGGATTCGTTTCGTCGAACGTGCCCGCTGTAGCCGTGGCGTCAGCGCGCGGGCGGTGGCCGCAGCAGTGGCCGGGTCGGTGGCTCCGGCGCCCCCATCGGGCGTCATGTCTTCGGGGTTCGGCTGGGGGGGAAGCGCGGGGCTGCGTCCCCCGAGGCCGCTCTTACGGGGTGCGGGCCGGCTCATGAGGGTGTTCCTTTCCCGACATGGAGTGCGCTGAGGTATCCGTCGAAGATTTCAGCGAGGACCGTGGCCGCGGCCGGACCCCACTCGTCGAGCCCCTTCGCCGCTTCTGCAGCGTCGCCGATCAGGGCGCGTTTGGGGACCGGCGGGTCGAGGACGGTGACTTCTCCGGCGATCTCGGTGAGCCAGTGCCGCCCGCTGATGGTGGCGGCTTCGTGGGCGTTCACGATGACCCCCGCCACAGTCAGGGCCGGGTTGTAGTACTGGCGCACAGTGTCGATGGTGCGCAGCAACTTCGCGAGCCCGGCGGCGGAGAACAGCTTCGACTGGGTGATGATCACCGCGGCGTCGGCGGCGACGAGACCGTTGATGGCCAGTTGGTCCAGCGACGGTGGGCAGTCGATGAGGATCAGGTCGTAGTCCCCGCGGACCGCGTCGAGCGCGGTGTCCAGGCGGGCTTCCCGCCCGGCACCGGCGAGCACCAGCTCGTCGCGCACTTCGCCTAGCGACTCCCCCGCCGTGGGTACGAGGGTCAGACCCGGCCACACCCCGGTGACGGTGACGTCGGCGATGGTGTCCTCGGCCCGGGTGCTCAGCACGTCCGCCAGCCCCACCTGGTCTTCCTCCACCGGGTCGCGGCTGGCGATGACCGTAAGGTTGCCCTGGGGGTCGAGGTCGACCAGCAGCACCTGTAACCCGGCGCGTACCGCAGCGCGGGCTAGGTGGAAGGTGGTCGTGGTCTTGCCGACCCCGCCCTTTTGGTTGCACAGTGCCAGCACTCGTGCGGTCATCGTGCCGCGTCCTTTCCTCGAATTACCCGCACTGTAGCAGGCATTGCGGGTATGACGGGTATTGCGTGTAACAACATTGCGGGCAATACCCGTGCGGAAGTGGTCGGTCACCCGGCGACCTCGTTCAGCAGGTCGAGCAGGTCCTCGGGTTCGGTGTGCTCGAGGTCGAGCGCGAGACGCAGCAGCCGAACCCGCTCGGCACGAATCTGTCTGCCCTGTCGCGACCACGGTTCCCACACGTCGCGGTCGTAGGCGGCTCGCTCGGCCGCCGAGAGTATCGGTGGCCAGCTCGGCGCGTGGAGCTGGTGTTCTTGTCCTCGCGCGGACACGTCACGTAGAGCACCCCGCGTCGCGGCCGGGATGGCGGCGGCGTAGGCCCGCAGCTGGGGCCAGGTGATCACGAACAGTGGTTCGTGGCCGAAGGTGCCGCCGATGCTGATGCCCCTGCTTCCACATTGGTATCCGGTACCGGGCGGCCAGCCGTGTAGCTGCGAGCCGCCCATCATGGAGGCCCGCAGGTGCGGGATGCCCGAATCGGGGGAGTGCAGGCACACCGCGATCGCCCAGCCTCCGATGGCGGCGAGGGCTCGGCGGTGCTCGCGAGTCATGGTGTTCATTTCTGTTCTCCAATCAGGGCGCAGGTATTGCGAGCGTTGAAATACCCGCAATACCTGCATAAGGGGACGTCAATGCCGGTTGCTCGGGACGCTGATCTCGTGGGCCACGGCCAAGGCGGCGACGCCGAACGTGGTAGCGGGTGCACCCCACGTGGGAAGACACCGCATGGTGCCACCCCTGGCTTCGACCATCAGGAGGACGCCCTGGCTGGTCGGCACGCAGAAGATGCGCACGTCCTGCCCGTGCAGGTGCAGCCCGACGAAACACCACCGGGCATACAGTCCCTCCTGTGCTGCGTCGCTGCTGGGCGGGTAGTGCCCGCGGATCACTCGTCCTGGTGCCCCGGCGTGGATCAGGGCCGTCATCAATGTGCTGGCGTACTGCTCGGAGACTGCCCCCAACGGTGTGCTGTCGCTGTCGGTGAGCGCTTCGGCGGTGGTGGTGGTGGTGGTGTCCATGATGCCCCTTCTCCACGCTTGCGGGTATTGGCGGTATTGCGGGTATTAAGGCTGCTGCTTTGTGCGTGTGTTTCAGGTCTGGTCCTCGCCGAGCTCTTCGATGGTGACGGTGCTGGCAATGTCCTTCGACCAGGTGCCGGTCCAGTGCAGGGTGTAGGTAAGCACCGCGTCATCAGCGCCGGTTTCCCGGCTGATGGTGACTGTTTCCCATGGGTCGTGGCCTGCGAGGGGACTCACCGCCGCGCCGAGCGCGTCACGCAGGGCTTCGTCGAAGTCGTCGTAGTAGTAGACCTCGATGGCGGGCATTTCGAGCGGGTTGTCACCGGTGGTGGTGCGGTACATGGCCATAGTCAGGCTCCTTCGGTTGGCGGGTGTGGACTAGTGGTGGACGGGCATGAGTAGTTCGGTGATGGTGAGCAGGTCCAGAGCGCGGACTAGCATCGCGCGCAGCTCGGCAAGGCTGCCCTCGATCACCGCACCGTCGGGGTGACCGAACACCACGGCGAAAGCAGCGGTGACCTCGTTGTGGTCGTCGGCTTCGTCACCACGGCGCAGCAGATCTGCCGTCGCCTCGTTGGTCGTGAGCCATTCCAATCGGACGCTCATGAGTGCTCCCTCGTCCTCGGAGTAGTGGGGGAGTGGTCGCCCACCCGGGTGGTTGATATCCCCAGTCTACAGTATTACGGGTATTGCACGCAAGGGTATTGCGGGTATTGTCTACTTTGTCATTGCCGCAGCCCGGAGCCGGTTTGGTGGGGTGTTCTCCTCGTCGGCTGGTGCCGTCTCGACCTTGGGTGGCGGGTGGGGGCAAGCACGCTTCACCGCTTGCGGCCACCAAATGCCCGAGGT
>JAABUW010005602.1_pt1 | contig 16243 bp, 1 predicted proteins | sample 5560081 | NCBI WGS metagenome assembly JAABUW01 (sample SAMN10711882, study PRJNA513363) | rock metagenome | isolation source: Antarctica rocks | place: Antarctica: Victoria Land, Knobhead sud | reverse complement strand
AGTCTATATTTAACTTAGATATTAGACTTTTGCTTTCGCGAATATAATATCTTATTTTATATATATTTTATAAAACTAGAACTATCTTTTGCGAAAGATAAAGTCTATCTCTTATAGAGAAGTAATAAAAATAAATCTATAACTTAAATATCTAGATAACTATAAAAATTAATTTAAAAGCTAAAATTAAGTTTTTGTTTAAAGTAATTAGATATTATACTTTTGTTTTTGTAGATCTAATATTATATTCTGCGTATTTTTTGTTAAAATAGAACTATTTCTTGCAAAAGTTAAAGTCTCTTATTATAAAAATAACTAAGAATAATTAATTTTAGAATTTGGTTTTTGTTTTATTAGTTAAATACTAGACTTTTACTTTTGCAATCTTAATATAGTATTTTCTATATCTTTTGCGAAACTAGAATAATTTCTCACGAAAGTTAAACTCTTTTATTAAGAAATAGCAAAGTAAAACAAATTTAAAGAACTAAATATTAATTTAACTAATTAAATATTAGACTTTTACTTTCGAAAATATAAGATAACATTTTTTATATCTTATAAAAAACTAGAATAATTTCTTGAGAAAGTTAATATCTACTATTAAGAAAGAATCTATCAAAAGAAAATTAAAAGATTAGTTTTTTATTAATATAAACAAATATTAGACTTTTAATCTCGCAAAATAAAATTTTATAATAATAGATTCATTATTTATAAAATTAGAAATCCTTATCTTAACAAGAAACAATAAAAATAAATTTATATTTTATATTTCTAGTTATTTTACTAAATACTAGACTTTTGCTTTCGCAAATTCAATTTTGTATTTCGCTTATCTTTAGCGAAAAATTATCTATTTCTTGCGAAAGTTAAACTCTCTTCTTAATTAAGAAATACTAGAATTAAATTTAAGAAATAATCTTTTTATTACTTGATCAAATAGTAGACTTTTGCTTTCGCAAATTCTATATTTAAAACTATATATCTTTTACGAAAGTAGAATTATTTTATGCGAAAGTTAATGTCTTTTATTAAGAGATAATTAAGAGAAACAAATTCAAAAATTAAAATCTTATCTTATTAACTAGATATTAAACTTTTACTTTCGCAAACTTAATATAGTATTTCGTCTTAAACTTGCGAAACTAGATATATCTCTTGCGAAAATTAAAGTCTTTTATTAAGAAAACTAAAATTAAAATTAAGAACTAGAGTTTCCAATTACTTAAGTAAATTGTAGACTTTTACTTTCGCAAACTTAATATAGTATTTTGTATAGATCGTACGAAAATAGAATTAATTCTTGCGAAAGTTAAAGTCTATTGTTAAGAAATAACAAAAAAAAATTATTTAATTAGTTAGATATTAAACTTTTGCTTTCGCAAACTTAATATAATATTTCGTATATCTTTTGCGAAAATAAAACTATTTCTTGCGAAACTTAATATCTTTTATTAGTAAAGAAGTATTAAAATTAAAAAGTAAAAAATTAAAAATTAATCTATTTAATTAAATATTAAACTTTTAGTTTCGAAACTTAAATATAATATTTCGTATATCTTTTGCGAAAATAGAATTAATTCTTGCGAGAATTAAAGTATATTATTAGTAAAGAAATATTGAAAGAAATATTAAAAGAAATATTAAAAGAAATATTAAAAGAAATATTAAAAGAAATATTAAAAGAAATATTAAAAGAAATATTAAAAGAAATACTAAAGAGAAAATTAAAAAGAAAATTAAAAAGAAAATTAAAAAGAAAATTAAAAAGAAAATTGAAAAGAAAATTGAAAAGAAAATTGAAAAGAAAATTGAAAAGAAAATTGAAAAGAAAATTGAAAAGAAAATCTTAAAGAAAATCTTATCTATTTAATTAAATATTAAACTTTTACTTTCGCAAATTAAATATAATATTTCGCAAATTTTTTGCGAGAATAGAGCTACTTCTTGCGAAAGTTAAAGTCTTTAATTAAGAAATAAATTAAAAAACAAATATAACAACTAAATTTCTATTTAATTAGTTAGATATTAAGCTTTTGCTTTCGCAAACTTTATACTCTATTTCGTCTCTTTTTTGCAAAATTAAAAATATCTTTTGCGAAAGTTAAAGTCTATTATTAAGAAATAACTAAGAAAAACAAAAATAATAAAAATATTTCTATTTAATTAGTTAGATATTAAACTTTTGCTTTCGCAATTTTAGTACTTTATTTTATATATATTTTGCGAAGATAGAACTATATCTTGCAAAAGTTAAAGTCTATTGTTAAGAAATAACTAAGAAGAAGAAAGAAAAAAATTATATTTCTATTTAATTATTTAGATGTTAAGATTTTGCTTTCGCAAAATTAATATACTATTTTATATATCTATTGCAAAAATAGAATTAATTCTTGCGAAAATTAAAGTCTTTTATTAAATAAATTACAAGATAAATTAAATTTACAAATTAAGTATTAATTTATTTAGTTAAATTTTAAACTTTTGCTTTCGTAAAATTAATATTGTATTTCGTATATCTTTTAAGAAAGTAGAACTATTTCTTGCGAAAGTTTATATCTGTTATTAAGAAATAACTAAGAAAAATAAATATAATAAACAAATCTCTATTTACTTTTTTTTAGATATTAAGCTTTTGCTTTCGCAAATTTAATACTTTATTTCGCATATCTTATATAAGACTAGAATTATATTATACGAAAGTTAAAGTATATTATTAGTAAAGTAGTATTAAAATTTAAGAAAAAAATTAAACTTTTGTTTAATTAATTAAATAATAAGCTTTTGCTTTTGTAGACTTAATATAATATTTTATATATATTTTGCAAAATAGAACTATTTCTTGCGAAAGTTAAAATCTTTTATTAGTAAAGTAATACTAAAATTAAACTCGAAAATTAGACTTTTATTTAATTAATTAAATATTAGACTTTTACTTTCGCAACTTAAATATAATATTTCGTATATCTATTGCAAAAATAGAATTATTTCTTGTAAAAATTAAATTCTTTTATTAGTATAATATTATTAGAATTAAAATAAAAATTAAACTTTTGTTTAATAAATTTATTAAAGTTTTTGCTAAAAAAGAAATTTGTTTAACTAAATATAATTTAATATATAGAATATTAAGCAATAGATAAAATATAATAGAAAAATGTATTATATAATATAAAGAATAAGATAAAACGTAAAAAGTAGTATTTTTAATATAAAAGAAAATATTGTATAAATAAAATATTCGCAATAGTATATAGACTTTTACATAGATCTATAATAGATATTAAATTAAGTAAGAATTTTAAAAAAAGATATTAAATACTTAAGTAAATATTAGACTTTTATTTTCGTAAACTTAATATAGTATATTCTATAACTCTAGCAAATATAGAATTTGTTCTTGTAATTTAAAGTTAAAATCTCTCACTAAGAAACAACTTAAAAAATAAATCTAAAAACTAAGTCTTTTATTTAATTAGTTAAATTTAGTTTATACTTTTACTTTTGCGCTATTTTTACAATAGCTTTTATTAATATATATTAAGAAATATAGCTTAAAAGTCTTAAACTTCGACACAAAGTATATTAAATAATATTGTAAATTTATCGACAATTTCGAAACTCTTGTTAATAGTACTATTAGTAGCTAATAGTTAAATTAGCTAATATATTGATATATTCGCTCTATATAATTAAGCGTAGAATTAAGTTGCAATTAGTAGAATTTGCAAACGCGTAATTGATACGTGTTTTGCCAAGATTTAATCTTGCACGCTATTAAGTCTTACGTAGACTAATTGTTCGAGTTAGTTTTTTCCCAAAATCTATAATTCGACCCGAAAGTTATATCTAATTAGGTTAAGTTTTAATCTAATATAGTTAGTATTTTTATAATTTATAAAATTCGATTTCAACTATTAGAATCGAACAATTAGTCTAGTCTTACAACATAAACGTAATTTATAGATATAATTTACAAACGTAATCTAGTATAGATATAATCTACGAACGCAATCTATAGACGCAATCTATAAGCGCAATTTACGAGCGCAATTTACAACTACTATAGATGTTAGAATTAGAGCTTTGATGGCTAGTATGTAGTTGATTGACGAGAATACTAGCTATGCAGAACTAACTATGTACAGGAAATGGGTATGAGAAATATGGGTACCAAGGCGCTAGGCGTTACCCGTAGTATACCCGAGGCTAGGGGGCGGAGTCCCGGAAGGTAACCGGAGGGCGAAGCCTGCCTAGCCTGGAACCGTGACAATGCTTCGGGGCACGTACATCTTGCCTCGAACAAGTAGGTGCTTGGCATTGATTGTTGGTTGTTCGATTACTATATAGTTCTCGAGTTTCAGCTTAATTGTCTTGCGAAAAATAGCTAGAATCTTTCGTTTACTAGCTTCTTTAACCTAAATAATCTATTTTATCTTCTTGTTATACAAATATGTCTTTAATATTTGTTGAGCAAAAACTTCGAAGTTAAGTTTTGTCTTAAGTTTCTTCTTTTTTGTTAAATTGATTGCGACAACAAGCGAGAGCTAGATTGTAAAAAAAATTGCGAATGTAAATAAATAAATTGTAGACAAAGCAAATATATTAAAAGAGAAAATAGAATCGACAATTAAAGACAAAGAAATTGTAGAATAAAAAATTGTAGATACGACAATAGCAAACAAAGAAATCAAAAAAAAGAACTAGCAAAGCAAAGTCTATCTTGTTAAAGTAGTGCAAATACTATAGATAATAAAGACGTAAGCGACTCTACATCTTTGTTAGTTGTTAGCGAGATTATAAATTTCTTGCAAACTTTTATAATTCTCTTGTTAGCAATTAGTTTAGATTTGATAGAGTCTTGAAGCAAACAAGTTAACTTTGTTACTAAATTGTAAATAATACTTAATAATAGCGAAATTAATGCAATAGCTTTAACAATACTTAATTCTAAGTTGTGTTGCTTAAGAATTATTTGTCTTTAAAATTAATTGTGCGAGTTGTTTTTGTCAAAGAATAAATTTTGCAATTGTTTAATAAGATTATCTAGCTTTGCGTCTAGTACATCTAGTTAATAAATAATCTTAAAGTTAAATTTGAACAAAAATTCGACTTAGCAAGCTTAACAACAATTTAGTTGCTTAATAATTATAAAATGCTTTAGATTACAATAGTCGATAATAACTTTAATAAGTTGTTCGACAAATATATTAATATACTTTAAATATTATTTCTCGAAAGCGCAAACAATAATTAATAGTTTTTTGTTATAGATCTTGTAGTTGCACTTTGCGAACAATATAATTTTAAATATATAAATTATTAAGTAAAGCAATTTATTTAAATTTATTTAAAACAACACAACAATAATTACGAAATTAAAGATATTGCTTTCGATTTAAATCTTTAGATCGAAATCGAAATAATACAAAATAAATTAATTAATAAAGAGTTTTTTAAGAACTTAAAAAGCAAAATCTTCGAAATCGACAAATTGTTATAAAAAATTAAGATTTTTGTTTTTGAACTTACTAAGCGCTAACAAAGATTTAACTAGATTCAAATAATTATACATAAATTGTTAATAGAAATTTGCGAAATTTAAAAAGACTTGCACGTTGCGTACGTAAATAGAAGCTTCTTATTCTAAAATGTATTTAATTTTCTTAAAATTTATCTAAATGTCTTTGATAGTAATAATCAAATCTAAATATTTAATTAACTTAACAAAGAAAATATATTTATTAATAAAGCTTAGCGAGAACTTTATTAATATACTCTTTATACTTTTTCTTAATATTGCTATAGATTAGAATGTTATTTATATAAATAGTGCAAAAATTGTCTAAATAAAAATTAAGAGTTTTATTAATAAAAAACTAAAATATAATTAAAACGTTATATAATTCAAAAGACATTACAACATACGTAAACAAATTATAACAAATAATAAAGATCATTTTGTATTTGTTATTAAAACATATTCGAATTTCGTTAAAAACAACAATAATATTAAACTTATTATAGTACTTAATTTTGCATAATTGTTGTAAGATCTCTTAAATTAACGATAAAATATTGCAATTCTTAATTGTTAAAGCGTTAAAATCTTTATAATTTACGTAAACGCGCAAATCTTTATTAAACTTTTTAACTATAAAAGTAAAAACAATATACTATAAAATGTTATTGCAAATTTAATATTTGCTTTTTATTTTATTTAGATAAATTTTAATAATCTCTTTTTCTTAACAAAAAATACTATAGATTTTTTTAATTAAAGAAGTTGCTTTTGGAACAAAATTAATAGCATAATTAATGCTTTTATTTGACGATAACTTGTTAGCTTTCTATAAGTTAAAAAGCTTAACTTAGTGTTTAAACTTTAAATAAATTTGCTTCTTTAATTGTTTTAAATTAGAAGAATCTTGCTTAAGTTTCGCATAAAACTTATTGTAATTATTAAGAATAATAATTGCAATATTTATTATAATATTGTTGTCTATAGTGCAAGTTAAATATTTATTGTTTTTCTTTAATTAATTTAGCATAACAAAATGCTTAGATAGTATAACAACTATTTTGTAACTTTCTTTGTTAACAAGTTTTAAAAATGTAGAGATACTTATTTAATAAACGTTGACTTTATTAAGAGATTTTAAAGACAAAGATTCTAATTGTTTGTGTCGATTGTTAAAAATCTCTAACAACTATTAATTTAACAAGCAATGCTCTATATAATAGTTAAAATTAAATTTAAGAAATTATATATTATCTTTAATTCGTATATTATGCTTCTTAATTTAAGATTCATTAAAAATAATTACAAATTATTCTAGTTTAATTATTAAATACTATAAAATATTAATATATTTGCTAAGATTAACAATAATTTAAGCGATATAAATAATATTAAAAACAAATTTGTTATTAACTAAATATAATTTAATAAAATTTTAAAACAATATAGTAGCAAATTTATAAAGTTTGACAAACTTTCTATTAACAAAGACTTTATCGAAGACTTTAATATTAATAAGTAGTATTATTTTAACATAGTATTTATCGAAAAACAAATAAACTTAATTTGAGCAAATCTTAACATAAAAATTTAGTTGCTAATTGTTAAAAAACTTGTTGTTAATAGCGTTAAAATTAAGTTTAACTTTAATAAACAAAATTTTATTTTGTAAATTAAACAAAACTTTAAGCTTCTTTATTGTTTTCTTTATAAGCGTTAGCTTCTATTTTAAATTGCAACTCTTATTAAGAATATTTAGTTTTTTAATTTGTTAAAGTTATTTAAGTTGTTATTTAAAATATTAGAGAAATTATTTTCTTTAAATATTATTAGTTCGAAATTGCTAACATTATAAGTTTTGAGTTTAACAAAAACTTTCTTTTTAATCTTAGTTAATTTGTTTTTGCAAAAAGCGTTCTTATAATATAATTTATAATTTTGTTTTTAAAAATTTAAAATTATATTTCTATATTTTGTTTTTAGTTGCGAATAAAAATACGTATACTAAAGTTATTAATATCGCAAAAACTTATATTAATACGTTTAAAAAACTTAAAAATATTAATATAATTATTGTGTTTGTTAATATTATTAATAGTTTATATATAAATAGAAGTTTAAATAGTTAATAAATAAGATCTCTCTATTTATTAAAGTTTTAGATTAATTTTACAAATTAATTTAATAAATTAATTTATTATAATATAGTTTGTTAAAGTAACGTAACAACTTTAAAGTTTATAGCTTAAATCTTTATTAAATTAATGTATTTTATTGACTTCTAATATAAAGATTTTAGCTACTATAGATATAAAGCAATTAACGTATTAATTAAAGATTTCGATATTTTTTATAACAAATTTAAGCAACGTAATCTTAACAAAGTTATATTATTTTTTGTTTAAATTGTTTTATTAAGCATTTAGATCTTTAAGCAAATTATTTATTATTAAATAAAAATTAACAAATTTATTAAACAAACAATACTTAATTTTTTTAAAAATATTATTAATAATTTTAACAATAACAAGACTAAATTTAGCTTTCTTAAAGATAAAATATTAAAAAGTATTATTAAACTTAGAAACTAATACAATAATTTATTGTTTAAACTTTTTAAAATCTCTAATAAAAATAAAGAAATCAAAAAAGTATTTATTGTTTTTTATATTTTGTAATTTTAACTTAAAATTATAAGCAAAATAAATATTGTTAAGTCGATCTTTTGTTTGTAAATTAAATTTATAAAAGTAATTATATTTGCTATTGTTATTAAAATTGTAAATTACGTAAATAAACTTAATAAATGCAATTTCTTTATTTTAAAAAAAAGAAAACTCTTATTTTAATTAACGTACAATAGCTTTAAACAAATTGCATTAAGCTAAAATATTATTGCGTTTTTGTTAAAAACAATATATTATTTTGTTACAAATGCTTATTGTTAACTTTGTTTAATTTAAATAAGTTTGCAAAGAGTTAATTTAAATTTTTAACTAATAGATAGAGTCAAAATTGATCTTTTTATTAATTCGAAATTTAATAATAATAATACTATTTTTATAAAGTAGTTGAAGCTATTTTTTTACGTTATTTTTGATTGCTTTTTATAAAAGTTAAAACGTTTTTTATTAATTTTTGTTAAAATTGTTAAGTTAATTAACTAGAATGCGACGTCAATTAAATTTATTTTTGTCTTTTTTCTTAATATATTTGTTACAAAATTGAGCAAAGCTATTATTTAGCAATTAATATATTAAAGATCAAATTAATATATTTGACAAATCTATATTATTAAATAAATTTAATTTAATTAGTTTATTAATTATAATTTTGTAAAAATTAAATCAAATAAATAACAAGAATTCGAATATATTGTACTTAAGTAAATTAGAATACTCTTTAAACTCTAAATTGTCTTCGAAATTATTTAAATCTAATAAAGAGTTTAAAGAATAGTAATTATAACAAGAAATAATATTAATATCTAATTAATCTTTATTTATCAAGAGTTTCTTAAATAATTTGCAATCTTTGTTAAAGTTAAACTTAACTTTGTTCTTTAAAGCTATTTTCTCGTTAATTATATTGTAGATATAGATAAGATACAAATAGTTGTAAACAAAAGTAGAAGCTTAAGATTAAATATATTTAGAATTATATAAGTATTAAATAACTTATACTACTTGCGAGACAAAATTTTCGATGTCGAAAATAAGTATTGCTTAAAGTATTGTTTTATTGTATAACAAAGTTTCTAGTATACAAAGATAAAAGTATTATTCAAAGATAACAACAAAATTGTATTGTAATTGTTGTTTTAGCAAATTTACTAATTTTATTTTAGCAAATTTATTAATTTTATTTTAGTAGATTTACTAGATCGAAGTTAAGACAATTTGTTGTTTCTTTATTTTAACAAATTTATTGATTTTATTCTAACAAGTTTACTAAGTTGTAATTAAGACAATTTGTTATCTATTTTTTTTAGCAAAATTACTAAAGAATTAACAAAATTAAATATTGTTAAATTATATATTAGTTAAAAAGTATTTATTATTGCAACTTAGTTATACTTCGCAAAGCGTCTATTCTAGTAGCTTTATATTTAGAATTGCTTTAGTAGCTTTGTATTTAAAGTTGCTTTAATAACTTTATATTTAAAGTACATCTTAAAGAAAAAAAGTTAACAAATATAAATATCTTTAAAATACGATTTGCAAAATTGTGTCTAAAGAAATAGCTAGTATTATATTAGAGTTAAAGCTTTAATAACTAGTATATAGTTAATTAACAAAAATACTAGCTATGTAGAACTAACTATGTACAAGAAATAAATATAAGTACTATAAGTGCTAAGACGCTAGACGTTACTCGTAGTATACTCGAGACTAGAGGGCGAAGACTCGAAGAATAATTGAAGAGCGAAGTCTACCTAATCTAGAATCGTAACAATAGAGATATTTTTGTCGACACATAATTTGCGCGTAGAAATCTTACGAATTGTTCGATTCTATTATACAAATTACTATAATATAAACAAGTAATAAATAGAGAACTAAAAAAAGCATTGTAGAAGTTTGTGTATATCTCGAATATTAAAATTGAATCTCTATCAAGCAAGCGCCAAGACTTTTGCTGCTAAATAAACTCTCGATTAACTAATAGCTAAATTAGTAGTTTTTGCAATAGACACTTTCTAAGTAGAGGTTCCGGAATTGTCAATATTAGTTTATATTAATTAATAAGTTTTAATTACTTTTTATTGTACTATAAATTAAGAAAGTCTTTCGCAAAAACAATTAACAACATATATATAATATCGAAGATACTATAAGAGTTAACAATATTAAATATTGTATTGCTTAATACTTCTCTTACAATAAATTAAAAGAGAGAATATATAATATTAATAATAAATAAATCTTGTCTTAAAGTTTTTAGTATTTAAGAAAATTAATATATAGATTGTTTACAAATTGTTAGCTTTCTATTATATTTTTCTATATTTTTTGTTTGTATTTAGTAAGTTAGAGTAGCAAGAGAAAAGTAAGAAATATTTGCTAGAGTATAATTGTGTCGGAATACTATAATTAATCTAATCTAGTGTTGACACTACTTGATTTAACACTACTTAACCCAATATTACGTAATCGATTCAAGTAGCTTCGACCAATATATATAGATAAGCAAAGCCTCAACTTCTACATAGTAACTAAGCATTTTACTATCTATTATTTTGACAAGTTATAAGTTCGAAAGAAGGCGAAAAACTTATTTATTTGTTAATTAGAATGTTTGAAGCATAGTTAATAAATCGAACTAACGATAAATTTACAATTACTATTATTAACTAAGTTCTCGTTAATTTCTAATATATAGAAGCTAACAATCAATTATTTAAGTATCTAGATTAATATTGCTTCAAAAACTAGAATATCAATGTTATAACGTTGTCGAAACAATAATTAGAGAGCTATCGAAACTTGTCGAACAATCTATTTTAACTACTTGAATAGCTAGAATCTTCAATTATTAATAATTGAATAACTAGCATTTAATTAAAGATTCTAAACACAAACGTTTTACTAAAAGAGCTAATATAAGTTGTAATTCTAAGTACAAACGTTCTACTAAAAGAGTTAATATAAGTTGTAAAAACAACTAAATTTATCTTATTTGCGACTCGTCGCTTTTGTTAAAGAACGCTAATAACAATAAAAAGAAAAATAACTTAAAAACTAGAAAATTAGCATCAAAAACTATGCAAATCTTTAAATTTCTAATTTTTAAAATTATAATTTGTCGCTATAATAAAAGCAAATAATTTGATAAACAACTACTAAATATGTCGAATTATGTATAGACGTTCTAGCTTATATTAATAACTTAATTGACAAAGTTTATATAAATAAAAGATCTTACTTAATAGCTTAAAAGTAAGATAGTTATATTAATTTTTATAAAATTATTACAATTTTTATAACTTTTATTGCATTCTTTTTATTGCTAACATTATTAATTTAGTCTTCGAACTTATTAATATCAATTTTTTTCTTTTTTTTCTTTTTAATATTGTTAGTTTTGTTTTCAATATTTTTAGCGCAAATTGTATCAAATTTTATCTTATTTAAACTTTATATTTTATCTTTTTTTTATAAATTTTGTCAATTTTACAATTATAATTTGCGTTTAACAAATTTTTATTGCTTTTTTAAATAGATTTTTTAAGTTTACAAATCTTTTTCTTAAGTTTCTTAACAATTATTTTACAAGTTATTAATTTCTTTCGAATTAAAAGCAATATTAATTTTATTATACTATAATTGCAAAACTAATAAGCACATTTAATGCAAAGAACTTACGAAATACTATTTAATATTAACTTTATCAAAAATAAACAAATTCGAATATTAATATATACGCACAAGATAATTTTAATAAATAAATATTTGCTTTCAATTATTATTATTTAACTAAAAAACAAAGCAATTAAACAAAATTTTTTGCAATTTTGTTCTAGCTATTTAAAAAACAAAAATTTGTCTATTTTTAATACGCAAAAAAAATTGCGTTATAATTTAAGAGATTTGCAAAATAATTTTTCTAATAATTTTGCAAAGAGTAATACTTCTCTTAATTCTTTATTAAGTAAATTGAAAAACAATTAATTTTTAACAAAAGCTTTATTGTTTTAATTGTTGATAACTAATTATATTCTTTAAGTTTTAAACATTTTAAAAACAACAATACATTTAATTTTAACTTCGAATTATTAAAGAAATCTTTTTGAAGCAAACAACAAAAAGCAAAAAATTAAAACGCAAATATCGACAACTTTGCATTATATAAATATTCGAACAAGTTTAACAACAACAAAAAGAATTATTATTTAAGTTTTAAAGATTAATATTAATATTATATTAAATATTATAAAAGACAAAGAAACTAATTATATACAAAAGATTGCATTACAATATATATTCGAAATAACGCATATATAAAATAAAATATTAAGAAATAATATTAAAAATATAAGTGCAAATCAATTTAATATTGTTGTGTATTAAAGAAAACAATTAGTTAATTGTTCTTTTTTATTAATATTAAGATTAATTTTCGATTTAATGTTACAATTAAACAAATCGATTAATTTTTAAAGCATTTCTTCGAGAAACTTTAAACTCGAATTATTGACGTTATCTATTTAATTATTTTCGAAATAACAATAATAAAAGTTAAATAACTCTTATTTAATTTAAAGTTCGAACTCTTTTATTAACAATTGTATTTAATAATTATTATTGTTTGTTTAAACAATAATATTAACAATTAATAAAGCGATTTAATTATTAATAAAAATAAGTTTAAAAAAGATATTATATTTTTACAAAAACAAATAACTTAAAAATAAATATTAATAAACTATATACAATTTAGACAATTGTTGTAATTTTATTTCGATTGTAATTATAAATAAAGTAAAAAGGAATTCAAAAAAAATAATTATAATAACTAGAGTTTCGACGATATTATTTAAAGATTATATTATTAAAAAACAATTACTCTTTGTTGCAAATTTCTAAAAAATAATTTGTTATTTATTTAGAGTTTATATTTTTTAACAATAAATCAAATTATAAAGTAATCGTCTTTCTTGTATTAAAAATTAATATTAAAAAATAATTTATCGCAATTAAGATTTACGTTAATTTAAAAAATCTAAATATTAAGTTTGTCGATATTTATGTTTTGTTGCTCTTTATAAACTAGCTTTTATTTTTTATTAAAAATAAATTTATAACAAAGCGCAAATTATAAATAAAACAATTAAAAGTTAAAGCAATTTGTATTAACAATTTATTAATAAAGTTGTTAAGCATTTAAAAGAATTAAAAGAGTTAAGTTCGAAACTCGTATTTAGTGCAACATATAATTACTACTATTAAGTCGCAAATTTGTTACGAAAAAACATCTTAATAATACGTTGTATTCGTTATTAATAAATTATATATTATAAAAATTATTAATAAGAGATTATAAATAGTTATTAAAAAAGTAAAAAATAATTGTTTAAATTTTCGTTTTTAGTTTGTCTTTATATTGAATACTATTATTAACGCAAAGTCTTCGAACTTTATTGCATTATTTAACACTTTAATTAAAATTTATCTTTGAACTTTTTTTGTTACTTTAATATTGTTAGAAACAAATAATTTACTAAAATGCGAAAGAATTGTTAAGTAAACTCTACAAAATTAATCAAGCAATTAAGAGCTTTAGTTAAGTACTTTTTTATAAACTATTACAAAAACGAAAGAACAATTAATAATTAAAAAATATTTGCTTAAGTTTAAATAACTTAATTAACAAGTTGTTTTCGTTTTATTTTTAATTAAATATAAAGAGTATTATAGCTAAATAATTAACGATTAAAAGCAATCGAAACTTAATAAGCTTCTCGATTTATAAAGCTTTTAGTATGTTAAACAAAATAACAACGTTTATTTAAAGCTTAATTTTTAATAATTAACAAAGTCGAATGTTAAAAATATTATTAACGTTGTTAAAATACTTTTTTTTATACAACAACTTATTTTATCTTGTAATAAAAAAATTCGATTTAAGAATTAAAACAAAAATAATATAAACAAAACAAAATGTACAATAAGTTTGCATATATAACGAAATCGAACACATAATAAAAAGATAATTATTAATTAATATTTACTTTGCTTTAATTAAAATATATTCGAAGCTCAATATAATTAAATATATATTTTTCAAATTTAAGTATTAAGACAAGTTAACTTTAATTAAGTTTGTTTTTCTTAAAATAATACTAATAATTAAAAGAGTAAATAATCTCTTTAAATTTAATTTTTGTATTTTTTATTTTAAATTAATATCTTTTAATAACAAGCATTTTCTTTTATATTTTAACTAATTAACAAATATTAATTATCTTTGTTTAATTTTTTTGCAAACATTTTATTTTCGAACAAATTAAATTATCGTTTTATAACAATGTAGCATATTAAGAGAAAACAAAATTTGTTTGTATATTCGAATAAAATTTTAGGTTTTACAAACTAATTTACAAAGTAAATCGAACTCTATTAATTAACTCGTCAATATTATTAACATTTGCGCAAATTATTAATTTTTTTAAATCGAACTTTTGTGCAAGATTACGTAGTATATTAAACTTGCAAAGCAACTCTTTGTTAACAAGTATTTATAATAAAGAAAAAGCTAGCAACGCTATTTTGTGCATTTTGCTTAAACTAATATTAAGACAAACGTTATTTTAGTTAGATCTTAATTAGATTTAATCAAAATATACGCTAGATCTATTCTAATTAGAGAAAAAATCAATTGTCTATAGATGTAATCTTGATTAAGTTTTAATCAAATCTAGATAAAATATATATTAAATCTATTTTAATTAAAGAAAGAATAAACTATTTATAGACGTAATCTTAACTAGATTTTAGCTAGATCTAAGCAAGATATACGTCAAATCTATTTTAATTAAGAGAAAAATAAATTGTCTACAAACGTAATTTCGACTAGATTTCAACTAAATTTAGACAAAATATACATTAAATCTATTTTAATTAAAAGAAAAATAAACTATTTACAAGCGTAACCTCGACTAGATCTCGATTAAATTTAGACAAAATATACGTTAAATCTATTTCAATTAAAGAAAGAATAAATTGTTTATAGACGCAATCTCGATCAAGTCTCGACCAAATCTGGACAAGATATATATCAAATCTATTTTAGTTAAGAGAAAAATAAATTGTTTATAGATATAATTTCGACTAAATCTTGATTAAATCTAAACAAGATGTACGCTAGATCTAAGCAAGATATACATCAAATCTATTTTAATTAAAGAAAGAATAAATTGTTTACAAACGCAATCTCAACTAGATCTTAACTAGATTTGAGCAAGATATACGCCAAATTTAGACAAAATATACACTAGATTTAAGCAAGATATACGCTAGATTTGTTTCAATTAAAAGAAGAATAAATTATTTACAAGCGTAATCTTAATTAGATCTTAACTAGATTTGAGCAATTTTATTCGTAAATATAAGACTATAACTATATTATATATCTTTTCTTTAAACGTAGCTCTTTACGTTATTACTCGCACTAGATGTAAGTCAATTAGTAAAAAAAATAAGTAACTAAACGCGTTTTTCTATATAAACGACACTTTTTGATAAATCTTTAAAATTTATCTAGAATCTATAATTTAAAGATTTATCTATTTTATACGATAAATAATATAATATTTTTGAATTTATTTATTGATATATATTAAATTAGTTCTAATATTAAAAGAGAATTATTCTTGATACTTGAAATTCAAATTATTAAAAAAGTTAATTATTAAATAATAAACTTTTTAATTGACTATAATATATAACAAACTAATTCTTAAGATTTTATTATATTAAAAAACTAAAACATTTATTGCAAATTAACAAAAATAATTACTTAAAAACAATTAAAATTTAATGTCTCTCTTATATTAAAAATTACGTATTATTAGTGTTAAAGCAATTAATATTTTTTCTTATAATATAAGTATCTTTATTTAATATTACTAATCTTTATATGTTTACTAATACTTTATTATAGATATATAAAATCTCTTTTGCAATACTTTTTTTTTATTAAATTTAATATCTAATCTTA
>JAABUW010005600.1_pt1 | contig 16250 bp, 27 predicted proteins | sample 5560081 | NCBI WGS metagenome assembly JAABUW01 (sample SAMN10711882, study PRJNA513363) | rock metagenome | isolation source: Antarctica rocks | place: Antarctica: Victoria Land, Knobhead sud | reverse complement strand
GTGTGAAACAGTGAAAGATGTGCAAGCGACTGCAGGCAATCGAGCTCATGTACGGCAAATCAGTGGAGACTTGACTCAAGCAGCCAAGAACATTCCAGATGGCGCAGTGGATGTCTTTCTGAGCACATATGTGCTGGACATCCTTTCTGACCAGGACATAGATGCAGTGTTATGCCTTGCGCACAGGTGAATGTCCACAGACACCCTCAACCTGTCTGATCAGGACATAAATGCAGTGTTATGCCTTGCGCACAGGTGAATGTCCACAGACACCCTCAACCTGTATGTCTGTAACAGACCACTGGATCAAAACCCCCTCATCATTCTTTTACAGAATCACAGACTTTACAAATATGCAAACAAGGCATGCTCTGAATATGCATCTGTGTGTAAGTTTGTGCGTGATCCCAATGATTTGACTCCAGAACAAATTCTTCTGTGCATGGCACACTCTGCATCTTACATGAAATGCCACACCTACTGTGCAAATGCCATCTAATGCGTGACTTTTTTGGCAACCCTACATGTCTAACAAAGAACAAACTCTGGCCTGTCATGACTTTGCATGGATGCAATCACAATAGGAGTTCGTAAACCCAGCAGAGAACCTGCTTGTGACACATACAGTAATACAAGTGACCTTGCATGGATCGTGTAAACATGCTGAGAACTGCATTTGGGTTTATTCACGCTGTCGCCTGTTCAGTGCTGAGATTGCCCCTTGAGCTAGTTTCAGCGGTACTGAAGGGCAACACAGGCTTACCTTCGTTCTCAGCATGCAACATGCTGTGCAAGCACTCATCCTGCACACCGGTCTTCTTCTTCGCAGACATGATGCCATTCCAAGTTTTTGGGATCCCGAGCATTTGCTGCGGGTCACACTGCCTAACCCGGAATCCTTTAGTCTTATAGCTGCGGGCTTTCGCCTTAGGAGGCTCCTGCTGTGATCGCTGAAGTGTAAACTTTTCTTTTCCTTGAGTTGTATAGTCAGATCTACTATTCTTCCTGACAAAGGTATGGTATCTGCAATTGAAGTCCTGCCTGGTCAAGAGGATGCGCTAGTGATGAATTGTAAACAAGCTCACAGCGTTTGACTGTAAATTGTGAACTTCCTGCTGCACCACTTTCTAAATTCAGCCTTGATAGGTCCAGCGTACAAGGCATGACTGGATTGTTGCCAGCATAAAGTCAGAATCCTGCCAAGGCTAAGGCCCTGCCCCATGAGGGGCCATTGGCTCTTGTACTCCTGCTGCTCCTGGGGGCAGCCGCTGAGTATGTTGGCTGCATGCAGGCTGGTGCGCCCGGGGGGTCAGATGTGCCTGGTGGGCCTCACATATGGCGACACCCCAATGTCAAAGCTGGCAAGTGGTAAACCCCTTCACTCATGCCATGTTTACGATGTACAACCACCCTTTGAGGAAGTTTGCACAGTTGTAGCGTGCAAGCAGCTGGCTTGATTCAGTGACAGGCAATTTATGTTTTTGTGTGTTATAACCTGTCCCGTTTGATTACCTGATCCGTTGGCAGAGACGTCTCTGGCATGCGCGCTGATCCATTTTTGACAGTTAGCAGCATCCCAGTTCGTGTTCTGCTCTAATGCATATTTGACACATGGCACCGTCTCAGTGTCCAGTCAGCTGTTTGACATATGGCGTGTCTCAGTGTCCAGTCAGCTATTTGACACATGTCACTGTCTCAGTGTCCAGTCAGCTATTTGAGACATGACACTGTCTCAGTGTCTTGTCAGCAGCATCATGTGTTGGCATTGCAATTGTGGTTGGACTGGTTTGCAGTTCATGGTGAGTTCGCCATGATACCCATGCACTGGCCTGCCTTGACCTCAGCACTACAAAATAGCTGCTGTATCCCCCCACTTTGGTCCTGGCTAGTATTGCACTGTTTCATCTTTCAATCGTGATCAACACCAGATTCTGGGTAGCCTGCCTTGTGCATGGTCTGCTCTTCAGAGTATGCCAGTTTCCTGACATCTACTCACCTGCAAGCTTTACAGTTGCACACAAAGCCAGCTATATTCATGTGCAGCACTGCTGCATGATGATGTCCACTCAACCTGCTACCAACTCCTGTCTGCTGACATTGTAGTTCTCCTGATAGATTGGATCTCAGAAACACTTTCCCTGCTGAAAGTGTGGTTGTGGTGCAGGGGTTTGGGGCTTGATACATGCGCTGAGGCCCCAGATTGTGGGCGGGTGCAGACCCCAGAACCTTGTTCCTTATCTGAGCTCAGATTGGATCATCACCACTGATCAAATTGTACCTGGAGGAGTGATGCGATCACAGCTCATTATTGCACGCAAACGAGATGAACAATGAGCGCATGTAAAGACAGCAACAAGATCACACAGTGCAAGGAGTCATGACTGCTTGCATTGTGTGATGTTATTGCTGTGATGTTATGATTCGTCAGCTGCATGTTGAATGCTTGAGCAGTGTGTTATAGCACAATGTCATCATGGCAGTGTGATTGTCATGCTGTGTCCTGAGGAGCGCTGAATTACCTACTTGCGCTAAGCCCGAGCACTGGCAGCATGAAAGCACTTTTTTTTTTTGCCTGATTGGCATGATTGCTTGCTAGCTTGTGTCTTCACGTACTCACAGAGTCGCCGATACTAAAGTCGTTCTGACAGCACAAAGACTGAGCATAGTAATCATATTGCAGCAGAAGAAAGTCGTGCATGCTTGTGCCTGGCTGACTGCCTGCTAGGCAACTGCGCAATCGCTGAATGAATTTGCAATTGTCAGCACAACCGTGTGCAGTGCAGCATCCACTGCTACATGTACAGCATGCAATGCATTGGATTGGTGCAATGCATTGGTACGTTTGCAGCCAACTCCAGGACTTGACAAGCATACAGGAGACACACAGACGTATGTTACAAGGCTAGCAAAATCCAACAGACTCAAAAGATGAAACGATCCATGCTATCTGTTTCTGGTGCACAGCAACATCAAACGGTGGAGAAGAGCACTGCCCAAAAATACCTAAGTTGTATCTTCCCTCAAAGTCCTGAACCTGTCAGGGGGAAGTGTACTTGCCAAGAAACCTGCATTGGGCTTACATGTGAACACCCTACAAACTATACTCGCTCATGTGTCAAAATCACAAGCTCCCAACACTGCTCACTCTCACAGAGAAGTCAGATGAACGTCCCAATATATGAATGAGACACGAAGCTGGAAAATCGTATTTATGCGTGCTAGCTGAACATTGAACATTGTAAGCTACAAGTCCCTGTGACTGAGCATAATCACCTGGTGCCAGAAAAGCACGAAGGATGCAACTCACAGTCAAGACGTCTGCACCAGCCACGTCACGGTCAAGTCTCTAAATCTACTGCTAGTCAAAATGCAAAGCCGCACTGTAAAACCCGGCTACCAAGAAGTGCTTGACAGGCAAAATCCTCTGCACAAAATTGCCCACATACTTTCAAAATCATTGCATGATCCTCGTCATCTTGCCGTGTACCTCCCACATGACAGCAGAGCCTCGCAGCTGAAGCTGAAAGGAAGCTTAGATGACTGTCTTGCTGTTACCACCAACCAATGGTGAACCATTGGTGGCATTCCCATCGTGAGCGATGGGCTGAGCGCTGAGTCTAGCTGCCCCAGGCACAAGGGCAGGGCCGATTGCATTAGCCTCAGTGCCCATCTTGGTGTTGTATGGCAGGGATGAGACTGCTGACATGTTCTTGACAGCAGGGAACTTGCCCCAGAACCAATGGTTCTGGAAAAGTCTGAAGACACTCTCAATCTCGACTCCCTTGGTCTCTGGCAAGAGGAAGGCTGCCCACAGACCCATGATGACACACATACCTGCAGACAGACAGATGAGCATCAGTGCATTGACCAGGTATGATTGTGTGACAATGCACATTGCTATGGTATGTGGTGCGTCCAAATCAGCTGAGCAGTGACACATAACATAACACCTAGACTGTGCCCCTTTGGACTGTGCCCCTTTGCATGCTGATCAGTGACACAATGCAACAACCCTGACTTGTATTTGCTGTGCAATGCATGGCTGCAGTCTGATTTTCATGACTGTCACAGCGCATAAGACAGCACAGCAAAAGGCAACTGACCAGCGAAGAAGAGGAAGACTCCCCACTCCATGGTACATAGCATGGTCACGAAGCACTGTCCAATGACAAAGGTGAACAGCATGTTTACGGCCACGTTGAAGGAGCAAGCAGCTGCCCTAACCTCCAGAGGCTGAATCTCACTGCAGCAAATACACACCATTGTCAGCAGCATTGAAGGACATACACTTTTCAAGTGGGAAGCAAATCTTGTCTGTTGCCCCCTCAGGACATCAAATACATATTGATTGATTGATTGACGTTTCAAGACACCATGAGGCAGGCCATGAGACCAAGAGGAAGAATGAAAGCAGGCAGCATCAGGAGCACACCAGCATGTATGAGCCAAAAAATTGCAGACATAGTACTAAGGTTGTAAACCAAAACGACACACAAAGCTACCACATAGGGATGCAGAGTAAGGGAAGAGCTTACGTTGGGTACAACCATCCAATTGGACCCCATGACCAGGCAAACCCAGCAATGAAGACACAGATGCACACCAGGACACCAATGGAAGGTCCATTGGGCAGCTGTCCAGCGTACTTGACAAACTCATACTTCAGAGTGATGCCAACAACAATCTCGGCAATGACCATCTGTACCACTCCAGCAATGAGCAGGAACTTACGTCCCAGGCGGTCAACCACAACAATGGCGACAACAGTGGCTAGCACGTTCACTGCAGCAAACAGCAGCTGGTTAGTGGCTGGCGAGTGGATTCAACGAGAATCAAACTAGTCCAGGCAAACGCCAGAGACATCACTTACAGTTACAATAACAGTTGGACTGTCTTCTGCGTTGAACCAATCCAACCATGAGTGCCACATGCAGCAACTTCTCGACAGATGGCAAGATGTCAAACCACATGCAACATAGAATGCACCACATAAATGACCACCAATCTGTTAGCAGCATGATCTATGGGATGCACAATAAGTGCCGGGTATGCAAGCACAGTGCACAAGCCAAATGCAGTAACAGTTCCACAGGCCCCTGAAGAAGAAATAGCAAACAAGTACAGTAATCCTACATTTGAAACAGAGGCAACAAGACAACATACCTGCTCCAATGATGACGGTGTTCAGCAGGGAGGCTGTGTGTCCAGATCCAATACTGTTGAAGAGCACTGGGGCGTAAAAGATGATGGCATTGATTCCAGTGAACTGCTGGAACATCATGAAGAGGAGAGAGATGGTTAGCTGGGGGCGGTATTGGGGCTTGAAGAGGTTACGCATGGGGTGAGGGGCCAGGTTACTGATGCGGGCTGCCTCGGTAATGTCTGCAAACTCCTCATCAACATCGTTGGTGCCTCTGATCTTTGACAGCACCTGCAGACGCACAGCAACATCAGCAGTGGAGACAGAAAGAAACAGAAGCATTACCAGCTGAGGTAAACACATGTTTGTTGCGACACATTCTGTTAACATGGTGCAGCAGACAGGAGAAACAGCAGCAGCAGACGGTCCCAGGATCATAAAGCTAATATTCAGCAAGGTGCTCTATGCAGGTGCTTGTGGAAAGCCGGCGATAGAACAAACCAGAAAGCCTTCTGGCAACATGCCAGCTGTCACAAACACAGCAAGAGATGCAAGCTTGGCAACATGCACTCACCACACGAGCCTTCTCAAAGTGGCCTCTCTCAATCAAAGAGCTGGGTGACTCAGGCATGACTAGCCCTCCCAGGAAAACAATGGCTCCTGGGATAGCAGCCAGTCCCAAAGCCAGACGCCATCCCCAGACATCAATGAAGTCACATCCGTAGTTGATGAGACCAGCGCACAAAATTCCAAAGGTGACAAACCACTGGAAGAGGATGTTCATGCCTCCACGCAGATGAGGGGGGGCAACTTCAGCATTGTACATGGGCATGACCTGCAACATAACAGCAGTATATGCATTGAGCTGGCAGATTACTAATGCTGGCACAACATTATGTCTGCCTTGAACAACATACAAGAGCCATTATGAATCTTGATTCATATTACTGACTGATACTACAACAGCTGAGCAGTGAAGAAAGGGAGGCAAGATGACACTGGGCATGCACATCATGTTGCCCAAAGCGACCGTTTGATCAATCCTACATTGTTGGCAGACCAAAGCGCAACCCAAAACTGTGCATTGATCATTTGGAGTATGCTACATAGGCTGCATTTTGCAGCACGCATCTGAACTGACAGAGACACTTGGACAATATCAGGGCAGAAGCTTACCAAGGAGCAAAGACCAACACCAACACCAAGCAGAATATGGCCAACAACCAGCATGGCAACATCCACAGCGCCTGCCAGGATAGCGGCTCCAACGATGAAGAAAGCCCCAGCAACAATGTTGACAGGCTGCAGCAGGTTACACACATGTTCAGCAACACTGAAGCATCCTAACTGGATGTCCTGCTGTCAGAACAACTTGGTAGAGTGCAGAGCGGCATGTAACAATAATGTCATAATTTTTTAACAAAGCACAGTATGATCATACATACATACATAAAAACATTACAAGTGACACAGCTCACTGCAAACAGCATGTGGCACAAAACTGCACACAACGGGGCCTAAAAAAAGCACACAAGGCACGAGGGAGGACTTGCCTTGCGTCCATACAGACGAGCAAATTTGGAGGCAATGATCCCAGAGAAGAGAGCTGAGATGTACAGAGATGACACCACCAGCTGCAGGACCTGGTTGTTGTATGAACAGTATGCTGCCTTCACTGGGTTGGGGTTGACATGGAAGCCTCCCAGCTCCTTAGCATCATACACGCTTCTGAAGAACTTGTACTGGAAAGCTTCCATGGAGGTCACACCACCTACGCAAACAGCAGCCATTGTAAGGAAGTGTCTAAATTCAGAAGCACACTTTCGGACGACAGATGCGTCTGGCTGTACGACAGGTGCTCTGCAAAACATATGCACCGCCAAGCTTGTGCAGCATTACAGAAGTGCTATTGCAAAAACACTTGCTGCTCTGCTGAGACAGCGTGCGGTAAGATTGCTGACTAAGACGGCTTACCGATAACTCCGTTGTCGTAACCCAGCAGCAGGCCGCCGGAGCCACCAATGAGACATAGAAACCAGACATACGCTGTCATTTTGGCATTGTACCGCTTGCCGGGCTTGCCGATAGAAACAGCAACAGCTCCAGCCATTGTGCTGACTGGGTCGCGCCGCACGGGACCTGTAGCAAACACAGTATGATCAGCATCAAAGCCTGTTGGGCTGAAGGGATCGATTGTCCGAGACTGACACGACGAGGCGCTGCCCAAGCTAGTGCTAAGACGCCGCCCAAGAAGCACGATCAGGCAACGACATATGTAGACATAAAGCGGGCAGCGTGAATCAAAAGCGCGACGATAACAGATCACAAGTGTGCAAAGCCGTCAGCTTACTTTGAGTTCAAGGCTGGAAGGAAGATGACCACTCGAAGTGAGCGTTTGCTTAAGCAGCGCTGATGGCCTCTGACAGCAGCTGACGTTTCCAAGCCCAAAAATTTCAGTCCACCGCCCAGGTCTGTAGCTTGCTTTCGAGATGCGATGGGCTGCTGGACCTATGTCACTCAGCGATGCAAGTGATCAGTGTCAGCGTTGGTGTGGTAAGGGATGAGTATGGATGCAGAATCTTGCCGCTGTATCTTGGTTATCAATCGCTTATCAGACGTGTACTAATCCACATGGGCCGTTAATGTACTGGCGTTGACAAATATTGGCTTCTAAATCGCTGACTGTGTCGTAGCGGCACAATCATCAGCCTTCTGGAGCAAGCAGGTTTTATCATATGTATCTCCCACGTGGACGTTCAACACGACGAAATTGGATAAGCCAGAAAAGTACACAGCGCGCTGTGAGGTTCACAGTGCAGGCGTGAGTCTAGGCGTGACGGACCTGAAGATATTTTGCTTAGTTGTATGAAGCCGATGACCAATTCGAGAAAGTGCAGATTTGAAGCTCTGGTGAACCGTTCAAAATCAGTGTATACATATGAAAGTGCCACTGCAAAAGCAGTTGGACAAATATACATGTCAGCAGGCATATAGGGGTCTCACACGCATCGAGAGTATTGTATCACAACAGGGGCTGGCTGAGTGCTGCAAGCTATCTGCTGTAAACAAATCTGAGCTAATCTGAGGGAAGTTTTTTGGAACCTCTTGGAGGAGGAGAGCAACGTTGACTGTACAGCAACACGTTGTTAGAGGAACTGCTTTGGAGGAGTAGTCAGGCTGCTGATAAGGTACCAAGCAGGATGTGAGACTGATGGGCTAGACTGAGGACATGCTCTTTTGGCTCTTTTGGCAGCAGTCGTTCAAGCTGTCATCCGGGTGACACTCAGGCATACGTAGGAGCCGGAGCACGGATATTGACGCAAAAGGCAGCAGGGCAAACAACATGCACATGGAATAGATCTAGACGTCTATTTGTCGACAGTGTATTAATCAACAGCATAGTGTTGTAGGAGGGTCTAGCAAGCAACAATGATTACAAGTTTCTTGGCTTGATGCCGTAAGGCACCAACCAGAGTGAACGATAAGTGTGTCTCTGATCGATTGCAATGCATATTCACCCAGCAGGAAACCCTGATACGATCTGATAAGCCCTAGCTTATCAGTCAGAGCACGTGCCCCGTTGCACTTCCCCCCACTATAAGCATCAACGTCCCCGTTGATGAACTCATAGGGGTATGTAACCAGGAATGCCACATACACACAACACAAGCCAATCCTGCCATCACAGATGAATACCACTGCTAAGACATACCACCAACATGGTACTGTCCCATCACACAGACAAAACAGACCACCTCACACACAATCAGACAGACCAGCTGTGGCCACCGCCAGACACTGCTACTGCACAACACTACTGCTGCTTTCTGGGCCGGCCTCTGCCGCGCTTCTGAGCAGGTTTAGTGAGACCAGTCTTTCTTGGACGGCCTCTGCCACGCTTTGGTTTTGCAGCAACTGCATCCTGACTGACAGTCTGTATTGCCACTTTTACTGACTGCATTATCACCTTGAGCTGCAGCACTGTCAGGCCTGCCAACTCTGGCAGCTTGCCTGTCTCTGTTGCTCAGCTCATCAAGGTAATCCTGCACAACATCAGTAGCATTCTTCAGTCTGCTAGCCGTCAGCCATTCATTTTCCTCTGGAGGCAGGCCTTTCCATTGTACATAGTATGACCTGCGACCAGTCTTGGTGTCACAGTGTGCAAGAATCTTGTCAATCTCACACTCCACTTCACCATCATCTCACACAGCAGGAGGTGGAGCAGATCATCTGTTCCCATCCTTATACCCCTCAAGCAAGGACACATGAAACACAGTGAACATCCTACTCATTGATGCAGGCAAGCGCAATTCATATGCCACACCAACCTTTTTTGACAGGATCTCAAATGGTCCCAGATACTTGTTCAACAGCTTTTTCCTGCCCACATGGAACAACCTCAGAAACTTGGGTGACAGCAGCACATACTCGCCAACACTCAACTGTTCATCATGCCTAGCCTGATCAGCATCCTTACTCATGTGCCATTGTGCATTCAGCAAAGAGTCATGTGCACTGCTCACAGGAGCACTCACCCTCCCAACAAAAGAGTTGGCAGCAGGCAAAGGAGTGACAACATTCACATTCACAGGGGTTCTGGGATGGTCGCCATGGTTCCAAGCATTGTTCACAGCAAATTCACAGCAAGGCAACTTCACCTCCAAGTCATTCTGAGCAGGGTTGATGAAATGCGGCAGCATATCCTCCTAAGTTCTGTTAGCACGCTCAGTCTGTCCGTCTGTCTGTGGGTGCGATGCAGTGGACATACGCTGATCAATGCCAAGCAACTCACAGACTTTAGCAAAGAACTTAGAGGTGAGGAGCTTATCTCTGTCAGACACCAGGAACTTGGGGATCCCATGCAGCCTGAATATCTCTCTCACAAAGATTTGAGCAAACTCCTCAGCACCCATGTCATTCCGGCAAGGAGCACAATGCACCATCTTGCTCAGCCGGTCCACAAACACCATAATAGCTGTGTGGCCAGGCTTGGGTCTCAGGCAGTTTTTGATGAAATCCACAGTCACCTACTGCCACCTAAAATCAGGCACAGGCAATGGTTGCAACAGACCTGCGGGCTTCTCATTAGATGCCTTATTGCACTGGGCAGCCTGGTACAATACGTGGCTTCTCATAAAATTGATGCTGAAAGGTGCAATCTTTTGTTTTGTTTTCTTTTTCTTATTGCGCTGGCAGTGATCACAGGTTGGCACATACTGCTGCACATCACGCTCAAGACTAGGCAACCAGTAGGTTTGCAACACCAACTGCACAATGCGATCACGCCCTAAATGACCAGCGAACCGGGTGTCATGATGCGCAGACAGACAATTTTGACGCAGATTCTCTGCATCAGGCACTACAATCTGACTGCCTCTGCACCAGACGCCATCACTGAAAGTCAATGCAGCAGTGAGTTTCTCATCTGCAAACCATTCATCACTAGCACATCCGTTAACTATCTGCCTTAGCAGACCACCAGGCACACTATCATCTCCAGCAGAAGCCCACTCAACAAGCATGCTCATCAAAGTGCACATCACGGTAGAGTAGTGACTGATGGGATCAGCTGCATTGGCAGAGCCGTTGCAATACTCCCACGAGAAATCAAAGCGTGACTCAAACTCCTGCCAACGCACCTGCCTCTTACTGAGCTGCACAGCGGGCTTACCCAGGCAGAGTGGCTAGGCCGCACAGAACCCTGCCCCACGAGGTCAGCCAGCTGTCGCTCCACCTCTGCCTTTTCCTGGGGAAACAACCTGTACATAGGCTTAGACACAGGGGATGAGTCATTAGTATTGATGGACATACCAACACCACGAATGAGTGGCAGCCCAGGGCGTAGCTCTGCGAATATATCAGGAAACAATTCCACAACAGGATGAAGGGCAGCCTTAAAGCGCTTGCTGCAATTTGGCTCCAGGGTTTCACCCTCTTTTGCAATTTGGCTCCAGGGTTTCACCTCTTCTGCAATTTGGCTCCAGGGTTTCACCTCTTCTGCAATTTGGCTCCAGGGCTTCACCCTCTTCTGCAGCCTCAGCAACACACTCATCAGATGAGTCATCTACAGTCATTACATTGACCACAAAGTAAGTAGCATCCTTCTCCTGAATTGCCTCCCGAAACTGCATAAGGACAATGAATGAGATGGCAATGCAGGTGACACAGGGACATCATCACACACACATTCCAACACAGAACGCCAATCACCTTGTCAAAACACCACACGCTTGTCAGCAAAGGAAATCCCAGAATTCCGCAATTTCAGCCAACTCTGACCCAACACGACATGCAGATTAGCACTAGTCATGTCAACAACTTACATCTTGATCACCTCACTCACAGGCTGGCAATTGACCCTGTCCTGCACAAAGCTTGAGACAGGCACACTCTTCTGGCCAGCCACACTAACAGACCCAGAGGCTGCCTACTCACGCAAACCATGCTTCAACACAAGCGCACGGTCGATGAATGCATGAGTAGCTGCAGAGTCAGCTACAACACATGCTGGCTGGTCAGAAAGCACACCAGGAAACGACATCAGCAACTGTCCTGCATCACAACTGGCGTGCATACCCACGGCTACCATTTGCAGCTTTGAGTGCAAATCTCCGTGTGAAAGATGCGACACATGCGAACCCAATATGGGCTCGGTTTCCTACCCCGGCAAGCAGCGCAAGGTTGCCCACAGCGAGACAGAAGCAAACGTGTTTTGTTGCAGGCTGCATGCATTGTTTGCGTAGCATTATGGGCACAAGCTTGTTGAAACAGACGTAACACAATACGTGATCCCCTTAGGCAAGGTCGAGAGCTGGATTGTACAAAGCCAAACCAGATCGAAACTGGCCGAAACCGGCGGACACAGGTAGCTGCTAAAGAAGCTCCAGCAATCATATTGACTACACGCAGTTCAATGGCTTGTAGCATGCAATTCCCACGCATCATCATCAATGATACATGATACTAGCTGAGGAGGTTATTTCACATTGGCTGCTGGCTGGCTCTTGGCTGTGGTGATGTATTTCCTCCTTTGCACTCAGAGGCACTACCTTCTAGCTAGATCTATAGATCTATGGGCATGTACATGTTTATGCATGATTATGGGCTGCTGGCGGCCTCTTTTGATGCGTGTTAAGAGTTTTAGACCAGAGACTGATTGATGAGGGTTATGTCTTCATAACCGGTATGATTGTCTTTTGTCGGCTGCACAGAAGGACTTTCAGCTTTTGCATTAAGCCTGTGCCCACGTGGGCTCGATGAACAACTTTTAGCCTGCCTTTCAGCAACAGTTCTTTCAGAGTAGCTAGCCCCTATAGCGGCCTGCAGCAGCAACGCTGCTGAATCAGATGCATGGTTGGACACAGCCTGCCTTCCCGCCTTCCTTGTCCTTCGGAAATGACAGGCAACTGCTATGCCTTCTTTAACATCCATGGTAGGCTTTGCGGAAGCTGATCAAGAAGTGGACGTGCAATCGATCAAATAGCCTTGCGGCCCGTGGCTCTGCTCAGTGGACTTGCTATCGATGGTGACACTTCCAGGAAGTAAAGGGCGCTTGTGGTCAGCGTCTGTGCAGGAGTTACGCAGCACTCATGAAGATATACAAGCTCAAGCGTCTCAGCTGACTGGCAAGCGAATACAAGCCGACGAGGATCCGAAGGCCTTGCTCTGCGCTGCAGTCCCTGAGTTAGAGACTGACAAGTTGGATGCAGAAGATGGAGACATAGACGTCGTCAGAACAGGTGCCCAATCAGAAAGCTCGACCGCAGGCTGGCGACGAGTCCTGAGTGATCACAGCTGCCGCCTTGAAAGCTCGTTGCTTATTCTGATCCTGAAGCAGGAACTTGGCTCACGGCAGCAGCGCATGTATTCACTTTGGCTCTTGGGTCGGACGTTCTTGGACTGCCCTGGGCTGTATCAACTATGGGCTGGATTGCTGGTCCAGCATTGCTGTCTTTGCTCCTGTGGACATCCTTGTACACATCTTTGCTGCTCGTGGAAGCCTATCGCAATCCAAGCAGGACGGGTACAAGGAATTCTACATTTCCCATAGCAGTCCAGAACATTCTTGGTAAGCATCGACCTTGCTGCGGTGCAGTGCCGTTTTACCACTAAAATGCTTCAATAGCGGAGCTTGCATGCAGCTGCATGCAATAGTGATAGCTGCTGTCCTCCCTGAAAGCAAATTCTGTAACTGCAGTTCAAGCTGCACCTATGAAGTAATGTAATGCTCAGCCTGCTGCTGACAATGATGGCTTTGTGCACACATGACTGTCAGTGGGAGCTGCAGCACATGTAGAGCTCCAAAGCTCTGACATGCTGTGATTAGTGGTGAATGACAGCAGCTGCTGTTGCATTGCAGGTACCTCTGCATCCTACTTTTGTGCAATGATCCAATACATATTCATGATAGGCGAAGACATTGGCTATACCATCACAGCTGGCATCAGCTTGAGGTATGTGACACGAGTGCTTATCCAGAGACAAGCGCTTATCCAGACAGTCATTACCGCCAGCGAGTTTGATGGCGCCTGGCTCCAATACTGCCAGTTGTTGCTCAGCTGTCGCAAGCTACCCATGCACCCCACATAATGTATGACTTGCTATGTAGAGCTGTGAAGCGGTCACAGTGCTTTCATCGCCATCCTGCTGAATTAGCAATGTCAGAGGCAACTGGTGTTGTGATATGCCCGGTGAGTTGTTGTGCAGTACCCACATGCAGACATTGCTGGATGTAGTAAAGCGTCTTAATGTACAGCAAGCTGTCTGAACATATAAACAGAGTACAGGCTTGTGCACTTGTCAGTCCAGAGTTTTTTGCAGTTGTTGTCCAGTTGATTGTGCACCTTCACTTGTTTGAAGTGCTGTAGCTGCTTGCAGGCTTCCAACAACCTGTTCATGCTGATTTTTGGAGGTATCCAGATTGTTTTGAGCCAAATTCCTAATCTTCACCAGACCTGGTGGTTATCAACAATTTCGGCTTTGGCTTCCGTTTGCTACGCCTTGATTTGCATCGGCCTTTCCACTGGGAAAGCCTCGGGTGAGTTGTCTGAAGCTGAAATACAAGCAACTGTGCAGCGTCGACTGACCTTCCGCAGCAAGTGTTTTTGGCCATCGCGACGACGCGATGGTCGCACAGCGTCACAGTTCACGTCCTGTGCATGACTCCCATGAGCAACTGAAGAGCCAAAGCAGAGCTTGTTTCTCTCATCTGTATTGGAAAGGCTCTGTTGTCGAAAGACCGGATTGATCAAGTTTGCCAGTGTCACTACAATCACTGTACATTGTCACTCACCATTCTCTGGCAAGGCCCACTGTATGGACCGGTGAAAGCAGGTAATTTGGTCTCATGCACAGACAGATCAAGGTCTGCTACTGGCTGTCAATGACAGTCATACCTTGTCTTGAACCTCATGCTGTGGTTTGCAACTGTTTGAGTTCAATCTCAAAACCTACAATGTGTGCTTGCAGAAAGAGGGCATCCCACAGGCTCCATTATGGGGACAGAAGCTTCTCCTGCTGGCAAGGTGTGGAATGTCCTGAACGGTCTGGGCAGTATGGCTTTTGCTGTCGAATTTGGGATTATGACTCTGGAAGTCCAGGTCAGGAATTACTCTTCTGCAACCTGTCTTGAGACTGCTCTGTATATGAACAACAAAAACAAACACTGGCCAAAGTTAGCTACATGTGGAGCAAGTTTGAGCTTGCAAGGTGGCCCTGTACTGAGCCACATATTGGTATTGCACGTCAATGCCCAGGTTGCATTGTGTATCAATGCAAACATGATCACTGGCGACTTCCACTTCATATGTGATAATGGCATTGGGCATGGGTATGCATGCCATACACTTGCAACGATACATCTCAGTGGCCATCGATTGCATGCTTGTTGCAGAATGTTACTGCCAAAATTCTCCAATATCATACACCACAAACTCTTCCACAGTAATTACAAGCTACTGTGGCAATCAGTCCATCTAGCTGGTTTCTGGTTCTCACTGGATACAGACATTTGTACAGCAGCATGTCAACAGTCATACTCTTGTTTGAAAAATGATTTTGACTGCAACGGCAATGTCCAAATTGTGTGCTGTTGTAGACATCATTGGTTTGTGTCGTTCAGCTGCTTTTGCATGATGGTAAAGACAGCTACTGGTGAAGCATAAGGAATGGGCATGAGCTATACCCTCCTATGTAGGGAAACAGCCCCCAAACTGTTACAGAAAGACATGCTGACCCCATCCACGTTTGCATGAGCTTCTGCACAGCTGCTCACCTCCAGGCTTTCTGTTTCAACGTGCACTTGATGACCTTTGTTGTCATTTTGATGATTTATAGTTGCAAAAACAAGATAGTGATGCAAGTAATGGTCATGCGTTTTGGTCTTGGTTTTGGGTTTTTTCCTTGTACCTAAAAGTTGTGTCAGTTGTCAGCATAGGACTGGCTGCTGCAGGATACCATAAAGGCACCTCCTTCAGAAGAGTCTCAGATGCGAAAGTCCATTTTCAGCTCCATGTTTTTCATCTCAGGCTTGAAGTTAGCCATTGGTTGTTTGGGCTATTCAGCCTTTGGTCAGCAGGTTCCAGTCAACATTCTCACCAAGAAGGGGAATGTTGGCTTCTTCAACCCAGACTGGCTGATTGATATTGCCAATGTCTGTGTGGTGGTGCGTATCATGGGCTCATACCAGGTGAGCCAGCTTCCCTTTACCATTTCTGTTACACAGTGTCATACTTCGTTACCTTCTTATCAGTAATCACCCCGGAACCCCATGACAACTCATGTAGACAACAAACACAGCTACAGAAAAAGTGGAAAGGTGCAACAAAACATAAGCAATACACGCTTTCGCAAATGCGTCATATGGTGAGGTTTGTGAGTCCTGCTGCTGCAGGTGTATGCTCAGACGTTTTTTGCTTTTGTGGAGAGGCATGTCAAAAGCATGAGCCCACACCACATGATTCACAAGCAGCACATTTATCACATCCCTGGATATGGGATTTACAACATGACCATTTTCAAGCTGTTGTGGCGGACAGCATATGTATGCCTCATAACATGTAAGTCAATCCGACCCAACTTGCACTTGTGACTCAGACTTGGGTATGCTTGC
>JAABUW010005599.1_pt1 | contig 16251 bp, 19 predicted proteins | sample 5560081 | NCBI WGS metagenome assembly JAABUW01 (sample SAMN10711882, study PRJNA513363) | rock metagenome | isolation source: Antarctica rocks | place: Antarctica: Victoria Land, Knobhead sud | reverse complement strand
AACCCTAGGCATACATCTACGTCGCAGCTAAAGCGGCTGAGGCGGCTGTAGACGGCAAGCTCAAGGCCCGTGATGAGGACAGCGTAGCCTACAACCCAGTAATATAGAGCCCCTCTCGCCAACACAATGCAAAGAACATGTGCTAACGGCTCTAGGCATACATCTACGTTGCAGCGGCAGCAGACAGCAAGCTCAAGACCCGTGCCGACGGGAGCGTGGCCTATAACCCAGTATGAGAACAGCCTCTTATTGGCGCAACGTGTGAGAAAATTGCTAATGGATAGTACTCGTGGTAGGCGTACATCTACGCCGCAGCTGAGGCGGCTGAGGCGGCTGAGGCGGCTAAGGCACCAGCCGCGGCAGAGTAATAGAGTAGACCGCAGCCCCAAGGTCGATGATTCTGTGGTAGTTGCATGAACGAAGATCGTCCGTGAGCTCTGGCTATGCACTTCTGGATGCTGAGTAGGTGGAGGGTGGTGACAGGGAAACGAGTCGCGAGGGGTTGCTGGTGAGGATTGTGGCGAGGTGACTATTGGGATGATGGTGCACGTTGCATGTTGGGTCAGTCAGATAGTCTTTCTCAGACCGACCTTCGTATTTACGGCCATATGCGATAGAGTCCTCTTCCTGATATGTTCCAAAGATATGGAGTACCTAACGGTCGTTCACCTGTCGTCTCTGGCAAGCCTTCGGAGATTTGATTGGCTGCTTAGAGCAGTATATTTCCCCTTTAAGCCTAGTGCCTGCTCCGGCTTCCATGTGAAGAAGCTTGAGCCGAGAGCGTTCGCCTCGCCCACTTCACGTCATGTTGCGCGGAAGAGTGCCAGGCGGGCGGTGGCCTGAATGATACTTGAGAAGCTGTCCGGCTAACAAGGTGCCGATGCTGGCGGGCAGTCATGGACAGAGTACCACTGCATTCGAGTTATCGCCCCATCACCGACGACGACAGCGATGCAGATAGCCTCGACATCGAGTACGTATCCCGCCGGCAACAGCTTGGAGCAATCGCGCTGACTCAATTGGGCAGTGAGAAGCCCAGATGGAAGAAGGGATGCGCGGACCCAACATGGCGCTTCTGTTCCCGCCTCTTCGCCATTCTGGCTCTTATCAGTTCGGTGGCACTGACGGCAGCGCTGTTCGCATATCTAGGCAATATGGTGATGCCCATCAACAATCTCAGCTATACAGACCGTCGCATCAGAAGAGAGTGGCGGAGTCTCACAATCAATGAACAGCAAAATTACATCGAAAGTGTACAATGCATACAGAATTTACCGTCAGAACTGGTCGGCCGTGGAAACTTTTACGATGATCTAGTGTACGTACACTATCTGGTTGGAAGCCAAAGTGAGTTAATTCAAGTTCTATTCGAATTTCAAGGACTGAATTGTCTACAGCACATGGAGCAGCCTCGTTCTTACCCTGGCATCGTGCGTTTCTGCACATATATGAATCACTTCTTACCGAGAGATGTGGTCTGACGATCCCGTTACCATACTGGAACTGGGAGCTGGACCATCAATCGTTAGAAACGGCGTCCATCTGGTCACCAATTACTGGCTTTGGTGGAGATGGCTCGGCGGATCTCGCGGAGGGACTTGGTCACGGGCGATGCGTTGTCAACGGACCTTTTGCAAATGTCACTCGACTATACTGGGAAGGAGAAGAACATCCACACTGCTTAGGACGCTCCTTCAAGCATTTCGAGAAGGGTGAAATTGGCAAGATGTCCGGTGGTTGGTTCACTCCCGAGAAGATTGGTATAGTGCAGCGGTCGGAAGGCTATTTCGAATTCGAGGATCGAATCGAGGGAACGATCCACAATGCGATTCACTGGAGTTTGAGAGGTGAGATGGCATCGAAGTCAGCCGCGAACGACCCGATATTTTGGCTACATCATGTGCAGCTTGATCGGCTATGGTGGAAGTGGCAGTTAGAACGCCCGGACACTCGATTCACAGATTATGAGGGCATCAGCCTCAACACATCCGCTGGAAGGAAGAAAGAGGCCAGGCTGGGCGATACTTTGGAATTCTTGGACTTGTGGAAAGATATACGAGTATCCGAAGTCATGAAAACGGAGGGTAGTGTTCTATGTTACAGATACTAAATGACGAACACTAGCTTCTTGCAACAGAGACACTGCGTCGGCAGTGCGTGGTGTGGTTTGCTGTATCAATTGCTGTTCTCCAGTGCATGCCGTTCACCTTATCGAATTGACCGGTGCCAGTGTGGAGGGCGCAAGAGAGTCGACTGACGATCGAAAGGAGCTACAATACCGAGGAGCGCATCAGGCACTGTTCGAACATCCTCATCACCAAAGACGAAGACCTACAGGCAGCGATAATGTCACGGGGTGCTTCTCAGAGGTCTGGCGAAGAAAAAGTGGTTGGAATCGATGATACTCATTCCTGATGATCGATATCAGTAATGAGTAGGATATAATCTTGGACATCCGACAATATCTCCAGGAATCCAAAGATCAAAGAACGATGTATTGGGGAAGCCTTTGCAGAGATCATCGGCGACAGAATAATCAAGTGCTATATCAACGCTCTCTCGCGTGCCACTTCAACTCTCCACTGTCATCAGGCGCGAAGTACCCGTTGCCCAAATCATACAGTCTCTCTGGACTACCGCAGACATGCTTGGTTGTGTCAACGAACCCGTGACCGCTCGGATCGTTTTGCAACAACTCCTTCGTGTCGTCTGCGTGGCACAAGATCGACTGTCATCGTCAGCAAGATTCACAGCACAATCTGAGGCATGCCGTACCTGACGAAGCCAGTTGAAGCAGTGAGCCATGTGTGCTTTCGCTTTGTCGCTTATTGCGAGCTCGCGGTCCTCGTCCGATGTTCCATTGACGCCGATGAGGCTAGAGTAGTGCTGCCGTATGTCGATTATGCAGTGCATTTGGTGAAACATCGCAATGCCATATGGCTCTCCGTCGTTGAAAGTCTCATCTCGAACGAGCTGAAAGGGAGACAACATTGAACGCCATGTTTGCGTCGTGTCTGCGTTCCAGTCTTCCCAACGCGGATCACTCGCAAACGTCGTTTGTTCTTTAGTATCTCGTACATACTGCGCTGATGATTGCGGGCGAGTCCTGAGCTGCGTAAATTGTCTATCAGGTCTCTGGCCGCTGTCCACACAATTGATAGCTTGTACACTCACAGGTTCCCATTGATTCGCCCGCGTTGCCGAGCAACCATGGCTGATCAAGAGCACGGACAGCAAGGCTCTACGAACCAAACTTGTATGTTGGAGCACCGTCATCGAAATCACTCTTCGAAATCTTTGGAGACTACAGTGTCCTAGGTTGGGCCGAAGCGAAACAACGAACGACATGTTCGGACAAACAGGCACACTCAAGCGAGCGTCGAGAAATGCGCCACCCACCCGCAGTGGAGCGTAGCTGGACTGGCCGACGACTCTGCGAAACGCAGCATGCCGCAGTGGTGCGCTTGACAAGTTGAAGTGCGTACCGCACACATGCCTGCAGCTCCCCCAAGCTTGCTCTACCGCGGCCATCGAAACGGACGATTAGTCAGACAACGTTCGAGCCTTGAAGCACTCAGGTGACATCACGTTCGTCGACGACCACGGAACAAACGATTGACGGTTGATAACATCGTGATTTCCAACGAGAGCCTCCGAATCGAACTGCAACCAGATGGAAATCATTCCACTTGACGACGCGGGAGACAATACCGAAAAGTGCAGTGAAGTAATCGAAGATGTGCCCTTGTTGACCATCTTAACGATATCAAGCGGTCTTGGAGGGTGAGTATGGTTGATCACCCGATGGAATATGGTCTAATACTCTGCAGACTCCAAGTAGTATGGTCAACGATCTTCTCGAATGGCACAGTGAGAGAGTGTGCTTTCCACGCGAAAGCTGCAATATGATTGACCAGCCCACAGATCTACCTGAAGGCGCTGGGCATGCCGGATGCACTGACAGCTTTGCTGTGGGCGACACCAGCCATCGGCGGTTGCATTATACAGCCACTCATTGGAGCCAGGAGTGATACTTGCAACCACCGGTGGGGACGACGAAAGCCATACCTCGCAGTAGGCTCGGTGGCAACCACATGTGCAGTCCTCACCCTGGCATGGGCCGACAGTGTGGGTCGCTTGGTAGCCTATGGCTTCTTTTCTACCACGAGCATCGAGGAAGTACGATTCGCTACACTGATATTTGCTGCGATCAGCGTCATCATGCTGGGAATTGCGGTTCAGCCACTCCAATGCGCTCTCCGGACTCTCGTCCTGGACGTATGTCCCATCCACCAGCAGGTCCAGGCGCAGGCTTGGGGCGTACGATTCTCTGGTGTCGGACAATTGGCAGGCTGCGCAACAGGCCTAATGTTAGTGCAAGGCACCAAGGACACCGGCGAGACCTTCACCTTTCGAGCTATGGCCGGGATCGCGGTATTGGCAGTCACTGGCACGACCGCCGCCATCATGTTGACGATTCGCGAACCCGTCTTCGTTCCTGCCGTACAGAGGAAAACGAGAGGCCGGGGTCTCTGTCAGATCTTCGGCGGTTTGATGAAAACCTACCAGGAGTGTCCGGTTGTGCTTCAGAGCGTATTTACGATCCAATTCATTGCTTGGATGGGCTGGTTCACGTTTTTGTTCTACAGTACCAGGTATGCCACGATCTCTTGAAGACATCATAGGTATGTCAGGCTCATTGATTTGAACAGTTACACGACCGAGCTTTGTAGGTCCTTCGAGGAGAATTGACCGTACTTTACTGACTGAAGCAGATCTCGCCGACACCATTAACTCCGAGCAAAGATTAAGCGGCTTTGTCGCTTCGCTGGTGAGCTATGCGTACTCTTGTGTCGGACTGGCTGCAAGTGTCATCCTGCCACTTGTCGTCCGAACGTTCCAGAGTCGGCATTACTCGAGAGTCCGCGATCGGAACAGCGATGCGAGCAATGCAACACTTCTTGGGGTATGGTCTCTGAGCTTGCTCTTATCCTCAATTCTAATGTCGATGACGACGTTGACGACGTCGTTCGGAAGAACGGTCTGCTTGATGGCGGCGAACGGTGTATCATGGGCGGTCGCGAATTGGATTCCATTTGCTTTGGTAGGCAAGCTCACGCCAACGCCAGCGGTACTGCTTGGAGACAGCGAGCTGAAGGGACAGCCTAACGGATCAATGATCGGGCTCCATAACGTAGCCATATCAGCACCACAGATACTGGCAGCGGGACTGTCGAGCGGTATCTTGTGGCTGGCTCACAGACTAGACGCCTCCCAAGCTGAAGGCTGGGCTCTACGAGCTGGAGCTGTCTTCTATCTTGCGGCTGCTTGTGTTGCTTACCAGACGGCAAGGAAGTGTGGACGTAGTTGACACAATTTGACCAAACAAAGGATTTATATAGATCTACTTCCTGATCTCAAGAGCCTTTCGATTCAAATAGGTCGAACAATTGCTGGGAGTCTCCACAGGTCCTCAAGTCTGCTGCACCACTAACGTAGGGAAGTGAGAAATTCCACAACTCCTGCCTCTCGATGAGTCCGTCTGCTTTGCAGGTAATCATCTGGGCGGTTCTATCAGCGGTTTCCAATGGCTCAACATGCTCTCAACCTCACCTGGTGGAGATAGTGCAAGCAGTGCGGCCAATGCGGATCTTCATTCTGGTCGAAAGCTACATGTCCGCCTTCGTGTGCACTTTGCAGTGCTTTTCGGAGCGAAGCAACGCAATGGAGCTGATGGAACCTGTGTTGCGAGACGGTCAGGTTCACGGCTTGTCTCGTAGTTTGCGACCACAAATCATACATGCTGATGATTCCATACTCCACGACTTCGCCGGTCTTCTCGTCTGTTTCCAATGCTATGGCGCCTGCTCGCTGCACAGCTCGATCCTCCCAAAGCCAATCGAAGTCGTGGGAAATTGTCATGTACTTCGTATCGAATCCATAGGTTCCTTGTATGTGCTTCTCCTTGTGATCCGTACTGAGCGGCAAGATGAGAAAAGCCAGCAGACACAATTGGAGCACCACCAGGATCACGTTCACGATCGTCAATCGCCAGATTCTGTTCAGCCGCCGGTGAGCGATGCTGTCAAGTTTCGGAGGGCCAAGTTCGTCGTCCGAACCGTCCATGGATTGTGCGATCGTGTATTTGTCTCCAAGAGGTTGATACGCCATGATCCAAATCTGCGTGTTTAATTTTGTGGTCCTGGAATCTGAATGATGGTCTTCGTCGAAGCGTTCGCCCTGTGGAAGCACAGCTCAGAGCTCTACAGATGCATCGGCGGCTCGCACAGCTCAACGATCCGACCGCGGGAATACACTATAGTGTAGTGCTCTGTCATAGATTGGTAGCGATCGCATTTTATCCTTCTAAACAATACTCCTTGACACTAGCAACAGTATTCAGTCAAGCAGATTAACGCAAAGGCGACACAATGCTTGGTGCAGTGAAGCCGCCTCACTGGTTCAAGAGGGTCCGGTTCGACGAAAAGACATACTCCGACGAATCGGACAACGATGACGAAGATGCCGGCCTCATCCACCAGCGGAAGAGTCGCTCCCGGAAAAGTGTGATAACTGGATTACTAGTAACTGCGCTGATGATCTTCGTGGTCCTGAGTCTCATCAGTGTTGCAGCAATAGTCAAACAGCTGACAACGACGAAACGATATCATTCAGAAGAGGCCGAGTTCGTCGAGCTGTCCCTCCGACCCATGCTACACACCGCCCCTGACCACATCACCAGTGAAGAGGCTGGACAAGTACCGGCATGGGATTGCGGAAGAACTGTCGAAGAAGCCATGTCGAGGGGCTGTCCTTTTGATGTCATCAGCAATCTTTGGACACCACCACGCTGCTACAATTCAACATTCGCACTGGAAGCACTTCAAGGCGTCAGTGTTGAATCCGACTCTGGAGGCGTGGGCGCACCTGAATTCGGCTTGGGCGGCTTTGCCTGGTACGAGGACGAAGAGCTCTCCCAGCCCATACTCTCGGCGGATGATCTGGAGCAGTTCCTTGCGAAGCGGGACGCAGAAGGCATGCCTCTCGAAGCATACACGCATATGTCTTTCCACGCTGCCCACTGCTCATACCTGGCTCGAGTTGCGACTGATGGCCTCAATCGTCTGCGGAACGGCGAGCGTGATGTTTGGGTTCCCGAAGTTGCTGCCGACCCGCACCATGCAAGGCATTGCGAGCATGTGTTTGGAGAGCTATACAGGCTGGGGGAAGATGGGGCCAGGAGAGACAAGACCGGTGTCGGCTTTGGGATTGCACCTTGTGTCCAAATCGGATGATATGATCTTGCTGTTCGAATCGGCGAGGTGGAGTGTCTAAACGTATTCATATCGAATGGCTTCTTGGGCGTACGGGTTAGCTGGAAGGGGCGGAGAGTTAGTCTTCATATATAGCCATGCTTGAGTCGTTCCCAATGATTTTTACACTTCGCTGAATCGTGGATTGTGTCCTTGCTAAGTACACCCACCCGATGGCCACCGCACGGTCGCCACGACTACGCAGACCCCATTGAAACAGCCTCATGGTTCATCTAGTCGTCTAGCTGATGAATTGAAGCCTACAGAATACACGTAGCCTGCAAGGGAAGGTGCGATAGCTCACTCAATGGCTTTTCAGCCAGTCGGCACTTGCCACCAACGCTGCTTGAGGCAAGCCATATTGATCGACGATATCATCAATCGCTGACCAGTCTTTGCAAAGATGCGTTCCGCCCCATCCTGAAGGACCTACCCAGTAGTCATCTGCCACCGTGGAAGGCCGCTCAAGCGTCATATCCGCAGAGCATATCAAAGCCTGTTACTCATACATATCAGCAGCGAACCTGAGACATTGTGGTGAAGCTTTACCTGTCTTATCAACTCGATGCAGTGGCTGGCATGGTCTGTTTCGACAACAGGCGTCTTCAACCCTGTGACGATGATCTTCAATTGCATCTGCTGTCGGTCAGCTTCAGGTGCGGCCATCACATCTCGAACGACAACTCACCAAGCAGTGCAGTTGGTGATGGAAAGATGGAACGAACGCTTCCGTCGTAGTCGAAGAAGAGTTGAAGTAACGTGGCGGTAGACCTTGTTCGGAGCTCCCGTCTGGCTGTGGGGACATTTCCAACCAGTAGCCATCCTCTTCATCGCATTAGCAGCAGTCCTTCATTCGTTGAGGTGGCTGAGCTGAGGAATCGGAACATACTCAATTGCAAGCTGTCCCAACCAATGCCGGTGATGCTTCCGTTCATGGTCCCACGAAATACTTCCGCATCAGCATAATCTGGATCCGGTCTCCATTGCACAGGTTTCAACGGAACTACGGTAGTAAGAAGAAAAACGTTAGCGTCGCTCGCGTCAACAGTGTTGACGCATGTTGGAGGACACATACTGTCTTGAAATGGCTGTGTAGTCCCGCCCTGCGCCTTCGACATGTCGTCTTTCTCTTTGCGACTCCGGACAATGCTCTGTATCCCAACGATCGCCAACACGAGCGTGAGAAGCAGTGAGTACGTTACGTGACATGTCTTTAATAGCATGCCGCGCCGGTTTCGAGGTCGGTATTGTTCTGGAGCATCATCTTCGTCGAAAGAAGTAAAGTGCAACTTCTCATCCAGAACCGTCGAAGACGGCAACAGAGATTGTCCTTCAAGCGACGCCATCACTTCACAGTGTTAGGCCTTTAAGAGTTGCCGTTGACGGCTTCGGAGGTGTTGTCGTTGTGCCCATTGCTTTGCCTTGCAATGGGAACGTCCATTGGCTCAGCTAGCTCCAAATCTAGCGCGGCTGCACCACGACCTGCACGAGAACGTCGCGCGGCTCGCCTGCCCCCAAACCATCTCCAAGGGAAACCAGAGGTCTCGAATTTAATAATGGTATGGAGACAATTGACTGAATCGCGATTGTGATTGTATTGCGTTCCAAAATCCAACTCATCAAACTGGAAACATCTCTCAACATGGACGTCTGGCTCCTCCACGGCCTGCTCGCAACAGTAGCCATTCTGATCATCTTCCCAATTGGAATTTTGAGATATCGCTACACGTTCACTAATGCCTGGCTCTCGCATACGACCCTGCAATCCTTCGGGCTGGCCTTCACGCTCATCGACACTGCAACGGGCCTGATGCGCGGGCGAGATTACATGCAAATGCACCAATCCGCCGGCCTCATCTTGACGGTCCTACTTCTTTCGCAGCTGTGTCTAGGACACACTACGCGGAATGCGCATGTTGACGGCGTGGCAAGACGGTACATCGGCTGGGCGCATCTGGTGCAAGGATGTAGCTGTCTTGCTGTGGGATGGTTCAGCGTGGTGACAGGACTCGTGTTGGCTGGACACAAGTCAGCGTTCATCATATTGGTCGGCTTGTCGTCGGCAGCAGAAGTGACAGCCATTCCTGTAATTCTCGGATCTACACGATGGAGGAGATTCGGATACATAGCGATTACCGACGACAAGGAGGCGAACAGCAGCTGCAGTGCGTGCTGAGTGGCGATTTTGACAGAAGGAGGGCTTCGAGTATGGTAGTAGCGACTTGCCGTGCTTTGCAAATGGTTGGGCCTGTAGCCCTTGAAATGTCCTCCACTCATCATCGCACAACTGCGGTATGGATACTGAGCATGAGAGAACTCGTTCATCCATTGATTGCGGACCAATTTTCTCAGTGTTTCTCATCCGCGAACTCTTGACCCCTTCCCTCCTCACAATCAGGAAACTGGCCTGATGTTCTTTCTTCGTCGTCGCCGTCGTCGTCTCCGATTGCAAAGCAGTCATCCTCGGCCCTGGCTTGGTGGAATCGAGCTCCTTCATCTGCTGATCTATGCGGCAGCGTCGACCGGGCTGATCGACCGTAATATGCAATGCTGACCAACTCGAGAACAATAAGGACGAACATGGTTCCGATGACAGCCCTGCCTCTGCCGCGAATGGACATGCCGAGCAATACGTTGCCACATCCGACAGCCATCAGTAGTCGACCCAGCCATACGTGGGAAGTAGAAATCCATGTTCGTCGAGAAGTTTTCAGGAACCGGATGTGATGTTGTAACCCCAGCAAGACCTGGGTCCAGGCCAACACCAGAATCGCAAAGCCGACCCGTTGGTGACTGCCGTCAAGTCTTGGATGCAGAGCGAGGCCAGTCATAGCACCAGCTGTCAACAAGATCGTCCCCAGGAGCTGCAAGATCCAATGATACTTGAATGCGCACCCGAACCCCATGCGCATGGAAACTGCGCCGGCGGGATACAACGCGACGAATGCAACACCTAGGAGAGCGCCATGCAAGGTCCACAGACGCGAGCGAGTGAACCAACTCGGCTCCTGATCCCCGCTCTGGCCATGCGTTCCCAAATCTGGACGCCGGTCCGGCTGCGGCGCCGCATTTCCAGGCGGCTTTATCGGCCTCATGTCCACGGTGAACATGCCCGTACTATCATGGCGATGTTGGTGCGAGTGGGGCTCCAGCCAAGCATCAGTCTCGAATCCCGAGAAGCTTTGTTCCGCATTGGTTGCCCATATCCATGGTTGGTCTGCGGACAATACATCAATATTCGTCCCAGTCCACTTGGAGATGTCTCGGCAAACGAAGGAAATGCTAGCAAGATACGTGCTCGGCGGGTAATGCGAGTTGGCGGACGGTCGCTGCCAGGTCGAGGATATGAGCCGGACTTCCGGATCAGACCCTGACATAACCTCGGGCTGAGCATGACCAGAACTCGTGCGGACGGAGAATGTCGGTGGCTTCGAAGACTTTGGATCGCCATAGATGACGAACATGAGCGCGCCATCCACTGTTCGACCAGATCAGTGTCCAGCGCAGTTTGAATGCCACCTCAAGAGAGCCTCACTTTCTATTCCCAACCCAACGGCCGTCCATCCTCGCGAAGATCCGTGCGGTCGTGGAACGATCAATGTCATATATGTATCGAGGCTGTTCGAGGAGATGTTCAAATGCGTGGCCTGCATCAGGCAGAAAGTATGCGAGTCCGGCGCAGCCATCGCATCTGGATGGCAGTACGTCGACTGGGCGCTTCCCAGGGCGCACAACATGGAAATCATGAGCCATAACAGACACTTCAACGTCACGACTCTCGCCATGATAATGGAACGATTTTGTTGTAGGGAATTATTGTTGAGGCTAGCGTTCAGACCTTGCGCCTAGCCAGCAGGATGTTGTATACCGCCAAATTCCTCACCAAGGCATCAACCTGCGGCGGACTACGCGGCGTAGTCTCGCACAACTATCATCTGACGTTCTCGTGGTGGAGTCGGAGGTGTTTTGCACGTGACCAGCTGTTTAGTATGCTCACCCCACCTCGACCGCGAACCGCGCACGCAGCTTGGCATCTAGGTCGACTGCGCCGACACCATCCAGTGGCCTCTTGTGGCAAGTCGCCTCGTGCGGAACTGATTCAAGGCGGTGGTCTTAACTACCACACGTAGAAGCGTGGCATAATCGTCCGCTGCCACTGACTGGCCCAGACACAGGCCGTTTCACCTTGATTTGCCTGCCACGCCGGACACGCTTCGCATTCACAGGTGGAGTAGAGACCACAGTGGTGGGGGCAAGATATGTGAGTCCTCAAGATTCGGAGGACTGCATCAAGTGAGCTTGTGCATTCGAGAGACCTTAGGATTGCTGTCTCTTTCCGTTTCGATAGCCAGCTTGACCTCCGTCATGGTCTGGAACTCCACATGCCAGCAGCGCCGGCAGATATCCCCTACGATACGCGTACGACTGGTGGCAAGGAAGTCTTTCGTAATGATTTTCCGCTTGATCTCCTCCCTGTCCTCTGGCTCGCGGAACTCAGGCCAGGGGTCATGACCAGTGATCATGTAATATATCGCAGTACCGAGCGCAAAAATCTCCATGGCGGGAGCCGCTCCTCTAACGCGTGCAACATCGGTCCCGTCTGCCTCGAATAGTCGATGTCGCAGGCGGTATAAGGAGTGCGATGTGCTGCCGTCGATGGATGCTCCGGCCCGGTCTCCCACTTTTAGTTTCAAGCCCTCGTCCAGGAAGAAGTTGACGCAATGGATGTCGCAATTGAAGATATTCAGAGAGTGAGCAAATGCAAGGGCGTCTGCGGCCTGTCCTGCCCAGCGAAACAATGTCGCGTCATTCGGAGGAGTAGCATGTCGCTGTCTGACACGCCACAGACACGTAAAAACATTCTGGTTGGTAGCACGCTCCAATACGATGCCAGCTGGGAGATTTTCATGGAGTCCGTAGTACTTCAGAATGCTTGCCGGGGGCGCGTGAGCAGCAAAACGCTCATATGCGGCTTTTCTCGACGGGAAAGAGAGTTTCGATGCCGTCTTCATTGAAGGCTTCACAGACCTGCTAGTCAGGAAGCACTCAAATGACTGATGTGTAACCCGGGCTATCGAGTCGCGCGTAGTCTGCCGTCATGGCTGGTACCATCATCCCGGAGGCGTATTTATCGGTATATCGAGACGTGCGATTTCCGTCATCACACCAAGCCAAAAGTACGCGATATCGCTCTTCGATACTACAGACTCCACAAGCGACGTTGAGATGTGTGAGGTGGTGTCCAGGTCGAGTGGAAGGCTGAAAGTGATGGAAGCGTCCCAAAACGCGCTCATGCCTCGGAGCCTGCCAACGTGCACTCAGCCTCATTCCCGCGATGACAACTGTTTTGCTCTTGTACCTAAACACAACAAGATGCGCCGGCATGACCAGGATGAACGACGATGAACTTTAGAGCTTTCCTCTACATCTACTTAGTTGGAGGCTTTCGTTCCTACCGCTTGTACTCGCGGCCGTCCTTCTGCAAGTATAGCTGTTGCTATAGAAAGTCGAGGTGGAGGGGGGGCGAAGCAGAGGAGATACAGAAGATGACAGCAAGACAGCAGAGCAGATCAGAAGAGACAAGCAGGCCGAAGCGGAAAGGGATGCGGCTACAGCAGCAGAAGCAGCGGCTAAGGCCACGTTTGCGGTGCTAAGGAGCTACGACTTCCCGGCAGCAAATGCGGCATTGAATGCGCCACATAGTAGTGGCAACACGGCTGGAGGGGTTACAGGAACGACGGATAGAGAGGGCGATGGCAACAAGGCGGGCGGGTCAAGCGTATACCAGAGCGTATACCGATCTGTGTTCGCCTCTAGCAAAGGCAACACGGCCGGCGCGAGCAGCAGTAAAGAGGTGCTGGAGAACGACGATCCTAATGAAGGACCCGAAGGCCGAGCAAAGCGGAAGACCACACCTGCGAATGTGTTCTACATCGTCGCCTCGCCAATTGCTTCGCGACAATAGAGCCCCGGCAAGCCTGCGATGACCACGTTATTTCAGCAGGCATTGGGACGATAGTACAAAGATATCATGACCAGCGTGCTTGAATCGACGACCTGACGAGCTGAGTTTGGTCGACCAGCATCTGTGGAGTGGTGACGAGTCGTTGGAAACAGTCAGATGTGAAATAAGCTCAGGCTGTCAACGAATAGAACACGAGGGGCGCTGTGGTTGGAGACATTCGTGCCTCCATCCACCACGACGCAAACCTTGTAGAACTACGGCTTTCGTTATGCTGTTCATATTAGCGGGCAGCAGTTGTAGGTGCACAGAAGCCATAGCAATTCCAAGCATTGTGGTGTCGCTGAGTGCAGTGAGGAGGCGTTGCAAGCAAAGGGCGTACAGTTACGCATACGTGTGGCGTCTTTAGGTCGTTGATGAGGTCCGGCGATCGTGCTCGTCTCATCTCGTCTTTGCACGGCAATGCGTTGGTGCACACACGGCTCCGTATGCTGCCTCGTCTGAACACCTTCATCGTGGTGATGAAGCCGGCCATGACCTCGCCACATGGTCAATAGTGAATGAGAACTTCTGGTGGAAGCTCAAAGCAGGAATAGAGAGGTGTGACTTGCATGAACAGGGGTGCGCAGAGTGGCGACATTTGACTTTGCCGAGCCTTTACTACTTCCGTTCCCCAGCAACCACAACACGCCTTGGCCAGCTACACTTCCTTTCTACCGTCTCTCGGTTCAGAGCATTCCACAGTCCTTCGCTGTCCATCCCGACACACTTTCGTTTGTACGTTGTACAAGTCCGCCACACCTTCGTTCTTGTCGAGCCGATGACAGAGGAGACTTGTTGATACTGCGAGAGCCGCGCGTACGCATTTGGCAAGCCGTGAGGTGTGAAGAGGCCTTGGAGCAATTGGCCCGCCCCGAGAGAGAACTATCATTAGGCACAGAGCGGACAGAGAAACAGGGTGTTATTGGCGGTGGAAGTTGAGACCAGTACAGTGTTCCCAGGGACTATTTAGTATCTTTGTCTTTCTTTCTGCCAGTCTGGCTCACCCGCAGGGATATTGCTTGGTATTGGCGTTAGTGCTTGCATGATTTCGTACTCTAACGCATTCCACTGGTCTCCGAGTATGGTGTATTGGCTGCTGAAATGGTGTATATTCGTACTGAGTGTACCGTAGAGCCCTGTCCCCACCGTCTCAATTTGGGTGGTGTTCGTGTATTTATGCAATAAAGCATCAAATGGATGTGGCTGTGAGTTCATTTGGCTTTGGTTCTGTACCTTTTTCAAAGCATCTCTGAAGAAGTCTGTCCAACGGACAGTGGCGCTCCGATGCTTTGTTGTTGCGGGCGGCAGGTTCTCCAGCAAGTGTCTGAACGTGAGATTCGTAATGATTCTCTGCTGCAGTAGGCTCTCTCTTCTCAGCTCTTCGATCTCGCGACGTAATTCTGCCTCCCGCATTGCAGATGGGCGTGAAGCTGTATGTTCTCGTAGCAGTTCCACATTTCTGAATGGATTTCGTGCTGACGACGGACAACCTGCAAGGAGACATAGATGTGCCACTCTCGAGGAGGTCATCTGATAATCCTTGTGCAGCAAGCAAGCCTTGACAGCTTCCTGCAATGAATGCCACAGTGAGTGAATGACCATATCCTGTCGTTCACATTGCCGCTGGATGTATCTCGAAACAGATCCAGCTCCTTCCTCAAGCAAACGAAACCCTGGATGCCTTTCATGAATCTTGATGATTTTCAGTGCTTCCAGCTTCCACTCTGCCATGATGCCATGATAATATGATTGACCAGCAGCACAAGGAATCGTCCGATCAGCCGTGTACAATGGTTAGGTGATCTGTCGAGGGCGGCTTTTGCATCATTGACACCACTGTCTTCATTTGTAAAGGCCGCAAGCCATGGAACATCTGATACCATTCTTTGGCATTGTGTGTATTCGCAACGGGACGAGGTTTCCATAAGAACGGGTATATCCGGTCATCCCAGTATTTTTGGACCGAGAAGACAAATCCTTGCATATGCTTCGAAATATTCTCGTCCTGCGATTCGTTGGCAGACGTATTGTTCTATGCTGATGATCGTATCATCAACATACATGTCTGCCCATTCAGGTGTGTTGCTCGCATGCGCCATTTCCCTTTTGTCTTCACAGTCCTCACTGTGAGTATGGTGAAGATTACGACCGAGTGCAAGTGTGAGGCATCCTCGTGGTTTTAGTGCTCCAACCCCAAGCTGGTGAGTGGTTGCTGCCTAGGCTAGTCCGGCAACGCTTCAGCTGCACAGCCTCATCATGAAAATTCATCCATGCTGGAAAGGCGGTCGCTGGAAGATGCTGAGATTCGACGCCATGCTTTGGATTACTTCTGTATATTCCTGGCCAGCAGCATACCAGTAACTTAGGGTACGAGCGCGGCTTCCTCGGTCGAATCGACCTTTCGCTTCGACAGAGATAGCGCTAAGACTCTTAGCGCCGTGCAAAGCTGTCCCTGAACTATAACGTACTTGATCGCTTACGGACGCACTTCCAAATTAGATTCTTCTTTCTAACACCTGCAACTCCTACATTGAACGCGACTTCACCCGTCGAAATCGCGTATTTGGAGTGTTTTATCCAAGATGCCCTCCCACACCATGTTACAGATAAGCTCGCCTTGGTCCGCGCGGTTGCTCGCTCTTTTCGCATTCCTAAAGCCACTTTCCGCTACCGATTTGACAGAGGTGCAAATTTGAATACGGCGGGACTCCACTTCATCCGGCAGTCAAGCGAGAAGCTCATGGCCCTGACTGGACAAAGGATTTCGTGGATCACTGGAACGACCCAGATCTCAGGGTTGAGAGCGTACTTGATAGCATCGACATCGAGCGGGCAGAGAAGTGAAGAAGGCGGTCGAGCTACTAGAGCACGTGGTTGCGGTGAAGGAAGCCCTGCTGGCGAAAGACAATCCCTCGCGACTGGCTCCACAGCAAG
>JAABUW010005598.1_pt1 | contig 16253 bp, 17 predicted proteins | sample 5560081 | NCBI WGS metagenome assembly JAABUW01 (sample SAMN10711882, study PRJNA513363) | rock metagenome | isolation source: Antarctica rocks | place: Antarctica: Victoria Land, Knobhead sud | reverse complement strand
TGCACTCGAGCGCGACGGCGACCGCGCACCGCTGCCGCTGGCGCGGCGGACGTCGGCGCAGCGGAAGATCCACGCGGGGAACGTGGCGCGGGTCTAAGGCCCGGCACGCCCGTCGGCCGCACGGGCTCCCGGCAGCGCCCCCGCGGCCCTCAGCGCGTCGTACATCGTCGCGGAGAGGACGCGATACCCCCGGCCGTTCGCGTGGTCGTTGAAGCCGATGGGCGGTCCGGAGCACGCCCAGGTCAGCCCGCAGATCCGGGCGACGGCGCGGGGGACCCGCCCGTGGCCGCGCAGGGACACGAGCGGGCGCTCGGCGCGGATCGCGAAGCGCGGGCCGGCGTCGGCGGCCACCGCGCCGCCCTTCCGGTAGGCGCCGAGCAGGGTCGCGTTGAGCTCGGAGATCACGTCGGACGAGCGCCGGGCGAGCGCGCGCCCGCTCGACCCGCGCAGCCAGAAGGCCCAGAACTGGTCGTAGTCGGCGAGGCCGACCAGCGGCGTCTGGCCGCCCGCCGCCGCCCGGAGACGGCGCAGGATCATCGGGACGTTGCGCCGGACGTCGGCGAGCTCGCGGGTCGCGCAGCGCTCGTCGATCTTGCGGGCCGATACGCACGCCCCCACGTCGTTGTCGCCGATGTTCAGCGACACGAGCTTCACCCGCCCGCGATGGGCGCGCAGGTAGCGCTCGGCCTGCACGAGGGCCGGGGTGTCGGCGGCCTGGTCCGGGGACCCCTCGATCAGCGTGCTCGTCGTGCCGCCGCCGCCAAAGTGGACGACCGCGAGCCCGGGCAGGCGGGGGCGCAGCGCGCGGGCGAGCTGGTCGGGGTAGCCCTCCCGGGTCGGCCGGTTGTGACCCCGGGCGTCGGGTTGGACGCCGGCCGAGAGCGAGTCGCCGATGGCGACGTAGACCGGCGGGGAGCCCCGCTCGAGGCCCTGGCTTCCCGCGGCGGTCGCGAGGACGGTCCCGAGAAGGAGCGTGAGCCCGAGGAGACGCCAGCGCATGGTCTGAACAGTATGCCTCCCGCCGGCCCGGGCCCGCTTCAGGAGAGCGGATTCTCAGGAAGCGAGGCGCGCCTGGCTCGGGGCGAGCCACCAGGCCGTCAGCCCCACAAGGGCGAACGCGGCGACGTGCGTGAGGGCCAGGAGCGGGGTGCGCCCGACCGGGTCCCCGAAGACGAGGAAGCCCCCGAGCACGGCGCCGGCGTTCGTCGCCGCCGTCAAGAGGGCGATCACGGAGACCGGGCGGCCGGTCTGGAGGCCGCGCTGGAAGGCGAAGAACGCGCCCGCGGTTGTGACTCCGGCCACGATGAGCCAGGGGGAGTGCGGCGCGCCGGCCACGCCGAGGCGGCTGAGCCCCTTGATGGCGAGGTCCGCCGCCCCGTAGAGCAGTCCGCCGGCGAGGGCGAGGGCCGGGGCACGACGTGGGCCCCGGACCCCGGCGGCGAGCACGGACGCGAGGACCGAGAGCGTCCCCACCCCGGCGCCGAGGGTCATCGGGGCGAATGCCGCGCTGCGTCCCGCGTGCCCGAGTCCGAGGGTGAGCAGGGGCAGGGCGAGCACCATGCACGCCACGGCCCAGCGCTCCGAGCCCCGCAGGCGGTGCCCGAGCCCGAGGGCCGCCATCGGCGCGGCGAGGACGAGCCCGCCGGCCACGAAGGCCTGGACGAGCGAGATGGGCGCGCGGGACAGCGCGCCGACGTGCAGGGCCCATCCGGCGATCCCCACGACCTCGTGCGCGTCTTCCGGCTCGGCCACGACGGACGAGCGACCCCCGTCGCGGTCACGACGATCCGGCTCTCGGTCCCCGTCCGCGGCGAGCAACCGCGGTGTACGAACCGCTGTGTGAAGTCCGATTGGCTGCAGGCCAGCCGCGCCGGACGACAGATCTACGTCGGCGACGCCGGAGACGTCATCGACACCCGCAGCTACCGAATCGTCGCGCACCTCCCCGCACTCGAACGTACCCGCCAATCGCTCGAGATCGAGTGGCGAGAAGGCATCCCCGCAGCCACGGGATCACGCAACGGCCCCCAGGGCTGACCCCGCGACTCCTCCGGGACGACGCGGGCAAACGTCGCCAAGCTCGTTCCTGGGTCGCCCGTTTAGGTCGTGGTCAGAGCGCGTCCCTACCGTCGAGCTCTTGGCCGACGAAGGCGACTTCCGCCCCCCGCTTCGCCCGTCACGACGAGCTGAAGCGCGACGGCGCGCGATCCGGCGCCGGCGCGTCACGGCCGGTGGGGTGATCCTCGCCCTGCTCGGTGCGGCGCTTTCCTACGGAGCCCAACCCGACTCGCGCGGATCCCGGCACACCTCCCCGACCAGCACGCGGGCCTACCGAGTGCCGCCGCTGCTCGACTCTCATGACGTATATGCGGCGGATCGTCCGGGCGCGCTCTCGCCGGTCGTCCGACGCGATCCCTCCCGCGTCTACGTCCCCAACACGCTCAGCAACACCGTCGACGTTATCGACCCCACGACCTTTCGCGTCGTCGATCACCTCGCCGTCGGCGCGCAGCCTCACCACATCGTCCCCTCCTATGACCTGAGAACGCTGTGGGTGACCAACGACAAGGGCAACTCGCTCACTCCCATCGACCCGGGGACGGGGCGAGCGGGCCGGCCCGTCCCGGTCGCCGACCCCTACAACCTCTACTTCGCCCCCGACGGGCATCACGCGATCGTCGTCGCCGAGCAGCTACGCCGCCTCGACTTCCGCGACCCGCACACCATGCGCCTCACCAGATCCGTGCCCACGGGGTGCGCCGGCGCGGACCACATGGACTTCACCGCCGACGGCCGCACGGCCCTGGTCTCCTGCGAGTTCTCCGGACAGATGCTCGTCCTCGATGTCGAGCACGAGCGCGTGGTCCGACGCTTCGCGCTCCCGCACGGCGCGATGCCCCAAGACGTCAAGCTCTCACCCGACGGCCGGACCTTCTACGTCGCCGACATGATGTCCAACGGCCTCTGGCTGGTGAACGCCCACACGTTCGCCGTAGAGCGGCTCCTGCCCACGGGCATGGGCGCTCACGGCCTCTACGTCAGCCGAGACTCGCGAACTCTCTACGTCTCCAATCGCGGGGAAGGAAGCGTCTCCCTCGTCTCCTTTGCAACCCGGCGCGTCACCGCCAAATGGACTCTGCCCGGCGGAGGCTCACCGGACATGGGCGGCGTCTCGGCCGACGGCAGCGTTCTGTGGCTGACCGGCCGCTACAACGCCGAGGTCTACGCCATCAGCACCCGCGACGGACGGCTGCTCGCCCGCATCCCCGTCGGCGAAGGACCACACGGCCTCGCCGTCTTTCCCCAACCCGGCAGGTACTCCATCGGACACACCGGCGTCTTCCGGTGACGTCGCCCGCGCCAGGACATCCGGCTGAGTAGGCGCGGGACGCCGCCGCAATGCGATTCAACCGGAGCGCCACTACTAGGCTAGGGCCAACGAAAGAAAGGCGAGTCTGGTACCGCATGGCTCCGGACCGTCTGGTTTGTCGCTGCGTGGCGCCGCTCGTGCTTGGAGCCGGGCCTCGCACGGGAGCGGGCCCGGTCGCTTCCCGCCCACCAGCCTCCTCCGAGCCGAGGAAGTGGGTTACCCGCGTGAACGCGACCGAGACGTGATCGTCCCGCGGGCGACCGATGCGCCGAGGGTGGGCGAGCGCCGAGGAGGGTGATCGGCGGGTGGCCGATCGTCGCGACGGTCGCGCTTGCTGTAGGTGTCGTGTCCCTCGCGTGGTCCTCGATTCCCCAGTTCGACCCTTCGGGCTGGTTGCTTTGGGGCCGCGCGCCCTTCAGCTCGTCTCTGACGTTCACGACGGTCGGCTATCCGTCATGGAAGCCGCTGCCCGCGCTGTTCAGCGTCCCCTTGGCCCTGTCGGGCTCGGCTGCCCCCGCCCTTTGGCTGATCATCGTCGATCGGCCACCGTGGTGCTGGGCACACTGGTCTTTCGGCTCGGCCGTCAGGCGGGCGGGGCCGCGGCGGCGGTCAGTCTTCTCGAGGCAGGTTAGGGGTACCCGGCCGAGCCACGGTTCCTGACCCCCGTCGGTGCTCTGCTCTGCGTAGCGGCCGCGAGCGGATTTGGGTCCGCGATCGAGCGAGTCGGCCCTCGGTGGCGTCCTGTCGCGAGCGTGGGGCCTGCACCGTGGCCGCGGCCGCCGGCATATTGTCACGCAGCTCCGAGATCCGGGATCAGGTCGATCGCGTCGACGCGTACACATCCGCGGCGCGCGGACTGGACCACGCCCTGTCCGCGGCCGGGGGATCCGCCGCGCTCGCGGGCTGCCACGTCACGAGCCCCCACCCCTACCAGGCTCGCCTGGCATGGGACCTCGGGCGCACTACCTCAGCCATAGCCGCCCCAACCCCAGGCGGATTGGCGTTCGAGCGTGCACATGCTCGCGACCCGCGCCTTCGAAAGCTCCTGGTCCGCCAAGCCGGCAGAGTGACCGTGATTCGGCTGCCCCTAAGAGGCGCCCTCCCCTGGGCCCTCGTGGTACTGGCCCGGCGCGACGGCGTCCCCACGCCCGGTTCCGAGCTTCGCTGCCGCGCACTCGCGCGGCTCCTGGTGTCAGGCCTCGGTGGACTGCGATGATCCCGTGGCGAGCCTCGCCCGCTTGTGCGCGATGGCGATTCCTGCCTCGTTGGCCAGGAGCTTGAGGTCGATCTGCTCAAAGCCCGCGGCATGCAGCGCGTCCGTCCACCAGGCTGCGTCGGCCGGTCGCTCCCCGCGCCCAAGCCCCTGGCGAAGGACATGGCGAAGAAGGCGCGCAAGACCAGGAAGACCGCGACGGAGAAGGAGGCGGGCTTTGCCGAGGGCGATTCTTCGGTCCCGGGGAGCAGCAAGGCCAACCCGGAAGATCATGTCGGCGAAGACGAGCCGACCCCCCGGCGCGAGAATTCGCATGACTTCCTCCAGCGCCCGCTTCTTGTCGGCGTCGCAGAGGTGGTGGAAGCAGTAGTTGGAAACGACGAGATCGGCGACACCATCGGCGAGCGGAAGGCTCGTCACCGAGGCCGTCGCGATGTCGATGTTCTCCAAGCCCTGACTGGCGGCCTTCGTCCGCAGGTAGTCACCCATCCTTGCCGAGATATCCACCGCCCAGACATGCTGCGAGTGCGGGGCGACAGCGAGACTGAGGAGGCCGGTTCCCGAACCGAGATCCACGACTTCATCGACGGATCGTGGAGACGCAAGGGACAGGACCTGGTCGCGGAGGGTGCGGAAGGAAGGCGTTCGGGCCACCTCCTCCGCGTGGGCGACGTGCTCGTCCCAGTTCTTCTGGAGCAGGCCTATCAAGCCATTGGAGTGCTTGGACCTAAGCCGCGCCCAAACGCTGCTTTGAGATCGTGTTGGAGGTCCGCTCCGGGCTACGGTGAGCGTCGTGCGTGAGCCGGGGGACCCCCGTGTCGACGAGCATGCCGGCGGGGCGGGTGCGCGAGGCTCCCAGCAGACGGGCCGGCGTCGGCTGTCGCGTTTCGCGATCGCCGCCGCCGTACTCGTCCTTCTGGCGGCGGGGATCAGAGCCTCACGTGGCGGGGAGCAGAGCACGGTGTCCGGTCACGCGGCCAGCACTACCGCTCCGGCAGGATCCCCGCCGCGCACACGGCTCGATCGCGTGCCGGTCCGCCATCCCGTCTTGACGGTCTCCGCGCCCGTGGTGCGGCAGGCGCTTCACAACGACTGTGAGGCCACGGCCTTGCAGATTCTGCTGGCCTCGGTGGGTGTGCACAGCGACCAGCTCTCGTTACAGCGACAGTTGCCGCGCAGCGGTCCTCCAGACCCGATCGAACGTCAGGGACAGCGGGTCTGGGGCGACCCTGAGCTCGGGTTTGTCGGCCGGGCAGACGGCGGTGGCACGGCGGGTGGGTATGGCGTCTACCAGCGGCCCGTCGCGGCGGTCGCTCGGCTCCATCACGTATCGCTGACCAATCTGAGCAGGCAAGCACCCCAGGCTCTCTACCGGCGGCTGCGCGCTGGTCACGCGGTCATGACCTGGATCGCCTTGTCGTTCGGGCCCTACGGAACATGGCGCTCACCCCAGGGCCGACTGGTACATGCGAACTTCGGAGAGCACACCGTGGTGCTCACCGGGGTGACCCGGCACACCGTGCGCCTTGTCAACCCCCTCCACGGCACGCGAGAAACGTGGACACGCGCTGACTTCGAGGCGCGGTGGCGAGCACTCGGCCGACGGGCGCTGGCGGCCGGATGACCACCCTTAGACCTCGAAGCGGTAGCCCACCCCCCGGAGGGTCATGACGGCCTCGGAGCCGAGCTTGGAGCGCAGGCCGAGCACGTGCGTCGAGGGTCCGGGTGGAGCCGAGCCAGCCGGTGTCCCACCCCTCTCTGCCAATGTCACGTGAGACGTTGATGACCGTAGAACTACTGGTGTTGGGGGCGAGAACGGAGCACGTGATGTTGGATATGGAGCACGACGGCCCGCTCGATCAACGCCTCGATCCCCAGACGCTGCTCGAGCTTCGCGGCCAACACGACCCCCGCGTCCGACACCGCACGCTGATTGTCGAAGCAGACCTGCACGCCGTCCAGTCCGACCGGCCCGCCATCGTGCATCATGAAGTGACCTCCTGCGCGGGCCCAGGCTGCCGCCTACAGCCGTGACAAAGCCCTACTCAGGGCTCAGGAGGTCATTCTTCGCCACGCACCGGACAGAACACGCTCACCTCACCAGGTGGATCCAGGCTAAGCCGGGCGCTCACCGTCCCGGGCCCAGGCGCTCCTGGCGGCGGGCCGATCGCTCGACGCCGTTGGCCCCCGGCCGGTTCTGCTCGCGGCTGAGGCGTTCGATCGCGAGGGGGCTTGCAATCCGAGCTTGAGCGTTGCTTTACCAGAGCGCAAGACGATGACCGGCGGTTGTGCCTTCCCCGGTCTGCTCCTTTGAAAGTCCGAGTGCACGTCGAGGGGGCGCGCGAGCCGCCAAACGCCGTCGCCGGCTGGCCGTGACCGCTGTCCTCGCCGCGCTCGCCGTCGGCACGCTGGTCGGCGCCGACACGCTTGACCGCACGCCTGGTACAGCACCCCGCCATAATCCCGCCGCAGTACGACTCGCCCCCCATCACCCGCCGCCCCCCTCCGCCGCGGCCGTGGTCGCCCCCTTGGAGCACCGCCTGCCCTACGTGGCGATGGGTGGTCGACGACGCCGTGAAGTCGCTCTCACCTTCGACGACGGACCGGGGCCCTACACGCTGCGACTCCTGCGCGTCCTCAAACGACGCCACGTGCCCGCGACCTTCTTTCAGGTCGGCTTCATGGTCCAATACTTCCCGGGCGCCGAGCGAGCCCTCCGCGCAGACCGCGCCACGTTGCTGGGTAACCACACGGAGAGCCATCCGCGACTCGCTGGTACCTCCGCAGCGTTCCAGGCCGCGCAGGTGGACGGCGCCCTTGCCGCCCAGCGAGCCGCCGGCGTGCCACGCGACACGCTCTTCCGGCCACCCTACGGACTCGACGACGCAACGACACGAGCCGTCCTCAGGGCGCGCGGCCTGCTCACCGTCCTCTGGTCCATCGACTCCCACGACTACCTGCGTCCCGGTACGTCGAAGATCGTCGCTCGCGTACTCGACCAGGCACGGCCAGGATCGATCGTGCTCATGCACGACGCCGGCGGCGACCGGACGCAGACGATCGCCGCCCTCCCGGCCATTGTCACCTCACTTCGACGCCGCGGCTACCGGCTCGTCACCGTGCCGCAACTGCTGCGCGACAACCCCCCACCGCCACGGCAGCCCCGACTCGGGGGCGCGGGCTAGAGGCCCCATGGCCGTCGAGCTTCACCTCCATTTCTGGGCTCCGTGTCGAAACGGCTGCTGCCCCCGACTCCGTCGGAGCCTCGTCTGCTCCTCGCGAGCGCCGCACGCTCCGCGAACGGGAGGCAAGCACGAGGAACTCCCCAGAAAGCTTGCCTGGTTCTGCGGCAGGAGCGCCTTCGTGAGCAGCCGAGGCCGACGAACTTCGCTCCGGGCTGCCCTCGGTTCTCTGAGGCCTCGCCCGTCGGCCCGAGCACGCCGCGACGGGAGAGCCCGTCGAGGAGCACGCGTCGTCGGCCGGAGTCGTTCCGGGGGTGCGCGCTGCACGAAGCGGCGTCGTCCCCGACACACTCGGGTATCCCCATGTGTCCGTCGAGTTGAGGGAGGCTGAGATGGTGAAGCGCATTCTTGAGTTCTTGACCCTGAAGTGGCTCTGGGATCGCCGCGGCTCCCGCCGGCGGTAACGGTTCCACCCGAGTCGAGCAGCGCCTAGCGTCGTCAAGCACAGCCAGAGAAGACGCCTGGCGCGCTCAAACGACCACGGTCCTAGCCGGCCCGCGCGGAGTCTTCCCGCGAGCAACACCGACAGCGGCCGGTTTCGCGGGAAGTTCCTTCGCGGGCAGACTGTGATTCCGGGCAACCGCAGGAGCGTGATCCGGTGCGCTTGGCGCCGGCGGCGCACCCGCCGCGTTCGTTGCCCCCCGGTTATCGCTGCTTCAGCCGACCCCGGCACCGTGCCTCTCGTGCGACGCACCGCCCTGCGGCATGCGCTGATCCACCGTGAGCACGAGATGGTCGAGGCCTGCCGCGCGCAAAGCCGGCACCTGGAGCAACTTGTCGCCGACCGCGACCCGTTCTGGCCGGCACAGCTCACCATCCTGGGAGCGATCGTGCTCTACATCGCGCTCCCGGAAAAGCTCACGCTGGGACCGACGTGGCTCCTGCCGAGCCTCGAGGGACTGCTGTTCGTCGGCCTCGTCGCCGTGATGCCGCACCCAGCGATGCAGTACTCGCCCCGCCGACGCCACATCGCCGTCGCCCTGACCGGGCTGGTGAGCCTCGCGAACCTCGTCTCGCTCGTCTTGCTCACGCACTACCTGCTCAAGGGCGGGAAGGCCGGAGGACACCAGCTCATCCTCTCCGGCATCCTGCTCTGGGTGACCAACGTCCTGCTCTTCGCCGTGTGGTACTGGGAGATCGACCGCGGCGGCCCCGTGGCCCGCACGCTCGAGGACGGCCCCCGCGCCGACTTTCTCTTCCCCCAGATGAGCGATCCACAGTGGAGCGACCCCCGATGGCGCCCGCGCTTCATCGACTACCTGTACACGTCGTTCACCAACGCGACGGCCTTCAGCCCCACGGACGCGATGCCCCTCACGCCGACGGCGAAGATACTGATGCTCGTCCAGTCGGCGGCCGCGCTGGTGACCGTCGGCCTGGTCGTCGCCCGCGCCGTGAACATCCTGTCCTGACCCAGACCGCGGCCCAGCGACCGCGCGTCGATCGAGGGGCAATAGATGGTGGGCTCGGTGACATAACTGGCTCTCCTCGCGGTTTGGGGGTGACGGGAGGGGTGCTGGTTGGGCGCGGGTTGAGCGACGCGCCGCCGCCCTCTTGCGGCAGGCTGCTGGCGGTTCGAAGGTCAGCGACTGCGGGGAGGGCGACGTGCACGTGCAGACGGCATTCAACCGGATGCTCAGGTTGCCGGGGGCATGGGTCCCCACATCTCGGCTTTGATCGCGCCACCGTCGCCCGCTACTCGTTCCTGCTGTCCGTCCCCGCCGTGGTCCTGAGCGGCCTGCTCGAGTTCGCCGGTATCCTGGCGTGCGCCAACCGCCCGCGACGTCGGGCTCGTCCCGCGGTCTGGCAACGCTCGTCGCGGGACTCGTCGGCTACGCCTCGATCGCCCTGCTGCTGCGCTTCCTCATCGCCCACCCCACCCGGGTGTTTGTCGGATACCGGGTGACGCTCGGCGTCGGCGTGCTCGAGCTGGCATCCACGGCAGCGATCGCGTGAGCCGCCGCCACGCCTCGCTCGCGGAGCTCAGGCGTCGTGCTTAGCGTCCCCATGAATCTCGGCTACGGCGCGCTCTTCGGGCTGATCCTCGCGGAGTCGGCCGGCATCCCGGTCCCCGGGGAGACCGCGCTGCTCGCCGCCGGCGCCCTCGCCGGAGCGGGCAAGCTCTCACTACCGCTAGTCATCGTCATCGCCGCCGTCGCCTCGATCATCGGTGACAACCTCGGCTACTGGGCCGGACGCCGCGGCGGCCGGCGCGTCCTAGCGGCCAACGGCCCGCTTGCCGCTCACCGGCGAACGGTCCTGCGGCGCGGAGAGGAGTTCTTTCAACGGCACGGCGCAAAGACCGTGTTCCTCGCCCGCTGGGTCACCGGCGTCCGCCTCGTGGCCGCGGTACTCGCGGGCGCCAGCGAGATGCGGTGGCGCACATTCGTCGTCTTCAACGTCCTCGGCGCTCTGGCGTGGGCATCGATCACCGCGTCCGTGGCCGCCCTCATCGGACCGATCGGGATCGCCATCGTCTACGGCGGAGGACTGGCCATCGGCGCGTTCGCCCTGCTCCGCGGCGCCTACCACGCGCGGAAAGCCCGTCCGACGTCACCTGACGCTTGTCCTCCACCCCCGTCGCCCATCACTCACCCCCCGCGTTCCTCGGCGTACACAGCTGGAACACCACCTTCGACCCGAGCGTCCCCTTCGCAGAGATCTTCGTCCGCGGCTCGGCGATCTACCTGACCCTCTTCATCATCCTGCGGGCGGTGCTCAAGCGCGAGGCCAGCGGCCTCGGCATCAAGGACCTCCTGGTCGTCGTCCTCATCGCAAACACCACCCAGAATGGGATGGCTGGCAACTACAGCACGGTCACCGACGGGCTTTTGCTCGCCGGCACCATCATCTTCTGGAGTTACACCCTCGACTGGGTGAGCTTTCGCTTCCCCGCTCTGCGACGCCTCGTCGAGGCCCCCCTGCCCTTGGTCAAGGACGGGCGACCCCTCTACCGAAACCCGCGCCGCGAGTTCATCAGCATCGATGAGTTGCGCTCCCAAGCTCGACTTCAAGGGTCACGAGCCTCGAGACCATCAAGGAGGCCTACATGGAAAACGACGGAAAGATCAGCATCATCGCCCCGAACAGCCAGGGGAACAAGCGCCGGACCGAGACCCAGGAGGCGTAATGGCCCGTCAGAAGATCCAAGACGCGCTCGCGCCACTGACCGTGCGTCTGCGACTCGCCCTGATCGTTCTGTGCCTAGCAGCCGCGCTCGTGGCGGGGTGCGGCAGCAGTGCGGTGACCGGGGTCGCCAAGGACGCCGCGGTGGCCGCCTGCCGGCAGGCGGCGACCGCTATCGGCAACAAGCAAGCCCGTCGCATCGCGGACCAGGCCTGCGTGGCGGGGGCCAACGGCAACGTCAAGCAGCTCTCCCAACAGGCCAAGCGAGTGGCACACGAGCGTTGCCTCGCGGAGGCCAAGCGAGTGGCCGATCCCGTTGCTCGCGGGCAGGTGAACGCGCTCTGCCCTGCCCTCAAGTGATGGGGGGCAGGGCGATCAGCTGAGGGCATGGTCTGCTCGTGTTGCAATGGAGGACTGGGAAGGTCGAAGTCGACAGAAGCGTATACCTCATGCGTTTCTCTGTCGCGCTCGTCGCGCTTTGAGTCGTGGACGTGCTGGTCGGGCACGATGCGGGAGGGACGCAGACATTGGCCTGCTTGATCGAGGTGATCACGTCGGTCTCCAGCGCGTCGGTGGCCCCTTCGAGCAGCAGCGTGTAGGCGGGCAGCCCGGCGCTACCGACGCGAAGCCGCCCGCCGCGACGGCGTCCTTGACGCGCAGGGCATCGGGATCGCGCCCATCGATCTCGGTCTCACGCTCGCGCCGGTCTGGGCGCGGACAACCTCGGGCCGGGAGGGGCGCCAGAGCCCGTCTCGTCGTTTCACGCGCGGCGAGATTTACAGATTTACGGCAACTTGATAGGCGCCTGGGCACACTGCGGGCGTGATCGGAAACTCCAGGCCTCGCCGCGCCGCAGTGGCGCTCCTGATTGCGCTCGTGGCGCTAATCGTCGCTGGGTGCGGCTCCGGTCGTGCTGCCGCGCATGGGATGGCTCCGAAGGGTCCCCGTCGTGCCGAGTCGCCCGACGCGTCGCGTTCGGCGGGGGCCGACGCGGGCCGGATGGTTACGGCGGGCTTTTTCTCATCGGCGTTGCACCAGCGGCGGATCTATGTCGTCTATGTGCCGCCCGGCTACGCGGCTGCGGCCGCGCGCGGCGTGCGTTTTCCGGTGCTGTATCTGTTCCATTCCGCGGTTGGCTCGCCGTACGGGATGCTCCGCACGCAGCCCGTGGCGGCGATCCTGCGCCAGGAGATCGCGGCCGGGCGCGCACACCCGATGCTGCTCGTGTTTCCTGACGGGCGTGTCCCGGGCGTGACGAGCGACAGCGAGTTCGCCAACATTCGCCTCGGCCGGTACATGGACGCGGTCGTGGAGACCGTCCACGCCGTCGACGGGCGCTGGTCGACGCTGACCGCCCGCCGAGCGCGGATGCTGGGCGGCCTATCTACGGGCGGGTACGCCGCTGCGAACATCTGTCTGCACCACCTCGGGCTGTGCGGCGGCTTCGAGAGCTGGGGCGGCTATTTCGTTCAGACCCGTGAGTTCCCGTTCACCACCGAGCCGGCAGCAAACCTCCGCACGAACAGCCCGGTCTCCTACGTCTCCGGGTTGCGCCGCCAGCTCCGCCGGCTGCCAACCTGGGGGTTCGCCTACCAGGGCATCGATGACGCGACGCCGTCGGAGATGGTCACGTTCACGGGGCGCTTCCTGCGTGCTGGCGGTCACGGCGCCTACGCTTTCTATCCGGGCGGCCACGGCTGGGGGCTCTGGCGGCGCCAGCTCCCGCATATGTTCCGCTGGGCCTCCCGGCACCTCGAGGCGCCCACCCACCGCTGAGCGCGAAGCGCGCTGTTAGCGTCGCAGGCGCTGCGGCGCCGCGGCCAGGGTCGAGGCGGCCACCGCGACCACGACGAAGGCCAGGAGATGGGCGACAATGGCGAGCGTCGTGGTGCCGAGCCGGTCGCCGAACACGACGAAGCCGGCGAGAATCGACGATCCATCGGCGGTCGCCTCCATGAGGGCGATCGCGGTTAGCGGGCGGTCGCTCTGCAGCGCCCGTTGGAACGCGAAGAAGGCGGCCGAGATGGCGGCCGCTGCGGCGAGGAACCACGGGAGGGCCGCCGCGCGGGCCAATCCGCCACTGTGTGCGAGCTCCGTGAGTTCCTTGATGATCGTGTCCAGAACCCCGTAGAGCGCCCCCGCCGCAATCCCGAGCCCGACGGCGAGGCGGTTCCCGCGGGACGCCACAGCCGCGCTCGTCAGGCCGATTATCGCCACGACGGCGCAGAAGCCAGCGAGCGCACCAGCGGGAGGCGGCCCGTGCGGCGGCGAGACCCGCAGGCCCAGCGGCAGGACAACCAGCGCAGCAGCCATGACGAGCACGGCGCGGCGCTCGGCGGCCGCGAGCGGCACCCCGAGGCTGACGGCGGCTAGCGGTACCGCGAAGGCCAGGCCGCCGGCCACGAATGCCTGCACGAGGGAAAGCGGGGCCAGTGAGATCGCCAAGACGTGCAGGACGAATCCGCCGAGCCCGAGCCCGAGCCCGCCTACCCACATCGGCGAGGCGCCGAGCTTGCGCAGGGTGCTCACCGGCGCGCGCGCATTGACAGCCGCGAGGTCGCGGGCGCCCCGGTGCTGCAAGAGAAATCCGCAGTTCTGTACTAAGGATGCGGCGAGCGCGACGCCCAGCCCGACGCCGGTCGCCGCGGTCACAACACTCAGCCGGCTGCGGCGAGCTTCTCCGGGATGGGCCGCCAAGCCTCCTCGGAGCGAAAGACCGCGAGGTAGCTAAACGCCGTGCCGAGCCGCCGCTCAAACGCGAGTCCGCGACGCCGAGCCCGACGACGAAGCACGCTGAGCGGCACCGCGTGCCAGTCGAACAGGAACTCGCCGATCACCAGCCGCCCGCCGGGCTTGAGGACGCGCCGAAGCTCGCTCAGGACGGTGTCCTGATCTCCCGTCTCGCCCAGCACGGTAACGAGGAACGCCGCGTCGAATGCCTCATCGGGATGGGGGAGGCGACGGGCATCCCCCCGGTGCGCGACGACGTTATGTAGCTCAGCGCGAGCGGCGGCCTGCAGCGTGTGGTCGAGCATCTCCTGCTGCACGTCGAGAATCTCAAGCGTGCCGCTCGGCGCCAACCGCTCGGCCACCGGGACCGAGAACAGGCCCGTGCCGGGGCCGATCTCCAGAATCCGCTCGCCCGGCCGGGGCGCAAGCGCTGCGCACAGCCGGCTGCGACTCAGATACGGGAGCTCGGCGTCCAGCATGCGACGCATGGCGTACGGAAACGGTGCCGTGGCCCGCCGGTACCACAGGCAGCAACCCGCCCCGGCGAGGGTCAGCGCAACCAGCGCTCGACGCCGAGGGCGACTCTTGGTGGCGCCGCTCGGCGCGCGATCAAGCATGCCCACCGGCGATGAGGACCTGGCCCGACGATTCCCCAAAGCAGCCCGATATGCAGGCGCGCGCCGGTGAGTCCCCGCCCGTCGTTGAGCACGGGGGAGCCGAGGATTGAGCTGCTGATCTTCTCATGTGAAGTCACTATCGTGAGATGGGCGCGCGGGACAGCGCGCCGACGTGCAGGGCCCATCCGGCGATCCCCACGCAGGCCCCGAGCGCCCACCACGGTGAGCGCAGCAGGGAGCGCAGGGAGGCGAGCGGCCGCCGCGGCGTCACCGCCGCCACCTGGGATGACCCGTGGTGCTGGAGCAGGTAGGAGGCGTTCAGCGCCACGGACGCGGCGAGGGCGAGCATCACGCCGAGCAGGGTCGAGCTCACGCCACCGCCCTCCGCGCGACGGTGGCGGCCGCGGCCACGAGCGCCGCCGCGAACCAAGTCGCCCCGCGCCCGAGCTGGGGCGCGAGGTGCGGCAGGACGGGCTGGGTGTTCTGCACGGCGTCGGAGGCCGCGCCCGTCAGTCCGAGGACGAGGAGGACCGCGATCCCCGCGGCCAGGCCCGTCCGCCGGACGCCCAGCAGGGCGAGGGCGATCCCCGCCGCGCCGCCGACGGTGAGCCAGACGAGCACGACCGAGAGCACGGGCTGCGCGTCTGCGCGGGCAAGGTGCTCCAGGGGCAGCACCTCCCGGAGCCGCGGCCCACCGCCGAGGGCGTGGCCCTGCCACAGGAGGTACAGCCAGCCCACCCCGGCGCCTGCCGCGAGGACGGCGACGAGGCCGGCAGCTGCGTTCCGGGCCGCCTTCACGCTGCCGCCTCCGCGAGGACGGGCACAGGCGCCGGCGTCCAGCCCCAGGCGGGCGGGCGCACCCGCGGCGCCGGGACGTAGCTCTCGGCCTGGAGCACCCGCAGCCCCGCGACGGGCAGCCGCGTCCGGTGCGTGTAGACGAGGAAGCGTGGGCGCCACACCGGCGAGAACTTGTCGTTGAAGGAGACGAGCCGCTCGAGCTGGAAGTGCCCGTGGAGGTGGCCGAGCCCCCAGCGCAGCACGCGCTGGCCTCGGGTGAGAGCACCCTCGGCCGCCATCACGTGGGCAAAGCCCGCGAAGTTCAGCGAGACCTCGCGCAGCCTTGCGTCCCGGGCGTGGGTGAGCGCGGCGACGACCATCGCCTCGGTGAGCCCGTTGGGCTCGTCGCCGAGCCGGCGCATCGCGTCGAGCGACAGGCCGTCGCGGTAGGCGACGAAGCGCAGGAACGAGCGCACCCGGCCGTCGGGCGCCCGCCCGAGCACGTAGACGTCCCCGCGGTCCTCGGGCGCGCCCCACAGGCGATCCATGGACATCGCGAAGCCCGCGCGCCGCGGGTGCCCGGCCCGCCACTCGTCCTCCGCCTCGGAGAGCTCGGCGAGCAGAGCGGCGCCGAGGTCGAGGGCGGCGACCACCTCGACGTCCCATCCGTGCTTGCGCGCGCGACTGACCGACTGGCGGATCTTGCGCACCGCCCGCCCCTCCAGGGAGAAGGCGCGCGGATCGACCACGGCCTCGGAGCCGACCTGGAACGTGCACAGCCCGAGCGCCCGGTAGGCCTCGAGGTGCGCCGGGCCGGCGGCGGCGAGGACCACGTCCCAGCCCCGCTCCCCCGCGAACGCGAGGAAGTCCTCGAGGATCACCGGGGCGTGGCCGGACGGTCCCAGGGGATCGCCGGAGACCACGGCGGTGCCGCCGAGCGTCCGGTACGCGAGCATCCCGCCACGGGCGAAGAAGAAGGCCTTGTCGGCGCGGAGCGCGAAGGGGGCCAGCGGGTCACTGCCGTAGCGAGCCACCAGATCCGCGGCGCGGGCGTGGTCCGAGGGGTCGTGACCGTCGGGAGAGCGCGAGGGAGCGACGAGGGTCCGGCCTTCCACCAGCGCGAGGGCGACGATCACCGCGCCGAGCAGCTCGATCGCCTCGCTGCCCGTCGTGCCGAC
>JAABUW010005597.1_pt1 | contig 16255 bp, 14 predicted proteins | sample 5560081 | NCBI WGS metagenome assembly JAABUW01 (sample SAMN10711882, study PRJNA513363) | rock metagenome | isolation source: Antarctica rocks | place: Antarctica: Victoria Land, Knobhead sud | reverse complement strand
GGGGTTCTCGCTAACATGAAGGCAGTTTCTCTCCAAAGTCCCACTAGAACTGCATGGTGACGATGCCGCTCTTCGAGAGATATACGTTGCCGAGATTCAGCTTTGTGTCCACCACACCTTTCACGCCCTTGACCAAACAGCGCAAGAGCTCAATATCCTGGCACTCATGCCGCTAACATCACCTGCTGGCCCTGCAGATCAGGAACTTGACTATCGAGAACGCAACGGCCAGCGAGGAGATGACTACTCAGACCGCCTTGACCCACCAGTCTCAGAACTATTGAACAGAGGAAAGGCAGGCCCTATACTCAGCAAGGACGGAAAGCCTCTCAAGCCTTTCACGCTACTCGACAGCCGGCAACGATTACGCGATAGCGTCTTCAAGCCGGATCATAGTTTACCGACTATGACAATAGATGAATACCTGGCGGAGGAGAAAAGGAGAGGAGGTATGGTGGATGGCGGAGGGGAGTCATCTGGCAGGCCTGCCGAGCCTGAAGAGGACAATCTCGCGAAGGCTGACGCGGAGACCATGAAGGCCAGGGAATGGGATGAATTCACAGAGGCGAACCCGAAAGGCAGTGGTAACACCATTAACCGTGGATAACATGGGTGACATTGGACGATCAATTGCGTCAAATGCTCGCCTGCTCATTTCGTGCGTGAAGTCTATGCAGTATGCCCTACATCTCGTGTCTCATATGTCATACAGATCCTCGCACTCGTCATATATCCATATGCACATCATAACATCACCAATCCCTTCCAAGCCTTTCCTCCGCATCCTCCACCAACTCATACGCAGGCCTGTACTTAATCGCCCCGTCCTCCTCCAACATCAATGCCGGATTGGGATGCGTATCGTTCGTCCCGCCCAGACTCGTATACCCCTGGTCATAAAGCTCACAGTACGGGATATCCAAATGCCGCAGGAAGGCCCATACCTCCGCATACCGCCAGTCCAGCACAGGATGGACCCTCATAAATTCCGGCCAGCCTCGGTCCGTCATGTCAAACGGTCCCAATTTTCCGCCGTGCGGATCTGTACGCCGGGTGCCGACGAGAATGGCTTTTATGTTCTTGCCGGTGCCGTCGAGGTATTCCCGGAAGGCATCTTTCATGCTGGGTGAGGAGTAGCGGGATAGTGAGAGGTGGTATTGCTTGGTGGTGACATCGACGAAGGTGTCGATTGCGGGGAAAGGGTGGGGTGGCGGGATTAGGATTGAGGGGAGGGAAGTGGGGAGGTTGGAGTGGCCGTCGAGGCAGGCGAGGTAGAGGATTAGGAGGACGAGGCAGTCTTTACCGCCGTTGTAGGAGAGGGAGAGGGTATCGAGTCTTGAGTGGGGGATCAGTTGTGTTTGGGAGATTGATTGAGAGAGGATTTAAGGCGTACGGATATCTTTCTATGGCATCATGAATGATACTGATTGTGTGTCGGCATTGAGCTTGCACGTTCTTTAGGATTTCGGTCTCAGCCTTCTGTTGAAGAAATGTGAAGACCTTCTCGTGCAATTCGGAACATAGAGCGCGGAGAGGAGAGAGCGTGCCATTGACCGTTGGCTGTGGGTGATCTTGTCTTTGGGCAGAGACATAAGCCTCGCTCTCTGTCATTTCGAGACTGACTGCGAGGTCTCCAATCCATTGATGAGCGATTCTTCACAATGCTGACACCTAAGATATCCCTCGGGTCATTCAGAATCTATCGTCACCGCCTATGCGGAAATGTTCCGCCCTAAAGCGGCCTTGTGTCTACTTGAACACGGTACTTGAGACTAAAAGTGCATTATACCGTTCGAATCATACTGGGGTACGAATCCCTACTTATCTTATCTGAGATTATTGCTCACGCTGCCTCCTGCCATTGTCCTTGGCTCCGACATTCGCTTCCATGCTTGCTGAATGATATTTCTCCAGGCTTGGTTCCGGATATCGTTGTTAAGAATTTGCCTTATGGGTGTGGTGGCCACTGGTCCAGCAGTCAGCGAGTCCGTCTTAGGCGGCCACTTCCCATTCCCTTTAAAGCATCATATCTTTTTACGGTCTTAGTGTCCTACCCAAGATATCGCTACATTCCGGACTCCAGCGTATCAAGCTAGCAATTTCTTACCTTCTTTATGGAGAGTTTTCAGCAATCCTGACCCCGTGAGTTCGAAGGGCACCCGCACGCCTTCAAGCCCACTACTTCGCTCTGGTACGAATGAGATGGCATGATGTCAGCACGTAGCTCGAAATATCGTTGTTCACCACGAATCTTTTCAAGACCCTTGTCTTCGAAACCTTTCTGTGAGAACCGATAGCTGTTTCTGGAAGCATACTATGTAGTATTGCATCTCTTGGGCTATCCGACGTCATTTTTCCGTCAAGAGGCCGGTTTGTCGATGCCACCCCGGCTTCTGATATTTGGTGATGAGATAGTGTCTTCAGGGTTGCTGATGCCTTTTATAATGTGTGCTGTTATGATTTACAATGTGTGCCGCTACGACATTCTGATAAGACATTCTGATAACGAAAGCAACGATAGGGTCCTGTGTGACGCTTCTTCAGATGCTGAAAGAATGCCGTCGTCGACTGCCATTTTTCTTTGAGATATTTTACACACGAACGCCAAGCACCGACTATTCTTGGTCCTCTCTTTCCCAATTTCGTTCAGTCAGCGGATTCTGTGGCTGCCCTTTATATGTTCGACAGATTGACGGTCCGGATACTCCAGCTGCCACTGACAGCTGGTTTGCAAAGGCGATAGCCAACAGCGGTGCCTAGTGAATGATACACTAACTCATAGAGGAACGGCCCGCTTGAGAAGACCAAAGACGATCAATGATGTGGTCAATGCGGCTATGACGATGTTTGGATTACAAGACATGAATGCGTTCTCCGACAGTGTTGCTGGGGTCAAGCGGACACTCCGACAATGGTTATTCCGCATGGAATGTCTTAGCAACCCAGCGTAAGGATTATTGTTCCCTCTTTCGTACCTTCATCGTGTGGCATTCCCTTTTTCAGATTGACTCCTGCACCATACTCGCTCACACCAGCCAATCGGAGTCTCGGCATATGAAAGCAGAAATATCAAATACTACCCAGCGGGATGGATGATGGGCCAATGTCTGTCTGTCTTCAACTCCGGCCAACAGTGTGTATACCCTAACCCTTATTCAGCGGATTCGGCTAGCCTATCATCAGTGATCGATCTCTTGGGCTTAGGTAGCTTCGAACGATCTAGGATTCCACCGCCGCACCCTTGCTTTCGTTTTTATTCATTTGACGTGACATCCATCCTTTGACCACACTCCGGTCGATGTCTCTTCGCCATATCACATGATCTCTACTCAGGGGATGGGGGCCGTATGCGGCCTTTCCGTTGCGCTAGGATACTGTCAGACGCAGCCTGAGTCTGAGACGACGCAAAGCATGCACCAGTGTATGTCCTCGACGAGCAGCCTTGTCAGAGCTTATAATCGTATCGCATTTGGGCTTGTCACAGAATCCATCAAACAGCTCTATACCTCAGTACTGAATCTCGGTTGGGTGCCCTTTGGTAAGTTATCATGCCTTAGACGCGGGTCATTCAACATTGTTGTCGTTGTCCCTTGCCAGCTTTGATCAGCCTTTACACGCCGATTCCAATGTCTTCGATCGCTGAATGTCTCTACTCTTCATAAAGGAAGAATGATCCCTTGCTCGACTGTGTGGAACGGGTCGTTAGCACCGGTAGACCAACGTGGTTCGACGGCAAGATATCCGCGCCATCTGGGGACACCCTGCAATCTTAATTGTTCCAGATGTATCAGTTTGTACGTGCCACATGGTCGACTTGGACCTCAAGAAGGGAGAGCAGCTGGGTCACGCACGGTGTGCTACAGCACTGTTTCCCGCTTAGGTGAATGGTAACTAATACAGCGCTTTACTGCCGTTGCCTTGACTTCCACTTCTTTTCAGAATATTCGTCTGCCGTCCTGTATCTGCAAGCACGTTGTTGGAGAATTCCATGCAAAAGCCCACTACCCTGCAGCTGTGCCCTATGGTGGTGTCATAGCGTAGCATCGACGGCGCTGCTTCTCTTCAGCTTCGGTGCTGTGACACTCGGCTCTCCTGGCGGGGGTAAGCACGCCGTTCCAAAGCGTATCCCGAATCATTCAGACTGCTACCTGAAGATGTATACAAATAGTCCCTTATGTCCCTCTTCTTTCTCCCCATCATGTTCCACAGCTTCTACAGCATTGCCGCCATAATGGGACCCTCTTTCACCGCATCACTGTTGTTATTATTTCTTGCCTCCCCATTAATCGTCCTAGCCCAGGGCGGTCATAATCACGGTGGGGGCTTCTCTCGTCCCGGTGCACCACAGCCTCCTGTAACCCCGACCACAGCCCCGACCACAGCTGATACTGCCACTCCAACAAACCCTACAGAGAGCACGACTCAAGCAACCAACTCAGTCACCGTGCCCACTGGCACTACAACCCCTACAAGCGCGGGAACTGCCACCTCTACCAGCACCACTCCATCATCAACCGGCGGCGGCTCCTGCAGCGGGTCTGGGATGGAGATCGAATGGACAGGCGACAAAGTCAGCTTCTCCTGGTCCGGCGGTAGCGGCACGACCACAGGCTGCACCAGCCTCGGCTCAAACTTCGAAGGCCAAGTCGCCGTCGGCGGGTCCGGCGGAACAATCTTCGAAGGCAACCCCAGCGGCTACTTCGACGTCAGCTACATTCTCGGCTACTCAGTCCCCATGGTCTGCTCAGCCAACGGCGCCAAGACAGGCTGCAGCAAAGATCTCCTCGGTAATGGTGGCAAGGCGGGAACTGTTCACAAGAACCCTACAGGACCAGGCGGCGCTCATGACCCCGGATCGTACAATGGGTGTGCGACTTGCAAGCCATGGTGCTACGCCTGCGCGGCTGCTGATCCGTTCTTCGCGCCCTGCTCTGGCTCAGCTTATACCTACCCATACGACGACGGCGCGACTGTCGGCCCAGCATCGGGTCCTATAACTTGCTGTATCGGTACAAGCTGTGGCACGACGGGGCGAGAAGGCAGCACCGCAAGCGGGCATCCGGAGCTCACTCGTAACCCCCCATGCGGCCTGTGTGCTGGCGGTAGCAAACGCAGTGTGGATGAGTTGGAGAATATCTTTAGGAGATACGAAGAAGAAGCCCCGGCCCTCTCAGCGTCACTGCTACCGCGCAGAAAGAAGGCTCATAAGCGTCATGCCGCGGCCCACGATGCTGCCAAGGTCATGTCATGATCGGTCTGGTTTGTGGCGGCGTACTTGCTGGCAATGCGTCGCTCTTCTTGGTATGGGTTGGATTAGAGAACAGCGTCTGGAACGATGGAGCATACTAGAGATGACACTTTCCTTAATAGATCCATATCTAGATATACTCAATTTACCATGATCATCGATCGAACCTAACCAATTGAGGGGCCGTCCTCAATATCGTATCCAGCGTGTTGGAATAATTCTCGCAAGACTTGATGAACAATTTCCTAGTCTATCCACCCACCGTCTATCTCAAACCAAGTATTCTGCGCCGCGATCGCAAGCCATGCATTGATATTAAGCCGTCGTCACCTCAAAATACCCCTTCTCCCTCCAGAGCCTCAATCTCGTTCCTATTCAGGAGTGTCGAATCAAAGCTTTAGCATTCCTCAACTTGTAAATCGCGCCCACACATGTTTCGCTTTTCGAATCCATCGGCATAATCGCTCCTTTCGTAGCATCGTCCGAAAAGACGTGGCACAGCAAAATCCTTTCCGTTTCAGCTCTGTTTGAGTGTGGGTTGCTGAAGGTAGCAGTACCAAGGGTTCATGATGGCATGGATTCCCTATCTCGCAAGAGTTACTTCTTGGGTGAAAGAGATAATGATCCTTGTGTGCAGAGGTGATGATAAGGTGAAGCGTATTTCGTAGCAGATCCTAGAGAGTTGCATAGGGGTATACGGTAGGCCCTAGCCCTAAGCTAGGTCGTCAATTGGAGAGCCTGGTGAATATGACTGCGAGACTTTTGGGGATTGATCAGACTAAGTAAGTACGGGACTTCTAGGCCAGGCATGTTTCACGTCCCAAAGACTTCAGTATATTGCTCTAGTTCACTGCTTCTGAGAATGTGGTCAAAAGTGATGCGCAAGGCTGCCAGACGCCCGTTTTGTATCATAATCATAGCCACGACTGCTGAGACGTATTGCTCTTCCGGAACATTTGTATGAAGAGAAAGGGCGTCGCGAAGACATGGATGGATCCACTGGCCTCCAGTCGTGGTCTAGCTATCGCCTAACTACCATCCAGTCTTGATAGAAGCATCCCCACCAATATCAGATCGTCCGTTCGAGTTTATAGGCTTCTCGTTGGGGCTTGGATACGGGATCTTGCGCTCTTGCTAAAACGCATTGGCTCAGTGAAAGAGGTAAATCTAATCCAGAAGGTCGGATTGAGGAAGGCCAAATCGCTGGGCACGCGTCTGTCCGTCGTCAGTAGACAGCTCAGACTTGTAGCTGAGCTACCATGCTTCCGAAAGAACACACTCTGCATCAATGTGAACTGTTCAACATTCTTCATTACGCATGGCGGTACTCCACTATGTCAGAGAAGTGCACCTCATCATCTGCGTCGACGACAGTGAGCCTGGAAGATACATGTAGAAAATCCCAATAAAATCGTTCAGATGCTAAAACATGTAAGAGGCTGGTCATCCTTTAGATCTGCCACGACCAAATGCTCCGCAGGGTCAGATTATTCCCCATAAGTCCTCCTTGGCCTGCTTCCAGGGTGTTGGTGTGGTGATCTTCAGGGACCCAGAAACCCTCAAACGAAATCATGCTCACGGTCATAGATGGCCATGTGCACTTTCTCAATTTTCGTATGAGGAGGCAAAGTCCATCATGGAGAGTCCGAAGGGCACTCCAGTGGTGGGATGATTAGGGAGGTCGATAGAAGGAGAAAGACGTCATCGAGACGTTCGTGATATCGTCTATTCCTCAATTTTATAGCGACCCAACCTTCTGAACGCAGGTCACAATTTGGACTGCAACTCACCTCTACAAAGATCATACTGGGCGCCAAGACACTACTGACTAAGCGACATCAACCTACTTAGGTATCAAGACGGCAAGCTACAACATACCTTATCAGTCAAATATAACTGGCACCACCTTGCCCCAAACCAGGATCACAGCAATCTACCCCCATCAAGTGCCGAACCGCAGCAACCGTGCCAAAGCGTGACAACAAAAGTCCCTCACAAGAATCCCGGGCTGAGCCAAATCCTGCAACGTCTCCACAAAGACGCGAGGAAGCGACGGCTCTTATACCAAAAAGCACACCTTGCATGAAACAGAAATCCCAGTCATAACAGTATTAACGCAAAGATAAGCAGTCTCACATCCTTTCTTGCGATGGAGCTGCTATAGGAATGTTTTGCTTGTTGCAGGAAGGGTCCTGTTTCATCGGCCGTGGCTGTGTCCGTTGCATGTGACACCCGTGGCCCACGAATAACAGCGATATGCCCGTGATGGGATCGTGATGGATCTGACTCTGCCCATACCGTGCGCGTTGCATGTTGGTGAAAGAATAGACATGTGTTTGAAATTGTGTTGGGATACGTTTTGGGATAATTTTGGCCACGGTCTCCTTTACTTAAGTCCCAGACCCCATTCTCCTTGACCTGGTCTTCTACCATAGACCATAATCGTATTCCATCTACCACTCAAACCCAATTGTTCATCGGAAACTCTCCATTCATCAATCCATAATGGATCGCAACCACCTTGCTATTGACACCAAGACTGCCAATTCCTCCGCCCCAAGGACGCGCACCATATCCAATGCCTCCACTTCGTCCTCTTCGTCCTCATCCTCCACTTCCAGCTCACTTTCCCGTCGCAAATTCATCCGCGACCGCTACAAACGTCCTTGGCAGCTCCTCTCCGTCTTCTCAGTCTTCGAAGAAGAGACCCGAACGCGACAGGGCATCAAGAGTCCTTATCCAACACCCGGACGGAGAAACTATGAGAGGGTGTAATCTCGGAGTCATCTAGAGTGATAATTCTGGCGTTGAAGATCTTCTATCGGAGTATTTCGGTCCTTTTAGCTCAAGTCGAAGCTGTGGCGTGGTTGATACCCTCATTTGGCGACGTGAACGGGTTTCACGCAATGGATGTTCGTTGTAATTAAGATGCTCTTTGAAAGAGCTGAAAGCATACCAGCTGCTTGTATACCACATGATCACAGTCTCTCATTTGATACCACAGATTTAATATCGTCGTTCCCATCTCTAACCATCTGGCCTAATGCCATTCCAGCGTGGCGGAGGATTGAAATTGCTTGACGGCGCCGACCGCGGAATGTTTGGGCCCGCTTGATCCAGACACTGTTCCGGACTCCAACTGAACCCTCTGGTGATACTCTTGCGAATCCTGCTGGTGACTGTTGTTGCGTTGCTGCAATCCGACTCCCCAGATTCAGACAGAAGCGAGACGGATGGTGTGTGCTTGAGGCCTCGCGAGCTCTTCTTGCGGACCCTCCTCGTGGCATTTGATCCCGTGCTATTCGCTGAGTGGATAGACTCCGACAGAAGAGACACAGCTGGCGTGGGTCTCCTTGGAATTTGATCGCCAGGACGATCATCATCTGCAACGTACCATGCCTCGCGCCTGGCAATTCCAGTCAAGGACGAGTATTCCTGAGGGCTGAACTCCCTTGGGGTAATAGGGCTGACGGGAAACGTTGGCGATGATACTTTACTCGACCTTATACTTGGTGAGTCACTGGGACTACTAATGCCGGCACTGGTCTGCGTATTGTGACGCGATAGACGATAGTGTTGACTCTGTCTGTCCGGTATGAAAGCCGGAGGTGCGAATTGGACTTTCGGTGCTGTTTCTGGCTCGAAGAACCCCCGCGCACTCGATCGGTAGGGCAGTTCAACCGGCTTCTCAGGATCATGGCCGATTGCACAGACTGCGTTTTCAGCGTGGCGCTTGCGATCTGCTTCTTGATACGCAGGAACATCGGTAGCGCCAGTAGTGCTTCCCTCAAGCTCGCTGTGGAAAGACTTTTCCGGCAGCTCCGTGATCGCTCTGTCATCAGGAGCTTCGAAAGCCCATACAGCTGCCCCTCCAATCTCTGTTGGAGCATCAGGATGTGGCAAACGAAACAGCCATCGAACAAATCTGCTGTTCGAGCTCTTTGTTTTTCGCGAGCGATCATCGCTTTTGGAGGGGTCCTCACTTTTGGCTTGGATGTACCTTTTATTTCTTCGATCTCGACGTATTCGAAAACCGAGGACTCCGATAACCACCAACAGGATGACGGCTACTACCGCCCCAACAGCAACGCCAGCTATCTCACCTTTGCCCAACATGGGCTTTCGAGTGATTTGCGGACCCGCCATGGTGCTGTTATAGGGTCTGGTGATATCACGAAGGTCGAAACTATTAGGATTGAGCGGGTCCTTTGGAAAACTCGCCTGATGAAGTGAAAAGTTGTGCCTTTCGTAATCGACCATCAGAAAAGTTTCTTGTAGAAATGATCTTCCGATGGTATACTGAGTACTGTTTTTGGCCTTTCGAAGTGGGAAGTAATTGACGGAACCGTCCACCGCGTTCACTCCAGTAAATGGATATAGGAGTTGCAAGTCGAACGCTTTGTACGGCAAAGACAACATGACGGTCTTGTCGGATGCTGACGTATCTGCGATAGTGAATTGGAAAGTCATGTTCCAATTTAACAGGGCCTCATGCTGACCAAAGTTGGTGCCAAAGGTGTAGAGTTGAAAATTCTCATCGTAGGTCAGGCCAAACGCCTTCTCGAATTGCAAGCACATCGATTCCGGTAGCCACAAGTATGGGGTTGTCGAGTCTATCTTGAACATGTTTACATCTAACACGTCTGCTTCAGGGGACCCAAGTAAAGCCATTGACTCACCACCCCAGCCCGTACTCTTGTTAGAAGCTGTCAATGGCTGTGCGGTGACCGTGATCTTTCTTAGGGCGATCACTGGACTTTGCGAGTCATCCAGCTCAAAGCTCACATTATGTGGCACAAATCTATTAGCATCATAGCCACCCAAGGTCAGTGATGCAGGGACCCTCCCAGATCCTGGAAAGGTCAGCTACGAAGACGGATCGTCGTCTTGGGACTCGAAGCTTACGATAGTGTGCGCCAGCCGTGTAGCCATAGCTATGACTTGGGACAAGACTCTGATTTTGCACTATGCTATCGAGAAAGCTTGGCTTGTCGATGTTAGTGAAATTGGTGGGCTCAACACCAAGGCCGAAGAACCCGAGCCAGTAGTCGGTCGTGCTGAAGTTGATGACCCCGACTATCTGGGACGGTACAGATATCACATCGTTTAGAGCAATATTGTCATATCCGTACACGCCATTATCATCAAAACCGAGCTGAGGATCTAAGCCCAGAGTATAATTCCCCTGGCCTTCCCAAGTTGTTGAACTGTTGATATCGAAAAGGCGTCCGCGCTTTGCAAAGCACTCGGTGTCGGTTACATCGCATCCTGCGGTGCCAACGACCAGAGTTTCCTGACTTGCGGTGCTGACCAAGAGGTCAACCTGTTGCGGAATTGTACCTATTCGTAAAGTGACTGGACTCCAAAAACCGTCGATGCCATGCCAGTCGGCTTTCACCGGTACTGATATAGCAGTCGGTTGTGGTGTGGTTGATGAACTTCCAGTCGCAATCAGAGCAGCGAGGACCGCTATGACAGGAAGATGCCAGGTCCTCCTCGAGCACATCATCACGAACATCGGACGAGGCTGAAGCCTTGGGTGGGATCGTTCACTTCGGCATAGAGCAAGGCGTAGAAGCAAACATCGCTGAAACAAGGTTAGACAACGAGAAGAACCAAATGGGATGATGCAGAACAGAAAAAGCCTTCGTGGTGGCACCGCTCTCGATCTGCGGAATTGTTCCTATAGATCGAGATGTGCGATTGCGCATAGGTAGGTGCGCGTAGATAAAAAAAGAAAATGAGGGGACAATGATGAGTTGCAAAGTGTCTCATTGGTGAAGGTTCGAGACAAACAGCCGATTCGGCCTCGAAACCGTACCTGGCACCTCATCTCGGCAAGCTAAGCTATCACTCGAAAGCACAGACCGTATAAGCTTTGCAAAACCTGAGAAACGCTCATGGTGGAACACATGGAGGATTCCATAAGACCGCAGCTTGAAGGCCACCCTCTTTTGAGTACAGGTACCTCCATAGCGTACGCCAGTATCACGTCCGGCAAATGAACAGTGGCATCCAACTTTGCCTCCGCCATCCTGCCCCTGCATACGAAAGAGAAGCTACACATGTAGTATGTCTGGTATTTGTTTGGTCGCTTATTCGCTTCTGGGGAGGCGTTCAAGCCGACCCGATTCGTCACTTACTGCTGTCCCGTTCCTGGCCCAGTTTATCCGCACGTCTCCCGTACTTGCATAGTTGCATCCCCGTAAGCGCTCGATATTGCTTGGACCACAGTACAACCCGGGCATCCACAGATTGCTCGAGATTGGTCTGCAGCTTTCGTCAGCCACTCTGCATAGAAGGTTGCGAAGGCTCCCGTGGCTGTTCAACGCTTGGCCGATCCTTCTTGCGGTGCCTCAGCTCTAGAATAATCACCAAGCTCTCTATTCTGGAGTTGAGTCTGAGAGCAGCAAATGGGACAGAGTATTGAGTTGGAGGAGATGCTGCGATCTTGAAGATTTCGCCAACGGCAGCTTATCGCGACAGAAATAGATGTGAAGTTTCAAGATCCCGTCTCATTGGATGAAGAAACTATGAGCCTCAGAGGGGCTTGAGTTCAGCCCTACAGACGTCAACCTCACCCCTTCATTCGCGCTCTTGCATTGTGAAACCTTCAACCAATGGGGTCCCATTCTAGTTTGTTGTTAGCAGTCTCAATTGTCTCACAGGCCAAGACCCTTTTGGCCGCCATGCAAGGTAACGTGAGAAGCATGAGCTGCGAAATAGAGCGCTGGACTGGACGTTTGACGGTGTCGAAAGTTGACGAGAAGAGCGTACAGCATAGCTGACAATGTTGATTGATCCCTAGCAAACTACGATGGCTGGCTTTGTTTTGATGGTTGAAGGGCAGCTGTCTTGGTAATACCGGAAGATAAAACACCCATATATGCGAAGCATGGCGCCGAGGCGGGCGGGATGCCACATCCTCTAATTCTCCATGATGGTCTGAGGACATCATCTACGCGCAAATGTTGCACCTCCCATCCTCCACCTTCGTCGGACTTCACTGCAGTTTCATTTGTCCCTCCTTCCAGCCATCTAATCATTATCCTTTCTCCCTTTGATTCTGTGCACGCATTGAGCCTCCATCGTTGAAGCTGCCTGTCCTTATAGAGATTATCAGGGTCCTACTGCTCCAACAATCCGTGCAAACTCATGTCAACACGCTGATGTATAGTTGTGATGGTTTATTCGTGGTGGACAAGGTCCCCTTCTGCAGATGATGGCCTTGCGCCAGATGCTCGGCGTGGCCTGCCTGGCATACCATCTTATATTGGCTACGCCTGTGTTCGTTGGGGAATCGATCAGGACGAGCGATTGTAAGCTACTGTAACATTAAGAATTTCAAATGGCTAATCATAACAGCAACACACTTTTCTGTCGGTCTTCCATATCAAAATTCAACGATTTCGAGGAATTCGAGCAGTAGTGGGTTCTCGACGCCATCAACGGCTGACGCGCTGTTCGTTGATATCCTTCCCACGCCCTCAAGCTCATCGTCCAGGATAGGGACACTATCGGGCACAGTCGCTGGCTCTTTGAATCGTCTGAGACCGTCCACAAGCGACTCCGCTCCGTTGTCTTTTACCGGAGCCTCGGGATCCCATATTGAGAATCTTCACTCAACATCGATTCCGAGCCAGACTTCCATCACTTCTCCGACAGGTCCTACACAGACGAACCTTCCAAATCTCCGCGTAATCAATTCCAGCTCAGTCCCCTCAGAAACCAGCCAACCGTTTTCCGCCCATGCATCGCGAAGCCCCCAGCCCTCCAATGCTATCCCCAGCCGCGTTCTTGATACTGGACAGGGCAACTATACTACCTCGCTTCTTTTGTCGTCGCCTTCGACTACGAAAACCCCAAGCCAGATGCCCACTTTCCGGAAACCAGACATCACCAAGGTGGGAAGCATGGGAAGGCCTCTGACCGGAAATGGGTCTTGGTTCAACGGGACATACACTCCGACTGGCACACAAGTGCAAAATAGCGATTACGCCGCGTGGAGTGATCGAACACACCCTACGAGCACAAGCCCTAAAGGCACAGCAGCGGGGAGTGGCAAAATATATCCGACAGAGATGGCTCTCGTTACTGGCGGGTCAAGAAGCACGTACAATGAGACCAAAACCCTTGCGCACAATGCAACTATAACAGGTATGATAGAATCTTCGCAGAGTAACGTCATATCGGCTCTCACCAAATCGACGTCAATCAATATAACTTCGAGTACTTTGACGTCAAATCAGGCAGCTGTGAATCAATCAGTCCACGCCAACCCGACCTTCGATAATTTATCGCTCACGAACTCAAATACAAGTGCTTTGACCTCAAGCAACTCTACTTTCCGGCTAGCAAATTCGACCGTGAGTAATATCACCATGAGCAGTTCGACGTTGAATGATACAATGGCGGTCAATTCGACCATGAGTGTACTTGTCTCAAATAACTCGACATCGAATGGTTCAACGCCGATCAACTCGACTTTAACTGCCTCGATCTCGAGTAACTCGACTTCACGTAACCATGCGCTTGGTGGCCCGTTCTGGAGCAACTCTACGCTCAACAATACGGAGACTATATATGTTGATGAGAACAGACAGCCAATCTTCGCAGTAGGCGCCGTTCCCATTTCGAACCTTCCCTTCCCTTGGTTCCGTCGGCCTGGCAAGGTCGAAATCAGCCCGGTCTCGGCATTCCAACAGACAGGTCAATGCTCAGGCACGATTACTTCGAATTCTAGACAATTCACCATTACCTATGCGTCCGTCATAGATGTCTACGAAACAACAACAATATCTTGGGATGCCACTACTCCCTCCCCTGTCGTGTATTTACCATTCACAGCTTGCGAAAAACTCGCACTCCCCAATCTAGGTCCGGCTCCTGGACCTACATCAACCACCTTGCTCGCGACCAAGAAAATACCTGTTGTCGTTCGCTCACCACAAACGGTTGGGCCCATTTACAACGTTCCCACGGCTACTACCCAACCCGTACAGAGCCAGTCTGCCGCAGACTCCAGTCAAGCTGAACCCTCGCCAGCGCAAAAAATGCAAGAGTCAGGGGGAGAAGATCGATCAGCCGGAAGTGCCCCACTCCAACAGGCGTTCGCACTGGCAGAATCACTCCCCCCTTCGAATCCCCAGCCCTCCGATGTGTCGCAGATAAACTCAGGGTCTAACGTGCCAAGTCCGGGTTCGAATGCGGCAGGTTCAGGATCTGTCGGAAGCTCTGGGGCCAGTTTGGCAGGCTCAGGCTCAGGCTCCGGCTCAGGCTCAGGCTCAGGCTCAGGCTCAGGCTCAGGCTCGAGCTCCAACGCTGCGGGCCCGGGTCCGAATTCTGCAGGCTCAGGCTCAGGCTCCAATGGAGCCAATGCAGCCACTTCTGGGTCTAATGCGGCAGGCCCAGGGTCTAATGTAGCAAGCTCGGGCTCAAATGTAGCGAGTCCAGGGTCTACCAGTGGAGAGTCTGTGGGGAACAACGTCCAGCCAGCTATTGGGGGACAAGCGCCGGGCAAAGATCGCCAGACCACGAGTGAAGGACAGGACGCCAAGACTGGCGGTCAAATAGCGAGTGGAGGACAGACAACCGGTAATGAGGGTACAATACCGAGTGGAGGTCAGACTTCCATTGCAGCTGGTCAACCAGGCCAAAGTGTGAATGGAGATCAAAAACCCAAAGGCGAAGGCCAAAAACCCAGTGGCGAGACAACCTCTGGGGCTGGGGATCGGTCAGCCTCGACTGTTAGCCAATCATTTTCGGGCCCTGGTCAGCTCGCACCAGGTCAGACGGTCCCAGGGCAGTCGAGCTCTGGTGGAGTCAACGCTGATTCGCAGAATGTGGGCTCTGGAGCCAGTGGTCCTACTGGTAGTGGTCCTCAGTCGAGCGCCGGAACATCTGTCGTCATTGGCGGTAGTTCCAGCAACCCAGACCAGACGTCTCAAGGGAACGTAGGCGGTGCTGGTTCCGACAGTGGCCAACACGCTGTCAACGCTGTCAACGTCAACAACGTGCCAATATCCATAGGTAGCGCCGCCGTCATTGTTGGTTCGCAGACAATCAACGTCGGATCTCCACCAACTACTATTGTCGCCAATGGTCAGACCATCACGGTTGATCAAACCCGAATTATTGCTCCTGGGACTACGATTCCCATTGAGGCTGCAGTCGCTTCGAACCCGGCTAGCTCTGTTACAATAGGCAGCGTGCCGGTGGTGCTGCAACCGAGCAACGTTATCCTTGGCTCACAAACATTCAGCCACGGCTCATCCGCCGCTTTCGCTGTCTATAACGATCAAACCTACAGCTGGGACGCAAAACAGCTTGTCGGTCCTGGCGGCATCATGGCTGCGTTCCCTTCAGCGACTACTGTCGCTCCTCGCATTACCGCTGGCGGTGAAGTGTTTTCTGTACTCTCTTCAACATTGAAAGCAATCGGAACTGATATAGCTATTCCTAATACTCCTTCAGCATCTCCATTCGTATATCAAAATCAAACTTTCTCGGTCAATCCTTCTCAGCTTGTAGCTCCGGATATGAGCATCACAGTGCCTTCAGCTACGACACAGCCAACGCCATTCGTTTACAATGGGCAGACTTTCTCTGTCGACAATTCCCAGTTCATTGCTCCCTCCGCTACAATACCGCTTTCTTCAGGATCAGGAACTGTGAGATACGGCACAACGGTACTTACTGTTGACCAAACACAGATCATTTGCGCCAGTACCACTATTGCACTCTCAAGTGTGCATCAAGCTGGAATTCCCGCAACACCTTCAGCTGTCACAACTGGAGGTCTCACCTTTTCACTGGGCCCAGCAGCAGCAATAATCGCCTCCTCTACATACTCATTTCTGCCGGGCCAAACCCCAGCGACAGTCACAGATCATGGCCTGACCGTCACTCTCGTCTCTAGTGGCGTACAATTCAGCAACATAAACGTTCCGATACCCACTTCGCCACCAAATTATTCCGTAGTAACTCAGGGCAACCTCACTTTCTCGG
>JAABUW010005595.1_pt1 | contig 16260 bp, 6 predicted proteins | sample 5560081 | NCBI WGS metagenome assembly JAABUW01 (sample SAMN10711882, study PRJNA513363) | rock metagenome | isolation source: Antarctica rocks | place: Antarctica: Victoria Land, Knobhead sud | reverse complement strand
ATACAGAAGACTTTTGCAATTTAATTAAGAAATATATATTATTATAAAAGAATATTAATTTTGTTAAGTTGCTAGAAAAAAATCAAATGTATATTTCTTTTAAAACTAATTAGAAGAGCTAAATTTTTAGCAAGATTAAATTTTTTTTAGGAATTAAATATTAAATTTTTGTTAACAAACCTTTTAACAATTTTTATAAAATCGAAAAATTAAGCTAGATAAAAGAATTAATTTTATTTAGTTACTTAATATTCTATATATAAAAAACAATTAATAATAAATAAAAAGAACGCGTTATTATAAATATTTGCAATCTTAATATTATTGTTTAGCTAAATATCTATTAGTTTTTTTTGCAAACTAAAATTATCTTTATAATATAAGAATAAGTTTTTATTATTGTTGTTAATTGCTTTTTTTTTTTTTTTAGTAGCAAATATATCTGACAAATTGTTACAAATTAACAATAATATTTTATTGCAAATAGAAATACTTATAGCTTTAATATTGTTATTATAAAATACAAAAATTCTTTAATATATATATAGAGACAAATTGATTATTTGCTTTATATATATTAAGTTTTTGCAAAAATCTATATTAATAATATTGTTATCTTTTTTTAATCTTTATAAAAATGTATATTTTATATCTATAACAATTTTTTTTATATACTAATTATTAATAATATTTTTATCAAGTCTAAAAAAGTCTTTTTTTAAGTATTCTATTATCTATCTTTAAATTAAAAGATTAACTTATTTAATCTTTCTATATTTAAGAAGAAACTAAAAGTTATTGCAAAAATTTAGTATTTTATTATACTTTAAACTCTCGAAACATATCTAGATTTTACCAATTAATTATATAATAATATTTTTTTGATTATAGATATTGTTAAGCTATTGTAGACTGATTGCGTCGAGTTAGATTATCAAGTTTGAATCAAATACTCGATTTTAATTGGATCGAATTGATTTCAAAAGTTAAAACCGAAAAGTCGATTCAATTTCTAACGTTAAAATCGACTATTCAAATCGAATTACAAACTTGAAATCGATTCAAATTGTCAAGACTACTATTTTAAGTATATTTTATTATTTTTAGTAATAATTAATTAGTAATTTTATAGAAATAGTTTATCTATTTAAATTATTTGACGAATTTATTAGAAATTTATTGTTATAAATATATTACTACTACTTTATATATTACTTAGTAATTAATAAAAAATCTAAATTTATACTTAATTTATACTATTTTTAGTATTCTTAATATTCTTGACAATTTCTTAACGATTCGATTCGATTTCTAATGTTGAAATCGAAAATCGAGTTAAATTAGATTGATTCGATTCCAAAATAATAGAAATCGAATCGAGTTTTAAGTTAATTTCTAGAGTTGAAATTAACAAATTGAGTTGATTTTAAAAGTTAAAATCAAAATTCGATCTAACAATCAATCTAGATTATTGCAAGAATTTAAAACAAAACTTTTATAAAAAAAAATTGCAATTAATAATACTAAACAAAATTTTACTTAATTTATATATATTCGAAACTCTATTATTTGCAAAATTATATTATTTTAAATACTATAATCTTTGCTTGCTAAATTGTTTTTTATAATATATTTAAATTTCTTTTGCAAACTATATATTAATTTTAATACTCATAAGAAATTTGATTTAAATAATATAATATATTATATAAAGTTTTCTACAAACTAGAACAAAAAAAATCTAAGAAATTTATTAAATTAATATTATTTTTGAGCAAGCTACTTATTTTTGCAAAGATATACTATTAATTTATTAAATTAAAGTTTACTAATATTGTTTAAATATTATAAAAAAATTATTATCTTATTAATTCTTTTAAAATAGTATCAACAATTGTTTTTATTAATTACAATAATATCTTTAGAACTATTAGACAAACTAGTCTTATTATTGTTTTAATTAACAAGTTAAATTTGTATCTTATTTAAACTTCAAATTATATTTAAAATTTAAGCTAGAATTATATTATAAACTAGACTAATTGTTGGATCAAATTTTAGTTCCAACTTTTGGAATTAACTCGATTTGTCAATCTTAACCCTAGAAATCGACTTAAAACTCAATTCGATTTCTATTATTTTAAAATCGAATTAACTCAATTTAACTCGATTTTCGATTTCAATATTAGAAATATAATCGAATTGCTAAGAAATCGAATATATGATATTACTATGTTAAGAATTACTAATTTTAGAATAAAAATTTTTATTAATAAAATGCTTTATTTGCATCTATAGATTCTATATATCTTATAGATACAATTTATTAATAAAATACAATATTTGTATCTATAGACTCTATAGATCTTATAGATACAATCTATTAAAAAAATGTTTAATTTGCATCTATAGACTCTATAGAGACTATAGATACGATTTAATTATTTTCTTTTTAAAAATTACTACAGTAATGTATTACTATAATATATTATCTTATTATAATTTAGATAATTAAATATTATTAAAAATATATTGACTATACATTGACTATTAATAATTGTAATATAATTATTTAAATAGTCTTAGCAATTCGGATCGGTTTTTTTGGATCGAATATCGGTTTCAATTCTAGAAATCTATCCGAATTGTCGGTTTCGATCCTAGAAATTGAATCGACTTTTCGGTTTTAACTTTAGGAATCGACTCGACCCGACGCGATCAGTCTATTATAAACTCGAAAAATAATATATTGTTTTTAATATTCTTTCTTGTTTAATTAGTACAAATATCGAAAAAATACTTTTGTTAAACAAAAATTAGATATATCTTTAAATATTATTTTAATCAAGATTGAAGAAAACTTTTAGCAAAAATTTGTAAAAAACTATTGCAAAAATTTTGAATAATAAAAGGTTGCTTAGATATTAGATATTAATACTAACAATATTGAGAACAATACAAAACTTTTTTCTATTAATAAAATAAACTTCTTTATAAAATAGACAATATTGTTGACAAATATATCTATTAAGTACAACAATTATATATTTTTGCTTTAATAATATTAAATGTATTTGTAACAATATATAACAATAATTATTTAAAATATATTTGATATTTCGATAAAATATTTATCTTATATTTTGTTCGCAAATTCTTTAAGTATTTATATATTTATCTAAAGTACTATTTTTAATATTAAATATACTAGATAAGAAGATACAAGCTTTGTAAATCTCTACAATTAATACTTATATTATTAATATTATTTTATATTTTTATAATTAACTTTATATTATTTTTACTTAAGTTATTAAACAGATGCAAAATTGCAATATTAATCTTATACAAGTTTATTAAATACATTACTATTTTTGCAAAAAAGTTTGCTTTTTTTGCTTCTTAATAGAGAGAGATATTATTTAATTGTTTAAATATAATTAATTAAGATTTATTAAAAACTATTATTTTCAATTGCAATTAAAATTTTCTTTTTAAGACATAAATTGCTATGTTCTGTAAACTAGATATTAAATTGCTATATATTACAATTTATTATTTGCAAATCAATAATTAATCAAAAAAACTAATTAGATAATAGAGATTGTTAGATTTTTATTTTGCTAATATAAAAAAGTCTTTTAAATAATCGATTGTTCTTTTAAAAATTTAAAGATATCTTAATAATATTATTAATATTCTTACAAACAAAACTTCTAATAAGATTGTATATAATTTTATATTAATTTAGATACTTAATTTAACAAAGTCTTTTATAAACAAATTATTAACAAACAAAGTTGTATTTTGTACTTGTATTAAGATAGCAAATTTTATTATCTTTGTAACAATAAGTGTTAAATACTACTATAATTGCAATTATTTTTTACTATTTATAAAAATCGATAATTTTGCGCTTCTAAAATTGTATTGCAAATACAATATTTTTTACTAAATATATTAATTCTAAGTTAAATTAACAATATATTAATTTATTTCGAATATTTAATAAAGTAGAAATTTTAATCTATTAACTTAATTTATCTTTTTATTAATATATATATCTAGTATTTACGATTGTGCAATTAGAACTCTCTTTGTTATCGAAATTTAAATTTCCACAAATATAGATATTCTAATTATCTTAATTTTGTATTTGTCGAAAACAATAACAATTATATTAAATTATATAAAATTAAGTATTTAATTAACAAGCGTAAAAGTATTTGCGACAATAAATATTTGCTTTGTTAAAAAAAAAAAGTTTAGAAGAAAAATCTTTCGAAACTTAATAATGTTATAAATCTAGTAAAAGAATATAAAGAAGCTATACAAGAAACTTTTTTTCTTTTAAATTAACTAGTAAGAAAATTATTATTTAAATAAACTATATTTAAGAAATCTTTCAATTAGATATCTTTGTCAACAAAGCAATTCTTATCGAAGCAAATTAATTTATCAAAGTTGTCTTGTTAGAAATCTACAAAATAGAAATTTCTTATTGTTGTATCTTCAGAACAATTCTCTTTTGTATTAATTTCTTTATCTAGACAAATTTCTTTGCAAAAGTCTTTTAGAATTTCTCTATTTAAAAAGATTGCTTTGCGAAAGTCTTTCGATATAGACTAACCGTTCGGTTCCAACAGTTGGAACCGAATTGCATAAATTATAAAAATACTAACTATATTAGATTAAAACTTGACCTAATTAGATATAACTTTCGGGTCGGGTTATAGATTTTGGGGAAAAACCGACCCGAATGGTCAGTCTAGTTCCACGCAATCAATCTAGTTGAAACTTAATAATTTCTTCTTTGACAACTTTTCTAGTTCTAATTGTCTACAACGTACTACTATAGAAAGAATAAGAGCTTCAAGAAGATTATATCGCTAGAACACTAAGACAGCGTCTTTTTCTTGTTGGTGGCAGATTGTTACGATATTCCTAGCCAGGCAGGCATTCAGGGTCTAGTAGGCAGGCATTTAGGGTCTAGTAGACAACTGTCTACTGCGGAAGCCTTCCGCAGGCGCGGCCTTCTTACGCGCATAGCGCTAGTAGTATATATATAGCTATCTTTTATAGCCTTAATGCAATCCAGATTCCTAGATCCTCACACTTGTGCAGGCTAGATAGGGTTTAGCGTTGCCAATATTGCTATAGTGTTGTATTTGGGCCGAGTCGTCGCTTTTCCTGGGATATAATACATGTAAACTATGTTCTACTCTATTCTTATCTCCGCTTCCTTCAATTAATTCTATTCTGCAATTACGTTAGGCTTTGCGTTTGACCAATTTCGAAGTTCTTATTTGTTAACGCCGGAGTCTTATCTACTCGTGTCGCTATATAAATAGTCAGTTACGCGATATAGTTAGCCAACTACTGTACGTTTTTTTATTAATCAGATTACATATTCGATCTGCTGTAGACTAACAATCTTTCTAAAAAAGAATTGATAAGCAAGCGAGTAATAGTCGACTAATCGAATAAGATAGAAAACTATTTATGTAACAACACAAATATAGCGATATTACAACATATCTATTTCGGAATTCTTCTTCAGTTGTCCAGAGCAAGCAATGTTTCTCTTTTTGCATTTGTTCTCTTTTCGATAGACATCTAACATTTGTGTATTACTATAGTCTCGCCGATATCGAGTAGATAGTTCTGAGTTCTTGTCTTACACACTATTCTTATCTTTTGCCGTCGATCGTCTTACTACTTGCCCACGCCAATAGACGTATTGAAGAGAGGAATTTCTCGCTTCTAATACCGATAACAAAATTGTCTCCGTCTAATAAGATTGACATTTTGACATTGTCTTTATTCGAAAAGCAAGCGAGAGTAGACTGACCGTTCGGTTCCAACAGTTGGAACCGAATTGCATAAATTATAAAAATACTAACTATATTAGGTTAAAACTTGGCCTAATTAGATATAACTTTCGGGTCGGATTATAGATTTTGGGGAAAAACCGACCCGAACGGTCAGTCTAAGCGAGAGAGATCTCTACTCTAACAACCAACAGAAAAACTGTTTATCTCCATTTACGAATCCGGGCTCTCGAGCGCTAAAATTGTCGACGTATTATATACTTAGATGTCAGAGGTCCGGCTGACAAAACTGACTGCGGCTGACAAGAGGATATCTCTGATATTACTTCTCTATTTGCATCTAAATCCTTCCGATATTAAGAAGATATCTTCAGGTCGTCTAATTGTCAGCTGACAGTCCTCCGTATTATCTTGTTGTCGATATAATGCTTAGTAATCAAACTTTTGATAGTAAGTTTTTAGAGTTATTTTTAGAGTTATAATCTTTTTATCGCCTGCGAAATCCTATTTTTCGATTTTTATTTGTTTCTCTCTATCTATTTTTATATCTCTATCTACATTTGTATTCTATATTTGCATCTCTATCTATATCTATTTTTTTCGTATTATAGTCGATAAATATTAAATAAATTTGAACAATAATATCGCGAATTTTAGAGCTCAGTATGTTGCTTTGACTCTAACACAAATTTATTGTTCTAAAAATATCGAAAGAGTCTATAAACGCGTTTTTAAGAAGTAGCAAATCTAATGCGACAAACGTCAATTCGATAATAGTAATCTTATATATAAGTCTAAGCTTGCTCGATTTCTACTTGAAAAAATAGTCGACTATTCAATAAAGAGTTCGCAAAAGAAGCGCAAACAACAAGAAGCAAAGAAGTCAAAAACAAAGACAACAGCAACAACAAACACAAAAAACAATAATCTCTTTATTGTCGCTTTGATCGATAATTCTACAACAAATTCTCAAAATAATAATATCGACAATCAGACAAATTCTTTAACGCTCAAATTTCAAATTGTGCAAGACTATAAAACAATATTAATTAATTTCTATTTTAATTAGTATTCTCGAGACACCAATATATATTTATATTCTAATGGAACGACGCTGCAAAGTCTAATAAAAATTCAACAAATAATATAGTATTAAAAGTCGAAAAATTGTTATAAAGATCGCAAAAAAGATACTATAGCAAATAGCTATAATTATATAGAACTTTATCTAATATTTGACGTCTTCTAAAAGCATTCTGAGAGAACTAAAAATATTGCTATCGACTACTACTTATGCAATAATATCGACTTTCTACTTGATTATTTTATATTTCTACAAAAGAAGTTACAACAATATGCAAAACTTTCAAATCTACAGCTTCTATATTTTCAAAACAAGAACTTCTTATTTGTTTTTTGTCTACTCTATATTATAAGTAATAAAAAAATCAATCAAAACAATCGAATTAAGTATATTGACGCTCTAAGATATCGAGATGTACGTCTTTGCTCTTTTAGCGCTATAGTTAACTACTTTGTGTAACAATAAGAGCAATTTAACAAAAAATTTCTCTTCTTTGTTATTAACAAGACGTAATACGATACTTAGTTATTAGTAGATATATAATTGTCAATTAAAGCTTTTAAACAATGTATTTTTATATTTTAAACAATAGATATTTGAAGTTTCTAAAAAAGCTAGTCTGAAGCTCTCAAACAATCGATTTTGAAGCTTTTAAATAATCTAAATTCAAACTTATTTAACAATCGATTCGAAGTTTGCAAACAATACTTTAATTAATATTGTGCGCTTTTCGAGAACTCTATCTCTATTCTCTCTTTTTATATTTACTTTTTAAGCTTTGTATGTTTAGTTTCTTTGTCTCTTGTATTATAGATATATATCAATTATTTTGTCGACGCAAATATACTTAATTTGCCAACGTTGTAATTGTAGATATTGTTGTCGATCAAATATTCTATTTTTGTAAGCAAGAATTTCGAGAAGATCTTTTTTAAACAAAATCTCTTCTTTAAATTTTTATGCAATTGCATTTTCTTTATATCAACATTATATTTGCAATATTGTTTTAATAGTTCTACAATTTTTATCGCTTACTACTAGTAATATTATCTAGTTAAAGCGAAAAGCGCTTGTAATTATATTGCAACGTTGTAATTGTAAATCTTGTTGTCGTTCTTAACTCTTTAAGATCTCGCTAACTAATTTGCAAACTCTATTAGAGATATCTAGAAAAAGTTTTCGAATTATATACAACAAGACTAAATTTATAAGATCTACAATTATTTAAATATTAAGATATCAAAGATTACATATGCGAAACAAGATTTAAATACAAAAGAGACAAAATTGCTCGATATTAATATCGAACAAATCCAACAAACAAATTATTGGATCGATAACTCTATATATAAAAGTTATTTTACCAACTTCTCTTGTTAGTTTATGCGTAATATAGTAGACTTTCAATCGAAGTATTTAGATATCTATTTTATTACTTGCAATTAAATAGAGTTGCCAAAAAAGCTTTTGCAATTAATTTTTTTAAAGCTCGACTTCTAAATGTAGACAACAACAATCAATATCGCTATTAAGATATTTTTGAGTCTATTAATTTATTTACGAATAATATTTTTTCAAAATTTTGTTCTATTGCGTGCGAATTATTTATAGCACTCGCTATAGAATCTAGAGATCTTTAGATATTTTTAATACATTTTTTTTGTTACAAACGTGCTTGCTTGTCTTAACAATAATAGTAAAGATATAAACTCGCAAATACGTCTAACTATTTCGATTTTAAAACAACAAATACTTAATCTAAATAGCTCTATAATCGATCTAATTATTAGCAACTTCAACAAACAATTGAAGCAATCTTTAAAGATAAAAAGCAAGCTTGATAATTTCTTTAAAAAAAAGATAGTTTTTGTCTTTATATTAATAAAGACGCAAAAACTTCTAAATGCAATAACAATAAAAAACATTTCTTGTACTATTGATTCGCGTTTACAGCTGTCTATATTTGCTACAACTATCTTTTTGTCAATTTTGCTATTCTTTATATTGCTGTTAAAGCGAGCGATTTTGTTTTGCTTCTATTGCTATCGATCTATCTCTCTTTCTGCGCTGTTGTTGTATTTTTTTAATCGAAACATTTATACTTTTATCGATCTATAAAAGAAGTAACATGTAGATCTTGATACAAGTTCGTCGATAGTTTTTTTGAACAACAACTACAAATTTGTCTAACAAAAGAACTAAAAAAATTCTAAACGCGAGTTCTACTCTAAGCAACTAGCAATTATTATCTATATACACAACAAGACTGTCAATAAATTTGTAGAGACTACGATGGCGTTAATATAGACAAAAATGGCAACAACAAAAATAATTTTGAACTTTTTAGATATGCAAATACGAAAGAGTCTACAAAGATAGATAGAATATAAGATCAAATATGTTTCTCGATCGATTTAGATCTAAAAACGATAAAATTGAAAGAAATTCTTCGATCTATTTAATGCATGCGATAGACGTTTAATTGAAGCTCTAAATCGATCTTAAATTATAAGCAATTGCACCAGTTATACTATATATTATACTATATATCTATTGATTATGGGGAGACACCGAGGAGCTCTCCAAAATTTAGGTGGTATTCGCACCAAATTTGGTGGAGATGGACCCTTATCCCCGGCTAGTTCCCGAAAGATGATATCGCGCGGGCTGACAAAATTGGCTCTGTCAGCCGGTGATCAGCCACCTATTTTCCCCTCCGATATCCTCATGCTATAAGATGGCAAAATTCTGCTGCCTAATACTCACGGCATCGATCTAAAGATAAAAATTGGAAAACAGCAGCTATTAAAAGAGCGCAAAAGTAATTTGACGCTGAAAAACAAATACATTTGCTCGATCCAATCTGTCTTCTCGCGAATTCCCGCCTCTTAAAATTATTGTAACAATCTTGGCTCTCAACTTCTGCGCTTTTACTTGTTGTCTTCTTTTTACACAGCACGATTCAACAGTGTTTTGTGCAATATAAATTCTATTATCTTTTACGAAGAGTCAAAGAAACCTGACGCCACATTTTCGCGCAACAGTCACAAGAGCTACAGATCTGCAATGCACGCTGTCTCGCATATTTATTCTACGTTCGCGAAAATTGCAAGCAGTTATCTTCGAAACTAAAACTCGATCGAAATCTTGAATCTGATTCTCAAACCAAACAGCTCTCTTGGGGTACAGCTTCACAAAATACCAGACATTGGAGATGAGTTGGCGCATCTTTCTGCTGCCACTTCCCAACACAAACCACAGGATCTTCCCAGGCATATTCCATCGCTTTCGGAAACGAGTCTCCCTATATTGACGATCTCCCGGATATCTTAATCGCGCCAGATTTGCTTCGGGATGCGACAGAGACAGAGACAGAGACAGAGACAGACGATGGAAACGCGATTGGTTTACGACGCACGATTCAGTGCGGAAAAGGACGCAGGATCAATGTACAATCTCCAGCGAAGCCCAAACAAAAGTGTCACCGAATCACGCGGTGGGTTTCGGTAGTCTACACGTAGCGCTTCCCTTTCAATGGGATACAGATTTCGTCGGGACGACCGACAAAGGTCCACGGGAAGACTTCAACCCAGAGACACTCGCTCAAGGGTCCAGTGAGCCAGATTCGGTCCCTCGCTTGAGAAATTTTGCGGATGGATTTTCTTCGAACGGGTCTCCGGAATCGGGGGACCGCGTTGAGGACTCCGACGGGCAGCAAAGCATTTGTTGTGACCTTGTAGATTTGAATTTGCGGTAAGACCTGACGTACATGCTTGGCCTCCACTGCCACTGATGTTTCACCAGAAATCCGACAGCGCATCGGCATATAAAACCACACCCATCACAGAACCCTGTCGTTATGAGGAAGACTTGCGTCTCGTCGATCTTTCCTTCACATCTACAAAAGTCCCCTACTACAGACAACTACGTAGATGGCTTATTAGGCAATCAAGCACCAGGAGCGAATCACGAGGTGGAGGAATTCAAAACCCACCGACGACCGCGTACGCCACTTCGTTCACGCCGCACCAGAGAGATTTCCGTTTTGTTGGAGAGCAGAAGGAGCTTGTCGAGCGTCCCGACATCCCTCACTCCCAAGCGGGGCGTCCATACAAAAGGGCAAACAGCAAGAGGGAGTGGGAGATCGTCAAAATCTTCCGGGAGAGGCGACGAGGCAAAAAGCTTGAATATGAAGTGCAATGAAAGAACACGTAGTTGCCACAGAGTTCACTGCCTAATGCGCGGGCATTGCTACAGGGTTTTAAGACGAAGTGTGCTTGTTTAGAAGAAGTTTGAGAGTATCCCCAAACCCTTCTGGCAGCCTGGCTCCGGGCCCTTCCAGACTCTTTGTTGGTAAGAATCGAGGATTTCTGGTTTGAGAACATGTTAAGCATTGTTCTGTTCACGATCTCTTGCCGGTTGCGGTGGAATGTATCTCAGTTCTGGCGCGTGATGTTCCAATCTGGACGTATTCGTCCGTCGATGTCTGTCAATGTCTGTCAATGTCTCTGCACGTGAAGTCCCAAGTGATGGCAGTGGAACCGGCTGGTTTCGGTCTAGAACTTCAGTCTTCTTGGAAGGAAAGCCGCTGCTACTTTCGATCAAGCGGAGTAAGACTGAAGATCACGAAGCACAAAGGGGAGTCCGTCCAAGAGCAAGGTACGAATTCAATGATACTATGACAAGCTCACGAAAGTGGGGAAGGTTAAGAAGAAAGAGATTTCCATTGCATCGCGAAGTCGAGTAGTAAGCAGAATCCAGGTCTATAATCTAGGGTCTGCGCAACTCACCGCATCTTGCAGTCTTGTGGGTGACCAACCTCACGGAACACTCGTCGCCTGTTACAACCGAAGCGAAGTACACCGGGAAAGTAATGCTATAAGCGCAATAATGTGGCCCCTGGAGCATCTAAACCTGCGCCTAATAGCGCCTAGGATATTGCTCCCTTTATCTGCTTCGCTTCGGTTGTAACAGGCTTCGGAAGAGGTTGGGTTTGAGAGAGGGGGCGGGGAGGATTTCATACCCGAATCTTACCGTCAGGGCACCCAATTGTTTTCTAGCTGGTACGGAGCTAAATTGAACGTTTTCTGCCCACACTTTTATGACCTTGATTTCCTCTTTTTACACATGCTTTGCATTGCAAGCTTGCTGAAACTGCCCCCTCTATCTTTCTTGCTCTGGACACATTTGAGCCTTCGTCTCGATTTCCATCGCACTCTCTTGCCTGGAACAATTCTAGCCTTGGAACGAAAACAGACACCAGCTCCAGCACCTGCCTATGTGCATTCCCTATTAATATTTTTAGTATCCTTTCTCGCCTCTGCTACCCCTAGAATCTCCTTCATCGCATGCTGCCACATGGAAGAATGAACTTATACTGGCTTACCACTTCGACATTGCAGGTCTACGGTAAATTGCTATGGCCTTTGAAATTGTTCGTGACACCAGCGGTAGAGCAGACGTCTGCTTTTCTAGATCTCCCTATCGACATCCTTTGCAGTATATGCGACGAAGGCCCTCTATCCGCAAAGATCCTACTTTCTCATACCTGCAAGGCTATGTGGTACATGCTGCGCAGCAGGTGCTCTTTTCAATTAAAAGCTATCGCTCGGGAGGATCGATTCAATACATTGACCGAGCTGGGGAACTTGTTGCCGGATAACTATCATTGTATCAGGTGCAATATCTTACACCCTGTGGAACCTGATGACATCCCAAATTTGACAAACTGGTATCGCCGCCGCCACTCATGCCGCACACCAGCCCAAATGTTTGATCATCTGCATCCGCAAAACTCCTACGCAGTTTCGTTCCATCACGTACAGCTGGCACTGAAGTACTCTCGAATGAAGGAAAAGCACCAGGATTGTCGAACGAACATTCTTCAAAACTTTGAGATTCGTCCAGTCGGCTCTCCTATCATCAAGACATTCACCGCAAAGCCGAAGGTCGTCAACGCCAGATTCATACTGTTGGCGACATACGTCCTGTATGCAGGTCCGCTCCGAGACGCAGCAAAGAAGGATTACGACAAATATATAATGTTCTGCCCTCACCACTATTTTGGCCTTGGCACGGGACGAGGCAACTCCTTTGCCGCGATTTTGCAAAAGGCTGTTATCAATGCGGCGACCACACAAGATCAACACACTGAGCTATTTTCATGTGGTCGCTGCCCAACAGACTATTCGGTGGTGGCCGAAGATGATGAGGCCGTCGTCGAGGCTTGGCATGACCTGGGAAATGGATTCTCTGTTGAGGATCCCAGCTGGCAAAGTCACCTTTACTCAGACCAGAATGGGATATTCAAAGGATTGCAGTTCAACTATGAACACGGGAGTATCTCCAAGATGTATAATAGCTTCTACTGTTGACTCTCATAGATGCAGTGAATACAATCGCCCGTTTGGATGACTGAAACACGATGTCATGGTCTGTTCCCACCTGAAGGCTTTCACTCTATTCTACGAATTAGCAACACGGGAACAAATTCTGGACCTCAATTGAATTGATTGGCAAGAACCCTTTTGGAATATGATCTCGAAGGGCAGGAACCGCAAAAGATTTTGGAAAGAAAGGGTGAAATCCTAAAGTATTTTCTTAACCCGGGGAATGTACCTTTGAAAGCTAACGAACGCTATGCAGCAAACCTGCAGATATCCTCCTAACGCTCGTTTTATGACCGGCCATGTCTATGCTTTTCGAAGGGCAAGGAAACCCTAATTGGAGAAGAAAAAACAGAGACAACAAGGGGCTGATTCCCTATCATGCACGACGGCTCGAGTGGCAGGAACAGCGCTTTTCACTCCGCCGACCGCACCGTGGGCTTTTCCTCCAGTCACTTTGCCCGCATCGCCCAATTTCTTCGGCTCGACCGTGCCGTTCGCGCTCTTCTTCGCTGACCCCCCTCCAATTCCTCCTCCTCCTCTTCCTCCCGCCGACGCCCCTTCCCGTCCTTGCCCTTCCTTCGCAGACCTATTCGCCGCCGTTCCGCCCTCCTTATCTTCTTCGATCTGCTGCGGCTACTACTGCTGTCCCGCCCCCGTCGTCGACGAGTCCTTCCCCATCAATGTATCTGACGGCTCCTTGATACCCGTCTGCTCCGCCAGCCCTTCCTTTAGCCCCGTATGGATGCCCGGAATAGGCTTCTCGTTGAAGTATTTAAGGATGGAGTACGTAGCCCAGCCCCAGAGCCAGAAAAAGATAGCGACGCCGACGGCAAAGTGAAGACGTTCCAATATGTATACAAACACCCGGCGGTAGCGATACCGCTAGGGCTGTCCCTGATCATATAATCGAAGAAGGCATTCAGGACGCTAATATAGCGTTAGCGGAGGGCGATCAGTGGGTCTTTGTCGGTTTTCTTGCAATACCTAAGACCTTCTCGTCAGTCCCGACAGTCTATTAGGGTCCGAACCGCTTACTCGAACCACCTCTTCCTTATCAAGCCCAATATATTTTCACTGCTGTCTCCATATATGCGTTGCGTCAATTTGCCAACGTCGAATCCTTTCTCTAGCCGTTGGTAATATTCTTTCACTCCCTCTCCTTCGCTTTTGCAGGCTGTTTGAATGCTTTAACGCGGGACCATCGGAGTTGAGCACGGGTTAAGGTATGACGGCGTTTTCGAAGCCGTCAATATAACTTATCTCCAAAGTGAAGGAAGGAGGAGGGCTCGAGCGATCCTTATATCCATTTTCGCTAGTCTCATGGCCGCGCAATGGTGCAAAGCCGGTCATGATGGGGAAAGGAGAGGGTGCTCTCTCCAGGGAAAGCGAGTAAGTCGAGAGAGCCACGGCGGTGGACGCGTAGGCAGGCAATAAGGTCAAGGCTGACGGTAAGACAGCTTGAAACGACTAGACCGACCGCGTCGGGTCGGGTCACCAAGTTCGAGTCGAGAACTCGACCCGAATCGAATCGAGTCGATTTCTAAAGTTGAAACCGAAAAGTCGATTCAATTCCTAGAATCGAAACTAACAATTCGAGTCGATTCCTAGAGTTGAAATCGAAACTCGATTCGAAAAAATAAACTCAAATTGCCAAGACTATTTAAATAATTATATTATAATTATTAATAATCAATATATAGTCAATATATTGTTAATAATATTTAATTATCTAAATTATAATAAGATAATATATTATAATAATATATTACTAGATATATAGTTTATCCCGGATGCAGATTTCCCACCCAGGACAAGCTTATCCCGGGTGAGAATTCTTACTTAGAATAAGCTCTGTTTATGCTTAGTCTATACTTAATATAGATCGTGCTAAATAAAGTAGAAAGATTATAAGTTTAAAAAGACTTTTCTATTTTAAATTGTATATATCAAATATATGCTAGATCTATAAGTTAATTATTTTAGAATTTATCTTAAATAGAAAATCTATATTTAAGATAAGTTTTGTTTATATCGAATCTATACTCTATATATATTATGCTAAATTAAGCAAAAAGATTAAAAGTTTAAAAAGATATATTAAGAACAAGTTATATATATCTAGTATATACTAAATATATAAATTGTTTATTTTATTATATTAAGTAATTATAATTTTGTTTAATTTCTAAAACTTAGAATAAGCTAAATATATATTTAATATAGTCTATAGCTATTAAAACAAAAACTATTAGCTCGATCTTAAATATATAATTTCGATATATTTATACAAAATATAATTTAAATATAGATTTAATATTGCTATAATATATATTAAGAATAAATAAGATTATACAAGTTATATATTAAATTTTTAGTATATTTTGTAAAATTAAAATACAATTATTGTATCTTTTAACTTTATCTTTTCTAAATATCTATATTATTGTAATATATACTTCTAATTTTATTAATAAATCTATAGTATAAGTCTAGTATATTCTCTAATTTTATTGCTTCTATTATTTTAGTATATATTTAGTATAAATATTGTTGCAATTTAGTTTATTAATTTTAGAATATATTATAACTATTTTAATATAACAAATATACAAAATCTATTTTCTTTAAAATATTATTATAATAAATATAGTATATATAACGCTTTTGTCTAGTATATACTAATTATATACTTAAAGAATTTTTTTTGAATTTAAATTCTAATTTTGTAGCTAAATATAAGCGTCTAGCTATAGTATAATTTTATATTAGATATATACTAGATTTATGTTTAATATATATAGAATACAATTAAATAAATAACAAATCTAATAATTTTTTTTATAACTTAGTTTATATTAAGTATTAGCAATATCTATTGTTAAAATTATAGAAAATAGTAGATAATCTATATATAGATTTAATCTAAATTTAGTATATATTAAATATTATTAGTTGT